>ENA-ORBV01000012-ORBV01000012.1-microbial-mat-metagenome-genome-assembly--contig:-NODE-12-length-338248-cov-8.799640_pt1 | contig 338248 bp, 295 predicted proteins | sample MGYA00237777_ERZ505514 | MGnify/ENA primary metagenome ERZ505514 (study PRJEB26160, sample SAMN06269048) | microbial mat metagenome | isolation source: Oligotrophic lake microbial mat | place...
CAAACAAGCGTATTTGAAGTGGTATTGTTTCTTTAAAAACCACTGAAAATAGCAACACTTTTTGGGTATTAAGCCCAGAATGACAACACATAACAACTTCTGCACTAATACTCAGCGCAGAAGTCAAGTCTCGGGAAGATTCGGCAGAATCAGACTTTCCACCGCTTCAACCAGCAATTCACCCATACGGCGGTAGCCGTCTATCCCGGGATGGACTTCGTCCGGAGAACCCGCGATATGGCCTGACATTGCCGTATCTTCCATCGCGGCGTAAAGATCGAAAAAGGCCGTTCCCGTCTCTGCGGCGAGCTCCCTCACGCCGCGGTTAAATTCGCGGATTTTTTCTTTCAGGGGCGGCTCCGCCAGATTGAGCGGAAGAATACTTCCGGCGAGCACTTTAATTCCCGCGTCCCGCGCTTTTTCAATCATGCTTTTCAGATGGCGGAGCGGCCAGACGGTTTCGTATCCCTGATAGAGGTCATTCGTTCCCGCGATAATAATCACGGCGTCGGGATGGAGATCAAGGACGTCGTAGTCAAAGCGGAGAGCGATCTGGTCCGTGCGCTGGCCGCGCATTCCCCGGTTGAGGACTTCCCAGTGCGGCCGCAGGCGCATCATCCAGTAAGCATACTGGCTTTCGACATTTCCCTCGCCGTGCGGCGGCCTCTCCCGCGGGGAATAAAAGCCTGGCGTACCTGCGGTAACCGAGGCCCCTATGCCGACCAGCTTCAAGCTCTCACCCGCCCAGATCCTCGAGGACTTCCTTGAGTTCCAGATGCAGGGCGCCGAGCGTAGTCTGGAGCTTATCGACTTCGACGGTTTCGGTCAGGACGCTCCGGCCTTCACCGCATTCTTCCTCGAGATCATCGAGCATGGCGTCAAGCTGGCGCCCGCGGTCGGCGGAAGGTTCCAGAAAAAAACCGCGGATCGTCCCCTGAATATTCCCGAGGTGCTCCGAGCCTGCGAGATCCGGCACTTTCCCCAGCCGTCCTGCGGCGATTTCAATCTGTTGAAAACAGGCGACGACTCCCGACAACTCTCTTCCCATAAACCTTGCTCCTTCGGCGTTTGATACGCTCAGCAGTCGTTGACACTATGAATCGTTACACGGTAATGCAGGATTTTACCCGCCATGGGATGGTTGAAATTCATGACAACCGAATGCTCGCGAATCTCCGCCACACGCCCTATTTTCACCTGCCCGCCCTCGGTCAGCTCCTGAAGGATCATGCCGATTTTGAGCTCGCGCTTCGGCATTTCCGACTTGGGAACTTCGATGAGCGCCGCAGGGTCGTGAGGTCCGTAGGTCTCTTCCGGAGAAAGGGTGAACTCGACTGTCTCCCCTTCGCGCCGGCCTTCAAGATGCCTCTGAATGGCGGGGAGCAGGGACGAGCCGCCGTGAATATAATAATGAGGCGGCTTGCCCTGCGTGCTGTCGACAAGCCTGCCTTCAGATTCAACCGAGTAGTGAATCTGGATCTTGCGGCCTGCCGTAACCGTCACTTTGTCGGCCGTACTCATGAGGCTTTTTCCCTGGCCGGCTGCGCGGCGCTGTCTTCTTCGCCCCGGGCAAACAGGATGACATCCCCGAGTCTTTTGAAATGGCTTCCCTTCCAGTAAATTTTCCTGCACGTCTCGCAGCGGCGGAATTTATCCTGGTTCTGCCTCGCAGAAGGAGGGAGCTGGTCCACGACTTCCTCTTTGGCCGCGTCTCTCAAGTTACCGTTGCAGGCGAGGCATCGCGAGAAGGGGCGGGCGAAACGGATAATGCCGAATCGCTCCATGACTTCTTTCGCCTGCTCCTCCGCATCGGTGCTACGAAGCCAATAACCTTTTTTTATGCGGCCGCGTTTCAAAAGACCAACATCGCGGGTCAGCACGATCCGGCCGGATACGGCTGCGAGTTCTGCGATCCTGGCGTCCTCGCACGCATTGTCATAAAGGCAGTCGAAGCCGAACAAACGAAGATAACGCGCCAGACGGCCGAGATGCACGTCCAGAATAAAGGCGGGCCGTGCCCGGCTTCTGTCCCGCCGGGGACGCACCGAAATCCGGTCTCCCTCTTTGATCCGGTAAGAGAGACTCACTTTTCGCGCGCCTGCGCGGACGTCACCGGCTTCCGCGTGTGGAACGCCCAGCGCCTGGACCACGTCAAGAAGACCCGGGCGGCCATCGGCTTGATACTTTAAAACCCGGTCCTGCTGACGCTCACGCAAAAAATCGTTCAGCCTGCCGTGAAACCGGATGGAAATGGTCGTGAGCTCGTCCCGCATCGTTTCCTCAGAGAAGGGTCATGACCACGGGGCAGTGGTCAGAGCCCGTGATGTCGCAGAGAATGGAAGAAGCCGCAAGCCGGGGCCGCAGCGATTTTGAAATGCAGAAGTAATCGATCCGCCAGCCGATGTTCCGGGAGCGGGCGCTGAACATGGGGCTCCACCAGGTGTAATTGCTGCCTTCCTTGTTGAATTCGCGGAAAGTGTCCACGAAACCGTGCTTCACGATGTTATCGAAACCCGCCCGCTCTTCCGGAGTAAAACCGTGGTTCTTCATGTTCGACTTGGGATTGGCGAGATCGATCTCGGTGTGGGCGACGTTCAGGTCGCCGCAGAAAATAACCGGTTTCTTTTTCTCGAGCGTTTTCGCGTAGAGCAGAAAATCCACATCCCATTCCAGCGTACGGTAGGGCAGGCGTTCGAGTTCGCGCTTGGAATTAGGCGTATAGACATTGATGAGAAAAAAATCACCGAACTCGGCGGTAATGACCCGCCCTTCGCGGTCATGCTTGTCGGCACCGAGGCCGTAAGAGACATTAAGCGGTTTAATCTTTGTAAAGATCGCCGTCCCCGAATAACCTTTTTTTTCCGCCGAGTTCCAGAATTGTTCGTATTCCGGGAGATCGAGGGATACGTCGGAGGGCATCGCTTTGGTTTCCTGAAGACAGAGGATATCGGGGTTTTCGCTTTTCAGGAAATCGAGGAAACCTTTTTTTATGGCGGACCGTATTCCATTGACGTTCCACGACACGAGCTTGACGGGCTTTCCGGAAGCCGGCTTGAGGTTTTTTTTGGCGTGGACAATCTGCTCTGTCATAGCTTTTCTCCTGACCGGTAATTTGAGGCCGTTAGGTTCTGTTGAGATTTTGCTCTGTTAAAAATCCCATGGCATTTTTAAATGTCTCTGGCAGCTCTGCCAAGTGGTCATTTCCACCAGGGGCAGGCACAGCACTTCATGCCTGTCCCCTTAGATTTCAATAGAGCATTGAGCTTTCTAATAAAGCAGAACCTGTGAGCCCGCCTGAAATTGCAAAGGAAGAGAGATTTTACTCATTTTTTTTCGATCGGGGAGACATTTTTGCGGGCAGGGTCAAAACTGGAATTTATAACGCACGTTCATGGTCTGGTCTTCCTCTGAGGGACGGCCGGACGATTCAGAATCCCAGCGATCGTTGAGCTCTTTCTGCGCTTCCAGCCCGAGCAACGCTTTTTCGTTCATTTTGTATCCCACCCCTACATTAAAACTCGTGGACCGCACCGATTTTGCATCAGTCGTGTCCACAGTCCCCGCGCCGAAGACGACCCTGTTGTCGGAGGGAGGCGCAGCAACGGCCGCAGGTCTAATAGTTTCCGCATCGATCGTATATTCTTCCTGCGGCTCAGGAAGGGTGACAGGCGTCTGCGCGGTAAAAGGCTCCAGCCGTGCGGCATTCATAATCGGCGCGGGCTGGCGGGACAGGTCCCTTTGGGGATAGATCTCGAGTATTCTTTTTCCCTTGGCGATTTTGTCGGCCTCTCCGCGGAAGTGGCTTTGCCGGGAAGCCTGGGTCGTGCCGGTCCGCATTCTTTCCTGGCTTTCTTCGAGGGATCTTTTTTCGAGGGCATCGAGCGGGATGGCGAAAACAGCGCTTCGGCCAAGCAGAAGCAGCGACAAGAGAAGAAAGAAGACCCGGCTTGGGTGTGTCAGCATGGAACCCCGCTCGACCAAGAGTTAGACAGCTCTGTTACAGAGGAGAGATGAGCGCGGAATCTTTAAAGAAACCGCGGGGGGCCGGGGGATTGGACGAGGCATTATACCGAAAGGGCGGGTTTTAAGGAAGCCCCCGCCTCAAAATAACTCAGGAAGGTTCCGGGCGCCCTTTATAAAGGCGCCAGAGCCAGGCAAGGGAAGCAATCAGAATTACCGGAAAAAAGAAAATAAGGAACGGCTCGATTCCCCTGTTAGCGCCCAGGAACCGGCTGACGGAAGAGAAGTCCCCTCTCACCGCGCCAGGTAAAACGAAAAAAGCAATCATGCTCAGGCTGAGCGTAGAAACAATTCCGAGAAGGTTGAAAAAACGAGGAGTCTCGGAAGCCATATCAGTGAAAGATGGAAAGACTGGATGTGTATCCGTGGATGTAATTGGAAGCTTTGACGGGCCCGAACTCCCCATTGGCAAAAAAACCCGTCACTGGGAGCGGGCCGATTTTTTTCTGGATGATGCGGATGTCGTGGTCTTCCTCACCGAAGAGCCCCCGTCCGCGTCCGCAGCAGCTTACGAGCAGCGCGCCTTTCGAGCGGGCTTCGAGGCGGCCCATTTTTTCGAGCAGATGCTCGAGGTCTTCCTCGGAAGTCTTCGCATCGCGCAGCTGGAACTGAAGCGTCTGCCCCTGTTCGAGAAGCGCGCCGATCGAGAGCGCGCCAGAAGCCTGGTCGACGCCCGTGATATTGCGGATCACGAAGTCCCCTCTCTGATAAACCTGCTGGTTCTCATCCATGGCGAGGCCGACGAAGAGCGAGGTCTGGGCGAGCATCTGGTCTTCGATGGAGAGGGTGCGGTAAATCTCGCGGAACGCTTCGAGTGCGGACCTGCCGCCGAGTTCGTGAAGGACATTGTTTTCCCCTTTCGTGACAGCCAGGGGTTCGCCGATCGGGCGGCATCCCTGCGAAACGCAGGTTTCAAGATTGATCCCGCCGTGCAGGACGAGCCCGGCGGAACCGCTTTGCAGCATTTCTCCGTCGAGGGCGATCCAGTTTTCGGCGCCCAGGATATTTCCGCTTGCCAGACCGCCGATCAGGGGCGCCTGCGGGTAAGCGGCGTTGAAAAGCGAAAGCATCCTGGAACCGTCGCACGAGAGCGGATCCGCGATGCTCACGAATTTCGGAAGTTCGTTCGGATAAATCTCGAGATAGTTCAGAAGGTCTTTCGGGTTCGTCATGTATTCGAGGTCGGACTGGGAAAAATTGAAAGAGGAAATGTCCACGCCTGGAAGGTGCATTGCCATGGCCGACATTCCCGCTTCCATTTCGAGTTCGCGCTCGTCGCCGATGACACCGATCGCGTTGCAGCCGATGAGAAACTGAGGATTCAGCTTTTTCCGGAATGCTTCGACCACCTCTTTGGGCGGCTTATCGGTGTAGCCTTCGGAAAGGAAAAAAAACGCGAGGTGACAGTCGGAGTTGCCGAGGGAAGCCCGTAATTTGCCGGCAAGTTCCTCCGCGGCTTTGGGTCCATCTTTCTGATTGGTGATGGCCGTGGCAAATTTCTTTTCCATGAGGCGCAGTATAGCACAAGAGAGAACCGTTACAGGAGGAAGCGGCGGGCTGATGAGAAGTGGTTTTGTCTGTTGAAAACCTATGGAATTTTTAAAAAAACATTTCTGACAACTCTTTGCCGGGTGGTCATTTTCCACCAAGGGACGGGCGCAGAACTTCGTGCCTGTCCCTTTCTAGGCAGCACTTCTATTGCTTCGGCAGAACGATATGCCAGGCCGTACCCTGACCGGCGAGGGAGGTCGCCTTGATTTCGCCGTTGTGGTTCTCGACGATCGCTTTACAAACCGAAAGACCGAGCCCCGTCCCCTTGCCTTCTTTCTTCGACGTGACGAAAGGCTGAAAAAGATTTTTCAGCACGTGCGACGGAATGCCCGGCCCGTTGTCGGCGATGTCGAGGTAAAGATTCCTGTCGTCCTGCTTCAAACTGATGATGATCACTTTTTCCTGGTTCTTGCTCAGCGCGTCGCGCGCGTTATTGATGAGGTTCATGACGACCTGCGCCATCTGTCCCGCGTCGATCGAAATCTCGGCGACCTCGTCGAAATGGCGCACGATGCGGATATTCTGATATTGCAGCTCTTTTTTCAGCAGGAGAAGCGTATCTTCGATGGTCTTTTTCATGTCGCCCATCTTACGGTCCGACTGGTTCTTGCGCGAAAAGGTCAGGATGCCGTTCAGGATCAGTTCGGCATTGTTTAAGATCTTGAACACGACGGCCATGTATTTCTGGACTCTCTCGGGCGAGAGGCCGGGCCGCGCGCAGCCTTCGACGTGCAGCCGGATAGCGTGCAGAATATTTCGGAATTCGTGGGCCATTCCCGAGGAAACCTGGCCGACCATCGCCAGTTTCGTGGAATGAAGAAGGTCGTTCTGGGTCCTGCGCAATTCTTCCATCGCGTACAGGTAGCGAAAAACCAGCAGCCCGCCGAAACAGCCGTAGATGGCCAGCTGGCAGGCCGCGACGTCAGCCCACAAACCTGATCGGAAAAGAAGAAAAGCCGTGAGGAGATGGAAAATACCGAGCAAGACCGCGGCCGCCATGGCTTTGGAGATCGAGAGTCTCGTTCCGATAAACATGACGGCAATCGCCAGTACGAAGATAACCAGAATGACAGCGAGCGCCGGCGCACGGCGCAAATGGCGCCCTTCAAGGATGTTGCCTGCGGCCTGGGCGCGGAGAAATACAGAGGCGAGGTTGGCGTCAAACGGAGTCGAATGCCCGTCTTTGAGAACGAGCGACGTGCGGCCCACGAATACGAGCTTGTCTTTCAACGCGCGCTTGAGCGAAGCCGACTGCGGCGGGGAAAGCATGCTGTCGCCGAAAATACAGTGGATAAAAGAATAAAACCGTCCTGATTTTTTAGTGCCTCCGTAAAAATCGACCCACATGTCGCCTTCTTCCGTAATGGGAACGCGGCGTACTGTCGACCCCGTTTTGATCTCGATAAAATCGCGGTAGACGGTCATGTCTTTTATTCCCGCGCCGAGATATTTGGTTACGGCGAGCAGATCGAGAGAAGGATAAATCTTTCCGCGGTAAAGAGCGAGAAGGCGGATCCGGCTGGTATTTCCTCCCTGGCTTCTGACTGTGTTCGCAAATCCGAGCCCCGAATGCTTCGACAAGGCCTGGAACGGCAGGGAGACTTTGTCGAAAGTTTCGAGTTCCGAGGGGTGCTTTCCGCTCGTCTTCAGAGCGAAACGCGTGAGGGTGCTGTCTTTTTCCGTTTCTTTGTCGAAACGGGAGCGATATCCTTTTTCAAAAAAGTAAGCGAGGACGAGTGACGCGCCCAGATCCTGGGTTTTGTAAGACATCGCCATATCGCCCGGCTCGTCTTCCGCATCGGCCCTTTCAAAGAACACGTCATAGCCTGCGGCTTTCGGACGGGATTCCGGCTGGATGAGACGGTCGAGAAATTCCGCGTGAAAACTCCGCGGCCAGGGCCACGGTCCCGCTTTGGGGTGGTCCATGCTCTGTTCGTCGATGCCGATGACCGTGACGTCCGGGGGCATGTCTCTTTCACCTCTGAGAAAGAAAGCCGCGTCGAGAAACAGTTCTTCGATGGGTTCGAAAAGATGACCGGCCTGCGCAAGCGAAAGAAGTCCCGCCGCCAGCAGGGCGATCACGATTTCGGTGCGGCGGTTTTTTTGCAGAAGAACGGCTGCAAATTTCGAAGGCATTGAGACGGCTCCTGATTAGCATCCGGCGGGAGTCAAACGAGGGTCGGACGACCGGATAGTTTAATATCGGCTCTGAAGCGGAGCATATGAAGCCCGGCCGATTCGCCGGGAGGCGAGGTAAGAGATGATTTTTTCGGCGGCGGTCCTGGCTCCGTTGAATTGGGCCATGCGGGCCTGGAATTCCTGGGCCCGTCTTTTATAGAGGTCGCTTTCCGCAAGAAAGGGGAGCAGTCTCAGCATCGAGGCTTCGGTAACGTCCTTGTGAAATACCGATTCGCCGAGGCCGAGTTCGCGCACCCTCTGCCCGTTCCACTCCTGGTCGTAAAACGAGGTAATGCAGAGAACGGGCACGCTTTCGCTCAGGGCCTGATAAATGCTTCCGTTTCCGCCGTGGCAGATCATGAGAGCGGCTTCTTTCAGGATGCCGGAAGGTTTCACGAACGGGACCGCGGCCACGTTCGGCGGAAGATTGTTCAGTATCGCTCCGCCCGTCGAAAGAAGCACCTTGTAGGGCAGTTTGGCGAACGCCCGGAGCAGGCCCTGAAAAGCGGAAACTTCTCCCGAGGTGCCGAGACTCGCGTAGATCAGCTTTCCTTCCCTCTTATAGAGGTCGTCGGGAATCTCCGAATATCCTTGAGCAGGTTCCCAGAGAATAGGACCGGTAAAGTGATAATGTTTCGGCATGCCGGACTGGGGTGTGAATTCCGGCATATCACACACAAGCGTCAGAGAGTCGGAGACGCTGAAATCAAAACCGCTCTTGATATCTTCGAAGGGAATGTCATTTTGCCGGCACGTCTGGCGGTAGGGGCCCGCGTGGTAGCGGGGAACCACGGCTTTGACTGCGTTTCGAAGCAGGCGGTTTCTGCGAAGCGCCGCCGGGGCAAACGGCATGACCGCTCTCGGGAGTTCCGGCGCGATGTTGTAGTACGGGCTGAAAAAACCGTTCACGATCGAGGCGTGAGGAATCCCCAGTTTTCTGGCCGCGTATTTCCCCATAAAGCGGAAGTCGGTGAGAATGAGGTCGGCCCCGCCGATACTTTTGACGGCCTGGATGTCGGAATTCAGATACTCATTAAGGAAAGTTTTTTGACGGGAGAAATCAACCCTCCTGACCGCATCGAGCAGAATTTCCGGGTCCGCGGAAAAGAGATCGATGACAGGAAAACCTTCGTCTTTCAAGAGCTGGGCATAACGCGGGGCGGCGCCAAAGATGACTTCAAGCCCCTGGGCCCTCAGCTCTTTGGCGACCTGAAGAGGCCGGACGATATGGGCTATGGTAACGGATTCCGTCGGGATAAAGATTCGGTACATGCGATTCCGGGCCGCGGCTGGTTTGCGGGTGACCGCCCGCTTCCGCGGCGTCCATGATATCACAACTCTCGGCGCCCGGAACAGCTTGAATTACCCTACCGGGGCCAGCTATTTCCATGGCGGCGGTCATAATCCGCCTCTTCTTCCGGAGTCAGACTGACCCCTTCATCGATGCCGATTCCCTCTTCGATGATTTCTTCGAGGGGCCTCTCGTCTCGACCCCGTCCCTGAACATTCATGCCTTCAGAACCCTTCTTTTCTTTGGTACGTTCTTCGTTCTGCGAAGCCTGTTTTGATTTATCCGCGCCGTCTGTCATAAAGCCTCCCACATGGTTGGCTTTGAAAATAACAGTTGTTGTCTGAAGGCGCCATACGGGGGACGCCGAATAAGCTGGAGGGGAATGTCCGGAAGATATTGCGGAAAAATCAGAGTTTTACTTCGAGTTGTTCCGCCGCCTGCTTAGCGGCTTCCGTATGAATGCACCCGAGCAGTTCGCTCAGGTTTTTTCCCCTCAGCATAAAAGGTGAAGGGGAAAGTGCCTCCGCCGGCCCGCTCTGTTCTAGGGATGCCTTGAAACGCGCCGAGGCTTTTGACAGGTCGCCCTGAGATGTCCAGAAACCGGTCCTCCTCGGGGCTTCAGTTTTTGGCGAAACCGCTGAGGGGGGTGTGAGAGCAGAGGCGGACAGGGCCGAAAGTAATTTTTCTTTCGGCAGTCCCCTGCATTCAAAAAGCAGAAACGGATTTCGGGCAAATTCCTCGGCAAAACGAAAATGAATCGCGGCGGCATGAAAGCAGAAAACTTCTTCTCCGTGCTTCGCGCAGAAACTCCGCAGTCCGGTCAGGCTGGAGGGAAAGAAAGGCTTTCCCGCCGCCTCGAAAACCCTTTCGATATTATCCGGCATCACTCCCGCGCGCAGCCCGGCTTCCCACACCGACTGGCTCGCCATGGCGGACGTGATTTCCGCCCAGGCCGCCTCGTCGAGCGTCTCCAGGTAAATTTTGATGAAGCTCCCCTCCGCGGCACCTTCGCCGATTTTTGCTTTCACTTCGCCCTGAGCGGTTTCAAAAAACTGGCACACTGATTTTCTGGAACGTGAGCGGAGTTTCGTAAAATCCTTCCCCGTTTCCCTTTTGATCAGATCGAGCCAGCGCCCGGCCCACCAGATTTCATTTTCCGCCATGATGGATCCTAAAGGTTAGCGTCCCCTGCGAGGGACAGCATTTCGCGCAGTTCTTCGGTTCCGAGTTCGGTGAGGAAATCCTCACCGGAGGTGATGACGGCGTCCGCGAGCGCGGCTTTTCTTTCGATGAGCTGATCGATCCGCTCCTCGACAGTTCCCGCGCAAACGAATTTATGGACCTGCACGCGTTTGACCTGCCCGATACGAAAGGCCCTGTCGCTTGCCTGGTTTTCCACGGCGGGATTCCACCAGCGGTCGAAATGAAAGACATGATTTGCGGCAGTAAGATTGAGCCCCGTACCCCCGGCCTTGGTCGAAAGGACAAGCACGGTCTTATCTTTTTTAGTCTGGAAATCCTCGACCATCCTGTCCCGCTCATCAGCCCGCAGCCCGCCGTGAAAAAACAGGACGTTCGTCCCGAGCCTCACGGGAAGCTCCCGGAGAAGAAGTTCTCCCATCTCGGTGAACTGGGTAAACACGAGCGCCTTATCGCCTTCGGCGATGACTTCTTCGAGCATCTCGGTCAGCCGGTTGAATTTTCCCGACCTCTCCCCGAGCTCGCTTTTGTCTTTCTGATGATGCGCGGGATGATTGCAAACCTGTTTGAGCTGAAGCAGGGCGGAAAGCACGAACCCCCTGCGCTGAATGCCGGTAGAGGCCGCGATCTTTTCCATCATCTCTTTCACGACGGCCTTATAAAGAGAAACCTGTTCGGCCGTCAGACTGCAGAAAACTTTCATTTCCATTTTCTCAGGCAGGTCCTGGATGATTGTCTTGTCCGTCTTCAGCCTTCTTAACAGAAACGGGCTGATCAGACGTTTCAGCATCCGGACCTTGTCCTCGTCTCCTCGCTTCTCGATCGAGTTCTGATATTTTTCTTTGAAGCCCGCGGCACTGCCCAGATATCCCCGGTTCAAGAAATCCATAATCGACCACAGTTCCGAAAGCCGGTTCTCGACGGGCGTGCCCGTCAAGACGACCCGCGCCCCGGCATCGAAACTTTTCACCGCCTGTGCTGCCTGAGAGTTTTCATTTTTAATGTTCTGGGCTTCGTCAAGGATCAGGAGAGGCCAGCGCCGGGAAGCGAGAAGCTCCCGGTCCCGCGAAGCAAGAGAGTAGGTCGTAATGACGAGATCCGCCGCGGACGTTTCCTGGGCAAAGTTCCCGCCTGTGGATCGCTCTTCCCCGTGATGAATGATCACTCGAAGGCCGGGCGCGAATTTTTTCACTTCGCGCTGCCAGTTTCCCACGATGGAGGTCGGAGCGACGAGCAGGGCTTGAAGCGTACTCTCCGGTTCGTGCTGCTTCAGATAAAGCAAGAGCGCGATCACCTGCACGGTTTTTCCGAGGCCCATGTCGTCGGCGAGGCAGGCGCCGAAACCCCATTTGACGAGATACGCGAGCCAGGACGCGCCCCGGAGCTGATAAGGGCGGAGAACACCCTGAAATGCCGCGGGCACCTCGATCAGCTCCATCGTACCGCCCGCGTCCACGGCCTGGAGAAAAGCGCCTGCCCAGCCTTCGGCCTCGATACCGGAAACCGGAATGCCCAGATCGGAGACGTCCCCTTCGAGCGCCAGACGAAGAGCCTGGCTCATGGGCATCTTCCCGTGTTTTCCCGCGGATTTTTTCTCAAAGAAGCGGAGGACATTTTCAATTTCCTGCGCGCGGAACTCTACCCACTTCCCCCGCAGCCGAAGGAGCGGAATTTTCAGGCGCGCGAGCGCTTCCAGTTCTTCGAGAGTCATTTTTTCGCCGCCCGCGAGAACTTCCCAGTCGTAATCGATCAGGGACTGGATCCCCTTACTCTCGCCGGCTCCCGGTTTTATTTTGAGCACACTCGTGAAACGGCGTTTTTTTTCGTGCCACCAGGCGGGAATCTGAATGCCGAAGTTTCGCGCGCGCAGGCTGAGAGAATGTTCGCGCAAAAAGTCATACGCTTCGGAGCCGGAGAGCGTCACGAGTTCCGGGTTTTTTGAACCGAGCGCTTTTAAAAGAGGCGGGTAGAGAAGCGCGCCCCGGCCGAGCTCCGCGAGAAGCAGGGCGGCAGGATCGGGCGTCCTTTTTTTGAGTACGGACATCGCAGCGGAATCTTTCCGCCAGATGTGCGGCGCGGAAACGATAAGGCTTCTGTCCTCGTTATCCTGAAGATGAAATTCCAGGAGCCAGCGCTCCTCCGAGGCGGCCGGTTCGACGAGGCGCAAACATAGCCGCAGAGAATTCTCGCTTCCCCCCGAAATCCATCCTTTGAGGGATTTTTCAAAAGTGAGGATTTCCTCTTCGGGAGCTTTCAAAGATTTCACGGCACCGGCCGGCGCGGCAAGGGACTTCAGCCACTGCTCCTCGACCGAAGCGAACAGGGACGGCAGCAGAGGGGCCGCACATTTTCTGATAAAGGCATCTCCCGTGGTCTCGATGAAGTCATAAAGAAGTTCCGTTTTCCGTAGTCGTTCCCCGGCGGCAGCCTCCACGATTCCCGGGAAAGCCTGTCCGAGAACCGCGAGCGCTTCGGCTGCAGGGTCGGGGAGCGAGAGTTTCCAGCGTCCGCGAAGAGAACCTTCTGCTGCAAGCCCTGAAGTACCGGGAATGAATCGGCCAGCCCGAACCAGGGCGAGCATCGCAGAGAGGGCTTCTTTCCAGGCGGCGAGAGAATCCCCCGTCCGGATCTCACCCGGCTTACCTGAAAAACGGAGCAGAAAATCCATTGCCTGGCCCGCTTGAAAAGCGATCGTCTCCACTTTGAATGTCAGGAAAGAGGCAGGGCCGCCCTTTCCGTCGTCCTCTTCCTTTTTTTCTTCCGGGTCAGGAAAATCCACCGGCAGAGTTTCATAGGAGCACTGTTCGAGAAGGGAGGGATCGAGAAAGGGTTTTAATAATTCCGGAAGAACCGCGTGGCCCGCCGCCTGGGGATACACGGGAACCTCGCGGGGCTCCCTCTTTTTCCGAAACGAAGTCCGGGCCGACGAAGAGGAAAGCAGGCACCAGACATGAAGCCGGGGAGACTCCCCCGGGATCCAGAAAGCATGGATTGTGTGCAATGGTATCTCCCTGGAAGAAAGCGGACGGGGCGAGTTTAAAATTGAATGATCACGTAAATAAGGGCCGCGATTGCGAGCGAGATCCGGCCGCCATCACGACCGGGAGAATGAGAGACGCCGTCATTCGAGTCCTTTGAACCCGGTCAACCCGGCAGCTTGGAAGCCTTGCGCCGTTCCAGGGTATCGATCATAAAAGTTACGGGGCCTGAATTGACGGAATGAATCTGCATATCCGCTCCGAAACGGCCTTCTTTGACCGCAAGGCCCGAAAGTTCTCTGAGCGCGCCTACGAATCCCTCATACATCGCCATCGCTTCGGCAAGGTCTTTATTTTGGCCGAGGTCGGGCCGGTTCCCCCTCAGCAGCGAACCGTAAAGCGTGACCTGAGAAACGACCAGCATCTCTCCTTTTATATCGCGCACGCTGCGGGACATCCTGCCCTCTTCATTATAAAAAATCCGCGCGTCGAGAACCTTGTTCATCAGCCAGACGCCGTCTTCGGCCTCGTCTTCTTTGTGGATGCCCAGATAAATCAACAGGCCTTTTCCCACCCGGGCACATTCTTTTCGATCGATCTCGACCGACGCGCTGTCGACCCGCTGAAGCAATGCTTTCATGGAAGCCTACGGTTCCCCGAGTTCTTTGATGATCTTATCCCACTCCACGGAATCGTATTCCGCGGATTCATCGCCGAGGAGAGGTTCCGCGGACTGGCTATCGTCCTGTCTTTTTTTCTTCTGCGAAGCAACACCGGCGAGAAGCTTTTTTATTTCTTCCAGCTGCCGCTGAAGCTTGAGAAACTGCTGTAGTTTTTTGATCTCATCTGGATCCATGGATATCCGGCTCCTTTTTTTGCGAAGTATTTAAAATCCCGGTGACCGCGGCGCGGAACGACTCGTAACTGCGCTCGTCCACGACAGCCCAGCTTTTCTCGACGGGGACCTCCCGGTCAAACTCGAGCCACGAACGGCAGCCTCCGTAAGCCGGGTCCCACTTGAAAACGGCGGGCTCGTGCAGTTTCCAGACGCGGACGAGAAACAGGCGGAGCCCCGGCCCGTCCCAGTTGAACTTTTTCCTCACGCCCTCTTCCGACCACACGTGAAACTTATCGAGGTTCCTGAGCGCTTCGAAATCCTCGATCCAGAATTCATCCGTGACGCTGCCGTAAAAAGAGACCAGGACGTCCTGCCCCAGGGCGGCGGCGCGCGCGCGGTGATTCAGCGACTCGCGGAGAAAGGCTTTTCCCTGTTCGTTCAAGTCCTCTTCATTCTGATGCTCGAACGTCGGAAAGAACAGGAAGGAACTGTGGAGCAATTCAAATTTTTCATGGATGCCGCCTTTGCGCAAAATGAGCGCCTGTTCCCCCGCTCCAAGGGCGTGCACGACGGCCGCCCATTCTTTGAAAGCCGTTTTCAAGGCCTACTCCCCGATCACTTTCACGAGAATGCGTTTATTTCTGAGCCCGTCGAACTCCGCGTAGAAAATCTGTTCCCACGTCCCGAAGTCGAGTTTTCCTTTTGTAACGGCGACGACGACTTCGCGCCCGAAAAGCTGGCGTTTCAGATGCGCGTCCCCGTTGTCTTCGCCGGTCTTGTGATGGCGGTAACCCTCCGGATCGTAAGGCGCGGTTTTCTCGAGAAAATCGTCGAAGTCCTGAATGAGTCCTTTTTCATCGTCATTGATGTAAACGCTCGCCGTGATATGCATGGCGTTGACGAGGCAGAGACCTTCCTGGACCCGGCTCTTTTCGACGATCCTTTCGATCTCGGGCGTAATGTTGAGGTACTCTCTGCGGGTCTTGGTATGAACGGTCAAATATTCCGTGGTCGATTTCATGATTTCTCCTGCCGAAGCGAGCTCGCGGAAAAATTCCGAAAGCTTATTGAGGTGAGCCTACTGGCAATCCTTGCAGACGCCGAACAAACGGTGATCGTGGAAACTGAGCCTGAAACCGTAATCCTTGCAGAGTTTATACTGGAGCTCCTCGATCTCGTCGCAGACGAATTCGATGACCTTGCCGCAGCGTATGCAGATCATGTGATCGTGATGGCCTTTCGAAGAAGTCCGCTCGAAAAACTCGCCTTTTCCCGCTCCGACCGATTTCTGGACAACGCCGCTTTCGAGAAGCAGGGGGATCGTACGGTACACGGTATCCCGCGAAATACGCAGTTTCTTCATTTTGAACCGGGCATAAAGACTGTCCGCGTCGAAGTGGTCCTTGAGGTGCGAGACTTCGTCGAAAATGTAGCGTCTCTCGTAAGTGAAGCGGAGGCCTTTTTCTTTTAAAAGCTCCTCGAACTTTTTGCGCTCTTCACTATGATCTTCTGCGGATTTGCCTTGAGAGTGTTTGGCGTGCGGCACTTGCGTCTCCATGATTAACCGGCTTCCTATGCCCGCCCGTGAGGGGCCTTACAAGACGGTATGGTAGTGAACGTCCCGGCATCTGTCAACTGAGCAGAACGACTCAGGCAGGAATGACGCTGAGCCTGTCCCGGATGGCCCTGTCCGCGGCGTCCATCACCGCGCGGCAGGCCCGGGTCAAAGGGGCGCTGACCCGCCAGATGAAACCAATTTCGCGGTATGGCTTCGGATCCTGAAAAGGCAAAAAGACAAGTTCGGGATAGACTCGGGGCTCGACCGCCATACGAGGCACGAACGTGATCCCGTCGCCGCCGGCGGCAAGCTTGAGGACCGACAAAAGGCTGCTGCCCTGGAAAATGACCTGGTCGTCGTCTCGCGAACGGCGGCAGTATTCGAGGGCTTGCTCCGCGAAACAGTGGCCTTCCTGCAGAATGAGGAGTTTTTCCGACTTGATGGCGGCGACGCTCGCCTTCTTGCGGGCCGCCAGAGGGTGCGACTTGCCCACGGCCAGCCAGAAATCTTCCCGGGCCACCGGTTTTGTGACCGCGCCCGAAGCGTCGACGGGAAGCGCGAGAATGCCGAGATCGATCTTTCCCTCTTTCAGATGCGACAGCAGGACGGAGGTGGTCTCCTCATAAATTTCAAGGCGCACCAGAGGCGCTTCTTTTTTGAGACTGCGGATGGCCTGCGGCAGCACGTAAGGCGCTATGGTGGGAATGGCCGCGAGGTGAACCGTCCCCCGGATCTCGTCGAGATTGTCCCTCAGCTCGGCAACGCCTTAGGCGAGCGTGTCGAGAATCGAAATGGCGTGGGGCAGAAATTTACGGCCCGCCTCGGTGATCTGCACGTGCTGGGTCGAGCGTTCGAACAAGGGACTGCCCAGTTCTTCTTCGAGTTTTTTTATCTGCTGACTTAAGGTAGGCTGGGTGACGTGCACCCGGCGCGCCGCTTTGAGGAAATTCTTTTCCTGGTGAAGCGCGACGATATATCTGAGCTGCTGGAGATCCATGGGGGGTTAATCTTTGTCTTTTTTCTTTTCGTCGTCAAACTGGGTCATGAGCTTCTTGAATTCCGCGTCGCGGATTTTACTGGTGAGGTCTTTTTTTGCCTTGGCGAGGTACTCTTTGAACTCGGCGGAATTGGTGATGCCCTTGTCGCTCAACACCTTGAGGATGGCCTCGATATAAGAGAACAGCGTCATCGCGTTCCGGGCTTCCTTCTCCGCGAGATCTTTCATTTTCTTATGGATACGGTCGAAATCTTTTTTCTGGTCCGACATGGTGTCTCCCGGGGCTTTAAGAAAGTTATTGTATCATTCCCCGCCGGCCGGGCAAACATGAGATTCGGCCTTTGTACGCGGCCGGGACCGCGGTAAGATGAAAGTCATGAACCTCATGATAAAAAAAATCGTTTTGGCTGGTTTCGAAGAAGTCTGGTCCTGCGAAGAGTCTTTATCGGGCCTTCGGGCTTATATCGCCGTGCATAGCACCCGGCTTGGGCCCGCGCTCGGCGGCATACGCATGTTTCCCTACGAAAGCGCGCAGCTCGCTCTCGCTGACGCCTGCCGTCTGGCGCGTGCCATGACCTACAAAGCCGCGGCCGCGCATCTCAGGCTCGGCGGAGGAAAAGCCGTTATCCTCGGCGATCCGGAAAAGGACAAGACCGAAGCCTTGCTCGAGGCCATGGGCGCCTTTATCGACACCCTCGGAGGCCGTTATATCGCGGCCAAAGACGCGGGAATCGTGACCTCGGACCTGATTCGCATCTACGACCGGACGACTCATGTGGCGGGCCTCCCCGCCTCCCTGGGCGGAAGCGCCGACCCTTCACCCTGGACCGCTGCCGGAATTCTGGAAGGCATCAAAGCCTGCGTGAATGAGGAGAAGGGCGAGGTGTCGCTCAAAGGATTGAAGATCCTGATCCAGGGCGTCGGCCACGTCGGGTATGAACTGGCGCAGCTTCTTTATAAAGAAGGCACCGTGCTTTACATTTCGGACCCCAGCGCGAAAGCTCTCGAAAAAGCCACGCAGTCCTTTCCCGCCGAAGCCGTACATCCCGCCTCGTTATTTTCCCGCCGCTACGACATCTACAGTCCCTGCGCCATGGGCCACGCGATCAACGACGCCGTCATCAACCGGCTCTCCTGCCGTATCATCGCAGGCGGCGCGAACAATCAGCTGGAGGACGAAGACAGGCACGGGAAGGAACTCGCCCGCCTGGGCATTCTCTACGCTCCCGATTACGTGATCAATGCGGGCGGTATCATTAATATTTACGTGAAGGATATTTTGAAGAAAGAAGACCCCATGCCGTGGATCCGGAGAATCGGGACTTTTCTTACCGAGATTTTCGAAGCGAGCCGCAGGGATTTTTTAGATCCTGCGAAAGCCGCCAATATTTACACGGAAGAAATTCTTGCGAGGGGAACGGTTTCGGACCCGTTCTAGAAAGCTATTGATCCCGAGAGAAGCGTCAAGCTTCTCCAAGGTGTGTCACTGTATTACACAGTGGCAGTACGGCCGCCGCGCGAATTTCTCTTGCGGTCGTTTTCCGTGAGGTAGCGTTTGCGGAGACGGACATTTTTCGGGGTAATTTCGACGAGCTCGTCGTCTTCGATGAATTCGAGAGCAAACTCGAGCGATATTTCGCGGGGTGGGACAAGCTGAATCGCATCGTCCGAACCCGAAGACCGCATATTGGATAATTTCTTTTCGCGGATCGAGTTGACCACCAGATCATTGCCTTTGTTATTCACGCCGACAATCATGCCTTCGTAAAGATCGTCCTGAGGATGGACGAAAATCTCGCCTCTTTCCTGCAGACCCCAAAGGGCGTAAGCGACAGCACTCCCTGCCGTTTGTGAAATCAGCACGCCGGAACTCCGTGATTCGATCTCGCCCTTGAACTTCTGGTATTCGTGGAAAGTCTGATACATGATGCCGCCGCCCCGGGTCATGGTGAGAAAGTGGCTGCGGAACCCGATCAACGCCCGGGAAGCGACCAGGTATTCAAGCCGGACGGTATTCATGGACGTATTCTGCATATTGACCATTTCGGCTTTTCTCATGCCCATTTCCTGCATCACGGAGCCCTGATATTCCGATTCGACTTCAATGAACACCCGTTCGACAGGTTCGAGAAGTTCCTTGTCCAGCTCCTTCAAGATAACCTGGGGGCGGGAAACTTCCAGTTCGTATCCTTCGCGGCGCATGGTCTCGATCAGAATCGAAAGGTGAAGTTCGCCGCGGCCCGAGACTTTAAAACGCTCGCCGCCTTCGATTTCTTCGATCTTGAAGCCGACGTTCATCATGGCTTCGTGCTCGAGTCTTTCACGGATATGGCGGGAAGTCAGATAACGGCCGCCGTCTTTACCGGCGAGAGGACTCGTATTATGAGAAAAGTTCATGGAGATCGTGGGTTCATCGATCTTCAAAAGAGGAAGCGGCTTGGGGTCCGTGTTCGAAGCGACGGTTTCCCCTACTTTCGGAAATTCGAGCCCTGCAATACAGACGATCTCGCCCGCGCCCGCGGAGTCCGCCTCGACTCGCGCCATCCCCTTGTACTTCAAAATCCGGGTGACCTTGCCGCGTTCGAGAGAACCGTCCCGTTTACAAAGCGCGACCGACTCGCCCATCTTCATGTTGCCGTTCGTGATCCGGCCGATGCACATGCGTCCCACATATTTATCGTAATCGAGCATCGTAATCAGCATTTGAAGCGGCAGCTCAAGGTCGGCAATAGGCGGCAGGACGCGGTGAATGATCGTATCGAGGAGAGGCGCCATGTCCTGGCGCTCGTCTTTCATATCCATGATCGCGTACCCTTCTTTGGCGGAAGAGTATACGACGGGAAAATCCAGCTGTTCGTCCGAAGCGTTCAGTTCGCAGAAAAGATCGAAGACGAAATTGATGACTTCTTCCGGCCGCGCGTTCGGGCGGTCGATCTTGTTGATGACGACGATGGGCTTCAGGTGCAGCTCGAGCGACTTTTTCAGCACGAATTTCGTCTGCGGCATGGGGCCGTCGAGCGCATCGACAATTAACAGTACGCCGTCGACCATCTTCAGGATACGTTCGACTTCGCTTCCGAAGTCGGCGTGGCCGGGCGTATCGACGATATTAATCTGGGTATCTTTGAACTTGCAGGAAGCGTTCTTTGAAAAAATCGTGATGCCGCGCTCGCGTTCGAGCGGGTTGGAATCCATGACCGTGATCTCGCCTGCTTTAAAGTCGTAGGCGTTCGTATAACGCAAAATGGCGTCGACGAGAGTAGTCTTCCCATGATCGACGTGAGCGATGATGGCGACGTTCCGGATGTTTTTATTTCTTTTCTGGTTCGGCATAGCGGAGCATTCTATCACAAGGTTTTCAATTGAAAAGCGATTTGCATCGACATTTACAAATACTTTAATCCCAGGTCTTCCGTTCGCGAAAGCCGCCGGCGAGATAAGGGGCTCCCTTAATGCCCGGGCTGCCCGCGTTAAAAATCCGGCGAAAAATTTTCCGGCGCGTCTCTTTGATCGACACTTCTATTGCCTTTATTGCCGCGCGCGCGATAGAATCCCTCAACCGAAAGCGGAGGAAGCTCATGATACCAGACATCAGAGGGGAAAAAGGCCTTTCACTGGGACTGTTTATCGTCGCCATCGCCCTCGGAGGCGTGGGAATCGCCTTCATCAGCATTGCGCAGCAGACGGGGTCCCTGGCCCAATACTCGCGGACGTGGACGAAGACTTCCGGGGAGATCACGGAAGCCCGGGTCGAGACGCGCGAAGGCAAAAACCATCCCGTCGTCGAATACACCTACACCGCCGGGGAGAAGCAGCACAAAGGCACGCGGCTCTTTCTTACGGAAGGTCCCTACGCGAACGTGGAAAAAGCGGAAGACGGAATACGCGTCACGCACCTGAACGAACACGAAAAACCGGTCACGACGGAATACCGCAAGGGCGCGGACGTCCCGGTTTTCTACAACCCTCATCTCACTTCGGAATCCGCCGTCAACACGATCGCGCTCAAAGGCATGGGCGGTTTCATCCTGATCGGCATCGGCGCTCTGGCCGCGGCCATCTTTTTCGGCTTCCGCAGTTTCATGTACGATTAATTGAAACTCAGGGACTGGATAAAGACTTCGCCGCGCCGCGCTGTCCCCACTTCGGCGTTATCGAAGACAAAGGCGATTTCGTCCACGCTCTTTGCTCCCGGCGGAAGCAGGAGTTCGATGCGGGTCCAGCGGTCCTTCAAGGCAATGTAATCAAACTGGACGTTCTGTCCCTTCCATTTGAGTTCAACTTTGATATTCTCCGGAAATCCTTTTTCGCGGCTGCCCATCACGTCGAAGTTCAGCCTGCGGTAGCGGGAAAGGTCTGTCTGCCTGAGTTTCATATAAAAACCCGAATATGTGTATTTCCTCCGCACATCGTAGCGGATACCGAATATTTTGTTTCCCTCGGCGAGTGAAAAAACCCGGTGCCAGGCCTTGGACTGCTCCGGATCGTAAAAAGTCCCGATGTCCCTGTAATCTTTCATCAGATCGATCACCCTCGCGGGATCCCCCTCTTGCGCGGCCACCTGAATCGCCCCTGCCTGCAGTTTCGCGTAGGCGGGCTGCTTTTCCTCGCCCTTGATCAGCGCCATCGCCGGCTTTTCCATTCCGTGCGCTTTCAGATAATTCCAGAAATAGCTGCTGATTCCCTCGAACCCGTTCCTGCGGTTCATAAAATTTCCCAGTGCAAGGACCTCGATACCCTTGTGAATGCCGAGCAGGTTGCGGTTCACGACGCCCGTCTGCGGATCGATGGAATCCGCGAAACCGTACCTCGTGCCGAACACGGCCGGGTTCAGTTTTTCCATGGCCTTCATGTTTTCGACGGCTTCGGGGGCAAGATACCCCAACGCGAGAAAAGAGGAATACGGCGTGGCGAAGCGGCTGTCTCCGCGCTTGTAAGCGATTTCAGGCACGCCTCCTTCCGAGTAAAGATTCTGGTCCGGCAGTTCCCCTTCCGAAAAACCCCAGATCCCGGTTGAAGAAAGCCTCCGCCCCCGGTCCTTGTGGGCGCGGAGCGAATTGAGCGCGTTAATCCCGAAGGCCGCGGGCGCGATCCGGTAACCATCCAGAAATTCATCGGCGAAAAGAACGTCGTAAAGACTGCCCGTCCACGAGATCAGGACCGGAAACGTGCTTCCGCGCACGGTCTCGTATTCTTTCGTGAGCCGCTCCTGCCGGGTCCATACCGTTTTCGGCAGATCTCCTTTGACGACGGCCAGGAGCAGTGTCAAACGGGCCGCGTGGTTGAGTATCCTGTAATCTTCGGGAGAATAGGCTTTCAGCTGGACGTCGTATCCCCGGCTTACGGCGGGCGCCGTCTCGCCATTCATATAGAAGAAAGAGTAGTCGCGCCGTGCCAGAAAATCTTCGATCATTCCGGCGAGCCCTTTATCCGGTATCGCCGACCACACAGCCATGAGCGCGGCATCAAGGTAAGAGTTTTCGAGGGAAGGCACGAAACGGTTCGTCGTGACGCGGGGCCATTTATCCTCCTCACCCGGAAGATAGTACCAGCTGTAGAGAAAATTCTCGTGCGTCTCGAGGCCTTCCACGGTTTCCATCATGTTAAAGGCCTGTCTTCGCGCGGTTTCGGCATCCATGTAACCGAGATCGCGGGCAAGGATCACGTACAGGAATGAAAGCGCGATGTGGAGCGGCGAGGTCTTGCTGTATTTCGTCGAGCGCTTGAGCCTCAAGACTTTTCCCTGCGAAACAGGCGCGATATCGAGCGCGAAGCCCGTGACCGGATCCGTCAGTGCTTTAAAGCCCTGAAACGTGGCCCGCTCGACCCGCTTGAGATAAGCGGTATCGACAGATGCTTCCCCCCGAGTCTTATTCTCCGCGGGGAGTGCGTGCGCGGGCAGGGACAGGGAAAAGCACAGGACCTGAATGACGATGATCTTGAGTGTTTTATGCATAATTGTCGGAGATGTTCCGGGGACATGATTTATCGGCAGAAACTGCGGGGGGTTGAAGCGGAATTTATTCTGAACTATTCAGCGGGGAGCTTCAGTCCTGAAACTCTCGACCCAGCGGCGCACGACATCGGGCATGGGCGGCGATACGGGATCAACTCCCAGACTCTTCAGAACTTCACTCGTCGCGACCCGGACCTTTCCCATGAAAAGGCCTCGGACAAGGCCGACCGCGGCAACGTGCCCGCGGCGCTCGAAACGCTGTTGGAGATAAATCCATTTCTCGTCCCAGCAGAGAATCCGGGTACGGAGTTCGAAAGTGTTGAAGACCATAAGCGGGCGGCGGTACTGCATGGACACCGCAGCGACGAGAGGATTCCATTTTCCCTGGCGGGCCGTGCGTCCGAGCCCCGTGCGCAGAATAAGGTCCATCCGCCCGAGGTCCATATTGGTGAGATAGCGGCCGTTGTTCATATGGCCGTAAACGTCGAGATCATTCGGCAGCACGGGAAGTTTCAAAACCGATTCGTCGAGAATGCCGAGCTTCGGCCGGAAAAAATGGCTGACCCACAGGCAGAAAACGCGGACAAGAAGATTCATTTGAGTTTCTTTCCCGAAACCAGCGTGCCTTTTTTTAAGGATGGCCTGGGAATCACGGCGGGGATTCGACGGAGAAAGACCAGTTCGACTTGTACTTCTTTTCCACTTTTTTGGACGCGTAGTCGTCCCGGATCTTCTGACTTTCGTATTTCTTTTTGACTTTGACCTTTTTGTATTTCTCTTCGATTTTCCGGCCGGAGTAGCGCTTGGCGATGGATTTCTGCTTTTCGCCCGAACTTTTTTTGGTTTCCTGGGTCTCGGGAGGGGTCACGGCCTCTTCATCTTTGATTTCTCCGTCTTCTTCTTTTTCCCCGTCTTTTTCGGCGTCGTCCGTGTCCTCCGCTTCTCCGTCAACGGGTTCGTCCTCACCCGCCTTTTTCTTTTCTTCAGCCTCACTCTCTTCAGGAGTTTTCTGCTCGTCGGCCACTTCTTTCTTATCTTTTTCAGCGGCGGCTTCGGCCGCTTCCTTTTTGTCGTCGGGCCTCTGCTTCTTTTCTTTCTTCCCGATGGGCCGCGCGTCTTTCGCGACTTTGATGTCCTCTTCCGCTTCGACCGCCTTCCGCGCTTTATTCTCAGGCGCGGTCTCCGCTCCCCATGCAGGCAGCGGGATCAGCGCGACTCCCGCGGCGAGAATGAGCGCGATGACGGGACTGGAGTGCTTAATGTTTCTTGTCATTGTCCTTGAGCGCCTGGGCGAGCATCCATTCGAGGTCGCCGTAATGGGCTTTGTAGTCTTCATGGCTGCGGCGGATCACTTCGTAGGCTTCCTTGCGTCCGTAAATCCCCATCAGCTCGCACCGCCGCTTCTTGGTTCCCGGCAGGTCCTTATAAGTCAGAAAATAATGCGTGATTCTTTCGATGAGAAGCTTCGGGCAGTCCTTGATATCGGTCCAGCTCCCGTAGGCCGCGTCGTCTTTCATGACGGCGAGGATCTTGTCGTCCGCTTCCTTACCGTCGATGAGGCGCAGGCCGCCGATCGGAAAAGCCTGGAGCAGGATGTCGCCGTGCGTGATGTCTTTTTCCGAGAGGATGCAGATATCGAGGGGGTCATTGTCGCCCGCGATCCCCTTGAGGCCGGTCTTTTTCATGCAGTCTTCGGCGACCCGTTCAGCGCAAAACGTCTGGGGAATGAAACCATAAGGGGTCGGGCAGATATTGGAATACTTCTGGGGCCGGTCGATCTTCAGGTATCCGGAAAATTTATCCAGTTCGTACTTCACGGTGTCGCTCGGGACGATTTCGATATAAGCCGTGACCTGATCGGGAACGTGCGCGCCGATCGGAACTCCGTGCCACGGATGCTGTTTCAAGAGCCCCATGAACGTCCAGACCGGGTCTTTGCCCTTGGGTAAGGTTTTCTTTGTAATCATCATCGTGATCCTGTTTTTATCTTACGCGAGTTGAGAAGAAAAATGACAATGGCGGGTATTATAAGGTGCGGCTTTGAATAAGACCAGTCTCAATCATCGGGGGCCCGCGAAATCGCCCTACCACTTCGGCATCGACGACGAAAGGCTGGAAGAACTCGGGCTGGATTAGGGACATCCCCATTGCTCTACCCCTTCCCCGCTGGTTGTCCTATCGCCATAACTGCTTGATCTGCTGTTCGTGCTTCAACCGAAAAAACTCGAACTCGGGAGTAAGTTGATAGACCCCTCTGGAAACGCACTTAAACCAGCCCAGATGATTGTCATACAAAATAGACCGCGCATTTTCGAGATCCAGTTTTTCTCTAATCTCGCGGCAGGAGGAAGCGCCGTGCTCAAGCAAGTACATCGCGGTCCGGATCGCCTTTTCTTTATAGGACGTAAACAGCAGCACCCGGGTACTTCCGCCCTGATTGAGATCCAGGCTTCGTCCGTCAAATTCTTTGACCGCCCGATTTTTCCGGAGGGTATTTTTGCGCGCCCTGAAGACAGAAGGTTCAAACTCGACAACGACCTCTTTCCTTGTCTCCTCATCCAGAATAATGAGCCCGCAATGGAGGCGCTTCAGAAGACCGCACATCCTCTTATACGACTTTGTCCAACGCGCTCCTTTTTTCAAGGGCACATAGGCGTACACCAGCTCCGTCATCTTCAGGCGTTCGGCAAGCTGGTAAACCAGCTGCAGATTAAACGCAACCTTCATCTCAACAACCAGCAGCTCCTCACCCCTGCGGGCAAGCACATCCAGCCCCTCCACCTCGGAGTGCACGGCATACCCCTGCTTCTCCAAAAAACGCTTCAGCGGAACATACATCTCAGTTTCTTTCATGGAATCTTTAGCGCCTTATCCCGGGGCCATGCTTCAAAACCCAGCATTCGTTTTCTTCAGTGTGATATTATTTCTGTACTATGAAAAAGCTCCTGTGTCCCAAGTGTCTCATCGAACTCTCCGAGGTCAATTACGGAACGATCCATCTGGCCGCCTGTACGCGATGTTCGGGAAATTTTCTGAGCCGCGCGCTCATGAAGCAGGCCGAGCATTACCGATTCGGAAATTTTTTCGGGGTGCGGACCGTCCACTCTGGCGAGCCTCCAATGAATTGCCCTTCATGCGGCGTCAAAATGGAAAAAACAAAGCTCCCGGGAAAAAACAAGGGCCTGCTCGACGTCTGCCGCGGCTGCGAAAGCTTCTGGTTCGAAAAAGGCGAGCTGGATGCCTTTCTCGTCCTCAAGCGTCCCCGGCGCGAGCCGGAGTGGTGGCAGCATGTCGCCGCTCTGACCCTCTTTTTCACCATGCTGCCCGGCCTTCACTTTCTCCTGTACTTCTTTTTCAAAAACCATCTTCACGCCGCCCTCTTCAGCGGCAGCTTCGGCCCGGTCCTCTTCTACTGGCTGCTGCGGGTCGTCATCTACGGCAAAATCCAAACTCAGTTCGGCGATGCCGACGTCTAAAGATAAAAATAAAAAGGTGACAGGTACTTTTTCGGGGACAGGCACTTCTCAGCCGATGTCATCTTTGCGATAAATCTGAAAGTACGAACCGCCTATTCCAATCCCCTTTTCGAAAAACTGGCGCGTGTCTGCAGGAATGGTCGGAAGACTTCCATCGAAATGATATTCATCCACCAATTCGTCTTTTTCTCCGAGCTCATGATATCTTGCGGAACTATACTTCCATTCCGAGGAATCACTTACGAGGCCAATCTCAACCGGATTATTCTCGATATAGATTCCGCAGGCTCTTAAGTATGCTTCGTCTTCGATCACCAGACTCTTGAATCTCTCTTGCCACACCGTGCCCCGACGCTTCCGAGCTTTGTTATATTGATGAACAAATTGCCATTTCGCGTATTTCAGAGCGTTCGAGAATCGTTCCACACTTTCCATTCTCACTGCCATATGGAAATGGGTGTGCATGAGGCAGTAATGAAACAATTTGAAAGGATATCGCTTCTTGGCTTCCTTGAGAAACGAGAGAAAAAGCTCGAAATCTTCCACACCTCCAAAGATCCGACGTTTTTCTATTGATCTGGAGAAAACATGAGCAAAGCAGCCGTCATAATGGCTTATCCCCCTGGGCTGTCTCGGCATAGTCGACTCCTGTCTGCGGAATTTAATGCTGTATCGATGATATCAAGGGGAAATGCAGCGATAAACCATGGAAGGATCAATTATTGCGGACTATCTATGAACAAGCGATCTTTACTCCTATGCCTGAGCTATCCCTCAGAGAACCGGTACCGATCCTATTCTGATTGAAAACGCCAAAATTCATTCGCCCTATTAATTGACGGGCGGTTCAAATGAATTACAGATGGGTCTCTTTTAAGCTGCGCCTGAAAAGCTCATACCCTACGGCGGAGACACCGATGATGAGAGCGGGAAGGATAAACGGGTCGATAAACGGGTCAGAGGATAAACGGGTCAGGTCTTCAAATGACAATATATTTGAACTTTGAACCAAGAATTGACAATTGAAGACTTGACCCCTTTCATTTTAATTTCAATTAGCAAACGACCGTTACCTGTCCCTTTGGTACCCGGTACCGTTAGACTTTAAAAGCCCATTTAAACAGACTGTCCCAAGCATTCAGACCTTGAATGACCCACCCGAAATAACGGGCCAGGACGCTCTGCAGCTCATTCTGCGGCTTCTGAAGCGCGGTCTTCCAATACACGCTTTTGATAGCGAGAACTTCGGAGATATCGGCAGGCGCTTTATCTTTAAGGATATTCTTTAATTCGGCGAGGGTTTTCTTTTGAAGCTTCTCAATGACCGGCTCGGCCCAGCTTTCGCTGCTGCCGCCGATGCCGTGGATTAGGATGACGGAGAGCTTCATTTATTAGCTTGCTGCAATTTTTAGGCACTCGGGACATTTGGCGTTTGTTTCGGAGGGATCATCTAGTGGCTCTTTTTCACCCATGAATTTTTTGCACCAAGAACAAATGATTTTCATTTTTCTCTACCTAATGCCTCCCCAGCGGACGGTCCGGTATGCAATGGTTATGCTCGGACTTCCCCTTTTGACGCTTTCCGGTGAACCTCAATACCATCCTTTCCGGAGAAAACCGTTAGGAGTTCTTTCCAGTTTTTTGGCTTGTACTTATCCCATAGTTCTTGCTTTACATAAAGCATCTTATAAATGATTTTCTTCTGTCGTAGGTTTGCGTCATCACACCACTGAGCAAGTCTTTGAATCTTTAAAGGATCGTCAAAATCCTCGCGCCCTTTAGTCTCAACGATATACACTGACTTTTCATCCGTTTTGACAAAAAAATCCGGGTAATAATTTGCTATTGTTCCATCGGCGTTTTTATAATCAATTTTAAAATGCACTTCATAATAATTCTTTGCGAACGATATAACTTCATCATCTCCCAATCTCTCAATAAAATCTGCAAATTCAAGCTCAAACTGACTATCTCCGACAATCCGGTTAAACACACTTTTCTTGGGAACTAAATATGCTCGGTCATTGACGACAAATGGGCGACTGCTACTGACCTTGATGTAATTCTTTATCTCGGTATCACCGACATCTTTCACCGTTAACGTATTGATCCCATTTTTAAAAGTCTCAATTATTGTCTTTGTAGCATCTATTTCAGAAAGATTTCTCAGGATATTTTTATCATTAAGATCAACCTCTGTTTCAAATAAGCGCGAGCAAATAAATTCTTTGACCTTGCCAAATAAAATGTCATAACATCCAAAAAGGCGTAGTTCCCTCATAATACTTTGAGCAAAGAAACCGACAACGCTCTGGTAATTTGGCTCAATGTTGCTTTCCAGAATGGTCGTATGGTGGATCTTTTCTTCGACTACGTGCTTGAATACAATTTCTCTTTGTTCTTTTTCACTAAATACTTTTACTTTTAGTTTTCCATGCTGGAAATCCGCCACATTCAAACTCGCCAGGTCTTTGTATTCTCTCTGAATCCTCGGTGTTAAAATTGGCAGCTCAATATCTAGCTTCTGAATGTCTTTCTTTGGGTTATCGTGGTCGATCTCAATGACCGTTGGTGTAATCGCTTTTGTCGTACCGTCCATCTTTCTTTTTTCTAACTCAACACCTTCCGCCTTAATCGATTCAACGAAATCCATAAATGCAGGCGTCCCAACAACGCTTACATATTCCTCCACATCATCCTGCCCGAAAAACATCCTTCTTAAACCTCGGCCAAGCGTTTGTTCCGGCAAAATGTTGGATGTCGCTACATACGCACGAAGACCTACTATGGTAGTAACATTTTTAACGTCCCACCCTTCTTTAAGCATTAGAACCGATACGATTGCCTGAAAAGGACTTTCCAAGCTGTCAATTTCATTAGCCTGTCTCCGTAACCGATCCAGCTCTTCCTTTGCTTTTCCGGTTACCTTTTCAGATACGTCGCCGCTTTTATTCGTGTGGATCGTTAGAACCTTGCCGCTCAAATCCGGATAATTTTTTTCAAGATATCTCTGAACTTCATCACAGTTTTTTGTATCATCTGTCATAATAAATAAAATGGCTTTTTTCCCCGTCGGCTTAAGCGCCTTGGAACTCTTTCGCCATTCTTCAACACCAAGATTAATATAATCTTCGTATTTTTCGGTAAATAGCGCGCTTTGTTTTTCCTGTAATTTTGCCCGGCTTGCTGGATCGGGCAGGACGGGCGTCTTGACAACACCTTGGTAAATTGCTTCAACAAGCGGATAGTCGGAGATCGTCTGCACAAAAATCGATCCATCATCGTGTTTTGGCGTGGCTGTGCAGTCTATTTGCAAAGAAATCTGTTTCCCTTTTTGCTTCAATTTATTATTGATGTCCTGAATAGATTTGAACCACGCCATCTTGGGATCATGAATATGATGGGCCTCGTCATTCATGACAATAAGCTCATCAATCTCTCGAACAATGGCTGCTAAATCAACCAATGATTCGTTTGTTTTTGAAACGGGTTTTTCCCCTAAGAAATAATCCGTCAAATTTTCGTCGTTGAAAGAGGATTCCTTAACATCTCCTTCATAAACACGGTGAATGTTGGTAAGAAAAATATTTCCTGTTGGGGAGATTGCACCCAAATTGTCCTGTAAATGCAGGGTCATCTGAAAGTCATCGCCCCAATTTCTACCTTCATATCCGTTATCAGGCAAAATTGGGTCTGAATAGAATATCCGCAATCCATCAAAATCTGTCTTGATGCGCTCAAGCACAATAATATTCGGTGTGATTAAAAGAAAATTGCGGGAAAGCTCTGATTTTGGCTCATAGAGTTTATGAAAATAAGACCATGCAAGAAGAAGGCTCATTACCTTTGTTTTACCGCTCCCAGTCGCCATCTTAATGACCAAGCGAAGCCAGTCTTCATCAAACATATTTGGGCTCACACGCCCCAGGGAATCAAACGGCAGAAGATCATACTTGTTTCTTACCCCGGCAACATCGTATAGCCAGATAATCGTTTCAACCGCTTCGCGCTGAGCAAAATAATACCGGAATGGAAACGCATTGCCATCCGGCCCATAAGCAAGATGCTCATCTTTAAACCACCAGTTTAAAAGGGCTTTTGATGTCACACTTGCGCCATCATAACTCTTATCTCGCCACTCCTTAACACGCTTCCTCAACTCAGGCACAAATGGCGGGAGGAGCTTTTCATACCCTTGCTCACGTAAAGCCTCATCAGCCGGAAACCAACGGATCTCCGGCTTTAAAATCGTAAATTTATCTTTGGGGAAATTTTTATGCAGGGCCATTTATTTAATCTGATTTAATTCATTTTCCATAACCTATTTAAATTGAATGAGTTACAAAACTTAACTCATCTAAACTCATCTAAACTCATCTAATAGAGAGCTACTCTACTGCGCTCCATGAGCCTTTCATTATGGATCCCTCATGCTTGATTTTTCCAGCTCTTCTTAGTTCTTGAAGAATATTTGAAATATCTTGAGGACTGCACTCAGAAAAACCGCTTGTTAAATCTGAGCGGCGCGATGGCTTACCTTGCCGGATATGATTGAGAATAAGCTCCTTAATTTGATCTCGGCTCAATCCCTTGATTCTGGTATGTTTTCCGCTCTGCCCAATGATGTCGTAATATCGGCGTGAAAGAATGTATCGAGTGCCCCGTCCTTTGCCTATGGGCTCAATGATGCCATATTGAAGAAATTTATTTTGGAACTCCGGCTGTCTGACCTTTTGATTTTCACGAATTTTTTCTAGCTCGTAAATTTCTTCAAAAGAGAGGCTAATTTGACGTTCTTTAATAATACGCTCGAGATAAAGAATAAAATCCTTGTCTTTGACTTGCGCGGGAACAATTAGACGAACCGTGCCCTCATCGCTTTTAGAAAGATCCGGAAGGCCCTTGCCGTCCCGAATGGACTGCTCAAAAATATCGTCAAGCCCCTGGCTTGATCTCTCGGCAAATCCAATTTTTTCAAACGCCTCCGCCAGCACCCTGTTTCGCCATGCCTTCTCAAACAAAATGTTATCGAGGTTAATTCCCGGTGGGAATCCGCCCGGGCTTTCGATATAAAACTCTTGAGGAGACGCCTTGATAAAAATGGATTTTCCTCTCACAGAATAGTCCCGATGCATCACCGCATTGTGCACCGCTTCGCGAATGGACTTTTCATCAAAACCCCAGACTTCACGCTGAAAAAAACCCTCTTGAAACGGGATTCGGATATTTCGAGCATTGACCGTGTTCCATATATCGTCGTCGATGCCAACGAAAGGTCCACGCCAGTTTTTTCTGAAATCATAATGAGTCTGTTGGCGGTCATGCCGCCACTCAAAAATGATTTCGGCGTCTGGTAAATGTTCGGTTATGACTTCTGCCTTACCAACGAGAATCAACCCCGCATAAGTAATCCCCTTGCGAGTAACCAATCCAAGGTTGCTCAAGACCTTTTCGCTATCAAACGTGAGGTAATCGTCTCTCTTGGATTCTTTTGCCCATTTTTTCTGCATACTCTCAATGGCGAAAGAATCCAAATCGTCGAGATTCAGACCGGCTACGATATTTGAGGTAAAATCAGGCTGGGTTTCATTAAGAATTTCACGTGTTCTGTGATCATCCATCTCACCAAGCGACTCCCCGCGGCGAACAGGCCAGACATATTTATCCCCTTTCCCACCGGATTTGACCCGTGTGGCCGGGGGATGCTGTGGAATATGAAAAATAAGAACGCGCTTTCCATGGTAATTCAATTCTTCCACGTCCACATGAATCTTGAGTCGGCTCCAAATTTCCTGTGATAATTTTGTATACGTTCCGCCGCTGAATTGAGTCCCCTTAACTTCTCGAGGCTTTTCTTGAACACCAAGAATTAATTTCCCACCTCTGCCGTTGGCAATGGCCGCGCAATAATCAAATAAACTTCCCCTGTCCTTACTAAAATTGCTTGCGGCTTCTTTAAACTCAAGATCAATATCTTCTGGCTGTTTAAGCCACTTTTCAAATTGCTCCAAATTTGTTTTTATCATGCGACATTAACCTCTATCACTCGGGTCGTGTCATTCCCAAAAATATCCACCACCTTAACGGCTATCTTACGCCGGCCCTTGGAGACCTCTTTCTCCGCCGAAACAAGCTCAAGCTTTCTATCTTTTTTTGTCCTGAACGATTGCCATTCGTTCTCGAAAATATACCCACCTGTCCACTCTTCCTTCTCTTGCTCTGTTTTAGGATCAATCGACCGGATGATCTCTTTTTTATTCTCCATATTAAAATCGACCGACCAATAATCCACCCAATCCGTCCATTTTTTTGTCAAAACTTCTTTGGTTACAACTGCCGTTTTTTTGTCTTTGGAAACTTTTATAACTTGCCCATTCTCAATAACGATTTTGCTTGAGCCTTCTTTAAGCGAGCTCTCCGCATCTTCAACGCTATCCTGATTATAAAAAACACTGAAATCACACAACTCCACCGCAACTGTCTTATTATTCCCGCGCCCCTTGACGATGGGCTTTACTTCAATATAGGCAACGTCATAAAACTTAACATGTCCTTTTTCAACCGCTCGCCGATCAAAGACTTCACGGGGGATGACCTTAAACTGTACATCAATGCCATGACGGCTAAGCTCTACAAAATCAATCCCCATCTCATAATCAAACCCAAGAACATCAAATTTTGTAATTCCTTTTTTCTGCGCTTCTTTTATTGCTCCACTAACAAAAGCAGATGATACCGGCGTATCCACGGGCCCAACCGCAATAAGTCGATCCCGCTTCTTACCGACAAATGAATTATAAGAATCAACCGCTTGGGCGCTATAGGCAGTTAGTATCAACTCAATAAACTGCTTCTCTTTGTTTGCTAAGATCTTTTGCTTTTCCTTCTCTCGAATATCACCGTCAACGTTTATATAGTGCTCCCGCTCATACTTCCCCAGATTAAGAATTTCAAACGCCCTGAAATCCTTGCCTTCTTTTTTTATCACTCTTTGAACCTGAATAAGACGTTTGCGGGATGTATGAATAGCAAAACGCCCGAGGTCTGCCCCGATCCATTTACGACCTAGCTTTTCAGCTACAGCCAACGTTGTTCCTGAGCCACAAAAGAAATCAGCAACCAAATCTCCCTCATTTGACGAAGCTTCAATGATTCGTTCAAGCAGACCTTCTGGCTTCTGAGTTGGATATCCTAAAACTTCACTACCGGTTTTACTTGGCAGCACATCACTCCATATCGATTGAACACGTCGACCCTGCTTTGCATAATCATCCATGTATTGCTTAAGGTACGGCGTTCCAGTATTTGAGTAATAAATCATTCTATTTTTTTCAAGCTCATCGATTCGTTCTTGTGAATACGACCAATGCCTGCCTTTTGGCGGCGCAATTGATTTACCCTTGAAAAGCCTAGATGGGCCCGAGCCTGGTGCTGTTATTGGTCCAGCAAAAAATCTTTTACCTGTTCCTTCTTCTACTTGATTAAAACGTGTGTCTAAATGTTCATCGGACAACGGAATAAAGATAGGGTGAAATACATAATTTTCTTGCTTCGAATACAGAAAAATTGTGTCATGAACTATGCCAAATCGACCAGCATCGTTGTGCGCCCCTGTTCTCTGCCAAACTATTTCATTTAGGAACAATGATGAGCCAAATATCTCATCAAGCGCATTTCTTATGTAACTATTTACCCTCCAATCACAATGAACATAAATACTGCCATCATTGGCTAATAGTCCATGAATGAGCTTTAGACGCTCATAAAGCATGGCGATAAAACTGTCTGCACCTTTACCCCAAGTATCTCGATAGGCAACTTCTTCAATTACGGACGGGTTCTTAGTGAACGACTCATCACCAACTTCTACATTCATAGAGAAGTCTGCGCCCACATCGAACGGCGGATCAATATAGACAAGTTTTAATCCGCCCTGCTTTTCGATTTCCCAACGCATGGGGCCATTTTTGAGAGAAGAAAGAATAAGCTTGTTATCGCCCCAAATAAGTTTATTCGTCCATCCTCGAATCTGCCGGCCAGAGGGGTCAAATAAATCCCCAAAGTAATCACTCTTTTTTATTCTCTCCGTTCTCGGCTCATCAATATGCTCAATTGTCTGAAATGGCAGAACCAGATTGCAGGTCTCCTGCGTTTTGCCATTCCACACAAGCTCAACTTCCCGGTCATCCTGAAACAAAAGAAACCTGTATTTATCAGGAAGCGGCTTTCCTTCTTGAAGGAGCTTGATCGCATCTCTTTTTTCGTTTTCTGATAGTCTCATAATGCTTTACTTTTTACCCGTAGCCTGCTCTGTTCACTTTGTTTTTATTTATTAAAGAATCTTGATAATCGGTCAATCTCCGAGATGCAAGTATTTTACAAGTGGCCCGCTGAATGAAGCTTTTCTTTAAGTTGGTCCAAACTGGTCCATGCAACCGCACCCTCTGGCGGGGTAGCATTCAAATCAAGTAGCGCCATGAGCAAATCGGATATTTTCTTTCGTGCGTCCCCATTCTTCTTAAGAGTTTCCCATGCCGTAACAGGTTTTTCATCTCTCACCTCTTTGCCGAAATAAGCCAGTTCAAAATTCGGCAATGACGCTAAAAGCCGCACTTTTCTATTCTCAATTTGATCCTTTATAGTGTTAAATATTTCAATGTTCATTGTCCAGGCCGGGTTCCCTATATCTCTCCCACTCCTCTTAATTGTTGGCATATCGCTGTCATGAAGAATCCCAAATGGCACGTCAAATTGCTTTAAAATTTTGCATAACGATCGAATGGTAGCTTTCCCTCTTGCGCGAACAATGTGTAAATCTTTAAATTTATCAGGCTCATTGGAAATAATATAATTAAAAGCTGTGTACTCGGTGTCCCCCTCCACAAGGATAGTCCGACCACCGAAAAAGAATTCAGCAACATATGGATCACAGAGATTTAATAGCTTCAAACACTCCTTATCGTCGTCGCTAAGCTGCGCTTTTTTCGGACGGAAAATAGTCGTCCCTCGAACTTCTCCACATGCAGACCTTTCAACACGAACAATTGAAGTATTGTCTCTTGAAAGATCAATAAATACCGGTGAGTGCGTAGTAACCATAACCTGCCAATTCCCGTCTTTTGGCAAATCGTATAAAACTTTACGAGCTTCACGAATCGCGTTTGGGTGAAGACATATTTCGGGCTCATCCATTAGAAGCAGATGGGGCTTATCGGACCCCGACTCTGTTTTCCCAGCGCGCTGCTCAGATAGAATACGTAATGCGGCCCATAAGAGAGTGCGGCGAGCGCCACTGCCCTGCCGATCAATAGTCGATTGATGGTCGCCAGATGGGCCCATCCTAATAATGGGATCAGCTTTGAATAGTGAGATACACTTCTCGATATCGTCCTCCGCGCGCGGATCAAATGAGACTGTATATCCTGGGAAAACATTGCTTATCGTATGCGATAGTTCGGTTTCTATCGCCGCTAGCGCTTTTTTTGCATCTTCAGCTATTTCTGTCTGTAACTTGCGTACTGTTTCCATCAATCCAATGTATGCGGACTGGCCCAAAGTTGTTTCGCCGTCAGATTTCTTTTTTCCTAATTCCTTAACTCTTGCCGTTAGGGCTTCCTTCAAAAGCTTGGCGGTCTCCTCCGCTTGTTTATCTGGGCTGTCGAATGCTCCTATACGGTGAGGCTCAGGCCGTCTCGCTTGTGCAACATTTGCCGCACCCCAAGGTACTTCTTTTTCATGCCACTTATTTTCGCTTACTTCCCACCCAACCCTTTCTGGGGCCCCCACTTTGGGCCAAGTCCACTTTTCTCTAACATACATCTCTCCATTTGAAGCGTCCGTTCGTACCCATCTTTCTCCGGGTGCAGTTTTATCGTAAACGATTGTTTCTAATTCAATCGTAGGTAACTGGTCCGGGGAAACTTTGCCATTCGGAAAATCATCGATGCTGAGTTCGCCTAGTTTTGATCCATGCAACATAACAACTTCATATGCACGAAGAATCGAGCTCTTACCAGCATTATTCGGCCCGACCAAAACAACAATATCGTCTAGCTCAACTTCAATAGGATTGCTTCCTATGCAACGGAAATTACTGACGCGTAATTTATGGAGGCGGGGACGTGGCGCAGTGGAAGGCGTAGCAACTGTTTCTACTACTGTGACTTTTTTCTTAGGCATTACGGCGCAAGCTCTTGATTATTTACTTTTTGGATATCCGGCTTCTCTCCATCATTAGAAGGAAGTTGGAGAATCCTGATCTGCGACAGGGCTGGGCCAGCCAACCCCTCCAGATCCCCATACATTCCAGCCGTATTTGAAATTATTCTTTCGATTTGTTTTTCCCGACTCGCCCAAATCTTCTGCATCGCCCTTCTCTCTGACTCAAGATCCTCTTTCATAGCGCGAAATCCTTCAACGATAGCAGTCACTCGGTTTCGAAATTCCGGGCCGGTTACATAGCGATAGACAAGGTCTTTCTTGTCGTCTTTGCCGCTCTCAACTTCTTTGGCATTGGCTGTCTGGATAAGGGCCATTCGAAGAGCTAACGCCAAACTCAATACGGACGGAATATCCGTGACCCAAACACCGTTGATCTGCCGAAAATGGTGGAAACCCGTCGGTAACGCTTCAGAGACCAGCACCGCAAGATCAGCTTTGGCGTTACCCTGGTCGTCTTTAAGCTTGGCTATCCAGGACTCGCTCCAGTTTTTTACACGTTTGGTTTCCCAAAGTATCACCCCGCAAGTACGACCGGATTGCGTCTTTACAGTCTGGATGATATCGCCGCCCCTCATCCCGGTTGAGACCGCCTCGATTACGTCGAACGGAAACTCTCGTTTGAACATCCCCTCTAACTCTAATTCAAGCACGTCGCCTTGTGCCTGCTGAGAGCCTTGTTCCATTTTGCGCTTCAATTCATCGACTTGTTTCAGCGCGTCCGAAAGTTTCTTATCTTTTTCTGCGTCTTTAAACTTGTGCTGTTCCTCGAACCGCAAGCATACCGCGTCTTCAATTTTTAGTTTTTCTTCATCTATTTTTCTTGCGATCTCAAGCTCGAGATTCTTTTCTCTTTCTTCAAACTCGCGCTTATTTTTAAGAAGGGCCAGCTCATTAGCTTCGGCTTTCTTAAGTCTGAGATCGCTTTCCTCAACCTGAGCCTTCAGATCTGCTGTATCAGCGCTCACGGCGTCTTCTGCCAGCTTCTTTAGCTTTGCTTCCAGTTCCTTGCGTTGCTTTTGCAGGCGACTATCAAGATCTTTTTCAAGCTCCTTAAGCTCGCCGTCATGCTTTTTATTATTTTCAGCTAATTGTTTTTCGTAATTCTGGAGGGCGCGTTCTTCAATATCGTGAGATAGGGCCTCAGAGAGCGGTATTGCCGTTCCACATTTGGGGCATTTTATTGAATCTTGGGCCATACTTCTCCTTCGTTTGAAAAATAACCCAACTTCTTAAAGATTTAAAATTAGTTCATTCTACCTTAAATAAGCACATCTTTCACGAATTCAAGTTCAAGTGGAAAACTCAAAAAGTCGGCACTCATAAGAGGCAAAAAATCACTCCCTCGGCAAGAATGCGCGCGGGAGCCCTTCTTTGGATGCGCCCCTTTAAAAACCTCCCACCCCCCTGTAATCCCCTATCGCCCTGCTCACCCAAGCAGACGGCCGAGCGACCAAGCTCGGCAGACGAGGGCGCGAGATTCCTAATGCGTGAAAAGATTTCTGTGCGTGTGCGGCTAAGCTGGCCTTACCCTGGCCTGGAAAAGTCTTATCGCCCTTCTTAGTGCCCTCATCTCTCCATCGGTAAAGGTGATGAAAGCTGACATAGAGCTCTCTGGCTACTTCGGCAACCGGCTTACCGGATTCATTGGCATCAATTTCTACAATCCAAGTCTATTTGTTTATCGTTTTTCAAGGGTTCTACAACTCGCTTGAAGGGTTTTAGCTTTCACTTTTCCCACTTTCGGCTTTTTAACGGTCGACTACGAAAATCATCGGAAATTATTTATAAAAAATGAGTCGGTAGTACGTGACTAATTTTTGACCGCTGACGCTTAAATATTTTCCGACCCCTCATCCTTCGGTTGCTTTCCTATGTCTCCCTAAAGCCGAAACCCTTCGGGTGGATGAAAAAAGTAAAACCTAAAACCCAACAACCAAGGAGTTACGTATGAAAAACGATAAACAAATAAACCAGAACGATATGCCTATCATTTACTCTTATTCGAGAGCCGAGGCTATAGAAGACGGGGTGCTTGCGGATATCTCTAGCCTTGCCAGAGAGGCGGGCTTTAAGTTCCCTGTGGTAGCGACATCTCGAGTGTTTGAGCTACTGTGCGATACGACACAGCTAGGCCAGAGCTTTGAAGGCAGAGCTTGGGATCTTCTAATGATCCTACGATTTGCTATCAAGAGATCATCTGGGACAGATACGATCTACTTTGCCCCACTCTTTAATACCAAAGACCATAGAGAACCCAAGCCTTACAAGCTTTGGTCCAAGTGTGGCCCTGGGGATGAGGGTGATCCTGTGATTAACATTATGTTTCAAGACGAGGACTAGCTTCACCAATAACCCCCGAGTCTCTTAGAGATTGGGGACGGTTCTGAGCGGGACACACTCAAACTGAGGACTCTGAGCTGCCCCCGATTTCACCGACGCGTTTATTAAAAGATTCGGTTCCGGCAGAACCGGTACCGCTAACACACACATATAATGACAGCGGCACTTTTGGAACCGGTACCTAGCCATTTGATCGTATTTTCAGAAATGCGGCCATGCTTTCCTGCTTGAAAAACGTTCTGAAGAAGCTCGAAATAACCCTGCACTTCCTGTTTATCCCGGTCAGTAAACTTTTGAACTGTGAGAAACCGGACGCCGTCCCGCGGGGAGGGGTTAGCTAAAGGCTCTAAGCACCCAGCGTAGGGACAAACCTGCGCTTTTCTCATCTTATGGTTCCTGAAGTACATTTTATGTGCACCCAATTACCGAATCTGCAATTTACTGCAGGTTCAATGTACTTGCTCTTTATTCGCCCGGCCTGCTTCGATTTTCAAACGTCTTTAAAAACACTATTGATCCGTTTAAGAGCAGAATCGAGATCAAAATTTTTGCGCTCTTCGGCAGTCAAAACCTCGAAAAGCTCTTCTTGGATGCGTGAGCGCATGTCTTTGATTTCGTCATCTTTCCGGCCAAGATTCGTACCGTATTTGGCAAGATCGGTATCCGCGCGATCCTCAGCAAGTTTCTTTTGAAACAACTCCATGACTTCCGGGTCAGCGATTTTAAATTCGTTCCTCAGAATAAAATCCAAATCATAAAAATCCCGAGGCGCAATGACTTTCCGAGTCGTGGCAGCGCGGAGCTTTTCGGCAACAACTTCCTTAAGGGCCAGGCACTGAACCTCTCCGCCATTAAAAAGCACTTCTTCGGTAAAAGGATGTAAAAAGTGATGCTGAACTTTACGTTTTTCTGTCTTCAAAATGGGGTTATACCGAAGGCCAATTTCAAATTTGATTTTGCCTTCAACTGGACTTACAATGGATTGATACGCAAAATAGTACAGATACTGTTTCGATTCGTTTCTTCCCGGCTCTTCCGTTTCATCCAGCTTCAGCCCAAATTGCTCTATGAATTTTTTAATTTTATCTTTGACCGGCTGAATAGCTTTGCGCCTTATCTCTCGCGTAAGCGCAGAAGCCGGAAGCTGCATACTAAAATCAAGATCTTCACTCAATCTGTAATAAGAGAAGTAAATTTTATTAAGGCATGTTCCGCCCTTAAAAACCAGCCCCGCTGACAGCTGATGCACTTGGGACAAGATCAGTGTCAAATAATAATCCTTCTCCATAAGAAGCGGCAAAAAGCCTTTCTTCTTCGCAGCCAGATCAACCACTTTGGCGAACTCTTCTTTATTCTCGTGAATCATTGACAATGGCTTTCCATTTTTTACTGAGCTTCCCTTTGCGGGACTTCCCCAAAGAAGAGAGAGCTGTATTCTCAACGCTCTTGGCGAGTGGTTTTAAAAGCGCATCCGAAATTCCAGCATTTTCCAAAAGCACACCTGTTCGTTTTCTGACTGTCACATTTGGAAACCGTACCGCGTATTCAATTAATTTTTTAACGTCACATTTTTTCTTTCTTACAATCTCAGAAAAAATGCCCTCAGCAGGCTGAACGCCTCCCACCGGCTTATTAAAATACAGGAGATCGATCATCGTTCTTTCTTTTGAGCTCACCAGAATATCCTGGCCCTCTATTTTTACGGTCTCAAGCCCGTACATGCGATCTTCTGAAATTTTTACAAATTTGCAAGGAACCCGGCAAATGTTTTTTTCTTTCCTCATCGATGTGTTGAGGATATAGAGCGTTTGAAAAAGCTGCTCTGTAAAACCATAATAGTTAAACATCGACGAGTATCCGATATAGTAGTTTTTCTTTGGGAAAAAAACAGGGGGAATCAGGAATGGATTAATACCCCTGCCGGCAGGCCCTGCTTCCAGCGGAGAGAAGACATAGACCCCGGGTTTAATAGGAGTGAGCCTGTTCTTTTTTTTAAGCCGAAAAACCACCTGCCATCGATCTTCCGGAGACAGCTTAAACAGATCCTCCAAATCTTTTATCGTAATGATGGTCTTCTTTTCGTAGGTCAGCCGCCCTACGATATTCGCTTCAATAGGCCCTAATTCTTTTAATGTATTTTTTTGTATCATAAATTATCTCTTAAGTAAGTATCGCATCTAAATTTTACATGACGAGTTTATCACGGCTTATGCCCTTGTCAATGATGAATAAGGACAATATAGTAACTCATTAATTTTAAAGGACTTACGACAATTACCGTTTCACAGGTAATATAAGACGAATAGTTTGTTTATCCCGCCCGAAAACTATATCCCATGTACATGATGATTGGGGACGGTTCTGAGCGGGACACACTGAGCTGCCCCCGATTTCACGGACGCGTTTATTAAGATATATCCAGCTTCTCCATCCCCGGATTTTCGAACAGTTTTTTTAGCCTGGCTTCAATATCCCTCATCACAATCTTAATCTCCGGAAGACGAGCGTTGGAAACCGGACGCCGTCCCGCGGGGAGGGGTTAGCTAAAGGCTCTAAGCACCCATCGTAGGGACAAACCTGCGCTTTTCTCATTGTTATATTCCAATTTACTGCAGTTTCAATGTACTTGAACCGCTTAATCGTCAGATTCATATTGCTCTGGTCATGTTTTTCGGTAACGCGTGCTTCTGCCGAGACCGATGCGTTCAATTTTCTTGAACATGATAAGTCTTGAAAGCACCTGGTTAATCGTGGGTCTTGGGATTTTAAGTTTGCGCACCAGTTCACTTGCTGCAACTTCGTCTGCGTTCTGGAAATAGTCTAAAACGGCAATTTGGTTGGGAGAGAAAAGTTTCTCGATCGCTTCCTTGGAAAGAAGCGCCACTGCCCGCTTTGCCTGTTCCAAAATCATTGAAAGAAAGAAATCAAGCCACGGGGCTATCTCTTCTTTCTCTGTTTTAAATGTTTTCTGGCTTTTTCTGAGCGCAATATAATAATCGGGTTTATTGTCTTCAATTAGTTTCTCATGCGATATATACGGAACGTGAGAATATCCCTGTTGAAGCAAAAGATGATTGGTCAGCACTCTTGAAAGACGGCCGTTTCCATCCTGAAATGGATGAATCATCAGAAATTCGACAACAAAATTGGCAATCACCAAAAGCGGATGGAGCGTTTTATTGCTCAATGTGTTTTGCGTCCATTCGACAAGCTCTTGCATTTCTTTTGGGGTTAAATATGCAGGCGTAGTATCAAAAACAACGCTGATTGATTTTCCCTCCGAATCCACCATGTGAACTTTATTTTCCGCTTTCTTATACTCGCCGCGATGAGGCTTGTCTTTGTCTACATATTTGAGCAATTCTTTGTGAAAATGTTTGATCGTATTTTCAGAAATGCGGCCATGCTTTCCTGCTTGAAAAACGTTCTGAAGAAGCTCGAAATAACCCTGCACTTCCTGTTTATCGCGGTCAGTAAACTTTTGAACTGAAATTCCCCGCATGAGTTTTTCAACATCTTTATCAGAAAGGCTCGCGCCTTCGATACGCGTAGATGCCCCCGTTGAAGTCACAAGTACGGATTGTTTGAGTCTTCCTAACACCTGCGGGCTTAAATGAACTCCGCCAACCCACTGCCCCTTCAATTCGTCAATTTGAGCAATTTTGGTCCAAACTGAATTAGGCAGATGTTCAAGCCGTGCATCAAATTTTTGCAATGCCATTTCACAAGCTCCTAATCTTATATTTTTAACTATATAAGATTATGTATGATTATATACGGATTAAAAGCTCATTTTTTTTTATGAATTGGGACGGTTCTGAGCGGGACACACTGAGCTGCCCCCCCTTATTTGTTTATACTGCCAAACGATAACTTGTGTTTCTTCCGCCCGCTTCCTGTTTGATCAAAACTTTTCGTTTTACAAGGTCCGCAATATCCCGCAATGCCGTATCCTGCGAACACTTGGTCATCTGTGCCCATTTAGATGAAGTGAGATTGTCCTTAAAATCATCTATCAAAAGGCAAACGATCTTCCGCTGCCTGTCATTCAATGATTCCCCTGCGTGAGTCTTCCAGGATTCGGTACCGGTTCTGCCGGAACCGGTACCGCTTTACCGTAAAACTTGCGGTGAGTAAAGCGGGTAATCGCCGCACTCATAAGTTAAATCATTGATATAGAAGGATTTAACCCTATGATTTAATCGTACCGGGTACAAAAGGGACACGTTAGAAATTAACAATTACCATGTCCCTGTGGTAGCCATTGATTTAAGGCGCTACAACTTAACTGCGAGTCCTTCATCCTGCAGCCGCTGGTTTAAAAAAACGAGATCCTTCTCTTCGTTCAGGATGACAGGATTTAATCGTACCGGGTACAAAAGGGACACGTTAGAAACTAACAATTAACAGATCCCTGTAGGTGCCCGTTCCATTGATAAGGCGCTACAACTTAACTGCGAGTCCTTCATCCAACAGCCGCTGGTTAAGGAACTCTGTTTTCCCATCTTTCAAAGGGATATGCAAGTCCGCGACATAACGGCCATACTTGTCCGTGGCGTCTTTTCTCGTCGAGGTCATGATGATTTCCGGGACTTTCTCGAGGGCTTTCACGACGAAGGCTTTGGCTTTCTTGCCTTCGGGCGTGGCGAGTTCGGGGCAGTCGATGCCGCGCAGGCGCAGGTAATGCCGCTGTTCGGTTTTGAAGCCGAAGTCGATGAGGCAGAAGAGGGTGTCGCCATCGATGACGCGGAGCACTCGAGCCTTGTAGGTATATAACGAATCTTCTTTTCGCTCCGACTTGCGGAACGAATACTCGCCGTCTTCGGCCCGGAAACTCTCGATGATCTGGTTTTCACGCAACCCCTTAGTCTCGTCTTTCCTGAGCCATTTGCGGATCTCGAAGCCGAGATCGACACGCAGGAAATCATCGCCCTGCACATCCCCTTCTTCCTTCACAAGCCGGTAGGTGTAAAGCGCTCCAAGTTTCGGAATCAGTTTCGGGATCCCTTCGGCGGCGTGCGGCTTTCCGTTTGCGGAGACAGAACTCCTTCCTGCAGGCGCTTCGACCTTGATCTTCTCTTCCAGCAGCTCGGCGGACCATTTCCCCCGGACTGCCCTGTCAATAAGATCAGTGCGGGTCTTGTCGTCCGCTACGCGGGACAAGGTGCGGAAATGAGTCCAGCTGAGGTCCGAAGGTAAAGATTTCGCACGGCCGTGCGAAATCTGGAAGGCCTGGTAAAACTGGTGCGTCTGGTAAAGAAGGCGGTCACTCACCTCGAGATCGGCGGCGAGCTTCTGGATCACCTGCGTCCTGTAATCGGCGCGGCCTTTATGATGAAGAATGTGTTCGTGGATATGCCTGCCCGTCTGCCAGTAAGTCTCGACCTTGGCCTGCTCGACCTTCTGCTGGCCGAAAAGAAGGGTTTCTTTGACGAGACGGAGAAGCGCGGCGTACCCAGCTGGTTGCTTGGGCACAATCCTGCCGCGGGCTGTTGAAGCCCTGGTGCCGGATTCGTAGCCGGTGAGATTCCCGGGATGGGAGTCTTTGTGATCAATGCGCGGCTTTGTCGGGATAACGCGGGGCGACACTAGGAGCCTTTTCGCCGGAACCAGCTCGTGCGATGAAGAAATAATATAGATGCGCCCGAAGAATGGCAACCGCAATATCCACAAAAAGCTGTGCCATAGGCACAGCTGCCAAGGCGGCCTGCGAAGGAGCTTGATCCGAGCCGCTTGAACAAAGTTCAAGTGAAGCAGCCCTGGCAGATTCGGCGGGCTGCCGCAGGCAAGGCTCCCGGAGAGGCTTCCTTGGCCTCTCCAGGGAAGTACCGACGCACTAGCGACGGTGCCGCCCCTTTTTTATAAGCTTTTATAGCCGCCCACCGCAGGCCAGAGGGATTCGCCTGCCGGAGCGACGTGTGAAAATGCATTTCCTATGGAAGGGGAAATGCGTTGGAACCTAAGCGAAGAGGACACAAACCGGAATCAATCAAAGGTTCTCTGAGCGTTCGCGCAGGCGTGCGAATCCCTTTGACCGGTTTCGCTGCCACGGACGAGATCCTTCGTCGTAACCTCCTCAGGATGACAAAGAAATGCGTATCCTCAGGATGACAAGGAAATTGGGTGTCCTCAGGGTGACAAGAAAATGGGTCCTCAGGATGGCAAAGAAATGGGTGTTCTCAGGATGACAAGAAAATTGGGTGTCTGCAGCATGACAAAAGAAAGCGGACAGCCTGAGGATGGCAGTAAGGCAGCTCAAGATGAACAATAGCGGTGATAAACAGAAAGCCTTAAACTGCGGAATTTAAATCGCGGTCATTGCAGTCTCGGGCTATGTGCCCGACGAAGCGTTCCCCATCTGATACCCATGGCGAACTTCCTTCCCCTGCTTCAGATAAATCACATCCTCCGCAATATTCACCGCCAGGTCCGCCACACGCTCGAGATTATGCCCGATCATAATAAGGTGAACCCCCGCGGTCACGGCGCCCGAATTGCGCTCCATCAGCCCGCTGATCCTGTAATAAACCTGCTTGTTCAAATCATCCACCTCGTCGTCGCGCTTCAAAACGTCGAGCGCGAGCTCCGCGTCTTCCTTCAGGAAAGAATCCAGCGAATCGCGCAGCATCTTCTGCACGCAGCCCGCCATCTTTTCGAGAAGGGGCTCGGATGCCGCCCGGTCCACCTGAATAATCAGCAGGCACTTCTCCGCGATATTCACCGCGTGGTCCGCCATCCGTTCCAGGTCGTTATTGATCTTGAGCGCCATACTGATCAGCCTGAGATCGACCGCCATGGGCTGGCCGAGAGCAAAGAGGCTGTGACCTTTTTCGTCGATCTCGATTTCGAGAGAGTCGATGATTTTTTCATTCTCGATCACTTCCCGCGCAAGGTCCGGGTCAAGCGAGAGAAGCGCGTCGCAGGCGTGCGCGACCTGCTCCTCGACCATAAAGCTCATCTCGAGAAGTTTCTGTTTCAGCTGTTTCAGTTCATCATGAAAATGGCGGGCCATAAAAAACCTCTGGTTAAATTATTTGAATTATCAAGTGCGCCACAGCCCAAGGCCGGGGGGACGCGCCCGCCGGAGCGACGCCCTGACGCTTAGTGCGCCAGGACTGTGCTGGCAGGATTCTAGACGATCCTGTCCGCACCGTCTGAAGCCGAGTGAGGACCGCACAAGGCTCCCGAGAGAGGCTTCTTCTGCCTCTCCGAGGAAGTGCCGGCGCATTGGTGCCGGTGAAATCCGGCGTAAATAATACCGCGGTCTGAACGTTCGCGGAGGCGGGTGCGTCCCTCCGGCCGAACACCGAAATCAACCAAATCTTCCCGTAATATATTCTTCCGTCTGCTTCTTCTCAGGGCTCATGAAAATCTTTTTCGTCTCGCCGAACTCGATAAGACGCCCCATGTAAAAGAACGCCGTATGATCGCTGACGCGGGCGGCCTGCTGCATGTTGTGGGTGACGATGACGATCGTGAAATCCTTTTTGAGCTCATAGATCAACTCTTCGATCTTCGCCGTCGCAATAGGATCGAGCGCCGAACAGGGCTCGTCCATCAGAAGGATCTCGGGCCGGTTCGCGATGGCCCGGGCGATACAGATACGCTGCATCTGGCCTCCGGAAAGACCGAGAGCGCTCTCGTGCAGCCTGTCCTTCACTTCATCCCAGAGCGCCGCGGCGCGGAGGCTCGACTCGACCGCGTCATCCAGCACCGACTTGTTTTTCTGTCCCGCGACCCGGAGACTGTAAATCACGTTCTCGTAAATGCTCTTCGGGAAAGGATTCGATTTCTGGAAAACCATCCCGATGCGCTTGCGCAGTTCCGTGACCTCGAGCTGGGGGTCGTAGATGCTGCGGTCCTTGATCAGGATATCGCCCGTGTGGGAGACATTGTCGATCAGGTCGTTCATCCGGTTGATATTGCGCAGAAGCGTCGACTTGCCGCAGCCCGAAGGACCGATGATCGCCGTCACCTGCTTCTTCGGCATGGAAAAATGATTGTCGAAAAGAGCCTGGGCCTTACCGTAAAAAAAGTTGTAGTGCTGGATATGGATCAGGGGCTCGAAAGCCTGGGTCTGACCGTCCGCGCGGGATCTGCGCGGATTGACGGACGGCATTCCCGGGGCCGGTCCTGACTGGATCTTCTGCTCTGCTTTGCGGTCTTCCATCGTCTGTCCCATTTTTTTACCGTCCACGTTAAAAAGCTCCTGTTGCGTATTTTTTACGGACTTTCTCGCGGAGGAGGATGGCCCCGAGATTCAGCACGACCACGAGACCTATTAAGAGAAGCGTCGTCGCGAACACCATCGGTTTGGCGGCCTCCGAATCCGGAGACTGAAAACCAAGGTCATAAATATGAAACCCGAGGTGCATGAATTTTCTCTCCAGGTGGACGAACGGAAAAATTCCGTCGACCGGGAGATTGGGCGCAAGCTTTACGACTCCGACCAGCATGAGGGGCGCCACTTCACTCGCGCCTCTGGCCATCGACAGAATCAGCCCGGTCAGGATCCCGGGAGCGGCCGCCGGCAGCACAATATTTTTGATAGTCTGCCATTTTGAGGAGCCGCAGGCAAGAGAACCTTCTCGCATCCCTCTCGGGACCGAGGCGAGGGCTTCTTCCGTCGCAACGATGACGACGGGCACGGTGAGGAGGGCCAGAGTCAGGGCGGCCCAGATGATGCCGCCCGTCCCGAAGGTGGGCGTGGGCAGCGCATCCTTGAAAAACAGGCGGTCGATCGAACCGCCTACGAAATAGACGAAGAAGCCGAGGCCGAAAACGCCGAAGACGATCGACGGCACGCCGGCCAGATTATTGACCGCGATGCGGACGGCGCGCACGAAAAACCCCTGCTTCGCGTATTCCCTGAGATAAATCGCGGCGAGGACGCCGAAGGGCATGACCGCCATGCTCATCAGCACGGTCATCACGAACGTGCCGAAGATGGCCGGAAAAACGCCGCCTTCGGTGTTGGCTTCTCTCGGCTCATCCGTCAGAAAGCGGGCGATCTTGAAAAAAAACATTCCGGTCTTTTCGAAAACGTTCAGCTGGTTCGGGTAATAAAAGTGCACGATATTGCCGGCAGGGATCTCTTTCTCTTCTCCCGTCACCAGCCTGTACTGAAGGACCGTTTCGCCCTGGACCGAGCGGATCGCGAAGGACTTGGCCGCGAGGTCCTTGTACTTCGCCTCGAGCTCCGTCATTTCCGCTTCAATGGCCCGCAGTTTTTCGCTGGTGTCTTCCCCTTCCGCCGCGGTTCTTGCGATGGATTTCTTTTTGAGCTGCAGCCGGCTCATTTTGTAGCTGATCAGGCCGATTTCCTTCTTTTCGATTTTGGTCACGATTTTCCAGCGGCGGTTTCCCTGTTTCACCGCCTCGTGAAGGGTCTTTTCAAAGGCGGCGTCATGCGCTTCGAGAACGGTGCCGTCCTTCTGCTTGAGCGCCACGGGAAAACCGAGGGCGTCACCGTATTCCACGCGTTCGATCCGCATGATCTCCAGCGGCGTCTCGATGTCCGTAATCGCGTTCCTGTCGACGAAGACGAAAGGCAGCCCGACGACTTCCTTGTTGCCCACGAACAGCTGCCATTCCATGAATTTCTTATTAAGCGCTGTGTCTTCCCCTTCGACGGCCACGCGAAAAAGCTTTTCCTGCGTCAGCCGGAGTTCGCCGGCCATCAGTTTTTCTTCACCGCCCGCCTGCACCTTGAACATCAGGATGTTCTTGGGCCAGAAGACTTCCGTCCCCCGCACGACGATCAGGGAGAGCAGGAAAATAATCATCATCAGGCCGAGAGCGAGGCCGATCGCGGTGAACCAGACAAAGGGTTCCCCGCGAGGTTTGGATCTCGAGACGAAAAGCTGGTCAGGATCGTTTTTTAATAACATGCCTACACCGTTTTGTATTTTTCGCGCAGGCGCTGACGGATAATTTCAGCGGCCGTATTCATTATAAAGGTCATCATGAAAAGGACCATCGCTCCGAGAAAGAGCGCGCGGTAGAGAGTCCCGAGATAAGGGGCTTCGGGCAATTCGACGGCGATATTGGCCGAAAGCGTTCTCATGCCCGAAAAGATATTGAAGTCCATCACAGGCGTATTCCCCGTCGCCATCACGACGATCATAGTTTCGCCGATGGCGCGGCCGAGGCCGATCATGACGGCGGAAAAAATACCCGGGTAAGCGGTCGGAACGATGACGCGCATGGCGGTCTGCCAGCGGCTCGCGCCGAGTGCGAGCGAACCCGAAGAAAGAGTTTTAGGCACATTGGAAAGAGAATCCTCCGAAATCGTAAAAATGATCGGGATCACGGCGGAGCCCATCATGAAGCCCACCACGAGCGAGTTGCGCTGTTCGTAAGGCGTGCCCGTGACATCAGGCCACCACAGGCGGAAGTCCGCGACTTTAATGCCCGTGTCCGGGTCCTTAACGACAAACAGGAGTTTTTCGATGACGGGTCCGAGCTGCCATCCGGCGTAACACGCGAGAAGAAGGATAGGAATGGCGACCAGCCACTCGTGCCCGGGCCTGATCCAGCCGCGGTATTTCAGGTGCAGGGAAGACCAGAACGCTCCGAAACAAAGCGAGGCGAGCGGCGCCAGGAGAAAGATCATGATCAGGGACGGCACTCTCGTTTCGAGGATCGGCGCGAGCCACAGGGCCGCGAGAAACCCGAGCACGACGGACGGGAGTGACGCCATCACTTCCATGCAGGGTTTGATGTAAATCTTGAATTTGGGATGCGCGAACTGCGACGTGTAGATCGCCGCGAGGATCGCGATCGGCAGTGCGAAGATCATGGCGTAAAAAGTGCCTTTGAGCGTTCCGATGATCAGAGGCACGAGCGACAGTTTGGGCTCAAAGTCGTCGGTTCCGCTGGTCGACTGCCATTCGTAGGACGGGGCCGTGTAGCCTTCGTACCAGATCTTTCCGAAAAAGGCTTTCAGGCCGGCTTCGGGATGATGGTCGTCGAGATCATAGAGATGGAGTTTGCTTTCCGTATCCAGCAGAAAAAGGCTGTCGTATTTTCCGCCGACCGCAGCCTGAGAGACGGTGAAGGGCAGTTCTTTTTCCCAGCGGATATCTTCCGTCGTGGCGTAGCGCAGGGAGACGAAACCGCCGGTGCCGATGAGAAAGGCCTTGTTTCTCAGGCTCGCGTCGAAAAACTCGGCGCCGGCGGGCAGGGCTTTGAATTCTTTGGTCTGCACGTACAAGCGCCGGAGTTCACCCCTCGGAATCAGCAGGCTGAAAATGCGGTTCACACCCGCGGGATTCGTCAGAACCAGCGAGACTTCGCCGAAAAGATAATCGATCGAGGCGATACGGGTGTCTTCGAGGTCTACGAAGGGGCCGAAGACCTGGACCAGTTCGAATTCCTCGCCGTACTGCGCAAGATAATTGATCTTGCCGTCCTCCGTCGAAACCACGATGCCGTCGCCCTGGGAGTTGACGAGCACGTCTTTGGGTTTGCCTTTGACGAGTTCCGAAAGGTCGAGCGTTTCCAGAAGCTCCAGGGTCCCGCCGCCCATAAGGCTTGTCTGCGCTTCGAGCACGGCCGCGTAAAGCTTTCGGACGCCGCCCGCTTCCACGATCGCCGAGACAATTTTGCGGTCTTCGTCTCCGCCGCTGGAAATTTTGAGAATACGAGAACCTGCCGGCGCGATCTGCACGGGCTCCGTTTTTTCTATTTCGCTGATGATTTTTCGTTTGGCTTCTTCGTAATTGGGTTTGTATAAGATCTGAAAGGACACGAACGAACCGTCCGCGGTGCCGTAGACCAGCTCCTGGGTGCGGTGGTTGAAACGAAAAGCGGTGATGGCCTTGTTGAACTCCGCCGTGGGGTCGAAACTGTGGACGATCCTGCCCGTCTTCGCTTCGGCGAAACGGATGACGCCTTTCTGATCGACCACAAAAGGCAGTTCTCCCCATTCGTCGACGCCGAGAATGACGTAGTCTCCTGCCGGCAGCTGCACCGTTTCTTTCTCTGTGACCTCGGCGCCCTTGAAAAGCGGGACGATCTGGGCTCCCATGAAAACGAAGATCCCCAGAACGGCGGCGATAATGCCGATGCCGCCGGCCTTGATGAAGTAGGTCATGAAACCGTCAATAAAGAGGGTCGAACGCGCGGTTTGAAAACGTGCGGGAGAGGCCGTTTCTTCAGTTTCTTTGTCTGGAGGTGTTTCGATCAAAGCTGACATTGGAACTTCTTACCTGCTTCCTTCGAGCCTGCCGGGGCGCCGCGCGCGATCGTGCACGCGGCGCCCCGGTCTCTCAAACTATTACTTTATATTCGCAAGCTGCTGATCGACCATTTCGGCGGTCAGAGGATAATACCCGTCTTTCACGACGATTTCCTGCCCTTTTTTCGATAATACGAAAGCCAGGAACTCTTTGGTCAGGTTGTCGATCGGCTGACCGGGCTTTTTGTTGATGTAAAGATAGAGAAAACGAGCCATAGGATATTTGCCGCTGAGCGCGTTCTCGAAGTTAGGTTCATACGGCTTCTGCGTCTGGACGAGCGTCTTGCCGCTTTTCGCTGAAACCGCGAGCGCCTTGACGCCGGAAGTTTTGTAACCGATGCCGGAATAACCGATACCGCCCAGGTCGCTTCCGATACCCTGGACAACGGCCGAAGAGCCGGGCTGTTCTTTTACGTTCGACTTGAAATCTCCCTTATTGAGGGCGATTTCCTTGAAGAAGCCGTAGGTTCCGGACGCGCTGTTACGGCCATAGAGTGAAATCGGCTTGTTGGCCCATTCACCCGTAAGACCGAGCTGGCCCCACGTTTCAGCGGGCTGTCCGCCTCTCTTGAACGTGCTCGAAAAAATGCTGTCGATCTGCTTCAGGGAAAGCGTCTCTACAGGATTGTCCTTGTGCACGAATATGGCAAGAGCGTCAATGGCAACCTTGATCGGGGTCGGCTTGTAGCCGAACTTCGATTCGAACTCGTCCATTTCCTTGGATTTCATTTCGCGGCTCATGGGACCGAGCTGCGCCGTTCCTTCGATAAGGGCGGGCGGAGCCGTGGAAGAACCTTTGCCTTCGATCTGAATGTTTACGTTGGGATACTGCGCCTTGAAACCTTCTGCCCAATAGGTCATGAGGTTGTTGAGCGTGTCGGAACCGATGCTGTTCAGGTTTCCGGTGACGCCGCTCGTAGGCTGGTATTCTTTCATGCTTGCTTCGACCTGGACCTGGGCATTCGCGGCTGCCGGAAATGCAAGCGCCGCGGCCAGAACCAGCATCGCCGTTTTCTTCATCGTCATTTCTTTCATATTGTCTATCCTCCGGTGATTCCTGTTACTTCTGATTTTCAGGTTAAGGGGGAGCCGGCCCCGGGTCATTTCCTGTAAGAGGCAAGGGAGGCACCGGCGCCTGGGCGCCGGTACGCCTGGGAGAAACTCGTCGTTTCTCTCCGGATCCTGCAACTCTCACAAGACGGCAGCAGGGCCGGCTCCGTGTAATTCTTTAAAACTTGTAAACCAGGTCTAACTGGTAACGGTCGATTTCCGTATCCGTTCCGAGCAGGTTATCGATAAAGAACGCGGTGGCGTTGAGCTGCAGGAAATTCGTGAGCCCGTAACCCGCCGAGATAACATGACCGCGTTTGTTCGTGCCCGACGACGTGCCGAAATCGCTGTCGTTGAAAAGGCCGGGGACCGAGTTGGCTTCGATGTGACGGTATTCGTAGCCCGCTTCGATGTCGCCCTTCTTGTTTATCTTGCCGACTTTGGCGCCGAATGCAAACGCTATATCCTCGTCTTCTCCGCGAAGTTTCGTTCTGGCCCTGTTCTGCGTATTGATCAGCCAGTCGACGAAAATCTTGGATTGGGGAAGACCAAACACCTGAAAACTGACATCGTTGTAAACTTCAAAAACCCTGAACTCTTCAGCCGCGAGTTGAGTCGCGTTGTTGAGAGGGTTGCCGCTCGCTGCAACGAAGTTGGTGTTCGAGGTGTAATCATCCCAGTGATAATAGGAGATAAGGTGATTTGTTTCGATCGGCTTTTCGGAAATATCCCGGAGACTCGTCGCCAAACCGCCCTGAACCGCGAAAAGTTCCGCGTCCGCACCTTCGGGACCGTTGCCTTCCTGGACGATAAACTGTCCGAGGGTCACAGGCAGCGTGATATCGAAAGTCTCGGTGCTGACGAGACCGAGAGAGGCCCTTTCATAGGCGCCTTCAGGGGTAACGTCACCGTCCCAAACGATCTTGCTCGAACCTTTTTCAAAGGGATTCTCGAATTTACCGGCCGTGACTTCGAGACCGTACTGTTCGCCCCAGAGAGGCGTGTAGGTCGCGTAGGCGCGGTCGAGTTCGATCGACTTGTATAGAAAGGCGTTATCGAACGAGGCGTTGGTCGACGTACGTTCGGATCCTGCGGCATCGACTGTAGCCAGACGGAAGCCGAGTTTCCATTCATCGCTCAATTTCTTTTCGAAACCGAAACGAAGCCTCATACGGAACCGGTTGCGGTCGTCGTTGTTTCCGGCCGCGTTCAGGTTGAAGGCTTCGTAACGAAGACGGTAATCGCCCTTGAATTTCAGGTCCTTGAGCCACTTGTAGTCTTTACCAAGGGATTTTTCAAGAGCCGTGTTGAAATCGTTCTGGTTGAGACCGCTGGCCGCTGGCGCGCCGGAAGAGGAAGGCATTTCGGCACTGCCTCTCTGGCTCTGCAATGAGCGGATCTCTTCATTCTGCACGGAGATCGTACCCCGCATTTCCTTCATTTCTTCCTGCATACTTCTCACCATCGACATCAGCTGAGCTTCATCCGCGAAAGCCGCTCCAGATACCGCGAAGGTAAGGAGGGTCGCAAAGCTCAAAAACTTTACGGCCTTGTTCTGTCTCATTCTTGATTCCTCCAGCTTTAGTTGACCCTCCGGATCACGGCTGTCGCTGACCCTTTTCCAGAGGTATTTCTTGGTACGATGAATTCACGACAAAAGATGTTTGGACCTGCCTGCCTGACGCCCGGGGGCGTCCTGCTAATTTGCGCTTTCAGCTCCCGCGGTTCTCAGTTTTTTTTCCACCTCGCGGGTGGAGCTCTCGAAGAGGTAAGAGTCTTCGAGGCTGAAACGGCTTTCCTTGCCGAGGCGGTCGATCAACCCGCCCAGGATTTCGCGCTGCTCTTTCAGAGTTTTATAAATTTCCTGCCTGCTCATTTGCTTCTCCGATCGGTGCTGAACTTAACACCGCGTTTCATGATCCGTATTTATGCCGTGTAAAGAGTGTGTAAAGTCCGTCTTTTCTTGCTAAAGTTTATCCCTCGGCCAGCAGCTGGACGTGGTCGCCGGCGAACTGCGCGTCCTGTGCGCCGTTGAGATAAATACCGTAGGTGCGGCGGATCCTGCGCAGCCGGCGGAGGTTCGACGCGGCCTGGCGGGTCAGCTGAAGAAGTTCGTCGATTTCGTGGTCCATGAGATCCTCGCGGCCTGCTATTTCCATAAGGTCTCCCAGCAGCCGGTATTGCTTCTTTAATCCCGTAAGCATCAAAGGTTTTTCAAACATGTTTTTCTCCTTTGTTCGTTTGGTTAAGAGCAGTGTAAAACGGGCCTGCGTTCGCGGCGTTCGGGGAATGTAAAATCACTGTAATGAATCTTCTTCGAGTCCTGTTGTCCTATGGAATTTTTTAAATATTTCTGACAGCTCTTTGTCAGGTGGCCACTTTCACCAGGGGACAGGCACAGATTTCGTGCCTGTCCCCTTCGAGAAACACAGATTTCGTGCCTGTCCCCTTTGAGCAATAGAACAAATGTCAGCGGAACCTATGCGCATAAAAGCTCCGGGTCGAACCGGTATCCGAAATTTTTAATCGTCACGATGGCGGAGGATGCTCCCCGCAGTTTTTTGCGGAGCTCCCCGATGTGCTTGTCTACCACGCGGGACTCGACTTCGAGCGATTCGTCGAAGCCCCAGACTTCGTCCAAGATTGCGTCGCGTGAAAGCACCCGGCCTTGAGACTCGAGCAGGTACTTGAGCAGAACGTATTCCTTGAAAGTCAGCTCGACTGAAGAACCGTCAACGCTGACCAGATGCTTCGCCGTATCCATCTCGAGCTGACCGACCTTGATCAAGCGTTCGGCCGGGCGGAGATCGTACCTGCGCAGGAGCGCGCGGACGCGGGCGATAAGCTGCCGCGGGCTGAAGGGCTTGGTGACGTAATCATCCGCGCCGAGTTCAAGCCCGAGAATGATGTCCGCCTCATCCGTTTTGGCGGTTATCATGACGATCGGAATATCCTGGGTTTTGTAATTTCTGCGGAGAGTCTTGCAGATTTCGATCCCGCTGATTTCAGGCAGCATCAGGTCGAGCAGAATCAGCGATGGTTTGTCGCGCAGCGCGGACGAGAGTCCGTCCTGCCCGTTCTGGCAGCAGGTCAGGGAGTAGCCCTGTTTCTCGAGATTGTATTTCAAGAGTTCGACGATGTTTTTTTCGTCCTCGATAATCAGAATATTTTGCCGGCTCATGAGACTCCTCGGGTAGATGGGTTCGCTGCGGATCATGGACAGACTTTAGAACGCGGCTGTCTTGAGCAGATAAAGCGAGTGTAAAGACGCGGTAAAAAACGCTTTCCGCTTATTCCTGACGGATCAGCGGAAGGCCATGAGTTTGAGCGTCGAGGCGAGGAAAAAAATGAGCCCGAATGAACAAATGACGGCGGCTCCCGTCGGCAGGTCAAGAGAGTAGGAAAAAGCGATCCCTGCCGCGCTTCCCGCCAGGCCCGTCAGCCAGGCAAGCGCCAGGCGAGCCGGGGCTTTGCGGGCAAAGAGCATGGCGACGGCGGAGGGCACGATGAGAAAGCTGAAGACGAGAAGGACCCCTGCGATTTCGACCGAACTTGTCACGACGAGGGCGAAGGTTACGTAAAAAATAAAATCCCATTTTTTGACGTTTATTTTCCGCCGTTCGGCTTCCGCCGGATCCGTCGAAATGAGAAGGAACTGCGTGCGGTAAATCCAGTGAATGAGCCCGATGACGGAATAGAGGACCGCCATTTTAATGATTTCATCCCAGCTCACCAGAAGAATATTGCCGACCAGCATGTGGCGGATGTGCTCGTCCCCTTCCGGAGCCCTGGAGAGAACGAGCACGGAAGCGGCCGCTGAAAATGCGTAGATGATCCCGATCACGGCCTCCTGGGGAATTCTTTCACGGCGGGTGCGCAGGACGGCGAGCATGAACGCGCCGGTAAACGCCGCTCCGAGTGAAAAAAGATAGGCGGCCTCAGAGTGCAGACCAAAGCCAAAGAAAAAACCGGCTGACGCTCCCAGTGCCGCGATCTGGGCAAGCGCCAGATCGACAAAAATAACGCCCCGCTCGATGACGTGAAATCCGAGATAGGCGTGAATGCCCGCCAGGAGAAGGCAGGCGAGCAAAGGTTTCCACATGATGAGCAGGAAATCAGGCACGGGGTTTTCCTTTCAAAGCGCTTTCGAGCGCCTTTACGTTGTAATCCATCATCGCGATATAATCAGGGGATTCTTCGACCGCGCCCACCGATTGGACGAACGCCACGACAGCCGCGCCTGTTTCCTGCGCTATTTTCCTGGCGGTTTTGTCCTCGTAGTAGGATTCTTCCACGATCACGGGGATGTTTTTTTCCTTCATGAGCCGCATTAATTCCGCCGTGTGCCGGCTGCCGGGAGGAATGCCCGGTTTCGGTTCGATGTTTCCGGCGATCAGAAGTCCGTACCGTTTCGCGAAATAGGGCCAGCTGTTGTGATAAGTGATAATGGAAACGCCTTCGTAGGGAGCGAGCAGAGATTTCCATTCGGCCGTTTTTTGGTCAAGCCGCGAAGTAAATTCAAACGCCCGCGCGCTGAAATCCGCCGCGTACTCCGGATAAAGCAGACCCAGCCCCTCGGCAATATTCTGCGCCATGATTTTTGCGTTTTCAGGATCGGTCCAGTAATGAGTGTTTCCGTAGAGATGAATGTCTCCCTCCTTGCGCGAAACGTCCCGGGGTACCTCGAGGAGGGTAATGCCTTTGGACACATCGATCGCGCGCTCGCCGCTGATAAAAGAAGCGTTGCCCGCCGCTTCGAGCAGAGGTTGTCTCCAGGGTTCCGCATCCAGGCCGAGGTGAATAAAGACGTCCGCTTTTTTTACCTTGAGGACGTCTTTCGGGGTCGGCGAGATAAAGTGAATGTCCCGCTTCGGGGAAGCTATGCGGTGGATCACGGCTGCCTCGCCCGTGATTTCTTTCGCAATGCTTTCAAGCGTACTGGTCGTCGCGGCGATTTTTATTTTTTCCGCCGCCGGCGCCGACGGGCATAAGCTCAGGGCGGACAAAAAAAACGCGGCCGCCCCGACAATTGTTTTTGAACGTCTCATAGATTTCTCCATTTTCCATCAAGGGGACAGGCGCGAGTTGCGCTTCTTTAAGCAAAAATTTGTCATTGAGTCCCGAGCTTAGCGAAGAGGACGAAGAATCTGCTTTAAAAGCGTAAAACAGATCCTTCACTTCGTTCAGGATGACAAATCCGTTAGAAAAAGTGCCCTTCGTGACAGGCACCAACTTCGCGCTTGTCCCCTTCTAGATTATTGAACGGGGTGCCTGTGCGCGCCGATCAGAAAGTTGGCCTGCAGATAAACCGCGTCGTCAGACTCGAGTTCCGGGTCCGCCTGGTCGGTATGCTGATACTGAAGCCGGAAGCTGGCAAACTCGCTCTGCCAGAATGTAAGGTACGGAGAAACGGCCGTCGTGCGCGTGTGGCCTTCCGCGACTTCGCGCGGTTCCAGATAATCGAACCGGACGCCCGCGCTCCAGCGGGGCGAGAAACGGTAATCGAGGAGGTTGTAGAAACCCCAGGGATTTTCGTTCGGCGTCACGAGGTTCGAGCGGTCCTGATAGAACAGCTCGTTCTGAAACTTCACGGTTTTCTGGTTCTCGAGCCGCCAAAGGAGCGTGGCGTCCGCTCCGTAGACGTGGACACCGTACCGGTCTTCTCCTTTGTCCGCCATGCCGATATTTTCGTCGCCGAACATGGCCGTGGCGCCTGCTTCCAGCACCACATCATCGTTCAGCTCGAAGAAAGATTTCAGGTGGGTGTTAAAAATGGGCCGGCGGGATACGCCTGAAAAGCTCGTGCCTTCGTTGCCGCGAAGTACTTCAGCCGTGATTTCGAGAGGCACGTCCCACGGGTTCGGAATCAGATTCTGCAGCCGCGCACCGGAGGCCGCAAACCCTTCTTCGCCGAAGAAATCCTGCACCACGAGAGCGTAATCGACCGTCTCGAGCTGGTGAAGATGCAGGACATTCTGTTTGCCCGCTTTGGGACGGAACTTACCGATCTGGGCGATAAACCCGGCCGGCAGTCCCCAGTGCGTATAGTAAGCCTCTTCGATCTCGACGTTCTGATCTTCGATCGCATCGTTGAAAGTCAGAATGGCGTCGAGCCGCGAATACGGATCGACGTACTGGGCAAAACTGAATTCGAGTTCCTTGAGGGCGATCGTGTCGTTGCCCTCGCCGTCCTCGGTTTCTTCCGTCAGTTTCGCCTGGACGGTGCCCACGACCCCGATATCGGGATTGAGGCCCTGCGACAGGCCCCGCACATCCAGGCGTCCGGCTTTCGACGCGCCCGCGCCTGCGCCGCTGATACGGGCTGTCCGGCCGCCCGTTTCGAGCGACTGAATGCGAAGGTTTTGATCTTCGATAACTTTATTCTGGGCTTCGATCGTTTTTTGAAGATCGCCCATCGCTGACTGCATCTGTCCCACCGTATTCTGAAGACCGGCGAGTTGTCCCTGAATCGCTTCCCAGGGAGCGTCCTGGGCGTGTGCCCGCGCAGGTACCGCGCAGAGCGCGCACAGAAGAGAAAGAACCGTGAATAGGGTCCTGATCATAAAAACTCCTTTTCTGATTGTGGGTCTTGCTAAGAAAGAAGAAGAGAATCAGAAGGAAGCAGGAGGTCCGCGTTTGGGAGCGGCTGGATTACTGCGGGAGTGCGGGAGAATTAAAATCGGGCGGACATAGCCCGCGCGGAAATGAAGGCCGGCAAGCAGAAAGAGCAGCGCCGGCAGGAGAAAAACGATCTGGGAAATGAAACGGCAGACGGGACAATCATGAGAATGCTCGTCAAAGTGGAGATGCAGAAAAATCCCGGCAAACAAACAGATCAGCAGGATCGCTGCGATTACCCAGATTTTTTTCGAAGTATCAAGAAACACGGAAACCTTCCGGTTATGAGAGAAGGACAGCGGTGATTATAGCAGTCCTGTCAACCGGTTCCTCATGGAAGCCGTGATTGACAACAGGAGCCTCTCCCGCTATCATTCCGGGTATTATTGTTACCCAAGCCCTCCGCGGGCCTCGTCCAATTGATGCCGTCAAGCTAGCCGGAAAAAAAGGAGTCTCTCTCATGCGTTCGTTACCAGCTCTCGCAGTCGCCATTTCGATCCTCAGTTTCTGCCCTGCGATTCTCGCCGAGGAAACTGTCGTCGCAGCAGGAAAAACGGTGAAATTGAATTACACCCTTTCCGCCGATGGAGAAGTGGTCGACACGACCAAAGACAAGGATCCCCTCGAATACGTTCATGGCGAAGGAACCCTGCTTCCCGCTCTCGAACAGGAACTGGACGGTATGAAAAAAGGCGATCACCGCGACGTCACCCTTCCGGCGGATAAGGGATTCGGCAAGATCTACGAAGAAGCCGTTCTCGAAGTCCCGAAAGACAAGCTCCCGGAAGGCGAAATCGCCGTCGGTACCGTGCTTGCCACGCAGGGCCCCAACGGGAATCCGCTCCGCGGCATCATCAAGGAGATCAAGGACCAATCGGTGGTCCTCGACTTCAACCACCCCCTTGCAGGCAAGACGCTCAAGTTCGAAATTGACGTGGTCGAAATCGTCTAAATTTTCATTTGAAAACAAAAGGCCCCGGCGGAATTCCCGCCGGGGCCTTTTTTATACCTGCCTATCGCATTTTTTAAGATGATTCCTGCTTACTTCTTCTTCTTCAGCTGAGTTCGGACGGCCCTTTTCTGGCTTTCCCTGCTCCCCGGTATTCGGGATAAAGGCGGCCCATGCAGTCGCCGCAGAAGCCGTGGCTGAAAGACGCGTCAGAGTGGGCCTCGACATATGCCTCGACTTCCTGCCAGTAACCTTCCACGTTCTTGACTTTCTTGCAGGCGGCGCAGATCGGAAGAAACCCTCTCAGGGTTTTGACTTCGCGGAACGCTTTTTCGAGTTCTTCATTTCTCAGGCTGAGTTCCGCGGTCCGCGCCGCGACCTCTGCCGCAAGCCGGGTGCGGGATTGTTCCAGAGAATAGGTAAAAAGGCCGGCGGAGACAGAAAACAGCGTTCCGGCGAAAAGAAGCAGGTTACTGACAAGATCACGGTCTATTTCGTAGCTCGAGTTAAAGTAATGGTCCCAGATGGAAATGGTGAGGAGGAGGCAGGTCAGAAAAATCAGAAAGGAAAATCTCGGCCTGGACTTTGCTGCTTTTATTTTTTTTACCGCCGGCTTTGTAACCGCATCCACGTAAACGTCCTTTCATGATCGCTGCTGTCGACCGCTCAATTCATTATCGATCCCCTGCGCCGTTTCCTTCAGCCCGGACTGGGGTAGGCCCTGTTTTACTCGCTTTCGCCGAGAATAACGCGCAGGGCGGGCTCGAGCTCAGGATAACGGAATGCATAGCCCCTGAGCAGAATTTTTTCGGGAATTGCTTTCTGGCCGCCAAGAATCATTTCAGCCATCTCTCCCATCAGAATTTTCAACACCGCGGCCGGGACCTTTGCCAGGCAGGGCCGTGAAAGCACACGGGCAAGGGTTGTACAGAATTCCTTCATCGACACGGGATTCGGTGCGGAAGCGTTGAAGGGCCCCGATACCGTGACGTCCTCCATGGCGTGAAGAATACTTCCCGCCACATCCTCTACGTGGATCCAGGGGAACCACTGGCGACCCGAGCCGAGCGGCCCGCCGAGAAAATGCTTGAACGGAGGGACCATTTTAGCAAGCGCGCCCCCGTTTTCTCCGAGAACGATGCCGATCCGCGGCAGCACGACCCGAACGCCCGACCCCGCAGCCTTCATGGCTTCAGCTTCCCACCGTACGCAGGTTTCGGCGAGAAATCCTTTTCCGGCCGGATGGTCTTCCGTGACATCGCCGGTTGGCACGTTCCCGTAATAGCCTACGGCAGAAGCATTCACGAAAACGCCTGGTTTGCGGCCCGAGGCGGCGATGGCATTCACGAGCGTGCGGGCCGTCGATAGACGGCTCTCTATAATTTTTTTTTTCCTGGCGGGCGTCCATCGGCCTTCAGCGATATTTTCACCCGCAAGGTTGATCACGGCATCGGCAGACCCGATTTGCCGGACCCATTCCCCGGTAGTCTGTCCATCCCATTTGACCTGTAAGGTCCGGGAGCCTGTATTTGCCGCGGGGCGGCGCGTCAGAACCACTGTTTCGTATCCCTGCGCGATCAAAAACTCAAGGAGAGTGTGACCGATAAAACCGGTGGCGCCCGCTACGACGGCTTTCATGAGCGCCCTTTCCGCATGCCGGCTAAAGACGGCATTTCGGAGCCGGGAGTCTCTGAAAAAAGAAGGTCGACGGCTTTTTTTCGGTACTCGAAGATACCGGCGACCTGTTTCCTTACCAAGAGATTATTGACGAGTCTGCCGAGAGGTCCGAAAGGAAGCGCGTAGCGGACGCTGTCCGTCATCATCGTGCCGTCGGGCGCTTCTTCGAACGTGTGGGTGTGATGCCAGAAACTATAGGGGCCGCGTATCTGGACGTCGGCGAATTTAAAGGGCGGATCATATTCTGCGATCACGGTCGTCCAGCGCAGGCTGAGGCCCGCCATCTGAATCGTGTAGTCGATCACCGAACCCGCGTGCATGGGAATGGGCGCGGGTGTCAGGATAGAAAAACCGAGCGAGGGCGGCGTGATGCGCGCCAGGTTCGCCGGGTCCTGAAAAAATTTAAAAACGGCGGCTCTCGTGCCGGGAATAAGCTGTCGTGCTTCAAGAAGATAAATTTTCATAGAGCGCTCCCGCGTCACCGCCTATCTTATTTCATGCCGGGGCGCACCGCTACTCTTTATCTTCGGTAATCTCTATAAGCCCTCAACGACACCTGCGCGCGCACTGAAGCCGCGGAGGAAGGCCTTGGGTCCTCGGCCTCCGCCCTCCTCCGCGGCCTTACATGCTGTGCCATCCCGCGCCCGGCGCAAAGCAAGCAATCACGAGCGGATGGCGCGGAATAAACCAGCGGTCTTACTGTAACTGCCATCGTTATCTGGAAAAAGCCGAAAAGCGGCCAGGGTGAGTGGAAAGATGACGGCGAACGATGAAGAATCTCATGAGATGAGATAAAAAGAAAAGGGCGGCTCTCTTTAAGAGAACCGCCCTTTACCTGCCCTTTACCTGCCAAACAGTCTATTGCTTATTCAACCTTGATCTTGCTCATATCTCCGCCCTTTGCGGCGAACTGCTGAGCGTAGATTTCATAACGCTTGGTGAGTTCCTGGACTTCGGAACCGATCTTGGACATGGAATCCTTGAATTCACGGCCCTTGTCGCCGAGCATTTCCTGGGGAGTAAGACCCTTCAGCTTTTCGGTCTCTTTTTCGAGGTCTTCTTTTTTCTCGCTGATCGCCTCGGCATAAGCTTCGGCTGACTTCTGAAGGTCGCCCGCGCTCATGGCCTGGGCTTCCTGCTGGACCGCTTCGATGGGCTTATTCGGATCCGCTTTTTTTCCGCAGCCGCTGAAAAGAACGGCAACTGAAAGAAGCGCTACTGCGAAGTGACTGGTTTTCATACTGACCTCACGTTTCTAGTTTAAAGAGGGATTGCGGTTAAGCGGCCTATTGTATTCAGGCCGCCGCTTGTTTTCCACGAATATCTTGAAAGCAGAAATGAGAAAGCCGGATGAAGACCGCTTCGGAATGTTCTGAGTTATTCTAATTTATTAACAATGAGACCTCATCTTTAGAGGCTGCTCCTTTTTCACCATCTTCCTGCACCGACCTGTATCGATACGTTTAATTTTATGCGGCAGGCTCGGTGTAGTTTCGGGTACCTTTCGAAAGCAGGCTTTCGGGATACATAATGGGTTTGTAACCTTCGGGCCGGGCGAACGGGAAGGTGAGCACCTCGTAAATACCGACACCCGTCCGCGCAACCGCCCAGGGGATCCCCTTCAAAAGTCCGGCGGGGAGTGCGATCGGCCAGGATTTGCCGTCCGCGTGAATCGCCGTGGGCTGATAAAAAATTTCCACCCATCCGAGCAGCGTGTTCTGAACACCCCGTCCGAATTTCGTCCACGGCGTATCAACCGCATGGGCGGAAGGAGCGGCAGCCAGGCTGATGAAAATCACGAGAAATGCGGCAGCGCTTTTTGAGAGCAGTCTTTTCTTATTCATCATGCCTCCTTGATTTTAAAGTCCTTAAAAGTCTAACGCATTATGAGCGGAATACAAAAAAACGGCAGCCCACATAGTTGGTCACGGTCGATTGCCCGATCGCGATAATATTCGCCCATTCGGGAGCGATTCCCAGGAGATCTACCAGAAGATACAAAAGTCCCGTGCTGACCGCAAGGGAGAAAAGGTAAACGGCAAGGTAAAGGGCGGGATCCCTGCCTCCCGTTTTTCCCGCGGCGAAAGTGAAACGCGCATTCAGAAAAAAACCGGCAAGCACGCCCGTCAGGTAGCCAGTCCAGCTCGACACAAGGTAATGCAAGTGAAAAACGTTGAGGAGAAGCCAGAAAACGGAATAGTTGCAGGCCGTGGTAAACACGCCGACCAGAAGAAAGACTAGAATTTTACGGGCTTCGGAGGGAAGCGGACGGGCGGCTCCGTCCTTATTCATTCTTGGAACCGGCCTGTCCGGCTGCTCCGGGCTGGGGCCCGAGATTTTTTACGAGCGCTTCTTTCGCCACGCGGCGGATATACCAGGTCAGGATCCCGGTCGCGATGAGGCCGCCGACTAGCAAAGCCCATTCCGCGGGCGTCCGTCCCCGCGAGCCTGAACCCGACTGCGCGATTTCCCCTGCCACGGTGCCTGCGTAAACGTAAACCGCCGCCGAGGGAATGGTGCCGATGATGGAGGCTACGAAATAATGAAACGCCGGAATCTTGGTCAGTCCGAAGGCGTAATTACCGACGAGAAAAGGAAACACCGGTGAAAGCCGGGCGAGGGCGACGATCTTCCAGCCTTTCACCTTGACGGCTTCGTCCATCTGGCGGAACTCTTTGTTTTTGGCAAAAGAGCGCCCGACGAGATCGCGTGCCATGTAGCGGCCGAGAAGGAACGCCGCGAGAGCGCCGGTCCCCGTTCCGAGCAGGGCCAGGAGAAGGCCCTTCCACAAGCCGAAGATGGCTCCGGCCCCGAAGGTGAAAAAAAACGAGGGTACAAAAAATATCGAGGTCAGCGTATAGATAAGGATGAACACCACGGGCGCCGACGGCCCCAGCTGGTCGATCCATTCAAGCGTCCGCTGAAAAAGGCCCGACTTGTTGATGTAGAACGCGAGGCCCGCGATCCCCGCGACCACCAGGATTTTTGCGGCTTGTTTCATGGGCGGCTCATCGATACGGTTTTGCCGTGGCCGGAGTGCGCGGAAGATGCGTTCGCCGCGGGCGCCGACTGTTTCTCAAACAGATAGTGGGATACGAACCACTCCTGGCCCTGGTTGTAACCAAAGAGTTCGGCGCAGGCCATGAAAAAGATGCGCCAGTAAACCCACCACTTCTGCGAGTCTTTTTCGCCGTAGGTTGCGTGAAAGAGTTTCATCACGGGCCCGCGGGCGGAATCCATTCTTGAGAGCCAGGCTTCGCACGTTTTCTGGTAATGCCTGCCGTCTACTTTCCACTTGGAGGCGATCCTCAGATGGCGGGGAAAAAGAACCAGAAGCTCGTGAGACGGCATGATGCCGCCCGTGAAAAAATGGCGGGCCATCCAGCTTCCCCTGTCTTCGGAATCAAAGAGATAAGCGATCGTGTCGTGCGTGAAAATATGAACGAAGAGCAGCGCGTCCGGCTTCATCCAGGATGAGACCTTTTCGAAAAGCTTTTCATAGTTGCGAAGGTGCTCGAACATCTCGACCGAAAGGACGCGGTCAAACGTTTGCCCCGGTTCGAAGACATTGATATCCGCCGTGACCACGCGCAGATTAGCGATGCCGCGCTTTGCAATTTCCTGATCGATAAACTGTTTCTGCACGGCGGAGTTCGAAACACCCGTAATCCTGCTTGCCGGGTAGCGTGCGGCGAGGTAAAGGGAAAGCGATCCCCAGCCGCAGCCAAGGTCGAGAATTTCCTGACCGTCCGCGACACGCGCCCGCTCGCAATAGATACCGAGCATGCTTTCTTCCGAAGCGTCGAGAGTCGACACTCCTTCCGGCCAGTAACCCGAACTGTATTTCAGATATTTGCCGAGGACGAGCGTGAAAAATTCGTGAGGGACTTCATAGTGCTGCTCATTGGCTTCGCGGGTCGAGACGGCGACCGGACTTTCTTTCAGAAGTTTAAGGAGATGTTCGAGCCGTCCCGCCTGGGCTTCGATGCCCCCCGCGGATTCTGCCTTAAGCTTGCCTGCGAGCTGCGCGCGGATGCCGGCGCGGATGAGCGCGTCCGGAATCTTTCCGCTGATGAGAATTTTTTCATACCACATGAGGCGCCTGCTTTTTTTTGAACCACGGCACAAAGAGGCTCGTGGTGCGTTGATATTCCCGGTAATCGTCGCCTCGCGAACGCAGGGACTGCTCCTCTGCTTTCGGGATGCCCGTGACTTTGAACAGAAAATAAAACATGATGGCCGGACAAATGATCGTCACCCAGCCATAGGGCGAGCCGAGCGCGAACACCGCGACTGAGACCCAGATCAGAAATTCAAAAAAGTAGTTGGGATGCCTCGAGTAATTCCAAAGCCCGCAGCGGCACGTCTTGCCTTTATTTTCGGGGTTGCCCTTAAAGAGTTCGAGCTGGATGTCGGCCGCCGCTTCGCCCGTGAAGGCAATGATCCAGATGAGGAATCCCAGGATTTCCCAGGCCGAGAGCGAAGGCTGCCAGTTCCTGGAGATCAGGAGATACGGAAAGGAAAAAAAGGCGGCGACGCCCGCCTGAATGAGAAAGAATTCGCGCATCTTGCGGTCTTTATCGGCGCCCCATTTCCGGATCCATTCGGTATAGCGCGGGTCTTCGCCTTTGCCGATAACGCGGCGGAAGAGAATAAAATAGGTGAGCCGGGCTCCCCACATAACGCCCATGAACGTGATGAGAAAGCGCCGCAGGTCGTAGCCGTCGGACAGCATGCCGAACGCGAGCACAAGCATCATGATGATGCCCGCCCAACCCGGATCCACGATGCTGATCTTATCGATTCTGAGCGCGACCTGCCACAGGGCCACCATGACGACCAGGGCAAACGCGAGTCCGCTCAGCCACCACATCAAAAAAGAAAGCACGAGAGTCTCCTCAGTCAGGACGCCGGATCAGAAAAATATGGCTTACCGGTTCATTCGGTTTCAGACGGAAAAGCTGGATTAACATGTACGAAGAAATAGCAAGGTTTCCGAATACCATGATAAGCACCCACCAGAGGACGCGGGCGAAGAGCTTGTGCTCCTTGAAGCCTACCCAAACGCAGATCGTAGTGAACGCAAAATACGCGTCATAGAGCGTGGCGCGAAACCAGGGATCGGGCCAGAGATCGCGAAGAGCAGTCCAGACGCCGCGGTCCAAGGTCGCTTCGACCGTGCCGCCGAGGATTCCAAGAAAGATCAGGGAAAATAAAACCTTCAGAAACATTTTCATGGCGAATCCTTTATGCTTGCCTTGCCCGTCAGGCGCGGGCCGGTTCGATTCCTAGAAGTGTATCGCGCAGTTGCCGGTTGATAGGGACTTCCGAAACCCAGATGCCGAAATAGGCCGCGGCAAAATCCGCTCCCGGCACCGTGATTTTTTCCTTTCCGTTCAGAAGGAGCGTCGTGCCTTTTCCCGGTTCATAGCGAAGTTCATAACGGTCGCCCTTTCCGACTTTCTCGTAAGCCGCGGCGAGCGCATCGATGCGTTCCCGGAGGGCGCTGACGTTATTGTCGGGATTCTTGAGAATCATTTTATCCGCCGCGCGGTTCATGTCCGCGGGCTTGATGTCCCTGAGATAGTGAAGCACCAGGGATTTGGGTACGTCGGCGAGGACGTCCGCACTCGAGCGCGCCCCGTCCGGCGCATAAAAAGCGGCCGTGTAAACGTCAAACATGAGGTACTCGAAAAGCTTCGCGCCTTTAAGCGAAACCTGGGTGCCGCTGATTTCCCTTGTCTTGTCGAAACAGGCGTCACGGACACATGTTTGCCCGGCAGGTTCGGCGGCCGCGAAAGAAGCGCTCGTGAGGAAAGCGGTTGAAAGAAGAAGCGCCGTGAGAAAACTGATTTTTCTTTTCATGCGGACACCGCCTTAGTATTCCGGGCCTCGTCATAAACTTCTTTGGGAGGCTTACGGAGATCCCACACGATTCCGAACCACGAAAGCACCGTCAGAACCATGTGAGTCATATCGAACTCCCACCAGTAGATCCCCTGGCGTTCGGAGGAAGGAAAACGGTGATGATTATTATGCCAGCCCTCTCCCATCGTAAGAAAGGCGACGACGACATTGTTTTTGCTCTCGTCCTTCGTCTCGAAGCGCCTGCTGCCCCAGACGTGCGCCGCGGAATTCACGAGAAACGTCGCGTGGTGAAGTACGATTGTACTCACAAAAAATCCCCAGACCACGATCTGGAGCATCGAAGCGTTCCATTCAGGTCTCAATTTTTCCATCGCATACCCGACAGCCATGAGAAGCCCGAGGAAACTGAACGCGGTCAATTTTTGATGTTTATTGAGAAACACGAGTTCGGGAAACTTGGCGAGGTCCGGGACCAGGGGCGCGGGATCGAGATTGGCGTTGCGCTTCGTCATCACCCAGCCCATGTGCGCCCAGAAAAAACCTTTCACTCCGGGGGAATGCGCATCGAGCTCGGTGTCCGTGTAGCGGTGATGGTTGCGGTGATGGGCCGCCCACCACATAGGGTCTTTCTGTAAAGAAGCCGCGCCGAGAAGGGCGAGAATAAACTGAAACGTGCGGGAAGTTTTATAAGAACGATGTGAAAAGTAGCGGTGATACCCTCCGGTCAACCCGAACATCCGGGTCACAAGGCAGATCCAGAATACAGCCCACGCCGCCGTACTCACTCCGGTTGCGAAGACGAGCAGGCAGCCGAGATGAAGCCCGATGAAAGGGAGATTCCCCATAATTTCGATCCGGTCGTCCTGGTCTTCAGGTTTACTCTGAACGGAGGGTTTCATAACGGACCTTGTTTTCTGCAGCCGCATTTTTTCCATAAAGATTCTGATTTTCATCCCTGAGTGTTGCATTCGCCGCTCGGGTTAAGACGAGCTGCAGGTTATTGATGTAATGTGTTGCGAAACCCGCTTCACAATAACTGAAATAATAGTCCCAGGCCTTAAAACGCGCCTCGTCGAACCCGAGCTCGAGGATTTCCGTGCGCCGCGAAAGGAAGGCCACGCGCCACCGGCGCAGTGTTTCTGCGTAATGAAAGCCTATATTTTCAAGGTTTTCCACAAAAAAATGAGAATTCTTCGTCATGGCGTCTACCATGGCCCCGAGAGCGGGCAGATGGCCTCCCGGAAAGATATGCTTCTGGATCCAGTCACAGCTCTTCCGGTAGGAGTCGTACCGCTGGTCGGGAATCGTGATCACCTGCAGGGAAACGAGGCCTTCGGGTTTCAGAAGACGGTCGCAGGCCGCGAAGTAGGTCCCCAGATATTCGTGTCCGACCGCTTCCAGCATTTCAATAGAAACGATGCGGTCGAATTTGCCTTCCAGCTTCCGGTAATCGCAGATAAGGATCTCGATCCTGTCTTCGAGACCGGCCTCTTTGACTCTTGCCTGGGCGTAATCGTACTGCTCCCGGGAAAGTGTAATCCCCGTGACCCGGCAGCCGGTGCGCTGGACGGCTTGAATGGCGAACCCGCCCCACCCGCAGCCGATTTCAAGGACATGGCAGTCGGCCGTGATGCGCGCCTTGTCGATCAGGTACTGGAATTTTCTTTCCTGGGCTTTTTCGAGAGGTTCGAGGGGGCCGGAGAAAACAGCTGAAGAATAAGTCATACTTTCATCGAGGAAAAGCTTATAGATCTCGTTGCCCAGATCGTAATGCGCCCGGATATTCTTCGTGCTGTTGGACACCGTGTTTTTGCGTTCGACATGAAAAAGGCGGTTCGCGGAGTGTCCGATCCAGGAGAGAAGAGAAGTCTTGCCTTCGAAATAGGATTTGTTGTTGATGAGCAGCGTCAGCACGGCGGGGAGATCCGGGGAATCCCAATCCTGCGCCATATACGATTCTCCCAGTCCGACCCCCTGGTCGCGGGCGATTCTGGTGAAAAAGCGCCAGTCTTTCACGATGAGCGACGCGCTGGCGGAGGCCCCTTTCCCGAATGCAATTATTTTTCCGTCCGGCAGAGTGACGTCGAGACGTCCGTTCTCAATTTTTGAAAGATACCGCAGGACGAAATGCCGGCACAGCCGCGTCAAAAGGCCGGGCTTTTTCACGCGAATCGTCATATCGCCAGCGGGCGAAGGCTTCGAATAAAAGGACAGTTTCTTTCCAAAATACAACTTAGCAGCCTGCCAGTAGATACGAGGAATCGTAAGCAAAATGGAAAGCGGGTATTTAAAAATGGTTTTCACGAGATTCCCTCCTGTGAATGGGACCGATTCTCCCCAGAGTCTGGTGAGAATCGCTTTCCCGTCTTTTTTATTTAAATCAATGTGGATATCGAGAGTGCTTCCCGGTTCGCCGAGACGAAATTCATATATGCCTGAACGATCGAAAAAGGGCGAAACGTGAAACTGCTTATGCGCTTCGTAAACCCGCAGGCCGTCTTGCAAGGCTTCCTGATCTTTGAGGATATAGAGATGATACTCGCCAAAGGTATTGTGGACCTCGGCGGCAACGGCCATGAGTTCGTTCGAGCGCGAGTAGCAGTAAAAAAAGCTGACGGGATTGAAAGCGTACCCGAGCAGTTTGGGGCAGGTCAGGAGCACGATCCGTCCGGGAGCTTCCGTACAGCCGCTGTTTTCGAGATGGCGCGTGATCTTCGCACGAAGCGTGAGCCCCCCCTCTTCGAGGTAGTCCTTATCGTGCAGGGAAACGAGATTGAAACGGTTGAGTGAGAAGAAAGGAATTTTATTAGCCAGGACAGGCAGTTCATCCAGGTCAAACGCGAAATAAATCATGGGATATTGAAAGAAGTGTTTGGCTTTCTCGAGCCGGCTGTGCATCACGTAGCCGTGATAGATCCTGGAGTTGAGCGGCGTCATAGCTCCACCCCGAAATGAGAAACGGCCTGAAACGACGACTTTACTGCGTCTTCGTGGAAGCCGTAACCGAAATAACTGCCGCAGTAAAACGTCCTGTTTTTGCCGTTGAGCCCGGAGAGTTTTTTCTGCGTGTCGAGAGATTTGCGGTCATACATGGGATGGGTGTAACTCATTTCACGGATCACCTTCTGCGCCGGAATCCGGCGCGAGGTGTTGAGCGTGACAAAATATTGCCGGGCGGTTTTGAGAGATTGAAGGCGGTTCATGTGATAGGTCAGAGAGACCGGGGCCGCGCTTGCATCCGCTTCCGGCTCGACAATGTAATTCCAGGAGGCCCAGGCGTTTTTAAGGGGCGGCATGAGTGTTTCGTCGGTGTGCAGCACGGCCGTATTGAAATGATAGGACCAGGCCCCGAGAAGCTCTTGTTCCTCGGGGGAGGGGTTCTCGAGAATTTTCAGGGCCTGATCCGCATGGGTTCCGATCACCACGTAATCAAAACGATGCTGCTCTCCGCTTTCATCCACGACGACTGCTTCCTTGTCGTTTCTTTTCACGGAGCGGATTTTCCTGCCCGTAAGTGCCCGCCCGCGAAAGCCTTTAAGCATCGCGTCCACGTAGGTCCGGCTTCCGCCCTGCACCGTGAGCCATTGAGGCCGGCCTTCGAGTGCGAGGAGTCCGTGATTATGAAAGAATCTCATGAATACCGAAACCGGAAAATCAAGCATAAGGTTGAGCGGCGTCGACCAGATGGCCGCACCCATGGGAATAATGTAATAGTCCCTGAACGCGCGGGAATAGTTCCCTTTGTCGAGATAGGCGCCGAGCGCCATATCGCCGAAGGCATCCGCGGCAAGGTCAGCGGTAGCCTGCTTATTAAAACGCAGAATATCGCGGACCATCAATAAAAACGACGGGCGGAACACATTAAGCTTCTGGGCAAAAAGGCCTTTGGGAACATAACTGTTGTACATCAGGTTCTTTTTCCGGCTGTAAAATCCGAACGACATGTCACTGGACTGACCCTGAATTCCTAATTTATCAAGAAGCCGTATGAAGGAGGGATAGTTTTTTGCATTGTACACGATGAAACCCGTATCGACCGGAGTACCCGCATCAGGTCCGTCGGGAATCGAAATCGTATGGGTATGGCCGCCGAGATAGCTGTTCTCTTCAAAAAGGACGACCTCATGCTTTTTCTGAAGCAGCCACGCAGCGGTCAAACCGGCCACTCCCGCGCCGATCACCCCGATACGAAGATTAGCTTGTCCCTTTGTTTCCTGAATCATTTTTCCTTTTACTCAACAAAAGTTATTTATCGGCTAACGAAGCTTCTTTATCGCCTCGGATTTGATTAGAAGTATATACATGTAATTGGATGGTGTCAAGCTTATAAGGTTTCGAATTTTATAGTCCGTAATACCCAAATGAAATGCAGCAGGAACATTTTCAGTCTGAAAAAACGCTGATTGTAGGATCCTGTAACAGTTTTTGGCCGGCTGCCCAGGCACACGCAGACTGCGACGGACAAAGCGTAGGGATAAGGTGCCTGTCAGGAAGTTAAAGCGTTTTAAACCGGTACGCCCAGAAGACAGACCTTCACGGAGCGGCCTGACTTGCCGATGCTGAGCTTCGCTTCGCGCGCGAGCCAACCGACAGCCTGATTGAAAAGGGCCGTATCCGTTACCTTCGCGTTTTTCTGCAAAGCCGAGAGAGTAAAATCCCCGCCCTGCTCGAGAACACGGTAGATTTTGCCGGCTGTTTCTCCGATTTCATGATGCTGATCCATGGAACACCTCTTTATTTGAGTTTAATTTTATTTCCGGGGACGTTTTTCGAGGGGCATTATAGCATGAAAAAAAACGTTGTCTAAGGCTCTGTAGGGCCCAAAGCGGGGTTTCAGAATCGGTCGGGCCGCTCTCCGATATGATGGAGTTTCATGATGTAACGGAAACCGGGAAAGGCGTGGCGTCCCGAAACAACGATGACGGGATCCCCTTTTTTGAGAAATTTGCCTTCGAGAAGGGCCTTATCGACGTTTTGCAGCATCTGATCGGCGTCCTTGACGTGTTTGAGGCAAACCGAGTTGACGCCGCGGTAAATGGCCAGTCTCCGCATGACTTCTTCCGTGTCCGGAAAAGCGATGATCGGAGCCGACGGCCTGAATTTCGAGACCATAAGGGCCGTTTTGCCGCTTCGGGTCAAGACGAGAATCGCTTTCGCTTTCAGGATGTTCGCGGCGTGGCAGGCGGCATGCGTCAGCGCGTGGATAATGGTGTCCTCGTGTTCGTAATGTTCCATCAACGGCTCGTTCGGCTTCGGGTGCAGCAGATCGCTTTCCGCCTCGACGATAATCTTCGACATCATCCGGACGCACTCGAGAATATATTCTCCGACAGCAGTCTCTCCGGAAAGCATGACCGCATCGGTACCGTCAAAGACCGCGTTCGCGACGTCGGACGCCTCGGCGCGGGTCGGATAAAAATGATGGATCATCGACTCGAGCATCTGCGTCGCGGTAATGACGGGAAGGCACATGTCATTGGAGAGTTCGATCAGCTTCTTCTGAATGACCGGAACTTTCTCGACGCCTTTTTCGATTCCCAGATCGCCTCGCGCCACCATGATTCCCGCCGAAACTTTCGTTATCTGATCAATCCTCTGAAGGGCCATCGGCTTTTCGATCTTGGCGATCACGGGAATATTCTTGCCTCTGGCCGCCATCCAGTTTTTCAGAGTCATGACGTCTTTCTCGCTCCTCACGAAAGAAAGCGCGATGTAGTCGACATTGTGGGCGAGCGCCACGGCCAGGTCTTTTTTGTCTTTCGCGGTAAGCGCGGGAAGCGTGATAGGGGCATTCGGAATGTTGATGCCTTTGTTCTGCCCGAGCTCCCCGCCTTTGACGACTTTGCACTTGATGCTGCCGCGCCCCATCTCGAGGACCTGGATTTCGATGAGACCGTTATCGATGAGCACCCGGTCCCCCTTCTTCACCATATCGGGAAACTGAAGGCACAGAGTGGAAATCCGGTTGCCGGCGCCTTCTTTCAGACCCGGGCATATATAAATTGTCTCGCCAGTCTGGAGGAAAACAGGCTTACCCCCGGTGAGCATTCCGGTTCGCACCCGGGGACCCTGGAGATCGACAAGAATCGTCGAGCGCTTGGAAGCGGACCGGATGAGTTGAATCCATTTGGCCAGCCCCTGCTCGGTAGTATGCGAAGCGTTAATCCGGAACACATCGACGCCTTCGCGGATCAGGGCTTTCAAGGTTTCTTTCGTATCGCAGGAGGGACCCACGGTCGCAACGATTTTCGTTTTTCTGCCAAGGCTCATTTACACACCTGTCTATTGATTGGAATGATTCCCGGGATTCAGAACACTTTTTATCGGCCCCGGGCCGGGAGCGCTGTAGCGCGGAAAATCGATTATGAAGATTTGGAGCGTTTTATTCTACTACAAAATATTGGACGCTGAAAAAACCGCGGGAGTCCGTCCAGAGTGCGCGCCTCGTAAAACCCGCCCCTGCGGCGAGCTCTTCGAACCCGGCAAGCGTATATTTGTAGGAACGTTCCGTGAGGATTGACTCGCCCGCCTCGAGTCCCACTTCGAACTGCTGAATGCGGACGTGCTGGCGCTTGCGGCTCACCAGATGCATCTCGATGCAGCCTTCGCGGTCGTTGTAGCAGGCCTGATGGTAAAAATTCCCGAGCTCAAAGTGCCCGTCCAGTTCCCGATTGATTCGGGCCAGAATATTCAGATCAAACTGGGCCGTGACACCTTCCGCGTCGTTGTACGCCGCTTCGAGCGTTTCACGGTCTTTTTTCAGGTCGACACCCACGATAAGACCTCCGCCTCGTCCGCAGAAAGCGGCCGTTTCAGAAAGGAATGTTTCCGCCTGTCCGGGCGAAAAGTTTCCTATCGTCGATCCCGGGAAATAGATCACACGGCGGCCGGAGCCGAGATCCGGAATCGGCAGTTCGAGCGGATGCGTGAAATCTCCGCAGACGGGAACGATTCTGAGCCGCGGGAATTCGCGCGCCAGCGAACGCGCCGTATCTGCCAGATATTCCTCGGAAATGTCGACGGGTACGAAGGAAGCCGGAGAGCTGAGAGCGTTAATAAGCAGGCGCGTTTTCATGCCGCTGCCCGCTCCGTATTCCACGACGGAAGCGTTCTCACCCACGCAGCTGGAAATGGCGGAAAGGCTGGATTGCATGATCGAGAGTTCGCACCTCGTCGGGTAATAGTCCTCGGTCTCGCAGATCCTGTCGAAGAGTTCGGACCCTCGCCTGTCGTACAGATATTTGCATGGGAGTTCTTTCGATGGCCTCAACAGCCCGGTCAAAACATCTTCGAGAAAAATCTCCCCTGTCGGCGCAGTATTCAACATGTCATCCTCCTGATGGTTGATTCTGTTTTTAATGGGATGCCCCGTCACGGGCGAGCCTCAGTCCGCTGAACTGCCAGCGCGCACGGGGCGGAAAAAAATTGCGATAACTCGGCCGGATATGCGACCTGGGCGTCACGCAGGAACCGCCGCGCAGCACCATCTGGCTGCACATGAATTTCGCGTTGTATTCTCCGAGAGCACCTTCGGGCTGCCTGTAGCCGGGGTACGGGAGATAGGCGCTCTGCGTCCACTCCCAGTTGTCGCCGTAGAGCTGCTTGAGCGAAGCCGGCTCTCCAGCCTCGGCAGGCCGCGGATGAAACAATCCCGCTTCCGCCATATTTCCGGAAACGGGCACCGAGCGCGCTGCGGCCTCCCACTCCGGTTCGGTCGGAAGACGGGCGCCCGCCCACCGGGCGTAAGCATCCGCTTCGTAATAACTCACGTGGCACACGGGCTCGCCGGGATCGAGTGCCTGAAGACCGGAAAGCGTAAAAACGTTCCAAGCTTCCCCCTCTTTCACCCAATAGAGCGGCGACTCCCAGCCTTCTTCCCGCGCGCGGTCCCAGCCTTCCGAAAGCCAGAGTTCAGGCCGCCGATACCCGCCAGCCTTCATGAATTCCAGATATTCTGCGTTAGTTGTGGGAACAGACGCGATCTCAAAAGAAACAAGCTTGACCTCGTGCCTTGAAAATTCATTATCGAAACCGAAACCCTCGCCGTCGTGTCCGGTCATATAGAGGCCTTCAGGAAAAGATACCCACGCCTTCTGCCTTCGCCGCAGAATGTTATCGCGCGCCGTAACGCCGACATAGGCGGGATAGAGCGGGCTCAGTGAAAACAGATGTTTAATATCGGTCAGGAGCAGTTCCTGATGCTGCTGCTCATGATGAAGGCCGGTTTCCAGAATCTGAGCGAGCGCCCGAGAAGGCTGCGGAACGCCTGATAGATACGTCTGCATCCGCCTGTCCACGTGCGCGCGGTAAGAAACCACTTCCGCAAGAGACGGTCTCGTCAAAATTCCGCGCAGCGGCCGCGGGTGCCGTTCTCCCACGGTGTTGTAGTAGGAATTAAAGAGATAGCAAAAAGCGGGATCAAACGGAACGTAGCCCGGATGAAACGCGCTCAGGATAAACGTTTCGAAAAACCAGGTGGTGTGGGCAAGATGCCATTTGGCGGGACTCGCGTCCGGCATCGATTGCACGGCGCTGTCCTCCGCGGATAGGGGCGAGCACAATTGCAGCGTCCGGTTTCTGACCTCCATGTAACGATCTATAAGAAACGTTCCGCTGCTGAGTGCCGGATTCTGAAGTCCTGCGTATGACATATCCCCTCCGTCCAAGCAAACTACCATAGAGGAGTTTTTTTTGAATGCGTGGACTTACGCAATCGCAGGTAGGAATTTACGAAAGAAATGAACCGTGGGAACCCCTTAAGCGGGGAAGGTTATTTCGCGCCGACGCCGAAGAGAACGACGGGGACCGTCTTCATCATGATCTTCATGTCGAGCCACAGAGACCATTTATCGATGTAATTCAAATCGAGTTTCATCCACTGGTCGAAGTCGGCGATATTGTTGCGTCCGCTCACCTGCCAGATGCACGTGATACCGGGAGGCATGCTGAGCCGCCGCCGCTGCCAGGGTTCGTACTGCGAGACTTCTTCTGGAATCGGCGGGCGCGGGCCGACCAGGCTCATGTCGCCGTTAAGCACGTTGATGAGCTGCGGCAGTTCGTCGATACTGAACTTGCGCATAAAACGTCCGGCCGGCGTAATGCGGGGATCGTTCTCCATCTTGAAAGCCGGGCCGTCCATCTCGTTGTGCGCCCGGAGCGCCGCCAGCTGGCGTTCCGCGTCGGGCACCATGGTGCGAAACTTATAAAGAGTGAATTTCCTTCCATTGAGACCGCTTCTTACCTGTTTAAAAAAAACAGGACCGGGGGACGAAACCTTGATCACGGCAGCAACCGCGAGAAAGAAAGGCGAAAGCGCGCAAAGCGCCAGACTCGAGAAAACGATATCTCCCGCCCGCTTCATAAAAAGTTGAACCACCTTGTCTGGAGTCGACTGGAATGTCAGGAGAGGAAAGCCGTCGAGGTCGGTCTGTTTTGCCTTCGCGATCTTGAGATTAAAATGGTCGAGCGCGACACTGACGCGCTTGCCGTATTCTTCGCATTGCAGAATTGGTTTTTCTATTTTGGCGAGCCATGATCGCGGGACGATAAAAACGACGTCATCGATGATCCATTCGCTTAGCACGCGCGGCATTTCCTCCAGAGACCCGAGAACCTTGTGACCCCAAACCGCCGTACCGACCAGTTTCGGATCTTCGTCGACGAAACCCGCCACGCGGAAACCCCATTCCGGATGATCATAAACAAGACTCATGAAACTGATGGCCCGGGGACCCGTTCCGACGATCAGCAGACTCTTATAATTGTACCCGCGCCGGCGGATGGCTCGCAGCAAATGGACGATCGCAAGACGTTCGAAAAGGATGAAGAGTCCCGCCATAAAAAAAATGAGGGCCATGAAGACACGGCTCACAAAATAGAAATGGAAGGCGAAACCGATGATTCCGAAAAAAACCGTAACCGCGAAGCCCGACTTCAGGATCGTTCCAAGAATCTGAAAGGAGCTGCGTCCCCGGACGGCTTCGTAACCGCCGAAAAAGTACAGTGCGCCGCCCCAGAGAATGGCGACCAGAGGGAGCAGTTTGTAGTAAGCGCGGATGGGATAAAGAAACCCGATCAGTTCCGTACCGAGCAGGACGGGAAGCAGTGAGCACAAGTGGTAGCTGACGAAAAAAGCGGCAACGACAAGAGCCATATCCAGGAGGATAAGTGCGTTGCGAAAGATCGAATCGTTTTCTTTAAGCATTAAAAACCAACTTCAGTAAGGGCCGCTTGCTCATGAAAAGAACGGGTTGAAGCGGCATAATTAAACTTTGTTAAAGGTTTGAGCTTCTATCCAGAGAAAGAGACCCTAACATCTGTAAACTTTATGAATTCCGCGAGATACCTTAGGGGTTTCCAGAAAAACCGCACAGAGAGGGTGCGCCAGAGGATTATAGGAGAAAACCTTCGGACCGCCTACAGGAAAAAAAGGTTTTAAATAGTTTTCCTTATGTTTCCCATCGGGGGATTGCTATAATCCGTCTCGTTCATTTTTAGCTGCACCCCCTTTAAGAACTCAAGGTAACCACATGAAAGCTCAAACGACCTCGCTGACCAGAGTTTTTAACGGCTCCTTTTTAACTTTTATTCTCTCTTTTGTAGTCATGGGTCCCGCTTTTGCTTTCAATGTCGGCTCTTACGAAAAAATGGTTACGGTCTCTTCTACCGGAAGCACCGTGGAAAAGTCGCAGTACGAAAGCTATGCACTGCTTCCCGTTCTTTATCTGCGCACCCCCGAAAACGGTTTTGTTTTCAGAACGCTGCGCTGGAACGCGCCCTCGGGTCTGACTTACGAAGACCACATCGGCCGGGATAATCAGAGAGATGTTTGGACTTCACCCGCTAACTGGAACAGCATCGTCGAAAAGGGCACCTGGACCGTCAATTCCACCTATTTTTATACGGAGCTGCCCTCGCGTGTCGGCCGTTCCGTCTATACTTTCCAGGTCAATCCGGAACCGGCTTCCGTGATTTTATCCGTGCTCGGCTTTCTGATTCTGGCTTCCCATTTCTTTCTGGTCAGAAACCGCAGACGCGGCACGCTGGCAAATTAATCTTTTACCGGAAGTGTGCTCACGAGTTTCCGGTCGTACTCGCCGTTCTCGGCATGTTCGCCCTCGGATTTTATTCGTGGTTCAAGACCCGCCGTTTCGCTGCCGCAAAATAACCTTTACAGGATAAACAAAAAACCGCAGAACGTTTTAACGTCTGCGGTTTTTTTCTGCCCGGATCCAAAACCGGCCTGCTAAGCCGAAGCCTTGACCTGTTTCTGGATCTCGAATTCTTTTGCCAGATCGTTCAGAAAATCCACGACATTGTTGAACATCTCCGGCGTCATCACGTGAAACGAAAGCCTGGGGTCGTCCGTAAGCTGCTTTCAAATAAGCGGAGGCAAGGACGATCCGGAAAAGAGCGTGATAGTTTTTCAGGCTGGGGATTTACGGGCGGCCGAAGACGGCGGCGCGCTCCGCTTCGGGAAGGCGGGCGTAAAGGTCTTTCATGAAAAGCGTGATCGTACCGCGCGCACGCTCGATCGACTGGGGGGAATACTCGAGCCCCCTGAAATAGTCGACGCGGACGAGCATGCCCTTTTTCGATCCGGAAAGAAGGCCGGCCAGCATCTGGTCGAGCTTGATCGGAAAGGTCTGCCATCGGCGCTTCCCGTCCATCACCAGCCAGTAGACGACAAGTTTGTCGACGGGTTCGTAGCTTTTTTTCAGGCCCCGGATAAAAAGGACTTTCGCCGTGAGTTCCTTTCCGTCCGCCATCGTCACCCGGAGAGGCTCCTGAAATTCGACCTGGTTGCCGCCCGCACGGTGGCAGTCCTCGGGAAAGTGAAAAGAGAAATTCTTCCGGAGGTCGCTCGTGTACTCGAGGATGAAACCGATATTTTCCTCGCGGGGAGAACGCAGTATCAAGGGCGGGCGGAAAGCATATTCCCTGACGAGCAGCTCGTTGATCGAGTCCCAGCGGTCGCTGAACCCTTTCGTGTCGTGGGTGAACCCCGCCCAGTTTCCGAATTCTTCGGGCACGGAATCCGCGAGCCGGACTTTCTCCTGCGGCGCCGATTTCTCGTGCGTGCCCGCGAGCGCGAGGGCAAAGGCTGCGAGCATCAGCCCCGCAAGAATAAAATCCCTCACCAGCGCCAATGCGCTGGTACCAGAGAGCAATTGGAATCTGGACGATCCCAATTCTGGCCGGCCTGAGCTAGGCTTTGGCGTGGCGGCGTCCACCGAACACCTCCAGAAGGATGATGAAAGAAAAAGTGGCGAGGATAAAAAGAAGCCCCCCCGAAAAACTGTGGAAGAAACCTTCCGCGCGCTCGTGCCCGAAATTCCAGGCGATCGCTCCGGTGACAAACAGGCGGATGATGTTCGAGCAGATCCCGATTGGAATAATCGCGAGAAACAGGAACAGCTTGCGCCGCGCGGCGATGGGCTGAAGGTGCAGATAAACGGAGCCTAGCGCAAGCAAAGTCACCATCGACCTGAAACCGCTGCAGGCGTCGGCGATAAACATCTGGTGCGTCCCGACCTGGAGCACCGCGCCAAAAGATTCGGCGGGGATCCGCGCGAGATTTAGCAGCGCGTGGGCGCCAGACATGCTGATCATTTTCAAAGGCATCGTCGCCATATCAATGGCAAGCACGGGCGGCGGCACAAGAAAGAGCAGGAACGCCAGCGGGAACGCGAGTTCCTTCACCGAAGCCCGGGTGAGCTTGGTAAGAAAGAGTCCCCACGTCACGAGGCAGAAAGAAAAAGCTTCGAGAAACATGAACCGGTTCGCGGCGGAAAAAATGTAACAGCCCAGGCCAAAAAGAAAACAGCTCCAACCGGCCAGAATTGGGATCGTCCGGATCTCAATTGCTCTCTGGTGCCAGCGCATTGGCGACGGTGCCAGAATTGGGATCGTCCGGATCCCAATGGCTCTCTGGTGCCGGCGCATTGGCGCTGGTGCAAGATTTGAATTCAGGCCGCGTGGCCCGAATTCGAATCGTCCGGATTCGAATTGCTCTCGGGTGCCGGCGCATTGGCGCCGGTGCCAGAATTCACTTTCGTTAAACCGCAGAAATGCCCTCTTACGCCAGAGAAGAACGAGAAAGGCCGGGAGGACAAACCATGCGTGGGAGTAATCCGCCGAGTCCCAGCCGTACGACGTCAGGCGGTAAAAAGTGGGAGCGAACATCACTGCCCAAGAGATAAGCAGAAGCGTCATTCCCCAGCCAGGCTGCCGGGCGGCGGCGGCTCCCGGTTCAGCGGGGAGCGTTTTCATGTTTCGATTCTTTCCGGGCGGCGAGTGTCTCTTCCGTCTTGGCAGGAGTGCCTTTCAGATAAAGAGCAACGAGTTCGCCCGCTTCCCGGGCCGTGTTTTCCCAGGTCGCGCGCGAGGCGGCAGCCATCCGCTGCGCCGGCAGTTCGGGTTCGTCTTCCATAATCGCTTCGCGGAGCTGTTCGTTGAACTCTTCGTGCGTTTCGGCAGCGTAAACGTGCTCTTTCCATTTTTCGACGGCGGCGGCAGGCAATGCGGCGACCGGCTTCCCCGTCGCAAGATATTCGAGAATGCGCTTGCCGTCTGCAGGAGGATAGCCTCCCTCGTGTTTCAGGAAAAGGCAGTGCACGTCGAAATGGCGCATCACGTAGGGCAGCTCTTCGTAGGATTTCTTTCCAAGAAAGTAAACGTTCGGAGCCTGGTTGTTGACCACGAGAGATGTTTCAATTTCTCCCGCGAAGACAAATGAAACCGCGGGGTTCGCCTTTGCGATCGGGCGGAAACCCTCGAAGTCAAAATTCTCGAGCGGCCCCGCATACCCGGCAACGGGAGCGGGCACGGAGCGCAGGTCGAACGGCCGGTTGCCGGGTTTCGACGCTTCCGCGAAATGGTGGTATTCGACGGCGGGGCTCAGGCAGTAGCTTGTCGAGTGGAGCGCGCCGCACAATTCAAATGAAAGGGCGTCGGCGTAAAGGCAAAGATCCGATTTTTTAATGAGGCTGATCTCGTCCACGTTCACGGCGCAGGTTCCGGCTTCCGTGGAGCAGAAATAAACCAGGCATGCGGCCTTATTTTTCAGGGCGAGCGCCGTTTCCTTAACAGAAGGGTCGGCCGCCCAGATAATGGCCTTGCGGAAACGCAGACGCAGTGCGGTCAGCCGCACGTGCAGGAGCAGACGGTCGAGATGAAAAAGCCGGGGCCGCTGAGTAAGGACCGAGGGCGCGAGAACAAACACGTTGTCGTCTTCTTCACGCAGCCGGTATTTCTTTCCGGGACGAGTGTCAACGTAGAGAATGCGGTTTTTGCCTGAGAGACCGAAAAGAACCCGCTGGTTCGTTTCGGGCTGGTCTTCTTTCCAGGGCGCGGGGGCGAGACAGATAATCGATTGCCCGAGCAGAGCGGCCGGCTGGTTTTTTATCCCGTCTGTCACATTGGCTCTCTCTTCTTTCATCCTGTCTTACTCCCCCGTCGCCCTTACATTAACCGTTCCTGTCTTTCCGAATATCAACCTTCACCCTCAGCCTGACCTGCTTCTCTGTCATCTTGAGCCTGCCATTTCTGTCATCCTGAACGAAGTGAAGGATCTCGTACTTTCCCACAGCCAGTGCACAAACAGATTCTTCGTCTCTTCTCCTCAGAATGACAGGCTTTTGTCATCCGGCGGTGCCCTCACTGTCATCCTGAACCAGCCCTCACTGTCATCCTGAACGAAGTGAAGGATCTCGTACTTTCCCACAGTTCAGTGCACAAACAGATTCTTCGTCTCTGCGCTCCTCAGAATGACAGGCTTTTGTCATCCTGAGCGAAGCGAAGGATCTCAAACCAGATTCTTCGGCTGCCGCCTCAGAATGACGGACGCGCATCTTTCCGGTTCGTTCCGCATGACAATTTATGAATTGGCCGTCAGGATTTTTCCCATGGCGTTCCTCTGCCGGGCAGCGGCCTTTCTCAGGACCGCGACAATCCGGACGGCCGTCTTGCCGTCCCAGTACTTGGGGACGTGCCCTTTCTTCCACTGGTCTTTCTGGATTTTCCGGACCAGCACTTCGATCTTCTTGGTGTTGCGCCCCACGAGAACGTTCGTCCCTTCGTCCACGGTCGAAGGCCGTTCCGTATTCTCGCGCATCGTGATGCAGGGCACTTTCAATACCGTCGTCTCTTCCTGGATACCGCCTGAATCCGTCAGTACGAACTTCGACTCTTTCACGAGTTTCACGAACTCGATGTACCCGAGCGGTTCCGTGACGACGAGATTGCGCATATGGGAAAACCGGTCCATCAGGCCGAACGTCTCGATGTTCTTGCGCGTGCGCGGATGGATGGGGCAGACGAGCGGCATCCTCTGCGTGATCATGCTGAAAATGCCGATCACTTCGGAGAGCGCTTCCTTGGAGTCCACGTTGCTCGGGCGGTGAACGGTCGCCACGGCGTAACCCCGCTTCCGCAGCACGTGCTTCTCGAAGACCGGCGAGTCATCGATCGTCCGGATGTTGGCGATCAGCGTGTCGATCATGATATTGCCGACATGAAAAATCTTCTTCGGATCGGTCCCTTCGTTCTTTAGGTTCACGAGACCGCTCGCTTCGCTGACGAAAAGGTAGTCGGAAAGCGAATCGGTCACAAGGCGGTTGATCTCTTCGGGCATCGTGCGGTCAAAACTGCGAAGCCCCGCTTCGACGTGAGCGACCTTGATGCCGAGCTTTGCCGCCGTCAGCGTGCAGGCCGCGGTCGACGTGACGTCGCCGACCACGATCACGAGATCGGGCTTATGATCGATGAGGACTTTCTCGAAAGCTATCATGATCTCGGCGGTCTGAAAAGCGTGGGAGCCCGCCTTCACGTCGAGAAAGATATCGGGCTTCGGAATGTTGAGTTCCTGAAAGAAAACTTCCGACATCTGGAAGTCGTAATGCTGGCCCGTGTGCACGAGGAGCGATTCGAAATCTTCGTAGAAGCTGCGCAGCTCTTTCATAAGCGGGCCGATCTTCATAAAATTCGGCCTCGCGCCGGCCACCACGATGATTTTAAACTTTGTCATGCGGATACCTTCCTTTGCCCGTAACGAGCGCTTGCAGGATCATGCCGAGATAAACCAGATTGGTCGTAAGATAACGTTTCCACATTCTACCCGGCTCCGCCATCAGGCGATAGAACCATTCCAGCCCGCCCTTTTGCATCCACTCCGGGGCCCGTTTGACGTAACCCGCGATCACGTCGAAGCTGCCGCCCACGCCCATCACAAAAGGCACGTTCATCCGGTCGACGTATTTATTGAGAAACATTTCCTTGCGCGGGCTCGGGATCGCCACGAAGAGACAATCCGCCTTCGAATCAATAATGTCCTGGACCACTTCCGCTTCCTGCACATCCGACCAGTAGCCGTGGCGGTAACCCGCGATCTGCACCCCGGGATACTTGATCTGGAAAGTATCCGCGACCCGTTTCACGATCTCGGGCTTCGCGCCCAGAAGATAGATCCTGTACCCCTTCGCCGGCGAACGCTCTACTATTTTCACGAAAAGATCGATCCCCGTCACGCGTTCCGGGATATTGATCCCGAGAAGCTGGGCTCCCCACACGACCCCCTGCCCGTCCGCGTTGATTAGGGCGCAGGAATTGACCGCGCTTCGGAGCAGGCGGTCTTTCTGTATCATGACGATCTTTGCGACGTTCACCACCACATGCTGGACGGGAATACGCATCTCGATGATCCGGTCCACGCACTGGAGCGTTTCTTCCATGTTGAGCGGATCGACCCACGCCCCGAAATATTCGACCCGGGGCCGGATGTGGTTGACGATGGGTTTTTTAACAACAGGGGATTTCAGGCTTTCGGTAATCATTTTGCTTTGACCTCTTTTGGGATGGTTTTAAGAGTGCTGTTTTTTGCTGATTTAGAACACCTGACAAAACCCTTGTCATCCTGGGCTAAGCGAAGGATCTCGCCACCCTTGTCATCCTGAACGAAGCGAAGGATCTCGCCACCCTTGTCATCCTGAACGAAGCGAAGGATCTCGCCTTGCTGTTTTTCAGCTTCCGGCCCCGGACTGCCGGTCCTGTCAGGGGCTTTTAATTGAAACGTGCTGAGTGAATTCAAAAGCTGCGACTGCGGCCATCTTATATACGGCAGAGAATGCTTGATTCCCCCCGCATAAACCCGCGTGTAAAAGAAACCCGCGGGGTGTTGAAACCTTCGGATCAGTTCTTCGGCTTTCTCCCCCGCGAACGAAACGGCTCCCGGCACAGAGTCCCCGAGTACCGCTCCGAGCATGACGTCTTCGGCGTAATCGTAGATTTCGATGCGCACAGGCTGAAAACGTTTAACATGCGTAAACGGTTTCGGCGTGCCGTCCGTGTAAAAAAGATGTTTGCGGTAGTAAGCGTAACCTTTATCAATAACGGCGCGGATGTCTTCCCTGCCCAGAAAAACATTCATCTTCGCCAGATTCTTCAGCACAAAGCACGTGTGGAAGTGGTCGATGAAAGCGTCCTGCGGGTTCCCGAGCGCGTAGAGCCACGAGCCGTCCGCCTGCTGACTCTCGAGAATGAAGGCGATGTTTCTCACGGCTTTCGCGAGGCAGGCCTCGTTCCCGAAGCGCCGGTAAGCCTCCACCAGCATCCACGCCCGGTAAGCGTTAACGTTCACAACCTGCGTCCGGTCGATGGGCGTATAACTGCAGGCCGAACCCTTTTCTGAAGTCACCGTATCGTGGAGATCTTTTTCGGCAAAACGCGCCGCCAGTTCCGCGGCTGAAAGATAAACCTGTTTCCCGGTCAAATCATAAAGCCTCAGGCACGCTTCAAAACAATAGGGCGTCGCCGTGATCATCGGCGTATTCGCGGGCCACATGCCCCGGTTTGTGGGCCAGTCAAAAGGGTAACCCCAGCAGAGCCCCGAATAACCGGGAATGCTCATTTCGAGCAGTTTGCCCGCCAGTGTTTCGGCTTTATCCAGGTACGTCTTATTCCGTGTGAGTTCATAGAGATTGGAGTAACCGAGAATGAGATGCGCGTGTGACGTGGCAAAAGACCTCTTAGGAATGAAGAACCGCCTGACGCCGGGCGCAAGGATCTCCGCCGCGAAGATCGACGCCGCGAAAGGCGCCCCCGCCAGATGGTTTTTGTGGTAGAGCCCCTTCGCCCACACCCCGTAGCGCGAGCCCCACAAGTCGTAAGGATCGAACGACTTGAAATCCTGACCCGAAAGCCAGCCTTCCAGTTTCAAAATGGAATCGTTCCTGTTACCCGGAGAGGTCATTGGGCTTCTCTTTTGCCGATTGCCTGATTGATCCTGGCTCCCGCGCCGGCGGCCGCGTGGTCCCACGTCAGGTTCCGGGCGAAACGCACCCGCTCGTTTCTTGTGCCCGCGTCTTCGCCCGCGAGCGCCTTCAGCATCAGTTTCTCGAACTCTTCGTAACTGGCCGCGAGGCTCATAAATTTTTTATATTGCTCGAGTTCCTTGATGGCCATGGCCACAACGGGCTTCCCCGTCGCGAAATATTCCAGCAGCTTCTTGGGGTTGCGGTAATCATTGAAAGTCTCGCCGCGTTTATAAAAGATGGTGAGGCAATCCATCGCCGCCAGGTATGCGGGCAGTTCGCCGTACGGTTTTTTACCCAGGAAATGGATGTTGGGGACCGCCTTCAGGGGTTCGACGTCCGAGAGGATGTCACCGATGAAGACAAAGGAAAGGCCGGGGTTTCTTTCCGCGAGATAGCGGACCAGTTCGAAGTCGAGCCCTCGCAGAGAACCCATGTAACCGACGACGGGCCGGTTGATCAGGATCATGTCTTCGGGAATTTTCAGTCCGGTTCCCTGCGCCCGTTCAAAGTGTTCGTAATCGGTGCCGTGCGGAAGGTAATGGGTATTGGGATTGACGGCCCTGCGTTCGGCGGCGAGGCTTTCATTGGCAAAGAACGCGACATCCGCCGAGCGGTGGAGCGTCTCCTCGAGACCCGCCACGAATTCGTTCTTCACGCCCTCGAGATAAGAGATATTGTCGCAGCAATAGTAAACGACGCAGCGGGCATAGGCTTTTTGAAGCTCGGCGGCGGCGGGCTGCACTGTCGGCACGCACACCCACAGCACCGGCCGCTGAAACTTGATCAGGCCGGCCGCGAACTTGACCTGGCAAGTCAGGAGCGTCTTGTTGATCTTCGAAATCTGTTCTTCTTTCCCCTTGAAGAGCGGGATGGCAAGCGGCGTCAGCACCCAGATATTCTCTTCGGCTTTCTTGAAATAACGGAGCAGGCTTTTAAGCTTCCCCAAAATGCGCTTGCCCGCGAACTTGTCTTTTCTCAGATTGGGCGCGCGGACGCCGATGGAGTTAACGAAAATAATCCGGTTCTGTTTGGCAAAAGCTTTCATCAGGTGAAGGTTCGAATGGGGGTTGTGATACCACCAGTCCTCACCCGCGAAACAAATAATGTCCCTGCCCGACAGCGGAACCGCCGGCTCCCTGACAGCGGCAAGTCCTTCTTCCTTTACAGGCGCAGGCGCCCCTGAGCTTTTGTTTGCGGCCCGGCTGATGATACTTGTCATGCTTTTAGACCTTCCTCTTGAACTAAAAAAGAATTGCATGGTGCCGGATTTTTTTTTGAATCTACTGCCGATATCTCGCGAGCCTCCCGAAGCATTGCGATTTTTTCGAATATCAATTTTGAAACGGCCCATGTAAGCAGAAAGAGAAACGCGACATACACAGAAAAATAAAAGAACCCATTCAAAAATCCAGGGGGAAGCTTGGTCGGAAAAATCAAATAAATATAGGGCGCATGGAGTAAAAACAGGGGCAGAGAATACTCGCCTATTTTTTCCATTCCCTTAGACGCCAAATTCGAACCCGATAAAATTTTTACCAGGTTAAACGTCAGCAGAAAGATCCCGGGACCGAAAAAGAGATCGTTGAAAGACTTTCCGGTTTCTCCCTGAAAAGAAAGAAAAACACCGATTCCTTCCAATAACAGGCCGGCTGATATCGCCTTGAAACCCGTGAACGTTTTAAAAAAGTGTTCTTTGTTTTGAAGATAAATCCTGCACAGTACAAGACCCAGGGAAAATGAAAAAACAAACTGGAGCGGGAAACATTTAAATGCGTTATTCGTCGATTTAAAAACCAGCGCGTATAACGAAATATAAAGAACGTTGATCGAAAAGGCGCCCAAAGCCAGCGTCATCCATCCTCTTTTCGTAATGATCGCGTAGAGGAATGGAAACAAAAGATAAAACTGCATTGCCGCTATAGCGAACCACCACGGAGTATTAATCGCCGTGGTATGGCTACCTATGAAGTTTCGATACAGAAAAACGGTGGAAAGAGCGGTCGAAATATTCAGATGCATCCTTGTGAGAGTCTCAGCCAAATCGCCCGTCGCGTATCCATAAAAAAAGATAGAAGAAAAGACGATCGCCACGGATATGTAATAAGGGAGCAGCAACTTCTTTGCTCTTCGCCAAAGCCAGACTCGCCAGGCCGAAAACCCTGCAGCCGGGGCTTTACGTGAGAGAGAAAGATAAAGACCGAAGGCGCTTAGAGTAAAAAATATGTGGTTGCCCTGCGCGCCGGCATTAGCGGCCATATTCCAAAAGCCTTTTAAATGAAGGCCGAACCAATGAAAAAGGATGATGTAAATCATCCCCGCGCCCTTCATTTGCGTGATCCAGACCGTATTCCCGCAGGCAGATGTCATGTCAGGATTGCGCATGCTTTTTTCTCCACGTAAGACTGATAAAAATGCCGACGACCGCCCAGAAATACCATTGGATGATGACATAAGATGCGAGGTTTTCAGAAATGCTCATAATCAGAAAAGAGGGAATGAAAATTAAAAAGAAGTTTGCAGTTTTAAATAGAAGACTATCCTGAGGCTCCTGCTTTCTCGTTCTCAGCGCCGAAATGATGAGATAGACGTAGGGAGCAAAATACAAGAAAAGTCCTACAATTCCAGATTCTAAAAAGAATTGGATATATACATTGTGTGCCGCGAGAGAATCAGTGCCAAAGTGTTTCGAAGCTCCCAACCCATGACCAAGAATCGGTTTATTAATTCCCTCCTTAAGAAGATATCCCCATTTTTCCAGCCTCCAAGCAAAAGAGCTTTCCTCATTTAGAGACACTTTCCCATGGTCGACATTCAACAGAGAAAAAATCGAGTCGTTGACGACAGGCAAAAGCAAGGCGCAAGCGCACAGAACAACAACCGGAATAATCAGGCGGCGATTATTAAACCAGCTGTAGGACAGGAAAAGAATAACAGACGCAGCATAGCCCCCCCGAGTTCGCGTATAAACCAGCATTCCAAGCAATACAGTTAAACCTGCAGATGTCATTAACCGCGAGCGAAGGCCAGAATCTCGTCCTTGAAAACCTGCAAGCAAACAAGCCATGACCACCAAGAGGTAAAAAGCCAAAATATTCGGGTGAGATAAGGAAGCGCAATACCGCATACCTCTAATTTCTTTGTACAAAGAATCGCCGGAAATAAAACCGATGGCTATGCTGGGGATAAACGACCACGTGATGGCTTTGAGTAGAAATTGCGCATCCTCATCTTTCCTTACTTTCATGACGCACAATACAACGATCGTCAACATTGAAAAATTACGCAATATGATTTTAAAAGCTGCTGATTCTTCAAATGAATAGGTGGCGTTAAAAATAGTAAAGAAACAAAAAGATGCGAGTAATTTAATCAGCGTATGATTGATCCGGCTTAAAAATGTTTCGTCCCTGTCGATGAGGAACGCTACGAAAGTCAATACAACCAGCATAAGAGAAAAACCACCGCCCAAACCGAGATCGACACCTGACACTAAAAACCGGATATTCACGAGAAATGAATCGATCCCCGCCCTGAAAAAAAGCAGTCCGCCCAGTAGTAACAGCGGATTCACGAAAAAAGTAATGCCGAAACCCATCACGGTCAGAAAGCCGAGTATATAAGACCAAGGCAAACCGGAAATGAGCAGCAGCCCAAGGCAGCCGCTAATCACGCATGTCAAAACGACCTGGAATGAAGTCTGAATCGTTCTCATATAATTTAGTAGTTACCTGCCTCATAAATTGAACTAAGAGGCCGCTTGTAGATGCCGCCCGCATACAGCAGTGCGTATAACATGCCGTCTTTGCGGTTCACTGCCAAAGCGGCTGGCCCGGAATTAGCGGGTAACCCCGAGCTCAGGTCCTGCCATGTTTCTCCCGCGTCAGGAGAATAATAAATACGGCCGCCGGGTTCCCCGCTCCAGTTCACGACGCCGGCGAAGATTTTCTCCGGTCTCTCAGAATCATAGGCCAATGCCTCGGCAGCGCTTCCTTCGTCGAAGGTATAAAGACGCTTCCAGCTCGAACCGTGATCTTTGGACTTATAAATAACAGGCCTTTTTTCTTGTCCGGACGCATAAATGACGCCGCCGGGCAGTGCAATTAAATCAAAGAAACAGGTTTGCCCGAAAAAATCTTCCTTCCATTCATTGCCGGGAGCATCGGTCGAATAAATGCCGCCGCGGTCTCCGCAAGCGGCCCAGTAGATTTTCCCCGTTTCAGGATCAACGTCGAGACCGTTGTAAATTTTCAGAAATGCCGGCTGCTCTTCGGGCCGCAGCCACGACATGCCGCCATCCTCAGAATAATAAAAGCCGCCGCCGTCATCACCGTCGAGTCCCAGATATAGACGCCCGCTTTTACTATCAAGGGCCAGTCCCCGGGGATAGCCTCTGTTCCAGAACGTGTCTTTGACTGGATAACCAGGAGGCAGCCCCTTCGTGCTCCTTTTAAAATCCCGGGTCACATGATTTCCCATAAAAATCTCATTCCTGTCGGTATGCCATGGAGAAGCCGAAGCGATAAAATTCCCTCCATCCAAAGGAATCACTCTCCAAACATGTCCCGACATTGTTCCGGCCTTGGGGTCGGCCTTTGGTATGACTGCCTTATAAGATTCACCACCGTCCCCCGATTTAAGAATGCCGTCATCCATGGTTGCGACAAGCAAAGTACCGTCTTCTGAAACAGCAATATCTGAGCCCGTCATATTGGGCGCACCCTTGATGATTTCTTTCCAGCTTTTTCCAGCATCATCCGAACGCCAGACGCCCCAGCTGTCGGTGTAATAAAAAATTTCCGTGTCAAAAGGATCAATTGCCACAAAATTGGGCCGTGGGAAACTCTTCATCCACTCCCGCGTCGGGTTCAGATCAAGCGCGTGTTCGAGATTTTTTTCCGCGTCTTCCCAGGATCTTCCGCTGTCGCGGCTCAGGTAAACGCCACCTTTCCAGCCGTCCTGCCAGCCGGCAAGAAAAATCCATTTGTCATCCTTGCCTTTTGTAACCGCGATCCGGCTGATTTCTTTTTTCGGAATGTCGTTCGAAGATTTCCACGTGCGGCCGTGATCCTCCGTCCAATACACGCGCTTTCCAGAGACAGTAAAAAAAGCTCTTTTGACCCTCTCGAAAAAAGCGTCCGGATATCCCGCGCCGTCTCCCGCCGGATCGAGCTGGCGCCAGTGCTTTTTCTCGACGTCGTATTCCGCGAGGCCGGCACTTGAACCTGCGAGCAGATGCGAACCGTCCGGAGTGATAAACAAATAGTTTATTGGCGCCTTCTTGCCATAGAGGTCATTCGTGCTGCCGATCTCTTTCCATTTCGTTCCGCCGTTCGGTGAAACAAAAATCTTTCCTGAAACGCCGCCGGCATAGACCTTATCGGGGTCGGAGTAATCGACCGCAATCGCCTTTATTGCGTGGGGTTTCTTGAACTTCAAATCGTCATGGCTCCTGTCTTCCCAGGTCTTTCCTGCGTTGGAAGATCGCACCAGGCCCTTACTCGTCCCGGCATATACGACCTCCGGGTTTGAGGGTGCGACAGCGGAGCATGCCACATTGAGATTGATCAGCCCTTCATTAATTAAGAACCAGTTCTCGCCCCGGTCGTCGCTGCGCCACATGCCCGCGACGTCGGAGGTCAGATAAAGCCTTCCTTCAGTGGAGGGGTCGGCCGTAATCGAGGGGTACATGCCGCCGCCGTACCATCCCGCATAAGTCCATGCCGAAGCCTGCTTTGGTTCTGCAGCCAATCCGTTTAGAGAACAAAATGATAATGCGGCCAGCGTTCCGGCCGCTTTTAATACACCGCGACATTTCATGATGCTTTATGCCCGCAAAGTTCCGCGTACATCCCCGTGAAATCGGCCGCTATTTTTTTTACGTCGCACTCTTTTTCGACGAGCTTTCGCCCCGCTTCCCCAACTTTTTTTCTCAAGGGCTCATTGTCGAGAAGCCGTTTGATCACGGACGCCCATTCATCCGCGACGCGTGGATTCAGAAGAAAACCGTTCACGTCTTTATGGATGAAATAGTCGTTACAGCCGGCGCCTTTCGACACGAGCGCGGGTACGCGCATGCTCATGGCCTCGATCATGCTGATCGAATGAAGTTCCCGAAGAGTCGGAAGGATAAAAATATCCGCAATGCTCAGGAAATCCTTGATATCCGGCCGATAGCCTACGAACATTATTTTTTTAGCCAGTCCCATATCGATGGCACGTTGTTCGAGATAGCCCTTCTGCGGCCCTTCACCCGCGACAATGAAGACGACGTCGTTTCTTTCCTTTAAGAGATTCGCGATACCGACCACCATTTCGGCATTCTTTTCGAGAGCGAGCCGCATGGCTGTAAACACGATCCTTTTTTCATTTGGAATGCAGAGTTCAGCCTTGAGGTCCTGGCCGTGACGCCCGTTCCCATCGAGCGGGATCCCGTTCAGAAGAAGGCGTATGCGGTTGGCAGGAACCACATCGTTATCAATAAGGTAGTCGCGGTTTGTCGTCGTCAGCACGGCGATGCGGCTCGAGAACCGGGCAAAATACCGGGCCTGGTCAAACTGCGCGGTTTCGGGAAGCCCCTTGTCTTTCAGAAACGCATTCGATTCATAGCGCGAATCGTGGACATGCTCGACGACCCTTACACCGCACATCCGGGCCGCGATACTTCCCCAGACATGTGCGTTGTAATTATGCGTATGCACAACGTTGATTCTCCGTCTCAAAATATAGACCGCGAGCTTCAGAATGATGAGAAGGCTGGCTGAACTCTTAACCTTCCTGTCTTTCGTCTCGTACTTATAAAGCCGGATGCCAGCTTCTTTAAGCTTCAACTCGAACGGACCGCCGATGGAATACGCGACGTAGCATTTCACCTTTTGCCGGTCGAACGCACAGGCGAGGTTGTAGAGATTGCTCTCCGCGCCGCCGAGGTTCAGCGATTTAATAATGTGCAGGACTCTGATTCTTTTCATCCCAAACCCTTGGAAATTGTTGCCTTACTTTCAAATTTGGTCGAATCTGTCGGGGATTGCCAAGTTGGAAAGATAAATTTTATTAGCTCTTTAACTTGAAAAGATATACTGAACTCACTAGCTTCGGGCAGCATTGAATCGTATTCACCTGTCATCCAATTATTAAAAGCTTCTCGCAACGTTTTTTCCACATTCCCTTCGTCATAAATATGGCAATATAAACCGCGATTACTTACACTCATCATGTCTTTAACTTCGGCTTGCTCTGGGCCGAGACAAAAAATCGGTCGCCTAACCATCAAATAGTCAAAAAATTTGGCTGGTACCATTGGCCCGTGGTCAGCGCCAACAGCGAGAAGAAGCATCGATCCACAGGAAAGCTCTTCAAGTGATTCTTGGTAGGATTTGTATTTGCACTCACAAACAAGATCTTTGAGCCCATTACTTTCAATATATCGGTTGTCATTTCCAGTCAAAGCACCGAAAGAGATCAATTCAAAATTGATTTCTGACAAGACTTTCTCATCTCGTAAAACCCTTATTGCCTGCAAAAGAGTCCCTAGATTTCGGCTTCTATAGAACATCCCTGTATGTACAAGGCGGAATTTATTTCTTTGAATGCGCGGCGGGAGTGTTTCTTCGGAAAAAAGCTTTGCAACCTCTTCGTCAAATCCATTACGAATTACCTTTATCTTTGATTGCACATCATTACCAAATTCTTTTTTAAACATAGCTTCGACGGCTTTTGTATTAACTATGATTTTGTTAGCGCGCTTCACTAATCCCTTTTCATACGTATTGGATGCCGCTCTTTTCAACTTGGAGGGAAACCAGTTGTTATCATAAGCGGTCCAAGGGTCTCTATAGTCCATTACATGAGGCACGCCGGTAAGACGGCTAAGCCAATCTCCAATCATAAAAACTGACCACGGATGGCCGGATGAAATAATCAAATCATAATGAGATGTTTTTAGCAGTCGCATACCTTTCGTTAAAGCAAACGGGAACCACCCAACGTATTCATCGGGGAATAATATATGGCCAGCAATTTTGCTAAGAACATAACGCGATCTTCTGAGTAAACCGGCGAGAAAGGTCTCCCCTTCGCCTCTGTTCGTCACTTTCACAGGCCCAAGCGTAGAAGAACGGAACACGTTTTCCTCCACCGATTCAAGCTTTTTATCGATTTCGGGATAGGCCGAAGCTTTGACAGTTAGAACGTCTGTGCTGACTCCAAATTTTGACAAGTATTTTTGAAGATTATAAATACGCCTAGCACCGACAGCAGTTGACGGATAAAAAAAGTACGAAATGATTAATACACGTTTCATGGATTGACAGGACTCTTTCATATTGCCGATTTACTTTTGTCTGACTTATCATGTTTTAGCTTTTGCAGGAAGTTTGCAACAAAACGAAAATCCTGATGGTTCAGTCCAATATTTATAGACATCCAAATAATCCCGGTGGCCATTATCAAAATGGCCATATCAAAGGCATTTAATGATGATTTTAGAAAACCAACAAGTGACAAGGAGGAAAAAACTACCATTAATGTTATTTGAAGGAATTCGTTTGCTAAATCAATTTTAAAAGGATAGTTTTTCTGGCAAAAAAAACGAGCCGCTATATACATTATTAAATAAGAAAAAAAAGTTGCGGTTCCGGCACCCACCATTCCAATAGATGGAATCAAAATAAAATTGAGTGAAATATTAATCATAGCTGAACCCATTACAATCATCGAAATTAACTTTGTCTTTTCAGTAAAAAGCATACCCATACAATTAAAAAAATATAAGCCGTAAAGAATATGGGAAAACGCTATGGGAACGGTGATACAAAAACCTTCAAGGTATGCGGACTCTTTTGCTAACCAGGCACCAATAGAAACAGTCATACCTGCAAAAAAAAGACCACTTGGAGGTAAAAGTAAAACTAAAGTTTTATATATTTCACTGAATATCTCTTTAGCATTGTGCATCTTGTACACTTCCCAGCGAATCGGATTCCAACCTTGAAAAAAAGGCATGACTATAAATACCAAGACTAAGTTGCCAAATTGGCAGCCAAAAGCGTAAATTCCTAACTCGGCATTTGTTGCGTATGCTTTTAAAAAAAATCTATCGGATAGCTGTAAAATCACACTGCTGACATTGCCAATAATAAGTGGAAAACCATATCGACATAAATCCGCGGACAAAACAATGCTAAAACGGCCTTTGAATTCCTTAACTAGAACAAAGGAGAAAATCAGGATCGCTGCAATGTTAACTAGGACATGGCTATACACCAGCCCTTCGAAACTCAAACGTTGGAAAGCTATAAAAAATATATTTGAAAGAGCCAATAAAGCAGAGTAACTAAATGCCGTCGTTAAATAAATAAATGGCTTATGATTCACTCGCAAAACTGTGGATACATTATTGTATAAAATGTGTAAAATTACCCCTGCGAGATAGATTATGAGCAAGTCCCCAAATCGATGATTAAAAAAAATCGTTTTAACAACAGAGAAAACAGCAAGACCAATACAGCCAAGTAAAAATTGGCTAAGAAAAACATTCAGTGACACTTCCCCTTTTTTATTTTCTTCTACATTGCTTCGAAATTTCCAAAATGAAGTATCTAGCCCGCCACTCAAAAGCGGGATAAGAAAAGTTCCCACAGTAACTACAAACTGCCATATCCCATAATCGGCGGGAGTGAGGTAGTGGATATAAATAGGTATTAAGGCGAATCCTACAACCCTTTCAAATAAAGGCTGTAAAGAATATACAAAAGTTTCTTTGATTAATTTTTTTTTAATATTCATGCGCTATCTGATCAGTCCTATTAATTCTTGATTTAATTACTTTAGCCGGAATACCGCCCACGATCGTGTAAGATTCGACATCTTCGGTAACGACAGCTCCAGCAGCAACCACGGCCCCCTTCCCAATCATGACACCGGCCGTAATAACAGCGTTCGCGCAAATCCAGACATCATCAGCGATTTTAATCGGTTTTCGCTCATGACCTGAAAATCGAATAGAAGCGTTGATGTTGGAAGGAATAATATGATTCGTTGATAGTATTTTCGCATCATACCCAATAAGAACCCTGTTTCCAATTTCCACAGTGCCTGAGGTTGTTAGCAGCGCGCCTCTAGATATAACAACATCGTTGCCAATACGAAGGTGCTTGGGAAAATCTATGAAAACATTTGGATAGACATACAGATTATTCCCGATTTTTGCGCCCTTCGCCGATAAGATATACTTCTTGAGGTAATTACCTAAACGCGTAGTGGGGATAATAGAAAGAAAAAAGTTCCTCATTTCGATTTCACAAATCAATAGATCTTGTTTGAGGATACTTATGCCTGTTTTTACCTTTTTCATGACACTTCCAGATATCATTTTTTTTCCACCTTCGTGATATCAAATTCCAAGCTTTCTTTCTGCCATACAAGTTCGAGCTTGGTCGCTAATGATTTAATTCCATATTGTTTAGATAATTTGGTTGTTTTCACGTTCATATTGCTGACGCCTCTACATTCCAATAAAAACTCATCGGCAGCTTTGACAATGAAACCATTTTTAAATATCACGTCCTCATCGAAGATCAAAAAAGTTCTGCACACATCGCGGGTGTCAATTTTTGTAAGTATCCTGTCAATTACTCTAATGCTTGCGTTTGTCCTAGATAACCGGATCTCACGGCTAATTCGATTCCCGCGATAATCTTTAATTATGCCTTCGAATTTGATCTCATCAGCCCCCACAATGCTTTCGGCTTTTTCGATGATTAAATCGTTCCCAAGAGAAAACAAATTTGAATAAAAAAGATTTTGTTCGTAAGAGCCTATTTGAATGGTGCTGTGGGACTGCACAGAACGGAATTGGTTTCTTTGCTCAGGAGAAGCTGTATAAACGTAAGATCCGGAATCCACAATCAAATCGCAGCCATTTAATGTCAATTCAAAGCTTAACTTATCATTGTGCGCATGCCCGCCAACTCCGTTCAATCCGTTGGGCCCACAAGAAATAAAACAATAGTTATCGTCCTGTCGCAAAACAAACCATCCAGCATTTGGAAAAGAATGGGATGGCAAGCCGTTTTTTATGCGTGGCACCCCCCCCCATGAGCGTAAGGGCGCTTTCCCAAAAACCCAAAGCGATTCTTCCTCAAGAATAATCGAGGAAAACATTTTTAAATTGGATTCTTCATAATGAATGGCTGCTAATGAAAGCAGATATCTTTTGTCTAGCGACTCACTTCTTCCAAAAGATAGAAACTTCCCACTATCGTTGTCGCCCAATTGTGGAATCTGCCCGGACGGTTTTATGAAAAGAGCAAGCGCTCTAAACATTTCGAGAACTTTTTCTGTAAACGACTTAGTAAAGATGATCCCAGCTCTTTTTGCGATTAATTCGCTGTAAAAAAGCATCTCTAGCACCAGACAATGATATGAAGTCGATGCTTCAAAATTACATCCGTCGCTATAAATTTGCTTTTCAATTTCAATTTCTAGCTCTTTCTTTGAGAATGTGTTCCACTCGGCAGATTCTTTAAAAAAAGGGCAGTAAACAGAGAGAAAAAAAAGCCCGGCTAGATCTGCTATGTAATGGTTGTTAGAAAACAGCTTAAATTTCTCTAGGTGCGTTCGAATGAATTTTCCGTGTTCGTATAGACTCGTAAGAATTAGCGACAAAAAATCAGGGGGCAACGGTTGCTTAAAAGAAAAAAAGTCGATGGCGACCAGCCAATTAACCGCTCTTATGGAAGCGTCCATAGGACACTTCCAGTTCACTCCGAATCCAATGCGGTTATGTTCGATCCAATCTGAAGTCTGATTCATGAATTCGGTGCGATAAACTTCATTTTCACTTAACACATATGCCTGCCCCAATCGTATTAAGTGTTGAAATCGGGATAACTCCCAGGGAACCTTTACATCAACTCCTTCGATTTTTCCAAACTCTATGTTTTTAAAGAATAATTTAGAATCCCATTGATAGTCGCTCTTAAAATCGCAATGCCAATTTATTAGCTGATAGCTTTCACCTCTTTTACTGACGTGAACAGTTCCGCTTCCCAAAATATCAAAAACATGATTGCAGATGAGATCAGCTTCTGTAATTCTTGATCTATAAAATTGTGGGAAAGTATCTTTATAAATTTTTGAAAAAGTGCCGTCAACGATCGAAGAATTAACAAAAAAACATTTCGGATAAAGTGTTGGCTCTAATTGTGGCTTGCGATAGAAAAAGCGATAGTATGCATACTCTTTGAGATATCCCGGTAAATCGCTTATTTGAATTAACTTTTTCTTTATCGCTCTTAATATTTTAAGCAACGGCGAAAAAATCTCCCTTTTTTTATCCAATAAAAATAATCTTTTAATATTTTTGGTTTTAAAAAAAGACGATTCTGTCATCACGACAAAATCCCATTAACCGCTTCAATCACATCATTCACATCTTCATCCGACAACTTCGGCGACAGAGGCAGTGAAACCGTCCTGTCCGAGATCCATTCGGCGTTGGGGAAGTCCCCTTCTTTTCCGCCGAGCGTCTTTCTGTAAAACGGGTGCAGGTGCAGCGCCAGGTAATGCACGCCGACGCCGATCTTTCGCTTCGTCATTTCCTCGAGAAATCCGTCGCGAGTGATTTTCACGCGGCCGATGTCGATGAGAAGCGTATATAAATGATAAGCGTGCTTCGTTCCCGCCGGTACCGGCGCAGGTAAAAACACGGGGAGGTCTTTAAACGCCTCCTGGTATTTCTCCCAGATCAAGCGCCTTCTCTCCCAGTAACGGTCGATGCGCTTGAGCTGATGGATGCCGATCGCGGCCTGCAGGTCCATCATGTTGTATTTGAAGCCCGCGTATTCGACCTGGTAATGCTTGTAGCCTTCGTCCCCAAAACGGCGCCAGGCGTCGCGGCTCATGCCGTGGAGCCCGAGCACTTTGATCGTGTTCGCGTATTCTTCGCTCTCGGTGACGACCATGCCGCCTTCACCTGTCACGATGTTCTTCGTGACGTAAAAGCTGAAACAGCCGAGGTCGCCGAACGTCCCCGTTTTTTTACCCTTGTACTCCGATTCGATCGCGTGCGCGCAGTCTTCGATGACCTTGAGCCCGCGCTTCCGTGCGATCGCCATGATCGCGTCCATGTCGCAGGGCCTTCCGGCGAAATGCACAGGAATGACAGCCTTCGTATTCTTTGTGATCTTCCGCTCGATATCTTCGGGAGAGATGTTCATCGTCTCCCTGTCACAATCCGCGAATACCGGCGTCACACCGGAGTGGATGACCGAGTTCGCGGTCGCGGCAAACGTCATCGAGGGCACGATCACTTCGTCGCCCGGCCCGAGCCCGAGCGCGAGCATCGAAAGATGAAGCCCCGCGGTGCACGAGTTGAGCGCCATCGCGTGCCGGGTGCCTTTATAGACCCGGAAATCTTCCTCGAACTGCTTAACCTTGGGCCCCGTTCCGAGCCAGCCTGTTTTCAATGAGGCGACGACTTCGTCGATCTCGGGCTGCTCGATCAGCGGACTGCCGAAAACAAGAAACTCTTTACGCATGGGGAATATCCTTCACGTTTATAAGCCTTCGCTTCCGTCGGTTTCCAATTTACGCTGCGCAGCGTAAATCAGGCCTGAGGCCCGTCGTTTGCTTTCTTTCTTCCGGCCATTACGAAGGCCGTCGAGATGACGCTGCTTCCCGAGGGCGTTGGCACTGCCGTTTCGGCCGGTTTTTTTGCGGCATCTTTAAGCCGGCTCTTTACCACTTTCGCGGGATTTCCAACCGCTACGGAGTATTCGGGAATATTCTTTGGCACCACTGTCCCCGCTCCGATGATCGAACCTTTTCCGATCTTTACTCCGGGTAGAATAATGACGTTTTGCCCGATCCAGACGTCGTCGCCAATCAAAACCGGTCTCGATTCTGAAAAATGCTGCTCGCACATGGGAATGTCTGTGCGGTCAATTTTATGATTGCGGGTAATGATGACGCAGTTCGGCCCCATCATCACGTTATCACCGATCTCGACCGCGCCGCCGATTTCGGCGTTGATTCCGATGCCGGAATTTTTCCCGATACGGACATTGCTGCCCGAATGAAAGGAAGCCCCCTTTTCCACATTGACGTTCGTACCGCAGGCTGCAAAAAGCTGCCTGCATATCTGGTACCTAAGCGCTTTAAAAATGCCGCCGCCCGGAAAAACCGAGGACGGAAGATGGCGCGCGCAGCCGTAATAAAGGACGCAGAAAAAAAGACGTTTGATTTTTTCCATGATAGATTTGGTTAAGGGTTAAAGCACCGGGCCAGGGGTAGCCCGCGCTTAAAAATGCGGGCGGCCTTAAGACGGGCCGTCCGCGGATACCTTAGAGTCTCCAGTAAAGCACTCCGGGTGTTTTTCCGAACGCCCCTGGATGAAACATGCCCTTGACGTCGATGACGACGCCCTTGCCGGTGGAGCGCGTGAGGTGGTTCTTGATCACGTTCGGCGTCAGTTTCTTTTTGTACTCGTCGTGGTTTACGGCAAGGATGACGGCGTCCACTTTGAGGCCCGCTTCGTACTTCTGAAGTTCGAGGCCGTCGTACTCGTGTTTGACTTCTTCGGCGTCTGCGAGCGGGTCGGTGACGATGACTTCGACGCCGAATTCTTCCAGTTCGCGGATGATATCGATGACGCGCGTGTTGCGAATGTCGGTCACGTTCTCTTTGAAAGTGAAGCCGAGAATGAGGACTTTTGCGCCCTTCACCGTCTTGTTGCCCGCGATCATCTTCTTGACGCATTGCTCGGCGATGTACTTGCCCATGTTGTCGTTGATCTTCCTGCCCGCGAGAATGACCTGCGGGTTATAGCCCATGGCTTCGGCCTTCCAGGTAAGGTAATAAGGATCGACGCCGATGCAGTGGCCGCCGACGAGTCCGGGGTACATCTTGATGAAGTTCCATTTGGTGCCGGCGGCTTCGATGACCTCGCGCGTATCGATTCCAATCTTGTGGAAGATGAGCGCGAGTTCGTTCATGAGGGCGATATTGAGATCGCGCTGGGTGTTCTCGATGACTTTCGCAGCTTCGGCCGTCTTGATGGAAGAAGCCCTGTAGACACCCGCCTTCACGATGACTTCATACATCGCGGCGATTTCATCGAGCGCTTCTTCGTCGCAGCCGGAAACGACTTTGATGATCGTCTCGACCGTGTGCTCGCGGTCTCCCGGATTGATGCGCTCGGGCGAATAGCCTACTTTAAAGTCTTTCTTGTATTTGAGGCCCGAGTGTTTCTCGAGAAGCGGCACGCAGATGTCTTCGGTGACGCCGGGATAAACGGTGGGCTCGAAAACCACGACCGTTCCCTTGGAGAGATTCTGCGCGACCGTGATCGTGGCCTTTTCGACGTAGATCAGATCGGGCTGTTTCGAGGCGTTGATCGGCGTCGGAACGGCGACGGCGATGAAGCGGGCGTCTTTAAGGCGCGCAGCGTCCGTCGTGTATTCGAGTTTCTTCGCTGAGCGGATATTTTCGCGTTCGACGTCGTTGTTGGTGTCGATCCCCTTCTGAAGATTGTCGATGCGCTTCTGGTTTACGTCAAAACCGATCGTAGGCCCGATTTTTCCGAAAGCGACGGCAAGAGGAAGACCGACGTAACCCAGTCCCACCACCGCGATCTTCGCCTCACCCGACTTAAACTTTTCGCTCAGACTCATTGTTATAAATCTCCTTTTCGGAATGTTTTATGACCGACGGTCATCCTGAATATCTTGCGTCATCCTGTGCAATCTTCCTGTCATCCTGAATATTTTCCTGTCATCCTGAACATTTTCCTGTCATCCTGAACGAAGTGAAGGATCTCGTACTTTCCCACAGCCAATGCACATACAGATTCTTCGTCTCTGCGCTCCATATAGACGTAGTACAGTTTGTCCATCTCTCCCCCGAGATCCTTCGTCGCTGGCTCCTCAGGATGACAAACCTCTATGTGTCATTCTGAACAATCCCTCTGACTTCCTGAACCAGCCACTGTCATCCTGAACATTTTCCTGTCATCCTGAACGAAGTGAAGGATCTATACGATCGCATCGTAAAGGTCTTTCCATTCGGGGTTATTCTTTTCTATGAGTGTTTCTTTCTTGGCGCGCAGCCAGCCTTTAATTTGTTTTTCCCGCTGAATTGCTTCTATGGCGTCCGCGCACGCTTCAAAATAAATAAGCTTTTTTGTTTTGTACTTTTTGGTAAATCCTTCTACCGCTTCTGTTCGGTGCTCGTACATCCGCTTTACAAGATCAGAAGTAACTCCGGTATAAAGGACGCTATTGGTTTTATTGGTCACCATATAGACGTAGTACAGTTTGTCCATCTCTCCCCGAGATCCTTCGTCGCCGGCTCCTCAGGATGACAAACCTCTATGTGTCATCCTGAACAATCCCTCTGACTTCCTGGACCAGCCTCACTGTCATCCTGAACAGCCCCACTGTCATTCTGAACGAAGTGAAGAATCTCGTACTTTCCCACAGCCAGTGCACAAACAGATTCTTCGTCTCTGCGCTCCCCAGAATGACAGGCTTTTGTCATCCTGAAACAGCCTCACTGTCATTCTGAACGGAGTGAAGAATCTACACGACCCCGTATAAAAATCTTGGGATCGGGAAAGTCCGTCCGTTCAGAATGGCGCCGATTACGCGAGAGCTCATGTTCTCGAAAGACTGCATCGAGGCCTTTGCCACTTCCCGGCGCGTATGAGATTCATCGACTATGACGGCGATTGCGTCCACATAATTCGCGAGAATGACGGCGTCCTTGCTGTGCTCGAGCTGGGGTGAAAAAATCAGGACCAGGTCGTACTGCGATCGCACCGTCTGCATCAGCTCGCGCATCTTTGCCGTGTCGAGAAGAGGAAGCGGGTTCAGCTTCGTTCTGCCGGCTGCGAGAAAGAAAAGGTTATCGCCGCCAGTCTTCACGCTGCCCTGAAGATCGGCTTTTTCTTCGAGCACTTCGGCGAGACCCGGCGTATCGCTCAGTTTCAACGACTTGTGCAGGCCGGGCGAGCGAAGGTTCCCGTCAATGAGAAGAACCCTGCGCGCCGTCTTCATGGCCATATATCGCGCGAGCTCAGCAAGGCACGCTTTCGCGGTGCCGTTTGACTGCACGGGCGCGATGAGGACGGTCTTGATGTCCTTGTCTTTCATGAGGAGATAGAGCTGCTCGGTGAGGTTCTGGTAAAAATAGGGTCTGCGTCCCCGCTGCTTCGGGATCGAGCCCAGGAACGGAACGCCGAGGTAGTTTTCGATATCGAGCGGAATTTTGAACGTTGTGTCGAGATACTCGAAGAGAAACGCCATGATGACGCCGAGCGCGAGGCTCATAACGAACGCGACCATAAGAAGCAGTTTTTTCGATTTGCCTACGGGACGAAGCGGCATAGACGCCTGCTCGATGATTTTCACGCTTGCCGGGCCGATGGCGTCGGCGTTGGAAATCGGCGTGCCGTCGAGCGTCTTGTAGAGTTTGTTGATGTGGTCGCGGATCTGGACGACCTGGGGGTGCTTGCCGCCGTACTTCAACTGGAGTTCGGCGAGCTGCTGCTCGAGGTCGAAGATCACGTAAGAACGGCTGATCGTATTTGCGATCACGGCCGCGGCCGAAGGATCGAAATCTCTTACGGTAATGTCGAAGGTGTTCGTATCCCGGACGGGCTCGACCGTGACGCTGCCCTTGAGTCTTTCGAGGGCGATGCGCGTGAGGACCAGCCTCTTTTCATCACTGGGAAGAAGGTCGAGCTGCGACTCTTTTGAAGTGCTTTCGATCCGCCACCGCTTTAAAGGGGACGCGAAATGCTTCTCATAATCGAGGGAGCGCAGCTGGAGCTGGAGCGCGTCGACCGTGCGGTTGAGCACGGGCGTCGACTGCACGATTTCACTCTGCGTGACCGCGAGTTTTTCCTGGGTGGAACCGCCGCTGAGTTCGCTGTAGTAGGTGGCCTCGACCTGTTTCTTTGCCGTAATCAGCATCTTCACGCTGGCTTCGTAGTAAGGCGTCTGCATCTGCAGGCCGGCGTATGTAACGGCGGTCACGACAATCACGGACGCCGTGACCACGTGGCCGCGTCTGAAAATCACGCGCAGATAATCGCGGAAAGTGTAAACGGAAATAGGCAGCGTTTTCATTTAAAATACTCCTTCGGATACGACGACGACGTCGCCCGGATTGATCGCGATGTCCGCTTCCGTGTGTCCGTCGAGAATCGCTTTCATTTCTACTTTGTGGAGGTCGTAGCCCGGCCCTTCTTTTTTCGGACGCAGGACTTTCACTTTGCTCGAGGAACCGAACTTGGTGAAACCGCCCGCTACCGACAGGGCGCGGAAGACGGTCATGTTTTCAGAAACCGGGTAAGAGCCCGGGACGTTGACTTCGCCGTAGACAAAAAAGTTTTTGCTGTGGGATTCTTTGAGCGAAACCGTCACGACGGGATAGCGGAGATAACCGTCGCCGAGGTCCGTCTGGATCTGCTGCTGGATTTCGTCGAGCGTGCGGTCTTTGGCGAGCACGCTTCCTATATAGGGAAAGGAAATGTAACCGTCGGGCGACACGGTCGTTTCGAGCGCGTGGGTTTCCGGCTGAAGCACCATGATCTGCAGGATGTCTCCGATGCCGACGCTGTACTTTGCCGTGTTTCCGAGCGTCGCGGCCCGGCCTGGCGCGGCGGGGTCCTGCGCGAAAAGGGACGGCGCTGACGCAAGAGCGAGCGCGCAAACGGCCGCGGCTATTTTTACTGTTTTGTTAGTTTTTATTCTTTTCATAAGTTTTGTGTTCCTCTCCTAAAAAATAGCCCGCACAGTTGCGCAGGCTTAAATGATTCCTAAAATGCATAAGCAAATTTCAACGAAGCCTGGTTCTTGACATACTCACGAAAAGCAATATTTGAATCGGTGATCGAGAGTGAATAACTAAGGTTCACCGAAAGATCTTCGCTGATTTCGTATTCCATATAAGTATTAAAACCGTAAAGATTGTCTTCGATGCCGGTCGGTGTGTATTCCCCATTTCCGTAAAAGGCGTTGGCGCCTCCCGTGAGCCGCTCGCGGAGCTGGCGAAAACCTCCCGCCGAAATCTGCCAGTATTCAAAGACTTCATTGCGAAACGAATTGACGCTGCTTCTTTTCTCGAACTTGAAAAACTGGATCGTAGACAGCTTTCCCACATCCGCGTTGAGGGAAATAGTAAATCTGGGTTCGATGTTTAAATCCGACGTGTCCGGTTTGATTAAATCGACGCCGGCCCTGCCGTCGAGATAAAGATTCTTCGTGAGATAGCGCCTCACGCCTGTCGTAATGCCGTGCGTCGAGACGCTCGATGACGGGCTGCCCCCCGAGCTTTCAAAAACGCGGTGAATGAACTCGTAGCCGACAGATACCATCGTCGCCGAGCTGAAAGAGTAATTAAGGTCTGTCCCCGCCCGATTCAAAAGTGAATCTCTCAGGCTCTCACGCGAAAAAAGATTGAATTCATTGCCGTAAAACGTTTCCGCGGAAAGCCTTTCGTTGAACTCCTGCGCGTAGGTCAGTTTAAAAGTATTGCGCGCGCGGTCATAGCGGCCGTTGTCGCGGCCGAATTCATCGTCAAAACTCCGGGGCTCTTCGTAATGCGAGAACCGGTCCTCGGCGCGGATCGACTGCTGGTCGCTTATCTCGTAGAGATAAGCCAGCCGGCCGCTCTGGGCATTGTTTGAGAAATCCGTATTATCAATGAACAACTGCTGCACGATTTCGCCGTAAAAATCGAGGTAATGCTTCCGGCTCTCATAATCCGCGTTGAGGCCCGCGGTCAGCTCGGTAATGAAGTCCCGCCGCTTGTTCGTCTTGGTGAATGTAATATTGTCGTCGTAAATCTCGGCTGCCTCAAACACGGGTACGAGAGTCAGCTTTTTTGAATTAAACGGATGGATTTCAGCCGCACCGTTTACGGGCGCAATGAAAAGACACGCCGCCCATGCCAGATTAAAAATAAAAAGACTGTGTTTCACGCGCTCAATCAGGGTTGTACTACTGATGCCGAGGTAAATAAAACGGCAGAAGACTGCTCCGGATAATTCATGATGCGAGACCGTCAGGAAAGCTGGCCTGATGCCTTATGTTACCCGCATCTGTAGGGGGGGTAAGAGGCCGGTCTTGTGGATTACATCAATTCCGGAGAACTGGACTCAGCTAAATACTTATTAAACTAATTAAATCAGAGTGGGGATTATACACCAGACTTCCCGGTAAGGAATGAAAAAACTAAGGTTTACACGCAATTTACGATTAAGGCTTTCCCTTAAGAAAATATTGCAAATCATTGCTATTTATACAGTCCGCGCACGCGCTCCCGGGCTCCCGTTTGTGCTAATGCTTGACGGGCTCTGTACCCAGCGTGACATAACTGTTGTACCTGTTTACTTTTAGTTCGAGCAGGGTGGTGGTGTTCCCGTAAAAAAAAGACGGCAGACCCTGGATTTTCTTGTCGGAATTGTAGAGAACGATGTTCTGCAGGCTGCGCACATCATACTGAATCCCGTCGTCGATGCGGGGAACGAACAGGCGCATGCTGAGAACGATGGGCACCTGAAACTCTTTCCGCGCGTCGGCGAGAAGGCCTTTCATCGCGTCCAGGTTGACGACAAAACTGCGGTGGCTCAAATCAATCGTGTGCGTGTGGAAACTCGCGGTCAGGATTTGATTGGCCTGTTCGCTGAACTCGAGTTCGCGCCGGCTCAGCCGGTCGCGGGTGACGAGGCTCCCTTTGACTCCTTCGTCCGCTTTCCAGATAAAAAAATCGAGCGTGAAATCGTTTACGGAAGATCCCTGGTCATCGACGGCGTGGACCAGAAACTGCTGAAAGCGAGGCTTCGCCGTTTTCACATACGTCGCTTTGGTGAGCGCCTCGACTTTCTGCGCGAAGGCGCCGAACTCTTTGGCCGTCTTGACTGAAAGCGCTTCCGTCAGAAGCTGGCACACGAGTTTTTCAGGGTCCGCGGATTCCCCCACGACGCTTCCGTGATCGAGGCCTTCGAGAACGCCAAACGCGAAATCACCCTGCGGATCCTCGACCGCCCATTGATAAGGCGCGTAATCCTGCTCGGCGTCCGCCGGCGCTGGCTTCGAAAAATCGAGCCGCAGCTTCGCTGAGTCGAGCGACGTGCCCGCAATAATGACCGTGCCGTCCGTGCCTGGTTTATTGACCACCTTAGCCACGCCGCCGTAGCCTTCGATGCCGACCAGGATCGTTACCTGCACCTGATTGCGGTTGTAATAGGGTTTCTCGCAGATCAGGTCCCCGTGCGCGAGCCGCCACTGGTAAGGGCTTCCGAGCTCGAGGCCTTCGAGAATGCCTTTTCCCGTCTCGAGAAAATCCCCGAATTTCCAGCGCCCTTTGACGAGCGACGAAAAAAAAGATTTGCCGCGGTGCGCGAGATGCGAACCGAAGTTCGCGGGCGCGAGCATGACGATTTTTTTTACCGGACAGTTTGCGATATCCCCGCTGCATTGTTCGTTCGACGAGTAGTAACGCCAGATCCAGTGGCGGATAACCAGGCCTCCCGTCGAGTGGCAGATCACATTGATATTCGCTTTCTTCACGCCGTCTTCATCGATGATGCCCTGTTTCATGAACTGGTCGTTCAGTCCGTCGACGATGTCTTCGAATTTCAAATGGTCTTCGCGCGATTCGTAGTCGGCGTAGAGAACGGTCTTCACGGTGCCGAACTCTTCCTTGATGAGATAGTTCTTGAGCTGCTTAAAGGATTCGGAACTATCGCTCCAGCCATGAATAATGACGGTCATTTCTTTCATTCGAACTCCATTCTTTTTCCCTGATTTAATCACGGTCAATTAATTTGGGGCATTGTATCAAATAAAAGAAAATGTTTGCTCAGGTTATAGGTTCGAGAAAGCCTTCATATTTTACTTTGTTTTGATCATCCTGAATGCAGAGAGCCCGAGACTCGTGCGGCGTGAGGAAGATTGACTAAACCGCTTCCCGTACTGAGGTTGCTGATATTCGGAAAGCGCGGTCCTGGCAGCAGGCATGAATAAACGCCCTATTTTCGATGTCTTGAAAACCATTAAATAAGCTATTATTAAGGCTGCTTTGATTGATATTGATATTTTGTGGGTGTAATCTCTCGATGTAATTGTCGTTAATGTATGTAGATCCAAAGGCAAACCTGTCGAAAGGCAGGGACGCAAAGCCAGAGACCCTCGGCTATCCCGGCCAGGGCAGCTCGGCCGCCCGTTCCGGTTAAGCGGTAAGCAAACCGGGTCTGCTTTGGAGTAACCTGTCCTTAAAGAAAGGTCCGTGGGCCATGATCAGCTTCGAATGGATTATGAATTTGTTTGTGATTTCCAGAAAAGATTACAAACCCGAAGAGAATAGATAGAAGCTCTCGCAGTTAACGGGACCCTTGCTGGAAGATTTACCCAGTTTTTATTTCCGAGTTTTATCTTCTCTTCCTTCAGTGCAAGGTCCGGCGAAAATTCCCGGGAGGGACAGGCCCACAAAAGCCTGTCCCTCTTTTTTTATGAGTGCTTCCCTCGTTCCTGGCTCTAAAGTTAACCGGTGAGTGATCCGTCAATCATTAGTCACCAACTGGATTAATCCTAATCCATATGTTAACAATTGAATGACAACCGGTGACGAATCAGGGAAGAACGACTAAGCCCCAAAGAGGATGAACATGGAAACACCCCAGACAAAGAGAGAACGTTTTCAGAGATTGGCACAGAAAAGAGTGAATGAAGTGATGAAGAAACTTGAAATTCTCGGACATTGCGGCAGCCGGCAATCGTATGAATACTCGCCGGAAGAAGCCAAACAGATTTTTATCGCGATCGAACGCAAGCTGAACGACGTGAGAACGAAGTTTAAAGCCTCCGATGCGGACGCTTTCAGCTTCGGCTCAGGCTCGTCCGGCACACAGCAGTCAGCATAAAACCAAAGGGACAGGCGGATTTAAATCTGCCTGTCCCTTTTTGTGTTATCGCCTGCACAGGGCTGAGATCCTTCGTCGTAAAACTCCTCAGGATGACAAACCTTTTCTTTGTCATCCTAAGTAATCCCCGGTGACATCAACAATTCCCCGTTGTCATCCTGAACGAAGTGAAGGATCCCGTCTGTCCGCCGATGCCGGTCCAAAACAACAAGACATAAGTCAGACTCTACCGGGCGTATGCGGCAATAGCGGGCTTAAATTCTGAGCTTTTGATCCTTATCCGGAATGGGCCTGCACCCGCGCCCGCTGCGCGGGTACTGTCTCGTCACGGTCTAAGGATCACCGTGTACGATATTGGAAATGTCTACCGGGCGTATGCGGCAATAGCGGGCTTAAATTCTGAGCTTTTGATCCTTATCCGGACTGGGCCTGTCTCTCCAGGCCATGATGTCTTCGGTGACGTCCCACCACATGTTGTCTTCAAATTCTTTCTGACGATGCTGCCAGTATTCCGCCCCCCAGAGAAAGACCGTCTGAAACCCGAGCTCACGCAGTTCCTTGAAATTGTCGGCGTGCGTCTGCGGCCACCCCGTGGGAGGGCGGTTTTCATCATTGTAGACGAGATAACCGGGCTCCCACGGCTCGGCCTGCAGTTCCGTGATCCAGACTTCCTTGCCGTGTTCTTTCGCGAGTTCGATGATGTCGCGGAAGTAATCCGCGCGTTCGAGCGGATGCGTCCAGAAATAATAATGAAAGCGCCACATTTTGTGGCCCACAACGGGATAAATATTGAGACCCCAGATGTCGGCGATGGCGAGGCTTTCGGGCAAAGGATAATTCGCCGCGAAGGTGGAACGCAGCCGTCTCAAAAATTTATTGGGAAAAGTCGCCGTGTTGATAACGATCGGCCTGTCCAGCGGGTCGAGTTCACGGACAAGGGCCGTTTCTTCGGCAAGAAAACTCGAATCGATCCACCACCACTTTGCGCCCGAGCGGTCGAGAGGTTCGTTTTCCACCTGCCAGGTCGTGATGATCTCCCGATCTTTATAGCGATTGACGACTTCTGTAATGAATCGAATTGTCTTTTGCCGCAGAAACGCGTTACGCGCGACATTCTGCCCGTAGCGGATCCCCGAGCCCTGATACACCCAATCCGGTATGAAGAATTCCGGCCAGCGGGGCGCTTTCATGCCGACGGTGAGGAGGACCGGGATCTTGTGTTCCTCCGCTTTATCGATTTCGTAGTCGAGAAAGGTGAAATCGAAGACGCCCTCCTTCTTCTCGATTTCGTCCCAGTACGCGCCGAGCCGAAGGATATCGAATTTGGTTTCAAGAATCTTGTCGTAAGTTTCTTTCCAGTCGAGTTTCAGGTATTCGCACTGGCGGCGGCTGAAAGTGGTTCCGACACGAACGCGCGCGGCAAAAACGTCGGCAGCGAAGAGGGAGAGAAGCAGAAACAGAACGAGAAAAGTTTTAAAACCGCGCGCCGTTTTCGGTAGGGGCCGTTTCATGTTACTTGTTTCTTTTCTTCGTGGTGACCCAGAACTCCATGTATTTGCCCGTCATGAGGCGGGTCTGCGCGTCGAGCGCGGGAAGTCCGCTGAAAAAAAGCGCGATCACGGGAACGAGCAGCCATTCAAAAGCGTGCCCGATCCGCATCCAGATGGAGTATTTCACTTTACGCTTCGGGAGAAGGCAGAGGCTGAGGACAATCGTGATGAGGAGGCTCAGTGACGCAAGGTTGAAGATCGTGGCCGTGATGCGCTGCACGCTGTAGTAAAGGACGGAATCGGAAAATTCTTTTCGCGAAAAGAGAACCGGAATCCAGCCGATGATCCCGAGCAGGAACGGCCAGGTCGCCCACGCGAGATGACCTTCGAGCAGTTTAAAGCCGTGCCTCACTTTGTTGTACCGGGAAATGGTCGGCGAATTCATGAACGCCCGCATGACAATGGGGAAATTTTCCACGCCCCAGGCCCAGCGGCGCTTCTGCTTGTAGACGTTGACCGCACTTTCCCACAAGGACGCGCCGGCGGCGATATCCATGGACAGAGTTACGTACATGGGAATGACACGGTATTTGCCGTCATAGTGAATGTAGGCCTTCCAGAAAATAGCGGAATCGTCCGAGATCATGTCGACGGGCCAGAAGCCGATCTCCACCAGAGCCTTGAAGCTCATGCTGTGGCTCGAGAAAGTCACGAGCTTTTCCGAATTGGTCGCTTCCGTAAGCTGGAAGAAAGACGAGCCCATTTCTAGTACGCGGGCAAAGCCCGGCGCTTCCCAGATATTATTGTGATAAACGGGAATAGGCTGGAAACTGGCGCGATGGCGCGCGGGCGAAATCATGAAATAATAAGTGAGGCACGAAAAGTAATTCGGGCTCACGACTGTGTCTGCGTCAAAACACGAGACGATCACGTCCTCGAAGGAAATTCCCTTGTCCCGGAAATAGGTTTCAGCCTGCCGTCCGGCGCAGCTGATATTGGCCCCTTTGACTTTGGCTTCACCCGCGATGCCGTCGGGATGGGTGACGATGAAAAAATCGTAAAACCGGGAGTGGTAGTCCGCAGCAAGAGACGCCGCCCCGTCTTTGACTTCCTGATGTGAACGTTCTTCCACGGCGATGATGACCATGATCCGTTTCGACGGATAATTCCCTTCCGCGAGGCTGATGATGCCGGGTTCCATGATGTCGCGCGTTTCTCTCACGCACGGAATGATCACGAGATGGAGCAATTCATGCGAAGGAGCGGTAGGAGCCGTGCGGCTTTTTTTCAGGTAAGTGAGCTGCCTGCGGAAAAGCCAGTCGGAGAAACGCGGCCTGAAGCCCGCGTGCGTGCCTTTAGGCGTCTTCCTGTAACCTTCGTGGATCTGGAGGTCGAGTTCGTGGATGCGGGCGTTCCAGTCCGTGCCGTCCTCGAGAGAAAGCCTGAAATAGGAAATCAGGAGAAATATCGTGACGTAGAACAGCCTCATGAGCCAGTAGAAATCGAAGGCAATGATCACGACGGCGGCGTGGAGAGGCTCCATCACGGCGAAAAGGGTCATGCCGATGATGACGGACCAGCTGATGCCGCCGGGCAGGATCTGGAAAAATCTCTCCCGCCTGGCTTCCCTTGGTGACAAATTGTGTCTCGAAAATGAAAAGTTCATAGTTCCTCGATTGCGATCTCTTTGCGCTCTTCCTCGAATTCGGGAAAAGGAAAAAACGTCATAATTCTGCGCGGCAGCAGTTCGAACGCCGCGAGTCCTTTTGCGGCCGGGTCGACGAAGTAGACCTTTCCGGTGTCTTCCGAATAAAAGATGTCCGTGTTTTCCCTGACTTTGAAAAGTTCGCGGAGATAGGGCTTGGCGTGAGTTTCGAGCTCGAGCAGGAAGACGCTGTCTCCGTCGCGAAAAAGAACATGGCTCGCATCGTAAACCCAGAAGGCCTGCCGGATATTGGCGCCGCCCCGATAGACCCAGGAAATGCGGGGGCCGTGCTCGAAAACCGGACGTTCAGAATCTCTGTCGCGGAAATCAATGACGCCTATCCGGTCCTGCTTCCAGACGACGGCCTTCTTTTTCGACTCGTCGTAATTGACGCCCGTGATTCCCGAAGACGATAATTCGTAAGGCAGCCGGTTAGAGACCAGCTTGCCGCCCGGGCTTTCAAAAAGCAGAATGCTCTTTGAAAAAATGCGGATTTTGTAAAAATCCGCATTCCCGAAAAGCGACGAAAAAAGGTCGCTGTCCCGAAGCAGCGTTTCCTGGACTTCCCCGTCAAGCGCCGTCCTCAGGACTTTTTTCGATTCGGTCACCGCGTAAATCGATTTATTGAAAAGCCCGAGGCCTCGCACTCCTGTCAGGATGCCCGGTGAAATGGATTTTTTCTCGACATCGATCCGGCTGAGTGTCCCGTCCTGAAGCGAGAAGATGGCGCGCGGGTCCTGAGGGGTGTGATAAAGGCGTTCTCCCGGCTGGAGGAAGAGGCCTGAAATATCTTCCGGTTCAGTTTCCTTTTCTTTGAGGTCGACCCACCAGTAGCGGCCGCCCGATGGTTTGTTCGTGTGTACGAGAAGATTTCTGCCTTCAGGCCACGAATGCACCGCGGCAAGTTTCTCCCGGGACGCCGGATGGTCTTCTGCGAAAACACGCGCTATTTTATCCTGCCGGTAATTGAAAGCCTGCAGCTTGCCCGCGCTGTCACCCGATTCAAGCACGATCCACGGCGAACCCTCTACGGGCAGAAGCCGCGAGACAGGCACGTCCGTAATCGCTTCCGCCGCGAGGTCATCGGGCAGGAGAAGAATATGTTCGACCACAGTCGCCTTGCCTCCTTCGACGGGAAGTTTCTGACTCCAGCCTTTATGGCCGGCGAGTTCGACGCGGATTTCGTAAGATGCGGGAATGAGGTCGCGGATCAGAGCCGGCGTTTTCTGGGGAAGGAGTTCTTTGCCAAAATAAACCGACGCGCCGGAAGGCACGGTCGTCATATAAATGAGCCCTGTCTTCACGATGCCCTGCTCCATTCCCGGCTTAAAGAAATAACCCAGCGCGTACATGATCAGGAGAGGGCACAAAATCAGGTAGCTCGCGAAGAACGTGTAAAAGACCAGTTTTCTGAGCCAGATCATCTATGAAAATTTTCTCCGTTATCAAAAGCAACTGCTTTTACGTAATAGATGTCGTAGTATAGCGGAACAGAATTTTTTTTCCGTATCTATATCTCAAGGGACCTCTTAAATGAATGTTATTTCGCGGTGGGTGAATGCCTGGCGCAGACGCGGCATGACTTCGCTCATTGCCCGCTTCACCGGATGCGCGGACAGGGAAGCGAAACTGGCGGCCTGGAGCTTCGCCTATTTTTTCTTTCTGCTTTCCGGGTATTACATTTTACGGCCTCTTCGCGACGAAATGGGAGTCCGGGGCGGCATCGACCATATCCAGTGGCTCTTTACCGGAACCTTTCTCCTCAGCCTCGCCGCGGTCCCCGCCTACGCCTGGCTGGTCAGCAGATTGCCGCGCCGGAAGTTCCTGCCGGTCGTTTACCATTTTTTTACGCTGAACCTGATACTTTTCTGGATCACCCTTCTCTCGGGGTTTAACCCGGAATGGACGGCGAGATTTTTTTTCATGTGGGTCAGCGTCTTCAACATGTTCGTGGTGTCCGTCTTCTGGAGTTTCATGGCGGATATCTTCAACGAACGTGACGCTAAAAAACTTTTTGGTTTCATCGCGGCGGGCGGCACGGCGGGCGCCCTTGCGGGACCCTCGGTTACCCTTTTTTCTCTTGCCTGGATGTCTCCCGACCATTTGCTTTTGATTTCCGCCCTGCTTTTGCAGTGCGCGGTCCTCTGCATTCGTAAGCTGGATTTACTCGCGCCGGTTTCTCCCCTCAAAACGACGGCATCCGCGAAACCCAGGGCGGGCCTCGGCACGTTTTTTTCGGGAATCGTTTCGGTGTTCACTTCCCGTTATCTCTCGACGATCGTGCTTTATATCTTCCTGCTCACGGCCGCGGCAACGTGTCTTTATTACATCAGCCTCGACGTAGTAGGCGCCAGGATCGCGGACCCTCGCCAAAGAACGGCGCTTTTCGCCTCCATGGACCTCGCGGTCAACGTGATTACCCTCTTCCTCCAGGCTTTCGCAACGGGAAGGCTTCTCACCGGCAAAGGCGTTACGGCGGGGCTAGCTCTCCTGCCGCTTTCACTCGCCGCAGGCTTCGTCGTCATGTCGGCGTGGCCCATCATCCCCATCCTCGCGGGCATGGTCATTCTCCGCAGGTCTTTAAACTATTCCATAACGGGGCCCACTCGCGAGGTCCTCTTCACGATCGTTGACGAAAACCAGAAATACAAATCCAAAAATTTTATCGATACGGTTATCTACCGCGGTGGAGACGCCTTCAGCGCCTGGTCCATAACGGGTATGCGCTCGCTCTTCGGACTGCCCGTCCAGGGTCTCGCCGCCGTCGGAGCTGCGGTATCGGTCCTCTGGCTTTTCTCCGCCATCCTCACGGGCAGAATGTACCGGGGCTTCCGCCGCTCGGAACCCCTCAAAGCGGAAGGCGTTCGAGATGAGACGCCGTGATTTCTTAAAGATCGCGGCAGCAGGAATCGGCGCGCTTTATCTTGGGAACACGCGGGACGTTTTGGCAAAGCTCACGGGCCCGGCCCCCTCACCTGATACGTACCCTCTCCTCCAGCGCGTCATCCCATCGAGCGGCGAGTTTCTTCCGGCCGTGGGTCTCGGTACATGGCAGACTTTTGATGCGGGAAAAAACGCGGCGGTACGGGAGCCTTTGAGCAAAGTGCTTTCCCTGTTCCACTCGAAAGGCGGATGCGCCGTGGATTCCTCGCCCATGTACGGGTCATCGGAGGAGGTAACGGGCGACCTCGCGGCCGGCCTGAAACTCACGGACAAACTTTTTTTTGCGACCAAAGTGTGGACCCGGGGCGGGCAGGCCGGTATCGAACAGATGGAAAACTCTCTGCGGCTTTTCCGGAGAAAAACGATCGACCTGATGCAGATCCACAATCTTGTAGAATGGAAAGTACATCTCGAAACGCTGAGAAAGTGGAAGGAAGAAGGGAAGATCCGATACCTCGGAATCACGCACTATACGCCCTCATCGTTCAGAGAGGTGGCGGACATCATGGGGACCGAGAAGCTCGACTTTATCCAGATCCCGTATTCGATCGCATTAAGGGATGCCGAAAAGAAATTGCTGCCGCTTGCAATTGATACGAAGACGGCGGTCCTCGTTAACCGTCCCTTTGAAGCGGGTTCCCTGTTTCAAAAAGTGAAAGGGCTCGAAGTCCCCACCTGGGCGAAAGAAGCTGGCTGCCTGAGCTGGTCGCAGTTTTTCCTGAAGTATATTCTGACGAATGAAGCCGTAACGTGCGTTCTGCCTGCGACGGCCAAAGTCTCTCATCTCGCCGACAACATGGCGGCAGGCACCGGCCGGTTCCCCTCGCCGGAAGAAAGAATACGAATGGCTCAGTTTTTCGATTCGCTGTAAACAGCCGTCCTGCTCGTCGAACCCGCCTCGTTGAAACGAAGTCCCGGATAACTTTTAACGAGAAATTTCTGCACCTTCACCGGCACATCTCTTCCTGACAGCAGAATCCGGATCATGAGAGGGTCCCACTCCGGAGCATCGGTTTCGTCCTGAAGTATCCCCGAATCAGCGAGAAAATAATTTTTCATCTTTCGTTTGCCGGAAGTGCCCGACATCCAGGTCGCAATGTTCATATGCATGGCGACCGCCGGTTTACCCAGCGCTGAAGAGTAAGCCTTTACATTACCCTCTCGGCTGAAACCAAGAGACTGATAAAGGCGTTCGAGTTTGGGATGGACGGCCATGACGAGATCCGTAATGCCCGTTTTGCGCGCGTAGGCGAACATGCCCTTGAAAAGATAGAAAGCGCAGGAAAATTTCTGGATGTCCGCGTTGATGTATTTTCTGCCGCGGATAAGATCAAAATCAAAAGCAAGAAGGCTGATCTCGGCCAGCCGCTGTCCGCTGCTTCTGATATTTGCAATTTCTTCGGGGAAAACCGCTTCCATCGGCAAGCCGCATTCCGTATCGGTGATGAGAGAAAGGGTCCCGAGCGTTTCTCCGCTTCCTTCGAGAAGCAGCGTACGTGATTCAGGAAAAAAACAATAATAGGTGCAATGCAGTCCCGATCCGTGAGGACGGCAGAATTCCCGGATCAGATATTCACGGTAGATAAGCCGGTACAGTGATATCGCTTCCTGGGTATCGCGTATGGGACGGACCCGCAAAAGAGGATTGCTTGCAGGTGCGAAACCGCAAAGTTTATCAGCGATTAAAGAGTTCTGAGAGGGGGTGCCATCGTGGGCTCGAAGGGTTTCTTTTTGCTCTAACGTATACATGGGACCTGCTTTCTTCGATTGATCGGGCCAGTGAGAGAGTCGGGGAGAACTATTACTTAATCGTTTTCCTTAGAACAAATTTCGTGCCACCACATCATAAAACCCGTATTTACCCGCAAGTGCTTTTGAGGTAAATCCTTAGTAAAGAGTTGGGGGAACTCTGATTGCTGAGATTGTAGGAGTATACGACATAGTTGCGGGTTGTTAAGACACTTATCTGACACTTTAGGTAAATTAAATGGCTGCTGTCTGGGCCGAATGAGTCTTTGAATCGGCGACCGAGCAGGTATTTTCGAGGATTCGAGTCATCTTTGAGAATTTTACGAGAACGCGGGAAATTTCATTCCTGTCTTTTACATGAATGGGAGTGCTTTGGGAAAGTAACATCGCACCACTCGATGATCCCGCTCCTGAGGCTCCTGACCCGGGTAATAACCGGTCGATCAGATAAATAAGCTCGACAGATTACCCGGCGGACGCTGCCGGTATTCTTTGTACGCAAGGGATTCTTCGAGAGGCGGAAGGCCTGTAGAAAAAGAAGCCGCCCGGACATGGGGCCGCGGGCGCTAATAAAAGGGCGGCGATAATCATGATTCTTGCATTAATCATGACCCTTCCCTGATTTCTTATCGAATAGATATTTTACAAGCATCGTAAGAATGAGCAGAGCGGAGACCAGAATCCAATCTTGATCGAGGCTGAAGTTTTTCGCGGTTTCGTCGGGTTTCAGCTCCCGGCTCGGCGGCAATTCGACATAAGCCGCGGGCACACCATCGTGATTAGGGGGCATCGTTTCAAAGCGGCCCTGGCTGCTTTCCAGAGACTGGGGCGGAATATTTTCGATCGTTTTGACTTCATCACTTCCGTCAGATTTCTCAACCTTGCCGACTTCGACACCGTTCTCCATGACGATATAAGTCGTGGCGTGCGCATAAATACTTCCGGTGAGAAGTACGGCAGCGAGAAAAGCGGCCAAACGCGTCAGATAACCCATCACCGGTCCGCTTTTTTCTTATCTGATTTTTTGAGAATGTCAGCTTCCGAATCGGAGGCCGTTTTAATGACTCTCGATTGGGATTCAAGCGTGTAATTATCTTTTGGATCGGGACGTGACTTCGCCCAGGCCGTGGAAACAGTCCCTGCCGCTACGGCGCCGCCTGCGACGCCGTACGCTCCCGCGCCCCCTGAAGCCCCGCTTCCCGTCACGGCCGCGACCGGAAGCGCCACGCTGCTGACGATGCCTGTGGCTGCGAGCCCTGCGGCAAATATATAAACTTTCTTCCGGCTGCTGACCGGCCCGTCGTACGGGATCTCGCCATTCTTCCTTTTGTGATCGAGCATGCGGTAATCGGGGCGGGAGCCTTGAGGGCCCCGGACGGGAGTTTCGCCGTTTGCAAGTTTGTCCGTAATGACGACGTAGGGTTTTCGCGTGGCCGGGTGCTCGCGGACGACAACACGTGTGCCGGACTCGGGAAGCACTTCCGATTCACCACCCGCGTGAGGAGCCGCGAACACAAGACCTGCAAGGATGAGTACTGTTATTTTTCCTGCCATGCGCCTGTCCTCAGCGAATCATGAATGTGCTGAACGGTTGCGGTAATATTGCGCTCGAGCGCAGCGTTGAGATTCATTTCGGGGCCGCCTTTTTTCGAAAAGATTTTTTGTGCGTCACTCGAACCGGAAACTTCAAAGGTTTCTACGGTTTCAAGATCCTGATTCAAAATATGAATCCGAGTGACAAGTTCCACCGCTTGGCCCTTCATCGTTACGCGATTGTAAAACTCCGCCGTCTCGACGACCGCAAGGTAGGGAATGCCGTATTGCTTCATGATTGCGGGATCGGGTTCGGCTTCGACATAAATGAACTCTTCGAATGCATGCTGAAAACCCTCAATCACCATCGGCTGATAGGCTTCACCTACATGATAGGTCTGGGGGTCGGCAAAGCGGCCTCCCCTGTCAGTCGAAGTGTAGGATGAAAATCCGGGTGTAATGTAAAGCGCGAGTCTGTGCTGCAGTGTCTGAACGTTTGCGAAATAGCCTTGGGAAAGAAGCCCGGGAGCATGGATGTCCCAGCCAAAGAGCGCGGCGCAGGAAGGGAAGATAAATAAAGAGCCCGCCAAAGCCAGCGCCTGTCCCTTAAGAGAGCGCCGGCTCATGCAGCCTCGCAGCCGCGGCGTGCGTCAATATTATTGCGGTGTACCGCGCAATTCCTTGATTTTAGCGATAACGCGTTGATGCGTTGCATCGTCCACGATAACAGCGCCGGCGATCCTGTGATATTCGGCGATCGAAAAGTCGTGTTCCTTGATGGCCTCGAGCATTTTTTCCGAAGCCTCAGCGTATAATTCTGAATGGTCGCCTTCAACGTTTTCCGAAATCCGGTCTTCATATTGATCGTTGATTTTGTCGAGCGAGATCTGAAGCTTTGCGAAATTCTCAATCTGGGTTACGTTGATCGCTCTTTTCGAGACAATCGGCATCCCGCCCGCCGACTGCAGACTTTCGGCGCCCGACGGCTCGGCGGCAAAAGCGCATGTTACTGCGGAGATCATATAAGTTAATAGAAAAAAAGACACGGCCAAAATATTCCCTTTTAGATTCATAGCATACCTGCGCATGGTTCGTTCTCCTGTTTCCGTAAGGGTTATTGAATTAACCCGCCTGTTAACTTACTCCACCGGCAAGTTCATAAACGACGCTTGCCACATTTCAGATCCTGCCGTCGGTTCTGCATCCACGATGATCTCATCTCCTGCGAACGCTCTGGATTTCACCCCAGATTAATTCCGCATGGACGACGGGTATCCCTAAGGCAGAAATCACTGTAATGAGCACTGAAATGAGCTGCAATTTCCTCATTTCGCACCTCCTTTTTTCTTGCCTCGACAGAAATTATATCAGTCTGGAGGTAGAGCGGAATAAGGGATAGTCTGAATCGGGACAAGGGCCGGCGAGGATCTGCAGAAAATAAATAAGGGACCGTCTCCCCCCTAGAGCCCGGTCCCTTATTTTTAGCCCGCATTCACTAAGTGATGCGGACTATAATCGTAATTCCATACCTTTATTTCAAAATCACTAAGTTGGCCGGATCCATCCATCCGTTCGTCCTAGTGACCATAGTAATTCATGATTCGTGCCAAGCGCATTTTGAAGACTTTTGGAGAAGTTTTATCGGCAATATTCTTATCCAGCAATAATCCGTTGATTCTTCTTCACGCACATTGCCTGACCTAGTGTCAGAGTGTCCTTATGCTGCGACAGATATCGGACACTTCCCGGCATTACCCTCTCATCATGGCGCCCTTTAATTCACCGCCGGGATCGGCATCGATCGTGCTTTGCGATAATCTAAAAATTAAAGTTAAAGATATCTCAGGTACGGCCCGATAAAAAATTCAGAATCGCCCCTAGACATTGTTTGCTTCGCACGGTAACATCGGTTGAGAGATAAGGCGCTCCTTCAGGGCTAAGATATAATTCAAAGTACTTCTTCCTGCCGCCTATAGCATTATCTCTCTGAATAACGATCAAGCGCCAAAAGGCCTTATGCGAATTTCAGCTGCTGAGCGAAATTTCGTATTTCTCATAACCCCCCCGTAAATCCGATCAAAAGGAGCTGCAGCATGCGTTTTCTTCTGCCTGTCATCCCCGTTCTGGCCATCATGTTTTCCGGTACGCCGTCTGCCCTGTCACAAACCACGGCGGTACCTTGGCAGCAATACATGTACGAAGGCATGGTGATGCTCTATAGGCAGAAAATTACCACGCTTTACAACCGTGGACTCTATACTCAGGCGATCGATACGGCGGAGCGGGCTCTGCACTTTTCCAAATCTGCTTTTGGCGACCGGGATCCCGAAACGGCGAACATCCTGAATGATCTGGCGCTGCTCTACCAGGTCGAGGGAGTCTATGACGATGCCGAAATCTTTCACAAGGAAGCCCTGCAGATCTGGGAGTCCCATTTTGGCAAGGAACATCCTACCGTGGCTCAGGCCCTGAATAATCTGGGGCTTCTCTATCAGGCCCAGGGACGCTACAAGGAAGCGCTGGACTTGCTCGAACGTTCACTCACGATCAAGACGCAGCTTTTCGGGGATGATGATACTGAAGTCGCGGCCGCACTCAATAATCTTGGCAGGCTTTATTACAATACCGGTGAGTACAAACGCGCCGCGGAGTTGTATCACCGGGCCCTTACGATCTGGGAAAAGAACGAGGAAGAAAATTCGCTGAATATCGCCAAATCATTAAACAATCTTGCTCTGGTTTATCAGGCTGAAGAGAATTACAAGAAAGCTCTGGAACTGCACAAGAAAGGCCTCGCGATACGCAAAAAACTGTTCGGCGAATCTCACCCGAACGTCGCAACTGCGCTGAATAACACGGCGACCCTTCTTCGAAAAATCGGCGAGTTTGATAAGGCCGAAGCTCTTTACAAGGAAGCTCTGGCGATATGGGAAACAGCGTTCGGTAAAGATCATGTGAATGTGGCAAAGTCGCTTAACAACCTGGCTCTGCTCTACCACAATGAAGGCAGAAAACAGGAAGCGATGGATCTTTACCGCCGATCTCTCAGTATTCTCAAGACGGCGCTTGGAGAAAGCCATCCCTCGACCATCATCATCGCCTCGAATCTCGGCAATCTGCAAAAAGAAATGAACATGGAAAAGAAGAGCTGACAAAAAAAGGGAGTGTCCGTTCAGGACACTCCCTTTTTTCTTACCTTTCAGCCGGACTAATAAGCTACAGACATCCGCTCGACCTGGCTTTTCCTGATATCATATTCGCTCTGATTAATTCTTCCCGCGTCGAGATCGTCTTTCAATTTTTCCATCTGCTGACGCGCCCTGAGTTCATACGCTGCTCCCGTTGCGCCGGCGCCGCCCGCCGTCCCGCCCCAGAAAGCTCCGCTGCATCCCGTCACCGCTAAAGCGGCAACAAGCAATAACACTGCTGAAAATTTCGAATTCATTCGTGTACTCCTTTCATGAGAATCATGTTTACGCACTATAACGTGTACAGAAGAGAAAGGTATCAGGAGCAGAGACAATAAGTGCTAAGAGGATTGCTGAGAGGAGCTTAAGAATTTAGCTTAGATCGGTGAACTTTCCAAGGGTAACGTTTGCCTTCAAGGCTCATTTGCATTTCCACATAAGACTTTTCTTCTTTGTCTTCAGGCCCAAGAAGTAAGAGCTTTTCAGTTTTTGCAATGAGCCGGGAAGGCGCTTCGATTTCCGCAAACCAACCGAGTTTAGGCATATGATCAAGTGTCACCACGGCTCGGCCGAGACTGTATTCCTCGCGGTATTTGTTGTAAACCGCTTTGAGGGTATAACCCAGCAGCTTGAGTATAGTACGAACTTTCTTTTGATCTACGGGTGTTTCGATTTCCAGCCTTTTTTTGTGCCGCCCCTTCTCGCGCTTTCCCTTGTACGTAAGGATTCCTTCTTCTGCCCCGTAATGTCTGAGCCGGAGGACTCTGCCATTTTTTAAAAGCATATCCCCGAGATCGTAAAGCTCGTTAAATTCTTTACCCGCATGCCTTTTTTTGGCGCCGTTTTTTTTTAACTCGCGGCGGAAGACAGCCGGATTTTTTATCCGGTATTTTTGCTCGACTTCATACTCACTCATAATGTTCCGGGGGAATAAATCAATGTGATAAGAACGTCAGGTTGAGGTTGCGACGGCTCGGTAAGCCATCAGTTCCCTCGAAATGGCCTGTGCCAGCCGGGATATTGCCTGGTCAGACCTTTCTTGAGCACTCAGCTCATCCGGAACAGACTGTGGAATTTCTAAAAGCTGCAAATGGACTGCGGGATCCACAACCGGACTATAAGGCATCGTCACGGCCCCTGCCATGCCCAAAGATGCGGCGGACAGAATAAGAACACCCGTCATGAGAGCAGATGATTTCATAATATCCTCCTCGTTAATGGTTACGCCTTATCATAGGGAACATGGAGAAAATATGAAATCAGCCTGGGCCTTTATCCGCTGAGGGGGCAATGATGAGCGCCTGTTCAGAGGATCTATTACAGGGCATCAGGCTTTAGGGTCTGGAAATAAGGCAAGCTCCGGCAAGAGCGCCGGCGGTACAGGCCGTTACAAGAGCCAGTTTTTTATTGTGTTGCTTTAAATACTCCATTGCATGGTTTAACATTCGCGCGCCCGTCGCTCCAAAAGGATGCCCGTAAGAAAGCGAGGAGCCCCAAGGATTGATCGTTTCTTCCGCGAGTACTCCCGGGTCATAGTCCACGCCGTATTTCCGCGCACGGTAGGCGGAGTCGTTTACAGCATCCACATTGCATAGGACTTGTCCGGCGAAGGCTTCATGAATTTCGATATAGTCCAGGTCTTTCCATTTCAGGCCGCGGCGCTCCAGAAGGCGAAGCATCGCCTTGCCGGGTCCCATCAGCAGGCCTTCTTTCGGTGCGTAGCCTACATATTCAAAATCAATGAGGTAGGCGTCGGGGGTAATCTCCGTACCGATTGCCGGGCTCAACACCCACAACGCGGCCGCACCGTCTGCGAATGGAGACGAGTTGCCGGCGGTAAGAGAGCCCGTGCCTTTGCGGTCAAATACGGGTTTAAGCGAAGCGAGCTGATCCATCGTGGTATCACTTCTCACGAGCGTGTCACTTTTGGCCGAACCGATGGGAACGATCATTTTCGCAACGTGTTCCCGGGCCTTGACCGAACCCTGGTGGCTTCGGAGCGCGAGCGAGTCCTGGCGTTTGCGTTCGATCTTAAACTCTTTGACCATGAGTTCGCAGTGCTGGCCCATGGTAAGCCCGGTCGAATATTCCGTCGGTGAAGGCGGCACGGGAAGCATTTTGCTCACGGGTATGCGGAACATACGCGCGAGTTTTTCCGGGACAGAACCCCTCAGCGTGAGTTTCTTGAAATAGGCCGAGGCCTCTTCCGTGAGAACTGGTTTAACGGCCGAAAAGGATTCCACGCCTCCCGCGAGCGTTACCGATTTTTCTTTAGGATAGGCGTTATAAAGCAGGGCAGCGTTCGTCACCGACTGTAATGAGGTGGCGCATGCCCGTGAGACACTGTAAGCCTCGACACCGCTGTCAAGTTTGCTCGCGAGGACGGTTTCACGGGCAATGGAATAAATATTAGGGTCGGGCACAACCATTCCCCATACCACGTGCTGGATCAGCTCCTGGGGAAAAGGTAATCCTTCGATCATTCCATTAACGAGCGTCTTCGAAAGGTCGACGGCGTTGAGAGAAGCGAAGTGCGTACCAACTTTGACAAAGGACGTGCGGGAACCCTGCTTGAGTGCAATCGGCTGTATCATGCGCTCCTCATCGGTTGTGAATCGGGTGTCAGAAAAGCTTTCAACTTGCCTGAGCGCCGGTGTGCATACGCACAAAGCGGAAGAGTAGAGTAAAGGCAGGTCAATATTAGCGCCGCAAGTGAAATGATGTCAAGATGTGATCATCGTCAAATCAATACAGGGCCATGATTTATCATTAAGCCGCTTTCTTTCGGCCGCCATTTTTCGCGGGGGGAAATACCGAAGGCGGCTCTTTAGAAATATCCGGCGGCCCGGCAGGTGCGGGCGTTTCAGGCATAGGGGCCGGCGGTTCCAGCCCCGGTGCCGAGGGAAAGATAACTGGATTTTCCGGTGGATTTGTGACCTCCGGCTGAGTAGGTCTTGGAATCGCCGGTAAAGGCTGACCTGATCCGGATAAAAGAGTGGATAAAGTCTGACTCATCATTTTTTTTGACCTCCGGTTAAACAAATGCCAAAACGCATGGGAATAATGGGATTTTCTTCTTTCACTCATGTTTGCGTTATACCTCACACTCTGAAGAGTGGACATCAGGCGCGGTTTTATTTTAGGGAGGTCCTTTCCCCGATGGCGCATACATCAGACAGGTGTAAGAGAGTGCTGACAATCCGGAAGGGTTTTTCCTCTGGTGTCATAGGCAATCAACAATGGCATGTAATATGCTCTCTTAAAGCAGACTTACCACATATTAAGGTTAATCCTGAGGGTAAAGACCAGCTTTGCCCTTTATTGTGCGCAGAAAGGAGGATAATATAATGAGAAAGAAATCACGGATGCCTGTGTGGGCATTGCTTGAAATGAATGATTACGAAGACTGGAACCGATTTTACCCGTCACTGGTGGAAAATACACAATTAAATGCTAACGAACCCAGCATGAGCGGTATAGAGTTTCTCGAAAAAGAGGAACTGATTCCAAACGAGAAAGCATACGTCTTTCCGGCCGTCAGCTGGGATCAACAAGGAGGCTGATTAACATGAACGCTCGCGCCAATACTCAGACACGGAAAAAAAACGATACTTTTAAAGATGCTATTAACCAGCTTAACGAAGCTGCAAAAGACAGACAGTCGGATCTGCAGCAGGCCGTCGAGCATCAGTATACGGATTTCAAACAGGCTGTCACTGATGCTTTGGGCAGTGTGAACGCATCAGGAAAGTCTTATCTCGGCGGTGTGAAGAAAAAAACCGAAGACGCCATCGGTGACACTGAAAAAAACCTCAAAGTCACCGCGGACATACTTGACGAAAAGCTGCGTCAGGATCCGTGGCTATACGTGGGCGCTGCCGCTGTTGGCGCGTTCGTCCTCGGATTTTCTTTCGCGCAGGGCCGCGGCAAGAAAACGAAAAATTTATCCAGGTCCTGATCCAGGACAATTTCATTATCCGTTTATAATCCCCCGGACCAACGGGAGTAGACATGAGCAAGATTCCGTATTTTTGTATTTCAGACAATGAATTACAGGCTGAAGCCATCGCGATCGAACTCGCGCTCGAGGGATTTACGCATCATGATATATGCGTACTGATACCCGAGTCTCTAGCGCAGCGTTCGGGACTGCTTTTGCCGTCGGAATCGTACGACGCTCCTTTCCTTAGTGCTCTCGGTCTCCTGGCTCTTGGCGGAAATCTACCGCTGCCCGGAATGGGAGTCCTTGTTGCGAAGGGTCCTCTTGTGTTGAATCCCAGAGGCGATATGAACGTCGCGAAGGCTCTCGCCGATGCCGGCGTACCGGCAAAACAGGCTGCGACCTTTATGCGGGAAGTAGATGAAGGGCGGATTTTATTCGGTGTGCTCGTGCGTGAAAGCTCTCACGAGGAGAGAGTGGTGGGCTTAATTTTTAATGAGGCCGGCGCCACGCATGCGTATCCATTTAAAGAAGTCTTGCCCGCTGCCGCGGTTGTTACAGCCCGGTAGACTACGGCTCAGAGACCATGGCTGTTTTGCTTGACGAGATCCAGGAGCTGCCTGAGAATCTTCTTTTCTTCGGCACTCCTGGTCAGCTCCATATCGCCGGTGCTTTTTCCCGCATACTCGGGCCTTAAGATCTGCGCTCTCACAAACTCTCTGAACATCGCATGCAGCACACTCGGATCGACGCTCTTCCCCGCTTTAATGAGTTTGTCTGAGACGTACATAATAGAATCTCCCGTCACGCGTTCGTAGCGGTTGATAACTGATGAGCGCCGGGCGGCCTCACTCACAATGGCTCTAAACGATTTACCGGTCGCCGCTGAGGCTTCACGGATGACGGACATATAAGCTCTCTGAAACCACCGGATCATTTTCCGCCGGTAAGAAGTGCGCCGGACGTCTTTGTTGCGGGCGTAGCGGGAACGAATGATTCCGATGAAATCCTCGTCAGACAGGCTCCGTTTGCCCTGCTCCACCAGCCGAGGGTATTCTCTTAAAATATCTCTCATGCAGAAAATGGCGTCCCAGGTAATTCCGTCCTGCGTCTTGTACTTCCCCTTGCTCGATTTGATTCTTTCAAAATATGAAAACACATCGCGAAAAGTCCGCAAACGGGTCCTCAGTTTCGGCGACTTAACCATCTTTTTGATCGCGGGCTCGCTAAACCCCATTCCATACAAAAGCATCCTGTCTTTTGTGCATTCAAATTCGTCGTCGAAAATCTTCAATGCATGATGCCGGGTGAAAGCCGCGACGGGTTTTTTTCTACCCGTAATGAGAAAATCTGTGAGTTGCGCGAAGGTCTGTACGACATACCTGGCCTTGGCTCTCTGTTCCTTGATGCTGGTCGAAAATTTTTCGGTGTCGTCATAGCGGTACTCATGGTGATAGAGGCCGAACTGCCTGACCGAGCCGTAATCGATGATTCCGCCGTCCATCAGGATGTTGTCGCCGTCCCAGTCCAGCCAGCAGAAAATATAATCGCTTTCAAACCTCGCAAATGCCCGTGCGAAATATACGGCTGTCAATTCGGGGAGATAGGCGTACTTGCCCGCCCCATCAGGCTGTTTCGGAAAAGCTCGGTTCGCTTTCTGTCTGGCCGCATAATAATCCGCCACGGCTTTCAGTTCCTTGTAGTTTCCCTGTTTCAAGGGCCGAAAAAAGTGGGCTGGCCGGAGCAGATTTTGACCGGCGCGCACGTTAATCGACGAACCGCCCTGGAATGCGATAATGGCCAGAATCCGCTCAGTCGATATTCCATTCAGATGAAAAATCTCACTCATTACCGCCGAGCTGACACCGTCAATGAGGTCGGCCCTTCCGCAACCATAAGGAATACTCGAATCACCCGTCCTGAAAAACTTTTTCTGGATCGCGGTCGCAGGGCTCAGTCTTGTCGCACCCGTACCGCTGGACGTAATGTCCCAGAGAATCCCGTTGCCGCGAAAACACCCGTTCCAGATGCCTCTGCCGTCTCCGGATGTTTTACCGGTGATGCTTGGATGCTGAACCTGAAGGTAGCGCGTGGCCATATATTTGTTTTTACGTATGTCATTCTTGGGAAACTTCCGGTTATGAAGAATATCGTACTCATTGATGATCTCGAGGCTGAAAGTCTTTAGGAGGGCGCGGCGCAAAGCGGGGTTCAATTTCTCAGGATGGCTGCGGCTGATGAGCCCCATCTCCCGGGCGAGGCTGAAATTAAAGAAAAAAACTTTACCGCCTTTTCTGGAGTGCGCAGCATATTCGACATAGGCGCCTGGGACGGCTTTCTTGAAGGGATGGCTTCCGTCTATCGAAGAAAAATGAAGGTTTCCCAGGCCTCGGCTTTCCCGATTCCGTTGCCCGCGGGTCATCTTGTTTGTCCGGAGGTCGACACTGGTAGTTTTATTATCGGCCGCTGGAAGGCGTTCTTAAGGCAGGATAACCAAGGAGGAATCTTCCGGTAAACCGGAATCAGGCGGCTTTTTCGTCCCGGCCCAGATAGGTTTCAATCTTCTCGAACATTTCTTCAGGAGTGAACGGTTTAATCAGATAATCTTCAGCGCGGAAAAGATCCGCGTTTTCTGTGAGCCTGATACTCGCATCCGCACTCGCATAGATCACCGGAATATGCTGAAGCCTGTGATTATCTTTTATGCGCCTACAGACCTCGTACCCGTTCATTTTCGGCAATTTGATATCGAGCAGGACGAGATCAGGAAGGTCAGCGTCGATACACTCCATGGCTTTTTCACCGTCTATGGCCGTTGTGACCTCGTAGCCTTTGCTGTGAAGCCTGAGAACAAGATACTTGAGAATAGCGGGCTCATCTTCTACGACCAGTATTTTTTTTCCCATATCATCCTGCGCAAGCGCGCGGTTTCGTAACTCTGTAATCTATTTTACGTGCCCGCTCCAAGAATACAACTCAGCCAAAGGCCCAATCTGAAGTAGTGTATTCCCTATCAATCGCCTATTGGCCGGATCCATCACGATGTTGAAGAAGGTCCGGAAGCGTTTTCGCCCAGGCTGCCGCCCTTCATCCCCTCAAGAATTGACTTTGACCGGGTTCTCCTGCGGGCGATACCTTCCTTGATAGCGGCGGCCCCCACCGCGGCCGCCACCACGTCCACAACCCTTTTGTCGAAAAGACTCGGAATGATGTATTCCGAACTTAGCTGGTCATCCCTCACGAGAGAAGCCAGGGCGCTCGAAGCTGCGAGCTTCATCCCTTCTGTAATGGCTTTCGAACGGACGTTCAATGCGCCCCGAAAGACTCCGGGAAAGGCGAGAGCGTTATTGATCTGGTTTGGAAAATCGGACCTTCCGGTCGCGAAAATCCTGCAGTAACGTATTGCTTTGTGCGGGTCAACTTCGGGGTCGGGATTCGCCATGGCGAAAACGATGTTATTGCGCCGCATTTTTTTCAGGTCTTGCGGCTTGAGGACGTTACCCGCGGAAACGCCTATAAAAACGTCCGCGCCCACGAGGGCCTGACGAAGTGTCATAACGGGTTTGTCCCAATGGATGTGTGCGAAAAGATTCCTCCGCCGGTCCTTGAGCTCCGCCGCGTTGCCTGTCAGCACCGCGCCTTTTTTATCGCACCCGATGATATCGCGCGCGCCGGCCGCCAGAAGGATTCTGAAACAGGCGATGCCTGCCGCTCCCAGCCCATTGACCACAATGCGGATCTTGCTCAGATCCTTTTTGACGAATTTAAGAGCGTTCTTCAAGGCCGCGAGAAGCACGATGGCAGTCCCGTGCTGATCGTCGTGCATGATGGGAATGTCGAGGATCTTTTTGAGACGTTCTTCGATCGAAAAACACCGCGGTGAACTGATATCTTCCAGGTTGATCGCCCCAAAAGAGGGCGCAATATGACTGATTGTTTCGATGATCTTTTCTTCATCCTGAGTGCTGAGGCAGATCGGCCAGGCGTCGATTCCGGCGAACTCCTTGAATATCATAGCCTTGCCTTCCATAACGGGAAGGGCCGCTTCGGCGCCGAGGTTGCCGAGTCCGAGAATGGCGGATCCGTCCGTGATGATGGCCACGCTGTTCGACTTTATCGTCAGAGCGTAAACGTTTGAAGGTTTTTCGGCTATGGCCTTCACGACCTTAGCGACCCCGGGTGTATAGGCCATGGAAAGACGATTGCGGGTATTGAGAGGAAACTTGTTCTGGACCGAGATTTTTCCGCCGAGATGGAGAAGGAGGATTTGATCCGAAACGGAGACGACTTTAACGCCTTTGACTTTGCGGACGCGGTCGATCACCTTTTTGGCATGCTCTTCTCCCGCGGCGTCGAAAGTAATGTCCCGGATAACATTGACCTGCGTAACTTCAACCAGGTCGACGGCGCCCAGATTCGCTTTTTCTTTTGCGATAGCGGCAGCGACTGAAGCGAATATTCCGGGCTTATTGCCCAGCTCCAGGCGGGCGGTAATACGATAATTTGAAAAAGGCATCAACTCCGACATAAACAGCGCGGTGAGCGCTTCACTCCTTTCTTAACCGTCTTCAGGATTATCGATTTAGAATGGGCGAAAGTTGAGAGAACCGAAACAAATAACCCGGCAAGGCCTCAAGGCCCGAAGAACGAGGGACTCTTTCTAGGCAATCTGTTTCACAGTAGGAACTTCCGATGCAGCGCCCGAGGCTTCGAGACTTTTGATATCCACGGCGCCCGCAGCGCCTCTTTCCATGCCTTCGCTGCCGCCTTTATTGCGGCTCGCGGTTTCTTCGTAGTGCACCTGGTTCTTGAGACTCTGGATATGTTGATAATTTTCTTTAACCGCCGCCGCCTGCTGCTGGACCACCTCGCGGACTTCCCTGGGCAGATCTTTCTGAAGAGCTTCTTCGTAAGCTTCCACCGCTACGTTTTCTCCGGTTTGTATTTCGGAGATGATGGACCTGTGGTTTTTACCGGTAATACTCGATTTGAAATTGATCCATCCCCTGTGGATCGCAGCGCCGAAGGACCCTTCCGTTTCCGGTTCCGCCCCGAGATCGAGGACTTGCCGGGTCAACTGGTCTGCAAACTGCCCGCGCTGCTCTGAAATCAGCTTAAACTTTTTCTGAAGTTTTGGGTCTTGGATATCTTTGGCGGCGGTCTCATATCCCAGCTGGCCGTCTTTTGCCCTCGAAATAAGACGGTTGAGCGTATGAGCCAGATCGCCCGAAGAGACCGCGCTTTCAGAGGCGGAAACTTCAAGGCAGGGCGAAAAAACTAAAAGAGCAGCGATCACCAAAAAAAGATTGCCGCGGACCCTCATGGAATCTCCTAATTAAAAGATGGCTCAGATGAACTTCCCTTCGGCCAAGATTTCACAGATTACCCTGCTTTACGTTTCCGGGCAACCTCGATATCCGCATCCTCTTCTTTCGAATCGTAATTAGCCTCATGCTGTACGACTTCTTCGCGGCGCTCAGCTTCTTCACCTTCGCTGAACTTTTTTGGGGCCCGCCCCGTATGGGGAGCCTGTTTCTTATCCTGCTTTTTCATGACGTCCTCCTGATTTAGAGATTAATAAGCGCGGGCGTGAGGAGCCAGCGTCGGATCCCCTTCCGTTCCTTCAAAGACTTTTCCACGGTTTTTTACCACCCGGGTATTTCCATCGATAATTTTGCTTAGATCGGTTCCATACTCGTCATACTGGTTTTTCTCTTGTTCAGCAGGGCTATTTTTATGCTTTTTGGGTCGTGTCATAACAGCCTCCGAATTGTGGGCAACTTAAGAATACAAGGACGAATGAGACGCCGCCATAGGGGGTACCTTTAATGAAGAATGCGGTTATTGCCGAGTGGAACGCGCTAAGTAGGACCGGGTTACTGCCTTAAAAAGGCCGCGGCTAGGAAGTTTTTTTATTGGCGGATTCGATATAGCTATAACGATAAATATTCACCAGGACAAAGAAGAGCGAAACCACGATCGGACCCATAATAATGCCTTCCATCCCGTAAACGGCAAGTCCGCCCAGGACAGCCAGAAGTAAAAACAGAAAGGGAGCCTTGGTACCCTTTCCGACGATGATCGGGTAGAGCACGTTATCGATGCTTGCGATAATCAGGGCGCCAATGCCGAAGAGAATCCCCGCCTTGACGTACTCCTGTTGGATACAGAGAGAAACCACGAAAGGAAACCAGATAACGTAAGTTCCGAGCACGGGTATAACCGAGGCGAGCATCGATAGGGTTCCAATAAAAATAGGGAAAGGAAGACCCAGCAGCCAGAAGGTTACCCCGGTCAAAACCCCCTTCGATACCGCTATCAGGAGCTGGCCGTGGATCGTGGAGTTCAGTGTAGTCTGAATCTGTTTCGAGATCTTCTCTTTATTTTCCTTCTCGAGAGGAATCAGGTCATAAACATACGTGTAAAGCTTGTCGCCGTCGCGCAGAAAGAAAAAAATGGCGACCATGGCAAGAATGAAATTAAAGAGAATGGAAATAAGATTGCGGGTAAAGGCCGCGGCAAAACCGAGAGCGATGCTTCCCGCGTTTTTCGTCACATCGACGAGTGAAGACTGCATTTTCTCCCAGATCTGCTGCCCGGTGCCTGCGTTCGACTCGATCTGGCGGTAAAGGGGCGACTGCATCCATTCCCGGACCTGCAGCTCCATACGCCCGCTCTGAATGTGATCGGCCAGAGATTGTGACAGACCTACAATTTCAACGGTCAGACGAAAAACGATGATGGTGATGAAGGGCGCGATGAAGAGGAGGATCACAAAGGTCATGACGCCGGCCGCGATGTTCTGACGGGCTCCGAATTTTTTCCGCAGTCTTTTATGTATAGGATAGAAAGCATAAGCGAGTACGGCGGCCCAGAAAAGCGCGCCCATGAACGGAGAAAAAATCTGCAGCAGCGTGTAAATAACGTAAAAGAAGAGCGCAAGGAAAAAAACCGAGATGATCTGCTGGTGATTCATGATCATAAAATGAGGGCTCTCTTACAAGCGCGAGCCACGAGTTCCCTCTTCCGGACGATAACTCCAGTGCCACGGTTCGAAAGTAATGCCCGCCTGGGAACGCGGATAAGAAAGGACAAACCCGTAGCGGCCGGCATTCTCCGTAAGCCACTTGTATTCGGGCAGGGCCTCGAATTCTTCCGGGTTGTCTTCTCCGTTGATGCCTTCTTCGTTGATGAAGTCGATGGCCTGCTGCTGGGGAGCGCCGTGCTCACTGTAACCCGGGACGGCCACCCAGCGTCCCGTTTCGGCGAGGGAAAAGTTGTGTTTCGGCACATAGAACAGGAAAGTATAAAGCTGGTAAGCGGGCGAACGATAGCCTGATTCCACAAGAAGTTTCTTGCCGAGGTCTTTCTGCATGGCTTCCGTCATTTTCGCGTAGGCCTCGAAGACGCGGCCAGGAAGATACTGGGAATCGATGGGCACCTGTTTTCCCTCTTTCGCAAACAGCTGTCCTTTGATCTGGGAGAAACCTTCTTCGGGAATTTTGCTTCCTAGATAATCCCCCTTAAACCCAAAGGTTTTCTTCGGATTAATAGTCCGCACACGTTCGAGAAACTTTAATTCCTCGTTCGACATTTCGTTGTAAAGTTCTTTAAAGGTCATGAGCGGGGCGACACCCTCTGACTTCAATTGGGGCACCCAGGTTTCCCATTTCTGGAGAACGGCCTGTAAGGTCGCTTTTTCGCTTTCAGACAATACGTCCCAGGTCTGGGCAGATACGCTCGCTCCGTTTAAGAGCAATACGGCCGCGAGAATCGGAAAAAATTTGGCGGCGCTCATTTCTTTTCTTCCTTAGAGGCACCTGAATCCTGCTCCGCGCTCATTTTCTGAAGTTCCTCGATCATCCCGTCTTCGACCGGGAAAGGCATGTCTTTGCCCTTCGCTGTCTGGATGTCCTCCAGCGCCTTTTTGTATTCACCTTTATGGTAATAAGCCACGCCCCGGTTGTAATAGTTGATTCCGTCCGCGGGGTTTTCTTCGATTCCCTTCGTAAGTTTTATGATCGTCGAATCCAGATCGCTCAAGGCTGAAACCTGCTCGTACACCTGTCGGTCGACTTCAAAGCCGAGCTCGATCGCTTTGTTGAGATCGACCAGCGCCTCGTCGTATTTTTCCTGGTAGTATTTCGCTACCCCGCGGTTGTGATACGCGAGACCGAACTTGTTGTCTTTCTCCAGGGCCTTATTAAGAAAATCAATGGCTTTTTCGAGATCCCCTTTCGAGAAGACAACCGTGGCCTGCCCGACATAAGCAGGTGCGAATTCCGGATTGACTTCGAGAGCCTTATGAAAATCGTTCTGGGCCCGGTCCGTTTCATTCTGCTGAAAAAGGATCATTCCGCGGTGGAAGTAGGCGTCGACAAAGTTCGGGTCCGCGATAATAACCGCGTTTAATTTTGCGAGGGCTGGCTCGAATTGGCCTTTTTCCGCAAATTGAAGGGCTTCCTCGTATTGCTTCTTGATTTCTTCTCCGCCCTGGGCCTTCAACTCGGGCGCAAACAAGCAAAGAGTGATCATCACGAGGTTGGTTGCCCGCCATATTATTTTTTTCATATCCTGTCCTTTAGTCTGGTTAGAAGTAATCACTGTTTTTCCCGCCGCCTTTCACCAGGACATCCCGAGAGAAGCGTTTATCCTCTCTCAGGCAGCTCTGCGCAAAACGCGCAAGTGATAGGACGGACGGTAAATCCTTTTATTCAGTTAGTATGCCGCGCACGCTGACCGCTTCATGACTGTCGTTTGCAAAAACCATGGGCTGCCCCGTGGCCTCGAGAACGGAAAGCCATAGGTCGCTGGCAGGATTGACCAGCTTGCGGCCCTGCGAGATTTTTTCCATCGGAATATGCACATACTGTCCGTGGCGTTTACCGACCACCATTTTTGTCCTGCCCGTCATAGCGGCATGGGCCGCGTTCTGCGCTAGCCTCAGACAATAGATGCTGTCCTGCGGAGTGGCCGGCACTCCGCGGATCATGTAACTCGGGTCAATATATTTAATATTCACTTCCGTATCCGTTTTCTTGAAATAAGCGTTCATGCGGTCTTTAAGAAAGAGTCCGATATCTTTGAGTTTAACGTTTCCTGACGCGTCATTTTCACCGGACTTCTCTGTCATGAGTTCCTGGCCGGCGCCTTCGGCTACGACAATGACGGCGTGATGCCTGTGTTTAAGCCTCTCCTCGAGCACGGCGAGAAAGCCGTTCGGCCCTTCGAGATCAAAAGGCACTTCCGGAATCAGGACATAATTTACGTCGGTCATGGCAAGGGCCGCATAACAGGCGATGAATCCCGAATGCCTGCCCATTAATTTGACGAGGCCTATGCCGTTCGGCGCGCCGAGAGCTTCAATGTTGGCGGCCCGAATGGCTTTTACCGCTTCTGAAAAAGCGGTCTCAAACCCGAAGCTCTGGTCAATGTACAGAATATCGTTATCGATCGTCTTCGGAATTCCGATCACACTGAATTTCATGGCCCTTTTGGCAGCGCCCTCGGCGATCACCATTCCACTGCGCATGGTGCCGTCTCCGCCGATCACGAAAAGGATGCCGATATTGTTGGCATGAATGAAATCAAGAATGACATCCGTCGAGGGATATCCTCTCGACGTCGAAAGAATCGAACCGCCTTCTTTATGAATGTTGGTCACCAGAGATGGGGTGAGTTTCACCCTATCATGTCCGTACTCGGGAACGAAACCCTGATAGCCGTACCTGATCCCCTGAATGTCGCGCACTCCATAGCGGTAGTGCAGCGTCATCACAATACCGCGGATGACATCGTTGATGCCAGGGCAAAGACCTCCGCAGGTTACGACCGCTGCGCGCACGTTCTGCGGGTTAAAAAAAATCTTCCGTCTTGGGCCCGCGAACTCCAGCGAAATCGGGACGGCGTTATTCTCGCAGTCATCGCGAAAAACCTGAAGGCGGTTATCGAAAATAATCCGCTCTTCGTCGTTGACAAAAAAATCCGGACAGCCCTTGGCCGTAATTAATGGCATAAGGGGCGAATCAAAAGTGCACGTCCCCAGCCGCTGAATGTCCCAACCATTATGATCCATGTTTCCTTCACAAATTTTTGGTTAGTATAACAAAAGGAGTCTCAGAGACGCCAGACTTCTATTGGCCGCTCTTTCAAAGGGCAAAGCACGTCACTCTTTGCCAGTTTCCCCGGAGGGCTTCGTTTTCCAGCGGTTATGCATCCATCCCCACTGATCGGGATATTCGCGGATAATTTTTTCACAACTTTCCATCCACCGCCGTGTGTAGAGGACAACGGCTTCTTCGCGCGGCAGCTTTGCGTCAGGCCGGATAATATCTCCTATGACGATCTTATATTTGTTTCCCGGCTGACGAATCAGAAAATTGACGATGATCGGCGAACCCGTCGCGATGGCAAGCTTCGCCGGCGCAATGGTGGTATAGGCGGGCCTTCCAAAAAAATTCACGAAAACGCCGCGAAGACTATCGATATCCTGATCCGGCAGCATTCCAATGATGTAACCGTCTTTAAGGATCTTCAGAATCTGTTTGGGAGAATCACCCCGGTAGACCGTCTCCACGCCGATGGACCGCCTGAGGCTTTCTATCCACTTGTTATACGGCTCGTATCGAAGACGCCTCGCGATCGCTCTACCCTTATAGCCTTTCAGCGTGAAAATGCCGGCGAGCAGCTCCCAGTTTCCCATGTGAGACGTAATGCCCAGCAGCCCTTTTCCCTCGGCGAGCAAGTCCGAATAAACTTTGTAAGCGTCACCTGTGTCGGTAAATGATTCGACCTCGGCGGATGAAAATTTCGGGAAAAGAAGGATCTCGACCGATGTCTTTGCGAGATTCTCAAAAACCCGCCGGGCTATGAGACGATAGTCCGCTTCGGTTTTAGTATTGCCGTACGCGCTGCGGAGATGCTGCAGCGCGCTTTCACGGTGACGAGGAACAAGATAATAAGCCAGCCTGCCAAGAAGACCGGCCAGAGAAAGGAGCATTCCGCGGGGGAAAATCGAAAAAACAAAAGCCAGACTGCGCGCGAGCAGATAAAGCGGATATCGATAAAGTTTACTTTTCGCCATGCAAGACGGCTCTATCTGCGGATGCCGGAGCTGCAAGTCGCAGCCCATCAGGCTGCCTGGGTTCAGGCGGCGCTTTCATCACCGCTGATCGATCGGAACATAACTTCTTTTGGCGGCACCCGTGTAAATTTGCCTCGGGCGGCTGATTCTGAGACCCGGCGTCTCGAGCATTTCTTTCCATTGGGCAACCCAGCCCGGAAGACGTCCGATCGCAAAGATAACCGGGAACATATTCACCGGAAATCCGATTGCCCGCAGAATGATTCCGCTGTAAAAGTCGACGTTCGGGTAAAGTTTGCGCTCGATGAAGTAGGGATCGCTGAGCGCCGTCTCTTCAAGCTCCTTTGCAATATCCAGGAGCCGGCTCGACTGCCCCAGTTCCTTCAGGACCTCGTCACAAGCCTTCTTTAAAATACGTGCCCGCGGATCGAAATTCTTGTAAACGCGATGCCCGAAGCCCATGAGCTTGATCTTGGATTTCTTGTCTTTGACCTTTTGTATGAACGTCTTGACGTCCTCGCCTTCACGCTCCAGCTCTTCGAGCATCTCGAGCACGGCCTGGTTCGCTCCTCCGTGCAGTGGGCCCCAGAGAGCGCAGATTCCGGCCGATACGGTGGCGTAGACATTCGCAAGACTGGAGCCTACGAGTCGGACGGTGGACGTGCTGCAATTCTGCTCGTGGTCCGCGTGCAGGACGAGAATCATTTCGAGCGCTCTCACACAGACGGGGTTTATCTGATAGGACTCGGCGGGGACCGCGAAGAGCATGTTGAGAAAGTTTTCCACATAACTGAATTTATTCACGGGGCCGACAAAGGGCTGCCCCACCGATTTCTTGTAAGAAAACGCGGCGATCGTGCTGATTTTGGAAAGAATCCGGTAGATGTTCATATCAATGGGGCACTGCGTCCCGCTGAGGCAGTCGGGATAATAGCTGGAAAGGGAACAAACCATCGCGGAAAGAACGGACATGGGATGAGCTGATTGAGGGTAGCCGTTAAAGAAGCGCTTCATGTCCTCGTGAATCATCGAGTGGCGCGTTATATTCTGCGTGAATTTATCCAGCTCGGGCCTCGCCGGAAGTTTTCCGTAGATCAAAAAATACGAAACCTCCAGGAAGGTCGATTTTTCGGCGAGTTCTTCGATCGGGATGCCGCGGTAACGGAGAATTCCCTCCTCACCGCTGATATAGGTAATGGAGCTCGTGCAGGAACCCGTATTCACGTATGCGGGGTCTAACGTAATCAGGCCGGTCTCGGAGCGAAGCTGGGAAATGTCCACGCCCCTTTCCCCTTCCGTCCCTTCATATACGGGAAGACGGATCACTTTCCCCTGAAATTTCAGCTCGGCATCTTCCAAACGCTTCAGGCTTTCCTGGCTCATTGTTGCTCCCTTTAAGGCCGCTTCCATCGCTGCCTCGCCTTGTGTGAAAAAGCTTGGAAAATTTATGCTGCATAAAAATGTATCATGAGCCGCCCCCGTCGCGAAAGCCTTATTTCAAGCAGGTTTACGCTATGTATCTAGTGTGATCGGAGTACAACTGAAGCCTCCCTCGTGTCTTCCAGTGGCCCTGTTTCATCGGCCGCCTTATGGCCTCAGCCCCCGCGGGGGGTATGATATTTAAGCACGGTAAGTAAAGGGAGGTGTGTAATGTTTACTACCTATGATGTGGAGCGCCTTTTAAAAAAAGATCATGAACGGATGAATAATCTTTTCCATGCTCTTCATGACACGCAGCCTGCACAGAGGGAAGAGAAAGAACTTTTGATCTATGAACTATTCTCCGTTATTAATCTCCATTTTCAGATAAACGAGTCGGTCCTTTATCCTGAAATCGAAAAAAGGCTGATGGATTATCCGATGATCGAATACGCGCAAGGTTTGCAGAACGAGGTTTTCGATCTTATGAGCCAGATTGAGGTGCTCTCGGTGGAAGACCCTGCCTGGAACGGTCTCATTACGGAAATGGAAGATTCTATCCGCGAACATATTAAAAATGAAGAGTTGGAAATATGTTCGCGATTTCAGGCGGGCAGTTTTGATGACGCCGCTCTGGGCAGAAAACTCGCGGATAAAAGATATGAGCTCTTGAGTGAAGATAAGGGTTGGCGGAAAAGCGCTTGAGCATTAATTCAGGGCCGAGCGCCTTGCTGGGACAGACTTGGTTTTTTGCGTTAGTTCGGCCGCCTTTTCTTTAGTATCGTACGGATCCTCCGAAGGTGAATTAAACACGCATTCCAGAAGGCTGTAGCCTTCGTTCGTACAGGCCGTGTAGGACTTTCTCAACATGAACAAAGCAAAACCGATCACTCCCAAGACAAGCCCGAATACAAGAATCATTTCCCAGCTAAAAAACCCGCGGGCATTGATTTCATACGGCCCTCTCAGTGCTTTTCTGATTCTATTAAGCATTTACCCTCCGGTTCTCTTTCAAAGTATAGCCTATTGAAAATTGAGAACATTTCATCGAACTAGCAATATTTGACATACGGATTAAAAAAAAGTACTTTGTGTCAGTTTGAAATTATCTCCAATCGATATAAACGAGGATACTCCGCATGGCCCCAAAAGAACCTGATGCCCCAACGAACAAACGTTTCGAAAAAGGCAAGGAGCCTCCGATTAAACGTTTCCTTGTATTTCTCGGAGTTATAGGTTTTATCGGCTTGATGATCGTAATCGTCTACTATCTTTTTGCGGGGCTTTAAGGCGGTAAAGTTTGAGAACCATTATTTCTGGGATACATGAGGGAAAGCGTTTTCGAGGAAAAAATGCTCCAGCAGGTCGTGCGGCCTTGTCAGAATAGGCTCCCCGTCTCCGAGCACAAGAATATCAAAGGTCAGTGAACGAAGACGCTGCAATCCCGCCTTCGCCTTTTCCGGATCCTTGTATTTGTCAGCCGGAAGCATCCTTAGCTTACCTTTCGGGGCGCCTATCAAGGCGTCGCCCAGAATTAAAATACCTTTATCGTGCATGTAAAAGGCGCATTCGCCGGGAGATTTCTGATCCGGCAGATGAATGACTTCGATGCCTCCCTTGAGCTTGTCGCCCTCCTTGAAGGTCCCGTCCGGCTTCTCACGCAAAAATTCGGCGTCTTTGTAATGAATATAGACAGGCGTGCCTATCAGGCGCCTGATTTCGAAAGCAAATCTTTCGTGGTCTTTATTCGTGAGATAAATAGCATCGTACGGGCCGGAGGCTGGGAGCTCCTGAAGCACTTGTTCGGCGGGTTTTACAGGATCGACAAAAAATTTCCGGCCCTGGTCTTCCATAAGAAAACCATTAAAGTCATAGCCTTTCTCGAGAGAGTAGGAAGACCACATCCAGAAGTCGTTCATGACTTTTTTAATACACCCTCCGCCAATGTTTGATAATTACGACATTATAACACAGCGGCAGGATGAATTTTTTCATGAATTCTCCCGGCGATTCTCAGGAACTGGATAACCGGCGGCATAAGTCTCCGGTTTTAGTTAAGCTGAGGAAATTGATGCCGGGAATTGCGGACATAGATTTCAAACCAGAGGTTGTCGATGTAATCAATGACAGCCAGCCGGGATTCATTACAGCGCCGCTCGATTATGTTGGCTAAGGCCGTAAAGTGCCCTCGGCAGCGGTCAATATCATTATCGCTGAGAACCTGCCAACGGTTCTTGATCTTTTCTCTGAAGGTTATCCAGTTTCTATTGGACGCCAAAAAATTTCTATTATCCATCTCACGTGCCTCCCTTAATTAAAATGATTTCTAAACAGCTAAAGAATAACGGAGAGGGGGCTTTGCGAAAATCGGGGTTACAACGAATCAAGGCCCCGCTTGAAGAGAAGCGGACTATCAGGCTTCCTCTTAGGAAAATTGAGACCGGTAGCCGTCATCAGTCGGGGTACGCTGTATTCAGACCGCTTGAGGCTGGGAGGAAAGAGGCAGTTCTGTTTCATATAAAACGCGGGAAAGAGGGGCGGATACTCCTTTATAAAGACGCGCTACTACCGCTCCATAAAAAAGATGCAGCATGATGAAGATCCACGGGGTCATCTTTCCGTAGTGTACAGCGAATGGGCCTGGAGCACTCAGGAATCCCGCCTGGGCCATACCGTTCAAAAAAGGGTGCACGAGCGGGATGATTCCCATAACCATCGTTCCGCTGAGAAGCGCATGAAAGAACCCGAAGGCAAGGCCCGCCTTGCCCCTATCGCGGTACGCTAGCTTCTCAAATCCGGCTGCGTAGGCGCAAGCGATGATCCCACCCAAAATGACATGAAGTATCAAACCGAAAAGCCATGCCGATGGCAGAAAACTGTGCGTTACCAGGCTGCCAAGCATCATCTCGAAGTCGAGAGAGGTAAGACGTGCGGACCGTAACGCTACAAGAAAAACGGTCATAAGTGTGGCCGCCGCTGCACCGGCTTTAAATGCCTGTTTTTTGTCCATTCTCTCTGGCCCCCTCCATATGCCGGCTCATTTAAGGGTTACCACCTCGATATATCCCAGTCTGCGGGTAACGCTGATGCTGACATCCTGATCGTAGCGATGGGCGACAAGGTCGATGGAGGCGGAATCCACTTTAAGATTCTTGATATGGATCTGTTTTAGAAACGCCGGCATCTGCGGCTGATGAAAATAAATTTTGTTCTCCGAAGCTGCGATGCGAAGACCGAGACATGCCTGAATCAAAAGAAAAACCGCACCCGCCGCCCAGGCCTGAGGATCACATGCGACCGGATAAAGGGTAGGCCCTTCGCCCGGCCGGCGGTCAAAACCGCAGAAAAGTTCGGGCAGTCTTTGGAGATCGATAAAACTCCCGGCTTCGAAAAGTCCCGTTAATACTTTCAGCGCGGCTTCTTTCATGCCGTAGCGGCTCATTCCGAACGCGATAAGAGCGTTGTCATGGGGCCAGATGGAGCCGTTATGATAGGACATGGGATTGTAACGCGGTTCCGTCCCCGCAATAGTTCGAATACCCCAGCCCGTAAAAAAAGGCTGTGTGACCATCGTCTGCGCGATGATTTTCGCCTGGGCTTCACCCGCTATCCCCGAAAATAAGGAGTGCCCCGCGTTCGAGCTTCTTACGAAGCAGGGCTTCTTATCGCCATCTAGGGCAATTGCGTACATTCCAAGATCATCGCTCCAGAAATCGCGGTGAAAGCTCTGCTTTAATTTCTCGGCTTCCTTTTCGAGTTTTTCCGCCCTTTGCTTCTTGCCGAGCATAACGGCAAGGCCCGCCGCTTTTCTTTTTGCATCATACACATATCCCTGGACTTCACAGAGTGCGATCGGGGCATGCGCAAAGCGGCCGTCGCTGTGAAATACGGAGTCTTCGGAATCTTTCCAGCCCTGGTTGCTGAGCCCTCCATCAGATCGCTGCTTGTACTCTACAAACCCGTCCCCGTCGCTGTCGCCGTAATGGTCGATCCAGTCGAGCGCCCGTTCGATGTTCGGCCAGAGCTGCTGGATAAAGTCACGGTCTCCGGTGCGTTCATAATAATAACCCGCCAGCACGATAAACAGCGGCGTAGCGTCAATCGTCCCGTAGTAGCGGCCGAAAGGGATTTCCTTCAACACCGCCATCTCTCCCCGCCGGATTTCGTGAATGATTTTGCCGGGTTCCGCGTCCTGTTCGGGAATGAGCTCTTCAGCCTGAAAAGCCGCAAGAAAAGTCAGCACTCCTCTTGATATTTCCGGATAAAGCCAAAGAGTCTCAAGCGCGGTGATAATGCCGTCCCTTCCAAAATAGGTACTGAACCAGGGTATGCCCGCAAAAGGATACATACCGTAAGGAGATTCGGTGAGCATCATATTGATGTCAGCCTTTGAACGATTGATCCAGTGGTTGAATTTTTCGTTCGAAGTTTCGACCTGCGTGCATTCCATCTGATTTTTCAGAAACTGGGTCTGGACCTCGAGAAAGGCCTGCTCATAAGAACGGCTTTCGACGGGTTCATCCTCGTATTCGCAGCTGACTGTGAAATAAAAAGCAGCTTTTTGCTGGGGTGCGAGATTCACAAGGAAGGATATTTCCTCGGGGGAAATCCGGTCCGGTGCGGGCGAGAATTCGATCCGGGTCCGCCGCACGCGTTCATCAAGACCTTTATAGCGTAGAACCACGCGGTTCATTTCCACGACAGGCTCCAGCATTTCTCCACGCGCTTTTCTCTTCATGCCGCGGACTTCGAAAATATCCGAGTAATCAGCGGCGAAAAGGACTGAAAAAGAAAATGAGACCGGGCCCAGGCCGTAGTTAGAAATAAGAAAACGCTCAAAGCAGCTTGATTTATAGAGGAAGATGGACCGGCTCGCGTGCACGGTACCCCGCTGGATAATACCGTCCTCAGCCGGGAAGTCCGGATTCATGAGGTCGACGACGAGAACGTCGTTGTCTTCCTTTACAGTAGAGCTCAGGAGAAGCGGGTTCTGGCCTTCGAAATTAACGTCGAGGCGGGAAAGAAACCGCGTGCCTTCGAAGTAAACGCCGTGGTCCTCAAAACCGAATGGCCGGATATCTCCGTGCCGGTCGAATATAGCGAACGTTTCGCCGTGTTTTAAGACACGGCTTTTCGCGTCTGCAAGCGAAGTGCTTGCCAGAATATAAAACTGGTCTTTGACTCTTATGATCTGTTCCATAGCCTCACGCTGCTTTGAGAGGGTCTGCTGCTTCTTCGATAATTTTTTTGTAAATATCCACGTAGTTTTCTGCCATATGGCGCGTGGTGAATTTTTTCTCGTAGACGTCACGGCAGCCTCGCCGGTTGATCTTCGAAATACGGCGCACAGCTTCCACAGCTTCTTTGGCTGTTTCCGCGATATAACCGTTGACCCCGTCCTCGATGATTTCCGGAACAGAACCGCAGGGGCGGGTTATAACAGGAGTTCCGCACGCCATCGCTTCGATCATCACAAGTCCGAAAGGCTCTGGCCAGTCGATAGGCGAAATGAGCGCTGCGGCGTTACCAAAAAAATCGCTTTTTTCGGATTCGCCGATTTCTCCGATGAATTGAACGAGCGGATGGTTTAAAAGAGGCCGGATCACCGATTTGAAATAATCGCGGTCGTTTTTATCTACCTTCGCGGCTATCTTGATTGTTTTTTCCGCCCTGATCGCAATATCGATCGCAGCGGCAAGTCCTTTCTCCGGGCTGACCCTGCCGACGAAAGCGAGATAATCGCCCGCCTTCTCATGATACGCATACAATTTCTCCGGCAGGCCGTGATAGACATTGCCGGTCCAGTTGAGCCACGGAAGCGGCTTTCTCTGGGAATGAGAAATCGAAATCACGGGAACTTCCCTGAACTCTTCATAAACCGGAACAAGATCGGGGATGTCCATCCTGCCGTGCATCGTGCTAATCAGGGGCACCGCACTGCTGCGCATATGGGAATAACAAAAGTACTCTATGTGGGAGTGGATGACGTCGAACTCCCCCGCCATCTGAAAAACTTTCTCCGCAAGAAGAACATGGCGGGCGACAGGATCCACTACGGTTTCATCGAGCCTAAGCGCGATTTTGCTTTGAGGCATCAGTCTGGCCTTGGTCTCTGAATCTCCGCTGGCAAATAAAGTCACTTCGTGGCCCATCGCTACAAGTTCATCAGTTAGATAGGACACCACTCTTTCAGTACCGCCGTAGTATTTGGGAGGGACACTTTCATAGAGGGGCGCTATTTGCGCTATCTTCATTTAAAACCTCCTTAAACGAGGCATCCAGGCAGTAACATATATGGAAAAGAGTATATAAGCACACTACATGCGCTCAATCCGGGTAAAAACGATTCACACCTGAGGGAAAGCCTTTCAGCCGTAAGGTAATCCTGCATCTGTAAATTGACGTGCACATGACATGTTCAAATTTCACTCCTTACAAAATTTTGCTAAACTGATTTTGGACAAACGAATGAACTTATTAACACACATGCTCCGGACAATCTCGGCCCTGTTTATCGCAGCGGCTTTTTTATCCAGGCCTGCATTCTGCCTCGACACCAAATCCCCGCCGAGAGCCGTCTCTCTCTCAGTTATTTTCGTTATCGATGGGCTGCCTTATTATCAACTCGTTCAGAATGAGAAACTACTGGGTGAAAACGGTCTAAGACGGCTGACGAGGGAAGGCGCCTCTTTCAGCGATGCCCAATATTCTTATGTCTGCACTTACACGGCGCCCGGCCATGCGACGCTCATGACGGGAGCAAATCCCAACCGCCACGGCCTGATCGGCAATTACTGGAGCGAGCGCAAAACTGGCGCCCGAATCTACGCTCTCGAAGATCCCGCGCATCATTACCTTGAAGAAACAAACAAAGCCGAAGACGGCACTTCTCCGGCACTTCTGAAGCTTCCGACTGTCGGCGATACGCTGCGCGAAGCCACGGGGTCGAAAGCCCGTGTCTTCGGCATCTCCGGAAAAGACCGGGGTGCGATACTGGGCGCGGGGAAATCGGGCACCGCCTTTTTTTTCGGCGAGCAGACGGGACGTTTTATCACCACGGATTACTACATGACGTCTTACCCGGCCTGGTGGAAAACCTATTACGAGGCCAGACCTCAGAATTCGTGGTTTGGGACAGCCTGGGATCTTTTGAGAGAAGAGAGCGCTTATTCTTCGGCTTCCGGGGACAACCGCGCTATGCACATTGATTTTATGCATCTGGGCCGGGCCTTTCCGCTGAAAATCGACGGCGGCGCGGCAAGTCCTTCGCTTCCGTACTATAAGGCCCTGTCGAGGACGCCATTCGCTACCGATTATCTTGTTGATTTCGCGCAGCATGTCATAAGGTCAGAAAATCTGGGCCGGAATCCAGAGGGTGTCCCCGACCTGCTCGTCCTAAGCCTCTCGACACACGATTACGCGAATCATCTTTTCGGGCCCGAGAGCCGGCAATCGCTCGACAGCCTGCTTCGGATCGATGCCGCTATAGCCCGTTTTCTTTCCTTTCTAGACGGCTGGACCGGTATGGATAAAACGTTAATCGTTTTGACTTCTGATCATGGATTTCCACCGACGGCTGAGCATTGCTCGCAGACGGGACAGCCCGCAGGCCGAATTGATGCAAAAAAAATGAAGGATGAATTGAATGCGAGTCTGGCCGCGCAATTCGGAGAAGCAAAGTTTATCCAGTCCTGGAGATTACCCACTTTTTATCTGGATTACGTTCTTATCGAAGAGCTGGGGCTGAAAGCGGAGATAATCGAAAATGCCGCTGCTGATTTTCTCAGAGTTTATCCGGGAATCGCGGAGGTGTACACCCGAACCCAGCTTCAGTCCGGCGCTTCGGCCGGCGAGCCGGGTCTCTTCAAGAAAGTCATCAATTCGTGGAATCCGTTTTTCAGCGGAGATTTATTCCTGATTCAAAAACCCTGCTGGTATCTGCTCGACGATCCGCATCACTTCGCCGCGAATCACGGCTCACCCTATGCGTATGATACCCAGGTGCCCGTCATTTTTTCGGGTCCTGGTGTAAAGGCAGGCTCTTATACGGATTCAATGGATGTGAAGGATATAGCCCCGACCGTTTCATTTCTTCTCGGTGTCCCCTCGCCCGGCGGCAGCGAAGGCAGAGTCCTCACCGAAATAATACAGACAGAGTAAAGTGGCCGCCGGGTTAAAGCTTAAAGAGCGTCGGGCCGCCGGTAGAGCGAAACATGGTAAGTCGGAATATTTTTTGCAGCCGCGGTGAAATCTTTTGTCTTCAGACCTTTCTGCCGTCTCTGTTCTTCATGCATCACCCACTGCAGGATCATCAAATCTGTTCTCTTATAGAGTCGATTCATCACAGCCTCCTTTATTCGAGGCATACAAAAATGTGCAATTTCACACTTTTGTCTCTGAGAGAAGTGTCTTTGAACCGGGACAACCCGGCGTTCTCCTTCAGGCCTCGACTATGACCGTAGTAATGCATAAGAGATGCCAAGTCTGTCTATTGAGGCTTAACGGGAGGCGGTCTTGGAAAGAGAGAGTTCCCTGGTCATACTTCCGCCCAGAGACGACGGAGCATTCTGGAGTTCTTGAGAGGAAAATTCAGGAGGACCGAGCCTTATTTCCTCCAGGGAGTTGCGGAGCTTATCCTGCGTGATAGAAGCGGTTTCTATATATTCCTCAAGCATGGCCAGAGTTTCTTTCAGCTGCCGGGCTTTATCGGGAAACTTTTTTATCAGGACCGCGGTATGACCGTGGAGATGGTTCAGCCGGTCGGCATGGACCTTCAAAATAACAAGATTTTTTCCTGCAACGGCGGCGTCCGCCGGGTCGAGCACGCCGTCAAGATTCTGATCGGGAAAAGAGGGCAGGGCCAGGATACTTTCCAGCTCGGCCAGAGCTTCCGTATTGAACCGTGCGATGTCCTGCTGAATTCTTCCCCGCGCCAGTTCGTTCAACGTATCTTCTTTCAGGACCCGTCCGTCGTCCACGTTCGTCTTTCCGTCTTTATTGATATCGAGAACTTCCTGCTGATCCGTGCTCAACATGGAAAAAACAGGGCCGAGGCGGCTGTAAACTTCGTAAACATACGAAGCATCCCTTACATCGAGCTCTCCATTCCGGTCATAATCGGGCTCGGTCTTCTTCACAATCACGGCGCTCAATGATTCCGCGTCTTTCATGGCGGCCACGGCGAACGCAAGATCATCAAAGAAGAGAATACCGTCGCCTGTGACGTCCGTGTTGAGAAAAAAGGAGCTTGAGAGCACACCGCTTTCGGCGCGCTTCCACTCATGTAAAACGGGCTGTTTATCCTTGAAAAAATAACCGTGGACGCCGCCTTCGTGTTCCCTGGTTTCGCTCAGGAACCAGGCCGGTCCTTTTTCCATTCCGTTCAACAGCTCCCGGCTCTTTGTATGGTCGTCCGGACCGATGCTGCCATCGCCTGTGTAATCCCCGAAAATAACAATATCTGTGACGGACCCGTCATCACCTCTCACCAGTTCTGCGATAAAGGGGCGTCCGTTCACGGCAAAAGATGCGCCGCGGAATCCTCCGTGGTCGTGATACAGGGCTGACAAGCCGCCCGCAGCCAGCCGGGAAGGCAGGTATCTCTCCAGCATAGCCCTTGTTTTTAAAAGAAATTCATCCGTAAACGGCGTGCCGATGGATAACACGTTTACTTTATAGCCCGCCTCTGTCCGCTCGGCCCGTACCAGCGCCGTGTGGATATTTCCTCCGTCCACACTGTAAGGGAATTCGCCTTCAAGCGCGCTCACCGGCCAGTTGCGAGTCGCTTTGGTAATACGGATTCCCCGCAAAGCGAGAGACGCGGAGCCGATTTTTCTCCGGTTCTTCTCCGCTTCCTCAAGATACAGTTCGTGGACCAGGTTTCGAACCCTCTGATCCACTCCATGTAAGGCAAGCGAGAAAAGTGTCGGAGAAACGGCGCCGTCAGTGATGATAAAATCCCCGCGCGCATCAAGGAGCGAAAAGACGAGTGCGCGCAGGTCGCCGGTCGAGGGACCGCTTTCATTCTCACGGGACGGTTTAATGAAAACGTTGAACTCGAACTCTCCTTCCTCCGCGTTCCATCCCGAGATCATTTCCGGGGTCAGGATGGGAAACAAGTCGGATTTTTTGCTCAGGTTCTGCCTCGACTTGTAATATTGTTTGACCTCGAGATCAAGCAGATCGATGAGCCCCCCCATGGGTACGAGAATACGCCCCTCATCTCTTTCCAGCCGCACCGGAATCCTCATGAGTTCTTGGTAGAGCCCGCTCATTCTGTCCGCTGCCCACATTTCAAGCTCCTGCATCGCTTCCGGCGCAGCAGCCCCTTCGGTCACAAAACCGAGCCCGGTCATCTCGCTTCGAAAAGCAAGAAGGAGTTTTACCGCCTTGCCGAAAACCTCTTCCATAAGAGCCTTGCCCTTGTCAAGCATCGGTCTCTCAAATTCGGCCGGCACCTTAGCCTCGGAAAAAACCTCTTCGATCGACCGCCTCACCCGCTGCGTTTCCTCTTCGCGCCATTCCAATAATTCAGCGGTCGAAAGCCATCGGTAACTCACTGCTTCCTGTCCCGGAAGAACGCCCCGACCCAGATCCTGGATCGTAAAAACTTCTCCGTTTTTTACCGCGATCGTCCCGTCCGCCTCCGTTCCGTGCTCCTTACCGACGACCACCGGAATCACCCACTTCTCTTCGAGTTCGACTTCGCCCGGGCTGGCGATCGTTTTCTCGAAATAGAGATAATGACTGCCTTCTCTTTCAGCCTTGAAAGCATAAGTGTGGAACTCCGGCCCCGTTTGCCCGTCCTCTTCTTTCAGGGATCTTTGCACGAACCCATAGTGGAGCGAAATAACCGGGTTTGCGGACGAAGCGAGTTGCATCATGAGAGTTTCGAGATCTTCTCTTGGCACTTCGAAACGGTCCAGACCTTCGACTGAAATCCTGCCTTCCTTGTCCTGAACCAGGACGATGACTGCATCTTCTGTGACCACGCGGCCGGAAGAATCCAGGATTTTTCCCGCAGCAGTGACGCTGGAATCCGTCTGCACTTTTTTGACGAGTTCAAAGACCAGACGCTCATCGCCGAAGCGTTTCTCAAGCTCCTTCCTGATTTCAGAAAGAAGGACTGCTGCATCCATTTCTTTGCTTTTGACCTCGGGTTTTTTATCCGCCAAAACGTCAAGCCGGGCCAAGAGCTTCATCTCCAGCTCCCTATCCGCTTGCCACCGGTAGGGAGCTCGCAGGAGAAGCGAGCGGGCAGCATCGGAAACGAATGAGGGTTGGTTGGATAGTAAACCCTGGTCAGGGCGAAGCAGGGCATGCTCCGTTTGAGGGGGGACTGACTTGACACCCGTTTCCGATGCTAAAAATGGCGCTGTATCCAATGATTCGGCTAAGGCAAGACGGGAGGAGCTAAAAAGGAATGAAAGCAGAAGGGTGAAAAGGAAGATTGGACTACCGCTTAGTCCTGCTAAGTATCTCGCTCCCATGGTTATAATGCCCTTTCAAACGAAAGATTTTACTTCCAGTCTGCATTTAAGATCCGCTTTTCTTAATAAAGCCCTCATTCATTACAAAAGTAACATCCCTGATTAGAAACTGCCCTCTCCTGAACGTAATTACAAGGGCACCCCCTGTTTTTTACTCCTTCTTCTTGGAAAATAGCTTTTATGCCGTAGAAATGAGGCGTTAATTACTCCCAAAAAAAGGCTTCACACTCGGCCGAATGGAAAGCGAGTGCGCTTTTAAGATCGCGGGAATTACTTCCGGGGAAGAAAACCGGACAGCGTTTACATTATTTTTTGCGGCACAAATAAATGACACGGGCCTTCCTTATCATTGCCGGGAAATAATGCCGTTAAAAAAAAAAGGAGGCTGCCATGCTGCAATTCGACTGGTTGTGTTGCCTATTGTTTTTATCCCAGGAAGACCGCGAAGAACAATCCCGGCCGTCCGATTAAACATCGCTGATTTTTTATCCGCGAAAAACAGATTTCCATTCCCGTGATATCCTTCCCTTTAGGAACCGGTTCGTTTTAGGTTTCTCTACAAGGTGTTCACTGATTTTGCTTTTGCTATATCCCGATTGATTGTGTTACGCTGTAGATGTTTTCGCTATAATATTTCTCTTCCGAAACCCCAAAAGCGAGGATGGGAAGCGATGAAAAAAGTATGGTTGGCGGTTGTATTAGTGCTGGCGGCGGGTCAGGCTGCTGTAGCGCAGGTGGCGACAGACCCCGGCAAGATTCAGCCTTATGTCGAGACGGTTCAGAATTCGAAAGACGGCATGACGCTGTTCGACACCCTTGAAACCGGCGGCACGGTCATGATTTTCCACGGCCTCATCTCGCTTTTCATGATCGCGCTGGTTCTGTATCTTCTGATCCGCCTTCACGCAAAAAAACTCATGCCCACCGAACACAGTGCGAGAGTGCTCAATTTGATCAGGCAGCGTTCTTACCCTGAAGCCCGCGCCCAATGCCTCGCCAATGATAATCTGACTTCGACGATCGCTCTTGCCGGTCTCAGCAGCCTTGATGAGCGGACTCTTGCACCTGATGAAGCGGTCGAGCTCGCCGCCCGGAAAGAAATTTCAGGCTTCTGGAATTCTCTTAGCTATCTTTCTGACATCGCGCAAATTGCGCCTATGCTCGGCCTTCTCGGAACGGTACTCGGCATGATCCAAGCCTTTAATACGATCGCCTTTGACGCGGGCGTCGTCAAGCCCATGCTCCTTGCGGGCGGCGTTTCAAAAGCCATGATCACGACAGCGGGCGGTCTCGTCATTGCTATCGCCGCCATGTTCTTTTACTCGATTCTGCGAGTAAGAGTCCTTAATTTATCCGGCCATGTGGAAGCTCTTACCTCCCAGCTCATGGAGGCTTTCCACAAATGAGCCGGCTTCGTTTTCAACCTCAGGAACAGCTTCAGAAACAGCCCGTTATCCCAATCGCTCCGCTCATCGATATCATCTTTCTGATTCTCATTTTTTTTATGACCCTATCGATTTATTACCAGGCTGAAAATGAACTCTCCATCAGCATTCCGAAGGCAGAAAAGTCGACCGAGTCCGTCCGCAGCCCGGGCGAGATCATCATTAACGTCGACAAAGAGGGCGAAATTATCGTGAACCAGCGCCACTTAAAGCTGCCGGAGCTTGCACAGATGCTGATGCGCGTCTCAAGCCTGTATCCGAACCAGCCCGTCATTATCAGAGCCGACAAGCTGACTCATCACGAAAACGTGGTGAGCGTCCTTAACGCCTGCGCCGCAGCGAACATCTGGAATATCGCTTTTGCAACGCTGAAAGAGTAGCTGTGTCGGCCGGCCTCGGCCGGCGGTGAAACCCATGTTCAACCGTTTCTTTATTTTGTTATCGTGCATGCTGCTGGGCCATTCTCTTTCACTCTCCGCCCAGGAAGAGCCCCCCCGCGAAGCCGGGCCCGCGCCCGAAATGTTCGCGGGAAGAGACCGCCTGGATTTCGCTGACGGTCTCTACGGCCGTAACATGTTTGATATGGCGGCTGAAGAGTATGCCCGCCTTATCGGTGATTTTCCAGGCCATGTCATGCTGTCTGACGCCTACTACCGCCGTGGAGAGTCTTTCTTTTTCCTCGAGCAATACGATCAGGCGATCCAGGCCTACGACGCTTATCTGACTCAGTTTCCCGGCCACACCCAGAATCTCATGGCGCGCCTGCGTACGGGTGAAAGCCTCTACCAGCTTGGCCGCAAAGACGAGGCGTTTGAGCGGCTCAAACCCGTCCTGGCATCCGACGATCCCTTCCTGAAGAACGCCGCAAACTATTACACGGGACGGATCCTCATGGAGAAGGGCAATCTCCAGGAAAGCGCTGGTTATTTTGCGGAAGTCACCCGGGGTCCCGAAAACAATCCTTTTTACGGGGTTGCCGCCTACCACCTCGGGAAATCAGCTTTGGAACAGGGGCGGCACGATGAGGCTTTGAGCGCTTTTGAAAAAGCCGTCGTCAGTGATAACGCTGAAATCAAGACCTACGCCGAGTTCGGGATCGGGCAGGCCGCCTATCACAAGGAAGATTACAAAACGGCCGCGGAACATTTCAGCAAAGCTTACGAGACAGCGGCGGCGCAGGAGCTCAAATCGGACGCTTTCATGAATTATCTGACGGCTCTCTATGAAGCGCATGAGTACGATGCAATACTCGGGCAATACGAAAAAGGGTCGGGACTTTCTCCTGATCAGACGAGGGCGGCGCTCGGCATAGCGGCGAGATGCGCCTACCAGCTGGAAAAGTACGATGACGCGGCGGAACTCTACAGGAAACTTGCCTCTTCTTCGGATGTTTCCGAGGAAATGAAACGTGACGCAGCGGAAGGCGTCGTAGAGTCTTATCTCGCCGGCGACAAGGTCAAGGAAGCCTCGGAAGCCGTTGACGCTGCCGCGATTCCGCTCGACAGGGCGAGTGAGCGCTGGCTTTATCTCGCCCAGGAGGCGGAGAAGCGCGCCGGCAGCAATGAAAAAGCGCTCGAAACCGCCGACGTTTTGCTTAAACGTTTCCCTGAATCACAATACAAGACCCAGGCCATGATGAACCGGGGTTATATTCTCGTCGAAACCGGCAAGGCGCAAGAAGCCCGTAAGGCTTTTGATGATTTCCTGATTGCATACCCTGACCATAAACACGCAAAGCAAACGCTTATCAACCGCATTACGCTCGACATGACGCTCGCGGACTGGGACAGCGCCGTCCAGAGTTCAACGGCATTTATCGAGGTTTACGGAGATTCAAAAGAGGCGGAAGACATCCGTTACCAGCTCGGCTCCCTTTACATATCGAGAAAGGAATACGCGGAAGCCTCGAAATTGTTTGAGGAATTCAGGGCGGCTTACCCTGAATCAGGCCGGACACATGAAGCTTTCTTCTATCTCGGCTACGCACTCCAGATGCAGGAAAAGTTCAAGGAAGCCGGGGAGTATTACGCCCAGGTTGAAAAAGATGAGGTCACGCCAGAGATTCATTTTGCTTCTTTGAAAAATCTTGCCTACGCCTACGTCCGCATGGAGCAATACGGTCAGGCCGCAGATGCTTACTTTAGTATCATCGAGCAGTACACGGGCAAAGAACTCACAGCCGACATTTACTTCTGGCTCGCAGATTTTTATCAGCGCCGCGGCGAAGGCGAGAAACTGCGCGTGGTCATGGAGCAGCTTAAAGAAGTTCCTCAAGCCAAGGATAAGCCCGCGATGGTTCAGTTTTTCTTTGGTGAAGCGCTCCGTCTCACGGGCGCTTACGAAGAAGCCGTTTCTCATTACAATACGGCTCTTGCCTACGCCGACGTTCCTCAGGCGGAAACGCTCCTGGGCAAAGCGCTCTCCGAAATGAAACTCGAAAAATTCGATTCGGCAGCGCTCGGGTTTGAAGAAGCTATTTCCGCGGCCAGGGACAACCACAGCCTCGCGCTCGACGCGCGTCTTTATCTGGCCGACACTTTTTTCCAGCAGCAGCGTTATAAAGAAGCGGGTAAAGCTTATCTGTCGGCCGCTATTCTTTACGAGAACGCCGACAAGATCCCTCCAGCATTGATAAAAGCGGGCGAATCATTTGAGAAAGCAGGGCTCAGAAATGAGGCCATCAAGGCTTATGAAGAGCTTCTCACCCGTTTCAAAGCAAGCCCCCTCGCTCCCGGCGCGGAGGAAAAGCTCGGACAGTTGCGAAAGATCGCGGTATGAGGAAACGCGGGTTACTCCTTCTTTCTCTTCTGATATCGCTGCTTACCCACACCATTCTGATATCTTTTTCTTATTACATCTGGATCCCCGGCATCTCCCAGGTAGCCGCAGAGTCCCTGAAACTTTTTGAAGTCCAGAAAATCGAACTGGCACCCCCTCTTGCTGCGGAACGCCCGGCCGTCGAGGATTACACCGAGAAGATTAAATTTCAGACTCCGTCACAAAGTATGATCGAGCTTCTCGATCCAGGCGTCATGAAGCCGCAGAAAATCGTGCAGCCAACCCAACAGGAATTGATAACCGAACCGGAAATGTTTGAGCTCGAGCAGGCCCCGCCGCCTGAACTCGAAACCGCAGCCAGCCTGCCGCCCCCGCCTCTCCCTGAGCCTGAATTACCAGTAGGCACCCGGTCGACTGAACTTCGCGAAACACGTCCTGCTCTTGAATTATTTGAGCCCGCGGGCCCTATCGCGCCCGGTGAAAGTAAAATAGTGGTTCCCCAGGAGTTCGTGCACGAAATGCCGGAACTTCCGTCCAAAGCCCCCGTGTTCGAGGCCGCCTCACCCCTTGGTAAGCGCAGTGACGTTGTTCAGGGAGCGCTTGCTAACATCGCCGACCAGCACGCTTTCAGACCGACGCCTTCCTATGAATCCCTCGACGAATTTCTCGGCGTCAATCTCTACGTCTATCGCGATCCATCGGACGGCCAGGGCTATTACCAGCTCTCGATCTATCCTAAGCCGAACGCCCCGAGCATCGAGGTCATGCCGAAAGAGGTTATTTTTCTCATCGACGCCTCTCTCAGTATGAAATACAAGAGGCTGAACGGTTTCAAGGAAGGTATCCAGTATGCGATCGAGCGTCTGAATCCGCCTGATCTTTTCAATGTCTTCGTCTTCAAAAATAAGATCACACCCATGTCGCCGAAATCGCTCAGCCCCGAGCCCGAGACCGTCATGGAAGCCATGCGTTTTATCGAAGAGCTCCAGCCGAGCCAGACGACTGATATTTATAACGCCCTTCACGACGCGATCAAAAAACCCGCGGCGTTCTATCCCTCTTACATCATCTTTATCAGCGACGGCAAAGCGACCGAAGGAATCCGTTCGACGACGAAACTGCTTTCTGAAATCACGCGCTACAACAATCTAAAACGGCCTATCTATTCCTTCAGCGCCGGCAAGGGAAACGACCGGTTCTTGCTCGACTTCCTCGCCTATCCGAACCGGGGCTGGGCGGAACACGCGGACGATTTAACGGTCCTTCCCCAGACCTTCAGGGACTTTTACGACAAGATACGGAATCCCATTCTCGTAGACGTCAAGTATCAGCTCACGCCGCTCAGTGAAGCAGAAGTTTATCCGAAAAATCTTCCGGATTTTTTCCGGGACACCTTGTTCACTCTTTACGGGAAATTCGACCAGGAGACAAAGTTCTCGATCCGTATCGTGGGAAACATCGGAGACAGGACGAAGGAATTTATTTTTTCAAACGACCTTCAGAACGCGAGTGCGGGAAACGGGTCTATCGCGCGGTACTGGGCCTTTAACAAGATCTATCATCTTATCAGCGAAATGACGATGAACGGTTTTGACCCGGCTTACGTCACCGAGATAGAAGAACTCTCGCGTAAATACGGCGTTGAAATTCCCTACGACCTGAAAAAAATCTTTTAGTTTTTGCGTTGGATCTACAGCAGTTGAGCCTGAAAAATTAACGCGAAGCCGAGGAAGGAAAAAAAGCCCATCACGTCCGTGACGGTCGTGAGGATGATGTTCGAGCACTGGGCCGGATCGAGGCCGAGTGTTTTCATGGCGAGCGGAATCGCCGCCCCTGCAAAACCCGCGATCGTGAGGTTGACCGCCATTCCGAGTGCGACCACCAGCCCGAGATACGGGTTTCCCTGCCACAGCCACGCCACACCCGCCGTAATCAAACCAATAACGACGCCGTTGACCAGCCCGATGAAGGTTTCCTTCGCGATGAGATTTTTTGCCTTGCGGGCCGGAATTTCCCGCATTACGAGGCCGCGCATGACAATCGCGAGCGACTGGGCTCCAGCGTTACCGCCCTGTCCCGCGACGACTGGCAGATAAACTGCCAGAACGGTAATACGCGCTATAAGGTCTTCAAAGCATGAGACCACAGCAGCGGCAAGGAAAGCCGTCGCCAGATTGACATGAAGCCAGGGAAGTCTTTTACCCAGAGCGTAAGAAATGGAAGAAAAAACCCTTTCGTCGCCGCCTGCTCCGAACATCATCTGCATATCTTCCGTCGCTTCTTCCTGGACGTCATCGATGAGATCTTCTGCTTTGAGCACTCCCAGCAGCCGGTTTTCAAAATCCACGACGGGCACTGCAAAGAATCTTCTGTTGGCGAGTTCCTGAGCCGCGTTCTCCCTGTCCATAAAACAGCTGACGGAAAAAAGCTGTTTTCGCATGATGGTTTCGAGTGACGCGTCGGACTGGGCGAGCATGAGATCGCGCATGTTGATCACCCCGGCCAAATGGTTTTCCTTGTCGACGACATACAGATAGGAGGCCGGATAACCACGGTTCGCCAGCTGGCGGATTTTATGGATGGCGTCTTTCACTTTCAAATCTGTATGAAAGGCGAGGAAATCAGTCTTCATGATCCGGCCGGCGCTGTCTTCAGGATAGCTCAACAGCTCCTGGATCCGCCGCTTGTTGGCCTCAGACAGATGTTCGAGAAAAGCGGGTCTCATTTCTGCCGGAAGACCGCGGAAGATCGCCGCGCCCTGCTCCGGGGCGAGCCGTTCGACAATCTCCCGGAACTGGGTCGGAAGCAGCTTGCTCATGAGGTCGGTCGCCATGGCGTCGGGAAGACGCGTAACGGCGTCAGCGGCCGTTGCGGGCGGAAGCGCTTTCAGGACATTGACCGCATCTTCCTCGCTCATCGCCTCGAGAGTCTGCACGGCGTAGGCGGGATTACTTTCAAAAAAACGATTGGCCATGGTTATCAGAGATGAACGGGAAGGCATTCTGTCCTTTATTTCGTTAGGGTTTCTGGTCTTTCCGGCTAACCGACACTTCAATATTTTCGGGCTCGATGTATCTTACCACCACCCCGTTTGGAAACGTGACGTCGTTAAAAGACACTGGCCGCTGATAGGTTCCGGTTTCCCAGGAAGAGGCGTCGAGCGCGACCCGGATCCGGTTGCGGCCAAGAAGGAAAAAATTTCTTCTTGGTCCGGAAAAAGTGATGTGGACTTTTTTCGGCTGGGCCTTCTGCACGGTAAGTTTCCGGCCCAGGTGATGGAATTCTACGGGAAGTGAATAGGTCGTATAGACAATCTCCGCACCATGGACGAGAACGAACCACAGCAGGAACGCGCTTAAAAGCGCGGTGATCTTTTCCCTGTAATGACTGTGATAAAAGCGCTGCCACGGCTTGTCGACCGGAAGCGGATTGATCTCGTTATAAAAATCGACAAGAATAACCTCGAGCCTGGCGGGATTCGCGACGCTCTCGATTTTTCCCTTTCTGGCGACTGAGACTTCCCCCCTCTCTTCGGACACAACGCAGCATAGTGCGTCCGCCCGCTCGCTCAGGCCAAGAGCCGCTGCATGGCGCGTGCCGCGCTGGCCGAGTTCCAATATGTTTTTCGAGAGAGGAAGGTGGACCGCGAAACTCTTGAGCTGGCCGTTGTCGATGACGACGGCGCCGTCGTGGCCCGGAGAGTGCGCGTCAAAGATGCTCTTGATCAGCGCTTCGCTGATTTTTCCGTTCAATTCCGTACCTCCTTCGAGATGACGCCCAAGAAAATCCTTTCCGTGCAGCACGAGAAGAGCGCCGATATTTCCTCTCGCAAGATCAAAAAGGGTACGCACGAGGACAGCTGCTTCGGGGTGGATCACTTCCGTAACCGCTTTTTTGTAATGTATCCTGTAATTCAAAAACCAGACCGCGATCCTCTCGAAAAAAGACCGTATTTCCTCCTGAAAGATAACGATGACCGCGATAATGATGACCGTAAAGAAACCATGAAAAACAGTAGTGGTCAGAGTCATATTAAATTGAAGGGCAAAGAGATAGACGCCCGCGAGCAGGGCGATGCCTATAAGCACAAACGCTGCCCGTGTTTCCTTGATCCAGATGAGGACGGTATAAATAAGCAATGACATCAGAAGGATGTCCAGGAGCTCGGCAAAATCAATTAGGTTCAACCAATCCATCAGAAGCAAACAGAAATCTCCTGCCGTGATGAGGCGTTTCCGTTATCGGAGAGAGCGCCGAAGGTTACAATAACGTCCTATTATGATAAAATTCGCAACGAATTCACCTAATTTTTACAAGTGCGCGCTTTTTGCAGACAAGCCTTTCGCTCTTCTGCCTTTTTGTTGTACCGTGTCCCGGAAATTTCTATGGCCGATAAAAAAAAAATACCCCCTTCGAAGCCTCATCGTTACGCCAAAAGTCTCCGCGTATCCTGGAAAGAAGGCATTCCAGCCCAGATCATGATTTCGATAACGGATTATTATATAACTCCGCTCGCGCTGTTCCTCGGTGCGTCGGCTCAGCAGATAGGACTGCTCGTCGCTATCCCGCATCTCCTGGGTTCCTTCTCCCAGTTTCTTTCGGTCAGAATCGTGCGCATCGTCGGGGCAAGACTCCCTTTTCTGGTCAAAGGAACCGCGCTTCAGGCGCTCGTCCTCCTGCCTATCGCTTTTCTCCCTGTTCTCGACCTGCCTAACCGCATATTCATCCTGATCGGACTCCTGACAATCTTCCGCGTCATGGGCCATCTGATCGGTACGGTCTGGGGGAGTCTCACGAGCGATTACCTTGCGCCGGAGGAACGCGGCCGTTATTTCGGCTGGCGCTCCCAGATCGCGAGTCTTGCGGGCGTCTTCGGAGTCATTGCGGGCGGCCTGACACTTTTTTTCATGAAGAAAGTCTCGCCGGCGGCAGCCTTTCTCGTTCTTTTCCTGAGTGTTTCATTGGCTCGTTTCATTTCAGCCTATCTGATGACAAAAATGGAGGATATTCCTCTTGAACGCCTCCCCGGCAGCGACTTTACTTTTTACCGGTTTTTAAAGCGCTTTAAGGAAAGTAACTTTGTTAAATTTGTTTTTTTCATCGCTGCCATTACGTTTGCGACAAATCTGGCTGCCCCCTATTTCAACGTTTATCTTCTGAGAGACCTGCACGCGAACTATCTCATGTACATGCTCGTACAGCTCGCCAGCATCGCGGGCGGCCTCATAGCCTTCCCCATCTGGGGGAAACACGCCGACCGTTTCGGAAATGCCCGAATACTCAAGCTGACAAGCTGGCTGATTCCCGTGATTCCGTTCATGTGGGCGTTCGCGCCGAATATTTATTTTATTCCTCCCATCGAGATTGCCGCGGGTTTCGTATGGGGAGGGTTCAATCTATGCTGCGCGAATTTTATATTTGACGCCGTCACGTCGGATAAGAGAGTCCGCTGTTTCGCTTATTTTGCCTTCATCAATGGCGTTGCCCTCTTCTTCGGCGCTTCGCTCGGGGGCTATCTGGCTGACAAACTGCCTCCCTTCAGGGGACATTCGCTGCTGACGCTTGCGCTCATTTCAGGCGTGCTGCGTTTTCTCGCGCACTTCCTGCTGTCTCCGCATTTCACGGAAGTCCGGGCTTCGGCAGTCAAAGTATCGAGCAGAAAATTGCTTTTCAGCGTAGTGGGGATTAGACCTCTCTTCGGGCGGGATACTGATTGGAACCTTCTGACTTTCATAAAGAAATCCAGCAAATGGTAGTGACCTGCTGTGCCGGACGGGCGCCCGGCACAGCTTGATTCCTTACACCTTCTTGGCTGCGGGCACAACTTCTTTTGTCTCTGCCGCATCTTCACCGACGGCAGCTTCTTCTGCATACAAATCACCGAAAAGGTCTTCTTCAGATATGGCGTCTTCGGAGATTTCTATAGGCATACCTGTCCCATCGACTCCAGCCGGCGCTGATTCCGGCTCCGCGCTTTCGACCGCAAAAGCTGTCATGCTTGAAAGGACAACGAACGCGGCAAGAATAAACAATCTGTAAAGGATCTTCATTAAAACTCCTTGTGGTTGAGCGCGGGGATGATTCTAACGATCAACCCGACCGTACGCTGATAAGATAGCATCCGAGGGCACCTGCGGCAAGACGGGAAGATGAGATGAAGGCGAAATTACTTGCTTACTTATACCGATAGAGTCGGGCGAGCTGCAAAGCAGTGCAATTATTTCACGTCAACGCATTCCGCCATGCGGCCGCCGCGTGTTTTGAGCGAAAGTTCGAGGACCCTGTCAATTTCTCTTTGCTTGGCACCGAACTCCTTGGCAATGCCAATGATGCTTTGACAGCGCTCGTAGAATTCGCATTCGATCGCATGCTTGAGTGAAAGAAGGGCTTTCAGCTTTTCGTCTTCCTTCTTTTTATCCCTGTATATGTTTAAGAACGTGATGGGCCAGCCCATGGAATCACCTGTGCTTTCAAATGCGTCCGTTAAATATTAAAACGAGGGTAGGCGCCGACTCCGCCTGCACGATCCAGAGCTTCGGCAGCAGGACCGCTTACCTGCGCGAGTTTTCCGCCCGTCGTGAGAACTTTGCTGCTGACACTCTCTATTTTGTGTTCGATACCCGGCGTATAAACAAGGGTGGCCACTTGTCCGTTCATTGAAGCTGCAGCGACGGCCTCGATTCCGAGTACGGCCTTGTCGTGTTTATGCGCCATAGTAATGAGATTATTGACGATCTCCTGCTCTTGCGCGCGAGCGAGCACTTCCCCGTGCTTTATCGCGGCCTCAAGAACGTCCGCGGAGCCCGCATGAATCGAGAGGGCCAGGTTATCCGCGAGTTTGTCATTGAGCGTCTTGGGAAGAAGTTTTTCAATTTTCGCTACAGAAGTTTTCGGCCCCGCCAGAAAGAGACGGTCGAACGCAAAGCGCGAGCCCGTCTTTGAAAGCAATTCAATGACCTGTTTGAAATGCCGCAGGGCATGCGTGTCCGCCAGCCTCTGATGCTGGGTCTGGGATCTCAGGTGGTCCGTGCCCGAAGCATGAGTGCGCTGCACATCTTTATGGTCCGTATTCTGGATCGTTTCGAGCTCTTCTATTTCATTCATATGAATCATGAAGATCCTGGCTTTGGTCCGGTCTATGAGTAAAACAGCATGCCTCTCCGATTTCCCTATAAGACCATAGAGTGGAGCTGCGAAAGCCCCATTTCCCAGAAAGCCCGATTGTCTACTCGAATAGGCACACTGCGTATCCAAGTGACACCGCTCTTCACATTAGAAACCGCCACGATGCTTTTTGAGAAAGTCCCGGCACTGCGTATTAAATTTTGAATGATTTCGAGATTCTCTTCCAATTCAACTCTTTCATCGTCTGTAACATTTGCTTTAAGATCGCGGACAAAAGTGTGTCGGAAGGCTTCAGAGAGGCGTTTGTTATCTCCGGTGGAAACACGATTGACATTGAGATAGACCGTCCAGCGTTTTTCCCTGAACGCGCGTAACCTTAACGAACTCTTCGATTTCCTGTCTGGATACCATGGGCAATTCTCACATTCAGAGGAGAAAGTTCGCGCCTTAATTTGCTACATCTAACATACTCCGGGGGGGGGGTCTTGGACAATCGGATACGAAACTATTTAAGTATCCGTGTTTTTGCGGTTAAGCGGCTAGGGCGGAACCTTATCGGAGAAGTGGATCACGTTCCATTCGGCAGGGCTTTATACGCAGTGAAATCAGGGTTCTGAGAAAAGAGCCAGATGAATGAGCTCAACGAGATGCTTTACCGGGCCACGGCCTGTAAGCTGCCGGATCTGCTCGCGGCAGCTGAAACCGTCAGCGACAAGATAAATTTCGCTGTCCGCCTGATTCACGCGGGGAACTAATTCCCTCTCCGCGGTCTTAACGGAAACATCGAAGTGATCCGCTTCAAACCCAAAAGCCCCGGCCATGCCGCAGCAGCCCGTTGATGCCAATTCGACTTCGAGCCCCAGCTTTTCCATGACGCGTCTGTCGGAGTCAAAACCCATGACGGCTTTGTGGTGACAATGGGGTTGAACAAGCGCTTTGGCGTTCAGACGCGGAAGCGTGAGGTTCTCGCGCTCGATGAATTCACTGAGGGTAAAAAACTGGGAGCGAAGCTTACGAGCCTGATCGTCTTCCGGAAACAGATTGATCAGTTCGTCCCGGAAAACCGAAATACATCCGGGTTCGAGTCCGATCACGGGAACACGGGCTTCGATATCCGGGGCAAGAGAGGTGAGTACGTTTCTCAGCGTTTTTTTCGCTTCATCGAGCATGCCGTAATCGTAAAGCGTCCTCCCGCAGCAAAGCTTTGTGGGTGGAAGCCTGACGTTGTAACCGAAGGCCCGCAGGACCTCGGCCGCCGACTGCAGAATGCGGGGATGGAAATAATTATTAAACGTGTCGGGCCAGAGTATGACATCTTTTGCCGCCCCTGCCCGCTTCAGGGGCGTGAAACTGCGCGTGAAAGGTTTTGCGGCGAAGACAGGCAGTTCACGCTCCTTTGCGATTCCCGCTATTTTTTTTCCGAGCGCCCCGGTGAGAGGAAAGCGCGAGAGAAAATTAACGGCCCATGGAATATGGGAAGCCGGGGGCGACCAGCGGTACAGCCAGCCGAAAAGATACGCGCGAAACGGGCGCCGGCGTCCCTTGTAATAATGAGACATAAACTCGGCTTTATAGGTCGCCATGTCGACCTGAACAGGGCAATCGCTTTTACAGCCCTTGCAGGAAAGACACAGATCGAGCGCCTCTTTGACGGCTTCTTCCTTCCACCCTCTTTTGAGAACGTCTCCGGTGAGCATCTCGTAAAGCAGTCTTGCGCGCCCCCGCGTGGAATGCTTTTCTTCGCGCGTCACCATGTAACTCGGGCACATCGTCCCGCCTTCTTCGCGCCGGCATTTGCCGACCCCGACGCAGCGCAGCGTCGCCTTATAAAAGTCGCCTTCGAGAGGGTATTGGAAATGGGTCGTCCCCAACTCCATTTTAAGCGGCGTCATGAGCCGGATATCGTCCGTCATGGACCTGGCGTCAACGACTTTCCCGGGATTCATCTTCCAGTCCGGATCCCAGATGTTTTTGAATTCTCGGAAAGCCTCAACCAGTTCCGGGCCGAACATGCGGCCGAGAAGTTCCCCTCTTGCCTGTCCGTCGCCATGCTCGCCAGAGAGGCTGCCTCCGTAGCCTACCACCAGCCGTACGGCTTTCTCGATAAAAGCGCGGTATTTGTGAAGTCCTTCATCCGATTGTAAATCAAAACCGATACGAGCATGAACGCAGCCGTCGCCGAAATGGCCGTACAGCGCCGCCTTATAGCCGAATTCTTCCAGGAGTTTCCCGAGATCCCGCAAATAAGGTCCCAGCTTTGAGGGATGCACGGCCGAATCTTCCCAGCCTGGCCAGGACGGAGGTTCGCCCGGCGAAAAAGCAGTCGCTCCAAGGGCCGACTCCCGGACGCTCCAGACGAGATGCTGCTCTTCGTCTGATTTATAGATAACGGGATACACGGCAGTTCCCGCCTGCTGCAATTCCTCTACAACTGCCTCGGCTTTTCTCGCCGAGTCATCCTTTGAATCCCCAGTGAACTCGATGAGCAGCCAACCCTTGCCTTCGGGCAATAGTTTCAGACCGTGCGGTTTCATGCCTTTCTTGCGCATGCTCCCGACCACGATATCGTCGATTCCCTCGAGGCCGGCGGGACCGTGCTTTAAAATCCGTTCGCAGGAATCAGCCGCTGTGTAAAAGTCATCGAACCCGAGCACGAGAAGAACCGTTTCTTTGGGCAGAGGCACGAGACGCAGAACCGCCGAAAGGACGATGATACAAGTCCCTTCTGTCCCAACCAGCGAGCGGGCAACATGAAAACCATTTTCTGGAAGCAGTTCGTCCAGATTGTATCCCGAGGCACGCCTCGGTATTTTGGGATATTTTTTGCGGACGAGTTCAGCACAGCGCTCGCTCAAAGAAACAAGGTTTCTATAGATCTCGGCTTTCCTGCCCCCTTGCTCATAGATGGCTGCAAGATCAGCGGATGAAGTTTTTCCCGTCGTCATAATATGCCCGTCGTAGGTCAGGACTTCGAGTTCCTCGACGTTAGCCGCCGTGCGGCCTGTCGTTATAGAGTGAACACCGCAGGAATCATTGCCGATCATGCCGCCGAGGGTGCAGCGCTCGTGAGTGGCGGGATCAGGCCCGAAAGTAAGGCCGAACGGTAGAGCGGCACGGCACAGGGAATCGAGAACCACCCCCGGTTCCACTCTCGCAGTCCTTTGTTCGTGATTGATTTCGAGGATACGATTCATGTACTTGGATAAATCGAGGATTACGGCAGTATTGCAGCATTGTCCCGCAAGGCTGGTTCCTGCGCCGCGGGAAAGGACCGGGATCTTGTGGTGATGACAGAGGCGGACTGTTTCAATGATGTCCTCCCGGCTGCGCGGAATGACAACGCCGATGGGAACCTGCCGGTAATTTGACGCGTCCGTGGAATAAAGCGCTCGGCTTCCCGCATCAAACCGGACTTCACCCTGAATGATTCTCTTCAACTCGACTTCGAGCCGAGCTGCTGCGGCCGTAAAATTTGCCCGCTCTTCACTAGGCCTGGTTTCATCCATGAATAGTCCGCTTATTGGAATGAGGTTGTCTTCGGAATGAATTCTGAAACAGGGCAGAATTCTAGCCCTGCGCCTGTGCTCAGGCACTTGCTCTACTGCGCAGCACTGCATCCAGCCGAGTCAAATGATAACCCCGTCCCCGATGCCGGGAGAAGTTGACCACTCGCTCCGGAGCTCCTGGCCCTTCGCCTCTGCTCAGGACTTCCGGCATGAAGGCGGAATTATTTCACAAGCGAGATCAGGATTCGGGGACCGCTGAAACCATGTGATATCCCTTACCCGTGTCCCGCAGATAAATCCGGTATCTACGCCCTCTTTCGGATTCACTGCCCCGGCGGATACTGAAAGTCTTCACAGGATCGATAACGGCGATGCTGACCCAGGATTTTGTCTGGACCGCATCTGGATCGTCGAAATCCATGAGGAGCACTTTGAGGATCTGTTTGCTTTTCAGCGCGTCGTTGGCCTGGGTAATTTTCGAAGGTGCTCGTGGGCCGGTTTCAGGGAGGCTTCCTTTTAATTCTTTTTCGACCGTGACAAGAACGACGGAAGTATAGTTAGTATTCCCGTCAGGAGCGATCTCGATGGCATCTGCGCCAACACCCGCACCAATAGGATTAGCCTTGAAAGGAATGCCTATGAAACTGATGTCAAAAGTAGTGTTCGCGGGAGTGAGAGCTTTCTGAGGAGAAGCGGCGCATGCGCTTAAAAGGAAAACGAGACAGGCTGTCCACGGATTTTTACCTGACATACATAACCGCTTCTTTTTTTATCAGCCGTGCCGCCCGTAAATGCGAACGGCTCAAGGTTTACATTAGTGCATTGTAAAGCCTTGAACCGCTCTACAAAAGAACTATCTTCCTTCTTGGCTCAGGCAGCTTTGGGATGCTGGTGATGCTCGCAGCCGTGCGCATGTAATTCCAAATGCTTGCGCACTTTCATAATTTCAATTGCGGTTACCGCCGTCGGGACGAACACCATGAAAAACATTAAGTAAAAATGTACCTGGCTCATTTTAAACTCCTTTTCTCCACTCTTTCGAGAGTATGCCGTTCTAGGAGAAAGGTACGCAAGGATGATCGCTTTTGCAAATAATGAGAGAAGATAAAACACTCATTTTTTTCTCATTCCGGGATGAGGACAGGGACAATCCAAGGGCTGGAAAGGCTTTAAGATTTTAAGCTTTGTTTAAAAAGACCCTGGGGAGTCGAGCGAATTACGAATCGCCTGCAGAGTCTGCGGTCTGAAAGCCCAGGCATAGAGCACGATTTCCTGAACGCTTGTATTATCTCCCATGATGAGGCAGGCGCCGAACCTTCTGGTGCCGGTATAGACCCGGATTTTATCTTTTAATAAAATGATCTGTTCCCGCGAAAACGGGTGGGCGTAAACCGTGGCCTGGAAGGCGTCCAGAGAGAGGCGTCCTCTTTTTTTCACCATGCTGAAAGCGACTGCACAAAGAAAGAAAAAAAGCCATTTACCGCTCGTGAGCAAAAAGAACAGGAAGAGCCATGAGAACGCTCTCAGATAATGATTATCGGGATAGTAAAACCTGGCTGCTGTCATGGCTTTATGTTCCCCGCCAGCCAGAACATCAGGCCGTTCAGCGTAAACCCGTCGTTTATCTCCCGACGGTCGATCATCCCGCGGATGTCAGAGCGATTTTTCCACTCGATTCGAAAGACTTCATTAGGATCTGGATCAGAAACCTGTTGTTCGGCTTTCGCTTCCACGAGGTGAAAGACTGCATTGGAAATTCCCGTCATAGGATAATAGGTGTAAGTTTTTCTCATTCCGGAGACGTCATATCCCGTCTCTTCCCTGATTTCGCGCTTTGCCGCTTCGAATACGTCTTCGTTTTCTTCGAATCCGCCTGCGGGTATCTCCCATTCAACCGAGTCAAAAATGTAACGGTAGGATTGGATGAGGAGAACTTCGTCCTTTTCATTGGTCACAACCGCGGCGACCCCCTGCCGGCTGAAATCAACGCAATGATGCCGTTCGACAATGTGGCCGCCGGGAAACTCCACGCGGTCGGCATGAAGCGTGACCCAGGGACTTTCATAGATCGTTTTTCTCGTGAGAATTTTTGGTTTTTCCATATTTCCTTTCTTCGCGGGTTTAAGCCTGTTGCGCAAGCCGCGCGTCTTCTTTCATGATACAGCTGTCCATGACGACTTTAAGGCCGGGAGGGCCGCTCGCGCTATCTGAGCGTCGCATTCCCTGTTTTTATCCTTTCGCACGGAATGTTGGATAAGAGCAGGGTTTCTTCTATAATAAAGCACTCGGTGTCCCGAGGCAAAGAAGTTATGGCCCGAAAGAGGAACTCATGAGAACGATTATTATCGGCGATATCCACGCCTGCTACGATGAGCTGAGAGCTCTGATCGACAAGACAGCGCTTTCGTTAAATGACCATGTTATCGCTACGGGCGATCTCGTCTGCAAGGGCCCCTCCAGCGTCAAAACGCTCGACCTTCTCATGTCGCTTCCCAATTTCAGCGCCGTCATGGGAAATCACGACTATTATCTCGTTAAGAACTGGCGGGCCGGCTGCCTGGAAAAACTGACCGGTTCTCACGCCGAGGCCGTTGAAGAGATGGGCTCAAGTATTGACCGCTATATGAAGTTTCTCGAGAAGCTTCCTTACTACATCGAACTGCCTGAATGCACTATTGTCCACGCGGGTGTCAAACCCGGAATCCCTCTAAACAAGCAGGACCCCGACGACCTCCTCCATCTGCGCGAGCTCTCAGCAGGTCTGCCCTGGTACGCGGAATACAAAAATCCGAAATTAATCGTCTTCGGACATTGGGCAAAACGAGGGCTTGTCATACGAGAGAATGCAATCGGCCTCGATACCGGCTGCGTTTATGGGGGGAAGCTGACCGCCTGCGTCCTGCCTGGCCGGCAAATCGTGAGTGTCGACGCGAAAAAAAACTATTCCCCGGCCAAGGGGTAGGGCTGTTCTCAAGCCTGGTCGATCTTCGGCTTCTGCGGTTTTAAATCTTTCCAGGCGGGATTATGTTTTCTCTTTTCCGACTCTTCGCGGATTTTTTTACACAAATATTCCTGAATACGAAACGGCTTTTCCGCGCCGGATGTCTTTTTTTCGTAGCTTCCCTCAGGCGAGAGTTTCCAGGCTTTCGCATTGTCCTTAAAATACAGCTGAACGAGGTCGATGATCTGCTTCTTTAATTTCGCGTTCTCGATAGGAAACATGATTTCAAGCCTCTTGTCGAAATTCCGCTGCATCCAGTCCGCACTCGCGAGATAAACTTCTTCTTCTCCGTCGTTGTAAAAATAGAAAATACGGCTGTGCTCGAGAAACATATCGATGACGCTTATGACTTCAATGTTTTCACTAAGTCCCTTCACTCCCGGTTTCAAGCGGCAGATTCCGCGTACGTTGAGACGGATCTTCACACCGGCCTGAGAAGCCCGGTAAAGCGCTTCGATCATCTTCTCATCCACTAAGGAATTCATTTTAGCAATGATGAGGCCGGGTCTGCCTGCCTTGCACCGCATCGCCTCCCTTAAGACCAGGCGTTCGAGCCGCTGTCTTAATCGATAGGGCGCGATTTCTATTTTCGAGAATCCGAGGGGGTGGGAATACCCGGTGATCACATTGAAGAAAGAAGCTACGTCCGACGTAAGGTCTTCATTAGTCGTGAAAAAACCGAGGTCGGTATAAAGCCTCGCCGTTTTTTCGTTGTAATTGCCGGTTGATAGATGCAGATACCTTCGTATGCCTTCGATTTCTCTTCTCACTACAAGGCAGGCCTTGGCATGCGTCTTCAGTCCTGCGACACCGTAGATCACGGTCGCTCCCGCGTTACGGAGACGTTTGGCCCATTCGATGTTTCGCTGTTCGTCGAAACGCGCTTTCAGTTCAACGAGCACGGTGACCTGCTTCCCGTTTTCAGCCGCCCTTTCGAGACAGGCAATGACGGCAGAAGGCTCGGCCGCGCGGTAGAGGGTCTGCTTGATAACAATCACATCAGGGTCGCGGGAAGCTTCGTCGAGAAAGCGGAGAAATCCGTCAAATGACTGGTACGGATGATGGACGAGCACGTCTTTTGCCCTCATGAGGCTCCAGACGTCATCGGCATCTTCGAATTCGTCGGGCAAAACAGGTTTCCACGCAGGGTTTTTCAAGTCGTCGAAAGTGGGGAGAAACGCGAGCTGGGAAATGCCCTTGAAGTCGATCCACTCACCTGCCCGGTAGATTTTGTGATCGGGCACCTCCAGTGCCTGTTTCAGGAACTGCACCATGCTGTCCGACGCATTCACGACCATTCGAACAATTGTTTTGGTGAGTCTCGTCCTCAGGGCCTCACTCATCACTTTTGCAAAATCCTCGTCCTTTTCTTCATCGACCGTCATGTCGGCCGCACGGGCCAGCCGGAATATTCCCTGTTGAACAATCTCGTATCCCGGGAAAAGTTCTTTGGAGAAAAGCGAGATCAGGTCTTCGAGAAGAATGTAGCTGTATCTGTGTTCGGAAGGAACTGTCACCATCCGGGGATAATTTTTAGGAATCTCGATAACAGCGTAATACCGCGAAGCCGGGACTTTGTGTTCCACCAGTTCTACGAGACGGTACATACTGAGATTCAGAAGAAATGGGGTCGCTTGGGAATTTCGGAGTGCCACGGGCGTGAGCAGCGGAAGAATTTCCTTGTGATAAAGGTTTCGGACGTACTCGAGCTGTTTGTCGCTCAGCACCTGAGGCCGGATGCGGACAATGCCTGCTTTTTCAAGGTCAGGGCAAAGAGAAACCGCGAAATTCTCGCTCTGCTGGTCCATGAGGGCGAATGCCCTTTGGTAAATCTCGCGGATAAGTGCTTCGTCTCCGCTGAGGCTCGCGACCCTGACCATGAAAAACTCTTCGAAATTGGAGCTGACGATGCCGGTGAATTTGAGCCGTTCGAGAAGCGGGTTCGAGGTATCCTGAGACTCCGCGAGCACGCGGGCATTGAAATCAATCCATGAAAGCTCGCGATTGAAATAACGATCTTTCAATTCCATGTCGTTCGCGGTCTCAGGCTTCAATGACCACTTCTCCCTGCTTCAAGGCAATGGGAACTCCGAACACATCTCCGAACATCCGCCCCTTGTCATTGAGACTATTGCGTTCGTTGGTGATGTCGCCCGTTTCAGCTGCGACCCACAGAATGTAGGTCTCGTCAGTAGCTTCGATATTAAAGTTCCGAATCTTCTGCTGATGGCCGGCGTCGAGGGCGTCGGCAACACGCAGCATTGCCGCAAGCTTCGAAACGATGGCCCGCTCCGCCTTGGGAAGCGACATATAAGGAACATGCGTAATCTGAGGTACGTTTTTCCTGTGGTATCTCACCACGTTCGAGACGACGTTCTTATCGAGTTTCCGGAGGCCAAAAATTTCCGCAGCGTCAACCAGATAGCTCGAATGTTTATGATGGCTCGAGGGGCTGATGTAGGAACCGATGTCGTGAAGGAGGGCGGAAACTTCGAGAAGTAATCTTTCTCTGGAACCCATTCCGTGATCCTGTTTCAGGCTGTCAAAAAGTTTGAGCGCGAGCGCCGCGACATTCGAGGTGTGCGGCTTATCGTAGCGGTATCTCTCGGCGAGATGGCGGGCCGAGTTCAGCACCTGCTTCGAAACGTCGGTACGCTTGTATTTGGAAAGCATTTGAGTCAGTTCAACAAGGAGCCCGTCCCTGATGCTCACCATGGGAACGATCACGTTTTCAGCTTTGGTTTCCGCGAGAAAGTTTGAATAAACGAGAAGCGCGGGATAAATAGTCTCGGCCTGGGAATAGGGAATCCCGTATTGCTGGGCGATTTCTTCGACCGACATCTTGGAAAGTTTCGTGATAAACGCAAGGAAGGCTTTTTTCTCGAGCGTCACAAAGGAAGCGTCGACCATTTCCTGAAGCTGACGGCAGACGAAGCGCATATCCCCGCCCATGGCGATAAAGGTGTCGACCTGGTCGAGGCTGTATTCACGTGCCGCGTAAACCGCGACTTCGTGGATGTTGCGCCTCAGAATGCGGGCCATGGCGCTCGGATCCGTCTTTCCGGCCACAGCTTCTTCGGGAAGCCGAATCGACCCAAGTGAAAGAGTTCTTGTGATCTCGACCTGCCCTTTGTTCAGAATGATCATTTCGGTGCTGCCGGAGCCGACCTCCACGATGAGGCAGTTCCGGACGTTGAGGTCTAGCTTATCTCCAAGGGCGCTCTCAACGGCAATAAGACCGAGACGATTTTCCTCGGGGCCTTCGACCACTTCCACATCGATTCCGGTCCGGACATAAATCCTGTCGATAAAGGTGTCGCGGTTCAACGCTTCTCTCACAGCGCTCGTCGCGATGGCCTGCACACGCGTGACCCCGTAACTTTTGATGACTTCGTTGAAGTTTTTCAGCACATCAATCCCTTCACGCATGGCCGCATTACTCAAACGGCCCGTCGTAAAAACATCTTTGCCGAACCGGACGGCTTTTTGAAGATTTTCGATTTGCCGGATATCCGATGTCGGGGTGATTTCGGCGATCACCATGCGGATAGCGCTCGATCCTATGTCAATAACAGCGATGGTCTGGTTAGGCGTTACCGTTTTCTCGGTCATTTTATTCGCCGCTGGCCTTTTCAGCTGCTTCAACCGCCAGTTTGGCCGCGCCCATCGCAACGGAATAATCCTTCAGCTTTGCCGCTACCACTTTCACATTTTCCACGAGAGGAGGCATAGCGTACTTTTGCATTGATTCCCGGGCCGCGGGGAGAATGATATCGCCCAGAGCTTCCATCACTCCGCCGCCCAGGACGATAAGGGAAGGATTGATAAGATTCACGACATTTGCCATGGCGATGCCAAGCAAGCGGGCCTTGTGAACAATGAGATCCTGCAGGGCCGTGTCCCCCGCTTTGATGGCGCGGGCGATCGCGTTGCTCTTGATTTTTTTTACATCGTATCCGACAAGCGCAAAAAGCTGCGGCGCCTGCTGCTTCATCATGAGAATACCCGCGTCCGAAGCGATCCGAAGGCGGCCGAGATAGGCTTCGACCGTTCCTTCTTGAGCCGCACCTTCAAGGAAGGTCGGAAGAGAAAGAAAAGTGTGGCCGATTTCGCCTGCGCCGCCCGAGGCTCCCTGGTGGAGTTTCCCGTCGATAATGAGCGCGCCGCCAACTCCCGTACCCAGGAAAATTCCCGCGACATGCCGAACGCCTTTGGCCGCGCCGAACTGCTGTTCGCCATAGAGTCCGGCGTTGACGTCGTTTTCCACCGCTACCGGCATTTTAAACATCTTTGAGAGTTTACTTTTAAGGGGGCAATCCTTAAGAAAAGAAAGGTTCGGGGAGAGTTTCATGATGCCTTGAGGCATTTTAAACATTCCAGGGCAGCCGGCTCCTAGAGCGGCAACTTCTTTGCGGTCCACATCGGCATTTTTCAATACCGTTTCAACGCTTTCGGCAATGGTATCAAAGAAATTTTTTTCGCCCTTCGCCGCATCGACTTTGCTTTTTTCTTCGCGGACGACGTCGAAATCCTTATTCAGCAGAACCGTCAGGATTTTGGTTCCGCCGATATCCATCCCAATGACATACTCGCCGCGCTTCAACGCCATTTCTGTCTCCTCGGTTTTTATGCCGTCCGGGCTTGGCTATGTTAGAAAAAAAAGCCGGACATCGATGTAAAATATACGTAAAAAGGCTGCTTTCGGCCAAATTGTAAATTATGACAGCTACCTGATGGTGTATATATTATCACATTTTCAAGTCAGAAACCTGCTCGCTGATTGAAGATAGGTTCGATTTGTATATGCAGGATTGCACAGCGCAGATAAACGTCGGAGATCTGGCGGCGGGATGGGAAAGCTGTTAAAGCGCTTTTTGAACGTGCCAGGTGACGCTATTGAGAATGATTACGAGGCTAAGCACGAGCGCAAAGGAGGAGGCGATAAAAACGCTCGCGCCTGCAAAATCCTTCCCCTTTTTGATCAGAGGATGATATTCCTTGCCGCAGGCGTAATCCATCGCCTTCTCTAAAGCAGTATTGAATATTTCAAACGTCATGCAAATCATCCAGGCGAACGCCAGAAAAGTAGTTTCCAGGTAGCCCGCCCCAAGAAACACGCAAATCAGCACAGCGGACGCTCCGCATATGAAAATACGTCTCACGCTTTTCTCCGACCTAAGGGCCAGAAGAAAACCTAAAGAGGCCACTTTGATCGAGCGCATCATGGAAGAATTTTTCCCGACCTTGGTAGCGCCGCCGGGAACAGTTTCGATACTGGGTGTTTTTTTTGAAATAAGTTTCATTGATAACTCCTCCGGCCGGCCCCGTGAAAGGGACCGGCCGGAAAATTGAATTAACTTTCTATGTCCATGTCTCCACCCTGCCACGCGTATTCAGGCGTGATCAGCGGATCTTTATCATCATCCGGCCAGTCGAACGGGAACGTTACGACTTCAACGACACCGGCGCCAAGGCGCAGGACAGTACGGCCGATACCCTGCACGAGTCCAAGAGTCCAACCTTCTGCCGGACCTTCTTTTTCTGATACGTTGATAACCGTGCGTCCAATTTCAACAGGGCAGGATACGATATTAACCAAACCTCTGCTGAGTTTGTCGCCCCAGCTATCAGCTCGTGCTGCGGGTGCCGCGGCGGACACCAGAAGTGTCACAAAAGCTGCCATAGTCAAAGCATTCCTATACTTCATGGTAGACCTCCCTTGTAAGATGATCCGAAGAGTTTCCCCTAACGGACTTGAATGAAGATAATGGAAGTGTACGCCGGCTCAGGAAGGTACGCCATCAGGAAAAATCTGAATAGGTAGGTAGAGTAACTACTTAGTAAATCCTAAGGTTGGCCGGGTGCCGATTATCAATCGCTCAAAAGTCTCAGCGTCCGGGGCGACAAAAAGTTCAACAGATTAGCATTGCCTGGAAGCGGCCGGCCCTGGATCTGCAGGGTGCATAGCGCTCCCTTCTTCAGCTCGAGCCTGCCCATTTGTTTTCCCGACAGCAAAAAACCGAGCAGACGGCTCAAATGCGGTTCGTGCCCAACCAGCATGATCGATTTCCGCCCGCGCGAGGCTGCGCTCATTTCTTTTACAATTTCAGGTATGGCGGAATCAGGTTCCAGCGCGCTCACCAGTTTAACCGGCACTTTCTTTTCCAGTCCACGCGCGATAATCTCAGCCGTCTTGCGGGCCCGGGCGTAGGGGCTCGAAAGAATGATATCAGGTTTGACTTGCAGCGCCGCCATCCCTTTGAAAGCAGATTTAATTTTCTTTGCTCCGCTGGCCGTCAGAGGACGCCGGCTGTCATCGGGATATTTCCCCGGATTTCTTTCTTCGGCGATACCATGCCGGACAATATGCAGTTTCATAACTTCCTTTCGGTTACGCGGATTGAGCGATCCGCTTCATTGCTTCGAAAAATTCGCCGAGATTCAGGGTTTTCGAAATCTGCCTGTCGCCCCGGGGCTCGCCTGCGACGATAAGCGAAGAGTTACTCAATCTAACTGCCTCCGAATAGAGTGTCTCTTTATAAGCACCGGGCATTATTGTGCCGTTTTCTTCGATGAATAAAACGTCAGCCGCTTCCAGGCTGTGTTTTTTCATGAGGTGGCCGGCGTACTTTTCCGCGTTCCAGTCGCCTGAGCGGAAGCGCGCAAGGTAGATCGCGCCTGAGGCGATTTCCTGCCTGAGTTTTTCGGCGAGGGTTTGGCGCAGACGTTCGATGTCTTCCGGCTTCACGGCTTTCGAGGGAATGACGATCACCTTGGCAAAGCCGGCAAGATTCCGGGATACGTTCCTCACGAATTCCGGAGTATGGATCTCTCCGTTATACTCGATCAAAAGCATTCTGGGCGATTCCGCGGAAGCGGGCGTTCCAGAGAAAGGAAGATTCTCCCTGAAATGGTCCTCAAGCGCCTGCCTGACGAGAGCACTCACGGCTTCAGGGTTCTCAGGCAATCCTGCAATTGTTCTTTCCCGGGCTTTCATATGATCCGCTTCCTCGAGACCTTTTACGACTGCCGCTTCTTCTTCCGGAGAAAGGACGGTCTGCGCCGTAAACGCCGCGGCACGCAATTCCGACCGTGCCGAATCACCGATCAAAAGGTCTTTTTGATGTTCCAGCATCCAGTTGATCGAGCGCCAGCCCCGGGCTTCGAGTTCAGCGGCATTCTCGGCTTCGAGCGGGATGGTTCCCGCAAGAGGTACAAGAGCGGCCCATCCCTCGAGCTGTAAAAAATCGGGCGGAAAAATCGGCGCATCCCTGATATCGGTCATGCTGTCTGGAAAAATCGGCCTGAGGCGCCTGTCTACGAAGCGCCTGAGCAGTCTGCCTCCTTCCTGTCCGAAAAGAATATTTTCCGTAAAAGGGTTTTCGTCGAGATTCATAGCGTAAAAAATTTCCTTGGCGGATCCTTCTACAAGAAACGGGATCCGCGCGAAAAAAACATTCTCAAGGGAGGTTGCTTTGGGGTCGAGCCGCATATTATAGATAAGATTCCCGTTTGCCTCATCGAGCGTGAGTTTGCCATGACTTTCGATTGCGGCCTCGCTCCGAAGATGCGGAGGTATGAAACCTTCTTTCAATAGCCTTATGTAAACGTCCAGATCCCGCAGATCCATAAAAAAAGACTGGCTGTTGGGCGGCGTAAAAACAGAGACGTCGTCGGCAGAAAGAAGTACCGCTTTCTTGAAAATGCCCGCGAGCTGGCGATAGAATTTTTTTCCTTTTTTTGGCACGCCGCTTATACGGCTCGCCGTATATTTATCAAGTTTCGTTATGGTTTTGCTCAGCATTAACGGAATGATGAGATCGCGCGGAAGGCTTATATCCGGCTTATAATTTTCCTTTCTCGCCGACTTCCTCGCCTCAGTCATGATTTTATCCAGCAGGCCCTCGAAGTGTCTGTACTTTGAGAGATCGTCGTCGAAACTGATGATGACGGCACCCGTGAAAGCATTCAACTGCCTGACCGTTTTATTATCCACGTCGACATATTTTCCAAGCTTTTGAGGATCGGCATTGACGATTTTTTTAATATCCTCTTCGTCCGGTTTTTCCCGAAGTATGCGTACCTTCTCATCATAAGGATTAAAAAATACGCCGAGGCCTTGTTCCACCGTATCTTCTATGGAAGCGTAACTTCCGATCATCGTAATCCCCTTCTTCGGCACCATCGGGCCCGTGATCGCATTATCAGAATGCATAATGATCTCGCCCGCCATTTTATTTTTTTTCATGCTCTGGGCGACTTTATATCCATTGTAGACGTTGTTAACCAAAGTACTGATCGGACGCCCGTTGAGGTCGAGCGGAAGATAACGGAAGTCGACCCCCTGCGCGAAAGACAGCGCGTCGGAGCGGCTGCCTCCCGCAAGCACGTGCAGGACGCGCGACCGGTGCATATGAGCAGGCATATGCGGGAAACGGCCCGTGGCTTTCGCCGCTGCCCATTGCTCCTTGAGCCTGCCTCTTCCTTCCAGAAACGCGGCGCCGCTGCCTGAAAATTCGTTTCTCACGAAAAGGATCGGGATGTCCGCGCGCACGTGTCCTCTGAGATGCTCCTTCAGTTTTTCTTCGACTGCAGGATTTTCGTTGGAACCGTAATTGATGACGATCGCGTCGACAGAAGGCGCCTGAGCCGGATCGAGTTCTTTCTTGCCTGCCTCGAATGTCATTTCCTGCTCCAGTTCCGGAAAGGTTTCGTGGGCGTCGTTCGAAAAATCCGGCCTGTAGCGTCCGTTGTCAGGCAATACCTCGGCCGCCCGCCGAAAACGCGAGCGCAGTGCGTTCAGCACCGCGAGCTGGTCCGCGAAATGAGGGGTATGCCAGCCGACGATCATGGGATGAATGTGCACGATATAGCCGCGCAGGGTAAAGGCAAAGCTGATGATATAAACCCAGATATTGATCTGGAGAGGCGTGAAAACGTCGAGCAGCAGCATAATCGCGGGTAGAAAGATGCTCGATAAAGTCAAAAGACGGGAAAAAAGACGCCGGATCTCCATGACCGCCGTCATCACAAAAGCATCTCTTTTAAAGCCCCTGTTGATAAAGGATTTTCGCGACTCGCTGTAGGCATGGCCTGCGATATCGCGTTCCGTCAGTCCCGGCTCCATTCTGGCGGCCGTTTTCTCAAACACCGCCATACTTTTCCGGAGCTGCAATCTGGCGTAAAAAAAAGTCGGGCTCAGAAGCAGAAACGGCCGCACGATGACCACCCAGCCCGCGATAGCGAGCCCGTTCAGAAAGGCGCCTGTCGCCCAGGAGAAAGTGCTTATGATTTTGCTCTGCCGCCAGCGCGTCGCGTTATAGCCTTGATTGACCCGCATCCCGTTCACGAGACTGATGATCCGCCGGAACTGGGCGGCATAGACGCCTTTCGCGTCGAGTTCACGCGCGTGTTTGAGCAGTTCACGCGCCTGGAAATCCATATCGTCGGTCCAGACGGCGCCTTCGCCGGAACCGGAATCCATAAGGGCCGAAAGCTCGTGGTAAATTCTTTTCTGGGAAAAAAGGATGAGGTGCGTGTAAATATTCATCAGGGGATACAGCGATGTGACGTCCCAGGATTTAGGATCCTCGAGGTAGGTTTTGTTATAACGGAACTTGTTCTCGAGAGAAACTTTTTTTGCGAACTTCAAAATTTTAAAATAGTCTCCCCTTTCGAATTCCGTTTTCCTGAGTATCTCAAACCATTCGTCGAAAGTGTCCTTGACGTCGGTATCCCTAAAAATGTTCTGCCTGTCCGGGTTTTCGATCTCCTCCAGCTCCCTGTAGTCATTCACCTCCGAGACAAGCTCGCTGATAGGCTGCTCCTCCTTCATGATTCTCCAGTAGATCCTCCAGGTCTTGTACCTTCTCCCCATGGAAACACCGGCGTAGTAGATTCCGAGAAGCAGGAAAAGGCCGAGCATGGCGCCGCCTATGTAGAATAGGGCGGTCCAGTCGCTGATGTTTTCCCTCCGGCCCGTTTCGATATCCGAGGCCCTTTTTTTCTGCTGACCCAGGATGTAATTGTAATGCTTTTCATTCAGGTTTCCGCGCTCGGCGGCAAGGCGAAGCGTCTGTTTCAATGCCTGCGAATCGTAGAACCGGAAGTTGAGATTCTGTTCGATGTTTTTGTAGTCGGTCTCTGTAAAATCGGGGATGTATTCTCCGAGACTCGTGATGCCGTATTTTTCCCGCGCCAGCGAAATGGCGAAGATCCACGCCCGCCGCTCGGATTCCTCGCGCGCGGCTCTCCGGATCGTATCCCCATCGATCCACCGCGCGAGTCTTTTCCAGAGAAGACTGTTCTCATCTCCCTGTATAAGCGCAGTCAACTCAAAATCGCTCCTCACCGTCACGGCCATGATCGCCCTTACATAGACGATCTTGTTCGCAGAAGAAGACCTCTGGTAAATCTTTCCGAGCGTATCCTGATAGACATAGAAAGCGAAGGACGGGGGCAGGGAGGTGTTTTTTCCAAGATGAAAAGCGACCGAGTCTTCCATAATCCGGTTCGCAAAGGAACTCGTGTCCGCCATTTTGAGAAACGGCTCGTCGGCTGAGCGCAGATACTGCTGGGCGAGAAGGATCCTGCCGAGAGGGTCCTGCACCAGGAGGTCGAAAATCGCCTTACTTTTATTGACGTCTCTCTGGACCGTTTCGGTCTTGATCAGACGCGCAAGATCGTAGTGCTGCCCGCGGGCGTACATCGCCTGGATCTCATCGAGTTTCGCTTCGTCGCCGAGAGCTTCGTAAAGCGGCATACGGTTATTGCCTTCCGCTGCCGGCAGATCAAAAAGGGCGGGTGTGTCAGGTCTTCCCGAACCGTTTCCTTTTACTCTTTCGTAATCCTCGAGCGTTCTGCCGACGAGATTTCCGTTAACAGAAGGGCTGGCCGCGGGGCCGCCTGTTTCGTAGGCCGCCATCTCGAGCCACATCGGAGATTGGGCCATATACTGCTGGTCCTGAAGATTGTTTCTTTCCATCGTGCTCACCCGGTCCCACATCCAGGGATAAACGAAGGTAGAAACGGGGCTTTTAAATACTCTCAGATATCCCGGATGATAATGAGGCGCTTTGGACGCCGCGATCCGGCGCATGCCGTCCGCCTTGAGAACCGTCGCGAGCGGGTGTTTATATGCCTCCGCGTACTGGGCCAGCCGGACGTCCGTCCACGCGTCACTTTCCAGAATCCTCCGCGAAACCGGATGATTGCCGCCGTAGTGCATAATAATCGAGAGAAAGAAACGGTTCGTAAAGGGAGCAAAATCGGCGTTCTTCGCGCTCTCCTGCAGAAACAGATAAACCGGGTCGGCGCCTCCCCTTCCCGGACGCTCAAAGAGTTCGCGGAGATGAGCGAAACTCAAGCTCGTGGTGAAGTGCGCCGGCCCTTTCGCTTCGTAGGCTTTTTTGTAAATCCAGCCGAGGCGGACGGCGTCTTCGTTGTCGCGGTAATAATTGAGCGCCAGCTCCGCTTCCTCCGGGTGCCCCTCAAGCATCAGTTTTTCAAGATGCTTGTCGAAATCTTCATCTCTGAGATATTTGATGAAATACTTCGCCGCGTCAATCCTGAGCTGTTTGTTATCAGACGAGAGAATTCGTGCCGTGACCTTCTGGGCAATCGTGGGCGCGGCCGGGCGCGGGGCTCCGGGGAGAACGTCAGCCCTCCCGAGATTCGGGTCTGCTTTTCCCGAGCCCGTTTCCTCGAGAGCCACGGATTGAATAAGCAGCGGCACAGGTGACGTGTGCAGGTGACGGACGGGATACTGCCCCAAATCCCCCGAAGCCGCTTTTTGCCTCGCCAGGCCCGAAACTTTCGTGAGTTCGGCCTGGAGGACTTTCTGATCTTGAGGTTTTGGGACCACGACCTGCACGGGCGCATTCAGACCACGGCGGTCGAATTCGAAGAGAACGTCCCAGGGTACAACAAGATTCAGCTCTTTATAATCGGACCAGTTTTTCCCATCGGACTGCGGGATATTCATCTGGATGTCGGTGACTTCCGCGATATAGAGGGCATATGGCTGGGTCGACCCTGGAGGGTTTTCGATCTTTACGATGACGAGCTGATTCTGGCCGATGATCGTGCTTTTGGGCACTCTCGTTTTCATGATCGGCACTGAAAAGGGGACGATTTCAAACAGGGGCGAATTCGGCAGGACAGGCTGCCCGTTGTAATCGAAAGAACGCCTAACGAGCCCGTCGGAGCCCGCTTTGACCGCCCTCATTTTCTGGATGTCGTCGAGTTTCCTCGCGTTGACATAAATCGTATTGAGACTCAGGAGCGAAGCGTCGCCGACTCCATAATAAGCGGGGATGTAGCGCCTGTGGCCGGCAGCAATTGAATCCACGGTATTATAATCAATGACCTGATACGCCCTGTGCAGGAAATTGGCCATGCCGTGGTAGAGCCGTCCGAAATCGTCCGTTCCGTCGATCTCGGCAATAGCCTCTCCGTTTGAGACATATGTCATCTCTCCTCTTTTCATCTGGAGAATGCCGGGTATGTTCGCGCCTCCCGAATGGACGATCTCCCGAGGACCCACGACGCCGTCGACGCGCGTCTGGATATTGCCGTCTGCAATATCAAAAGTGAATCCATGCCCCTCGTACGAAGGATGGTCTTTTCTCTTGTAATAAACCGTCTCCGGCCAGTCTCCCATGTCCTTGGATGTCTGGACGTGGACCGTCATAAGCCGCCAGCCGGAAGATCCAGGAATGATTTCATTTACGTCGATACCCCAGATCCGCATCCGCTGGAGAGCGTCCCCTTTTTTAGCGAATACGTCGAAGTCGACGGTGTAATCGGCGTTCGGGACTTTAACGTCGAACGAAAAAATATTAGTGGCGCGTACGTTGAAAACCACGGAGCCTGCCGTCACGGCAGTTTTCTGTCGGGTCAGGTAAATATGCCCTTCTACGGGACTGCGGACGCTTCCGAGGACTGTTTTTTTGTGTTTGAGATAAACCAGATCGAGCAGCCGCACATAAATAGGTATTTCGAAATCTCTCATTTCCAGCAGCGGTTCCATTCTTCTCACGTAGTCTCTTGTCGCAGGGTTGATGACCCAGCCCCGGATTCTCGTTTTCTGTTCTGGAGACATGATGTCGGAATTGAGCACGCCCGTCAGGCGGCCGTAATTGATCAGGAGTTTATCGAGGTCTTCTTCCCGCCGCGCGATCTCGCTGTCGAGAAGCGGCGTCGAAATGGTTCCGACGACTTCGCCTTTTTTCACATAGACCATCGTCTGCCCCGATCCCCTCGCTTTTCTGATAGATTCCGATTCGACGAGCTCGCCTTCGAGCTGGGCATATAACGAGATCCCTACTTCGCCGTTGCGTCCTCCCCGGAAAGGCCGCGTCGTGACAACGCCCTCTTTTTTTAGCTCCGGCGCTTCGGCCGCGAGGAACGCCTTGTCAGCCTGGAGCGGGAAAAGATCCATCAGATCCGCAGCCGGCGGAGCTTTTGCCTCTTTGTCGATTCTTGCTGCGGCGGGCGCATTCCCCGTTCCCCAGAAAGAACGAAGCGCGGAAAGGGCCTTTTCTCCGCTATAATAGATTCCCGCGGCTGCCATTAGCAGTATGAGAACGGGGGTCAGAAAATATTTCAAAAAGAACCTTTTTTCGGGCGTCGCGGGCCTTGGCCTTTCCCTCGGAGCCGCCGGCATGGGAGAAGACACTCCCGTTGCTTCCACAGCGGCAGGGGCCAGGCTTTGGGCCGTCTCATCACGGGTTTCCGGAAGGACCTCAGACTCTCTTTCTCCGGGCGTTTCGACCCGTCTTTCTTCGGCCGGATCGATGGGGGCGACAATTTCAGTGGCTTTGAGATCCGCAGCAGGTGCAGGCGCCTTATCATCGCCACGCTTTGCTTTCTTTCCGGTAGACGCCGGCTTGAGAACCGTTTTGAGAACGCCTTTTGCGTCTTCGATCACGGGCTTGAGGTTATGGATAATACCGGCTTCAATGCCGGTCAGATCTTCGGACGTAATGCCTTCATACATTCCTTCCTTCCAATCTTGTTTGGCCTGGGCTATGGAATCGCGGAAAAGCGCCGCTGCTTCCTGAAAGTTCGTCCTTACGGGCGTCACCGCTTCCATGAGAATTCCAAGGTCCGTAATATTTTCAGCTTCGATTTCCTGAAGGCGCGCGGCAACCGAACGCAGCGACGAGGAATAGGACATTGAGATGGAACTCAGCCGGGACTGAATTTCGAATAAGTTGTCAAGCCGCCGGAAAGCCGAGTTGAATTCCTCTTCGAGGTCCGCGGATAGATCTTCGAGATTTTCATCGCGCAGTTCCGAGCGATGAGCCTGCATGTCCGCCTGCAGCAGAGTGTAGAGAGAGGCCGCCTGGTCCTGTAACTCTCGGCGGCGGTTTCTTTCCGTATCCAGGGACTCATCGTCTTTCGCATTTCTGAGCCTGTAAACCGCATTGCCCAGTTCTTCGAGCACTTGCCTGAAACGCAGGGATACCGCGCTGCTGACACCGGACGTAAGTTCTTCGTGCGCCGCCATAACCTCTTTCAGAATACGATCGGCGTATTCAGAAAAGGCGCCCTCGTCTTCATAGCTGTCTCCGAGCCAGGCGCGGGCCCTAAGAGATTCCTGTTCCAGACCGACCAGGATCCGCTCATAGGACGTGATAAGTTCCGTTAGTTTTCCCGTATCGAGAATCGCGCCGGGCGAACTTGACTGGAGGATCACATCGCGCACCGATTCTCCTAAACCGCGGAGATTCTGCTGCGCATCGATCCGTACTCCCGCGAATTGAAAAGTAATCTCGGCCCCTTCTTCCAGCCGGCCGAAGGCTGCTTCGAAATCCTCTTCAACGTCAGCGCCCAGATCAGACAGGGCGGAGAAAACGTCCACGAGCTCCCCCTCTGGTTCGGGAGCCGCGGTGAGAGGCACGGGATCGGAGTAAGACTGGACGGGCGGGAAAAGCGTCTCAATTCCGGAGAGAGAGCGATCTTCATCATTCTCGCCAGATTTACGCGGTGAGGGGTAAGTTTTTTTCGATCCTTCCGGACGGCCGCTGGTTCCCGAAAGAAACCGGAACGTGGAAGTCATAAATACGGCAAATCCGAAAAAAGCGTAGCCGAGAATTCCGGCCCGCATGAAAGAACCGCCTCCGGCTGAACTGAACCACGAGAACGCGTCAGAAGCGCTTGCCGACTGGGGAGACGGAAGCACCCTGGCACCCTCTTTTGGCTTTTCTTTTTCTTTTTGCTCTTTGAGTTTCTGCTCTGCCTCTTTCAGCTTCCTCTCCGCTTCATCGTCTTTTCCCTGCGCTTCCCTTTCAGCGCGCTCGGCTTCTTCGAGCATTCTTTTAATCCTCTGCCTCTCTTCTTCCGTCAAACCGTCTCTTTCCCCTTCCTCGACCTTTTTATCTTTTTCGGGATCGCGGGGAACGACGTCTTGCTCGCCTTCGAATGGTTTGGATTCGCCGTAAGGAAGATCGCCCGGCCTTACGAACCAAAGTCCGCCGGTCGAAGGGGAGCCTATTTTTGGGTTTTCGGGTTTCTCAGCACTTTTTCCGCCGCCGCCGCCGTTGCTGCCGCTTCCGCCGCCGGTGCTCGCACGGGGCGCACTCCCTCCGCCGCCCGACGGGGCGGAAATGGTTTGAGGTCTCGTATTATTGTTTGATCCTGAACCGGAAGAAGACGAAGAATCTTTGCTCTCTTCCTTATAAACCGTTTTGTAAATCACGTGGATCTTTTGAATGGGTTTTCCATTTGCATCGTAGCGAATGATCTCGGAAGAATTGGGGAAAGTTCCGGGCGGGAGCTTGGCCGTAATTTTTGCGGGAACCGTGTCGTCAGGCAGTTCCGAACGCTGAGTTTCGTCGGCGGGAAGGCCTCTGCGGATGACTTCATCGGGAGAAAGAACGATGCCGTTTCCGACAGAGCGCGGATTATAGATTCTCTCGATCAGTTCGACAGGACGGCCCTGGCCATTTTTCACGACTTCGAAAAGAACGATCTGGTCGATTCGGTGGAGTTGATTCGGGTCGACGCCGTCCCAGCTCCGGATCACAAGCGAGGCCGGATGGCCTTCGGCAGCATAGGTGTAGACTCCGAAAATAATCCGGGAGCCTTCGTCGCTCACCCGGCGTCCCGTGAAAGAACTGATATGGCCCCCTTCGTAAAAATACTGAAGCGATTCTTCATAAATTCTCCGGCCGTTTTCCTCGAGGATAACCGTGCTTTGCGCAAGATTTCCCTGTTTGTCGAAAAGGTATTCTGAAACCTGTTCGTAAACAGCGCTATGTCCGCTGCTGTCAATGCCTGCGTAGGTCTCGACGATAGTGAGATGGCTCGAACTCTCATTCAGGACGGTCAGGCTGTGATACTCGCGGTTCGCGGGAAGTTGAGAAATAATCGATCGTGATTCCGCCGCCAGGTTACTCAAATCGGGGGCTTGAAGGGCTGCGGCCCGAGGCGCAAGGGAGACTTTGTCCCACGCTTCGCCGCCGGCTCCGTAGTTTTCCCATAATTCGCCCGGAGTATCGAGAGGAATAGCAAGATTATGCAGCGCGGGGATATTCGAGGGGTTGGCATCACTGTAGAGAGATTCCATGACACGATCGATCTGGGCATGATCGGGCTGCGGCTGGGCAAAGTGATCGACCTTCGTGCCGCTCCAGATGACACCTGCGACCGCGGCGCTGCTCATTACATTTCGCAGCTCGAGCGATTCGATGGCAGGCACCGTTGACAGGTCGCGCCTTCTGAGGCCTCCGCGAAGTTCCGACCTCGCAGTCTTTATTTCTCCGGCCACATCATCGGGAATAAGGTGCTCCGGAACCCCCCTGACGATCACATAGTCGTCGCTTCCCATTTTGAGTTCATCGTAATTTCCCGCGCGCTGAAGATTCAATCGCCGCCGGACAAAAGCCTTTCCATTCCCGTTTTCGATGACTGTAAACGTTTTTAAAGTCTCGTCCTCCGGTCTGTAGAGTATTCTGGGACCTGTTTTCATTCCCCGGGCAGGCTTCTCTTCGCGGAGCGCGAGAACATCGAGAATCCTGAGTTTCTCTAAAAGCCTGTTTTTCCCATCCCCCGCAGCTTCCCGCGGCAGGTTCGCCTCAAGAACAGACAGCGGACGTCCTTTGCGTAAAAAAACCGTGAGGTTGAAAAGCCAGACGAAATAGAGTAACGCCAGGCTCTCGTCTCTATCGTCCAGAAAAAAAAGAGGGGTTTCGCCGGCGGTCTGGACGGGAATAAGAAGGCGCGGCGCCAGCTGATACCTGCTGTTTAAAGGCTGCTCATTTTTTTTCTGCAGATCCTGGAAATAGAGTTCTTCGAGAGGAAGAGGGCTGCGGATAAGCGCTTCGTGATAACTGGAATGCGAACCCTCGTCCTCGATCTGCCCTATGCGGGGAGTCACGACGAGATACGAATACCCCTGCTCCCGAAGATATCTTGCAAGGCCCGGCGTATGGAATCCGCCCGCGACGACCGCAGTGAGATTCCCCCCGCTTTTTTCAGCGAGCAGGACCGCTTTTTCAGCCAGTACTTTGTCGCGGCGTATCGCTGTCTGGTAAAAACGTTCGAAATGAAGAAGCCCGGCTGAGAGGCCCTTACTATCGAGAAGGATCGGTTCCGAGGCCCGGGCGAGAACGATCCGCGCATCGAGAATTTTTTTTATCTTCTCGAAATCAAATTTCTTCCGGTTCTCAAAATAGAAGACGGCATCGTCTTTATCGAGTGAAAGATCGAGGAGCTTTCTGAATACCGCCAGGACTTTGAGCGCGGCGAGAAGTTCTTCGTCACTGCCCGCCGCAAGCCGTGCCTCGACCGATGTCTCCAGAGCTTTCAATTCGGGAATAAGATTTACCGAGGCCTTTTCATAAAGGAGAACATACTCGAAGTAACGGGCCAGGCCGGCATACTTTACACTGAGACCGTGTCTGCCGCTCAGGGTGAGAAGCAAGCCGTAAAATTCCTGCCGTCCGATGAGTCCGGATCTCAGCCTGATCATCTGTGACCAGAATTTTTCCAGCTCCTCCTTCGATAAGGCCGTTCCGAGCTCCTTGAGAAACTGTTTCATATCCGAAGCAGCGGCTTCCATGTCAATTTTCTTTTCCAGGTCTGCGGCCTTCAGAAAGCCTGCCGTATGGGGATACTTCTCAGAAAAGTCAATCGCGGGGTCTTCCTTTGACTTTAAAAAGCGGGCGTACGAAATAAAATCGGTTCCATTCTTTTCGAAGGCTTCCCGGCTCCGAATATATTGTCCAAGTTCACCCTTGATTAAAACTCCCGCTATCAATTTTGATGCCGCATCGAGACTCTCGAGATCTTTCAGGGACTTCCCAGCTGCCGCGCGGGCCTCGAGATATGCCGTCAGGTTATCCTGATAAATTTGTTTGTCTTCGACGCCGAAAAGACGGAGATCTTTTCGGAGGACAACGGCCGCATACTCCGCGCCTGAAAGCCGTCCCTTTTTAAGCAGCAGCTCTGAAACATTTCTGCGTACTTCCAGATCGGGAAAGAAAGAAAAGTACTCGGTCAAAAGGCGGCCTTCCCTGCCTTCCACGGCGACGTCCTTGAGTTGGTGGTGATCATGAAGATAGCTGAGAATGGAACTGACGCTCCTCTGCGCCGATTCGGTCGCATGTGCATCCTGAATGATTACAAACGTTTCGGTTTTGGAACCGGCATGCCGGTCTTTGATGGTTCCGTAGTTGTCGGGAATGCTGAGGCGCAGGGCCAGCGGAAGGCTTACGCCAGAAGGGAGCTTTTGATCAGTGAGATCAGCCGAGGGCGGTCTGGGCAAAAACTGGGTGACATGGCCGATGCCTTCAGCCCAGGAAATATCCTGGGCGGCGTAAATAAACAGGACGATGGCAGAAAGAATCCTGAGCCGGTTTTTTTTTCGCGACGGAATCGGTTTCATGAAGGCTTTTCAAACTCTTAGGAATGGCAAGAGTATGCCCGATGTGGGTTTGCTGCTCAGACGATGGGTGTAAATTGTGTGTAAAAGGCGGAGATCAACTAATGAAGAGACTTGAGGCTTAAAAGGTGGATTTGATCAAAGCTTTTTTTAATTCCTGAACGCTTAACTGGAGGCGTCCCATAAGCTGCGTGAGCTGGGCGATATTCGAGAGGATCGGCGCGGGAATAAGGGCAGGATCTTCCAGCCACTTTTTAATCAAGAAGAACATGCCGTCCTGGGCTTCACGCAAGTCGAGATAAACGCCGATTTTCTGTGCGATCTTGTGGAGATTGACGCATTCGTTGACGACTTCCTCCCTGGGATCTCCGATAAACGTTTTCACGCGCTTATTTAATTCCGCATTGAAGAAAACCGGGATGGCGCTCTGCTGCAGATCCACGTTGAAAGATTTTGCGGTTTCGATAAGCCGGTAAAGGGGCGAAGCCTTTCTCAATGGAAAACCGAGTGCCGAAAGGATCTTCAATTCCTCGATAACGCGCTTGGTGAGAACGTGCTCGACTACGTAGCGGAGCTCGGCCGGGATAGGGAGATTAATCGAGCCGTAGATTTCGTTAATTCGCCGGCTCTCATCGTAGACGCGCTCATAAAATTTGCTGAGATTTCCGATCTGGCGCTTCGTGAGCCGCGTGATGATCCTGAGGCGGTCTTCGATGAGTAGGTCCTTGAGTGCGAAATACTTTTCCCCGAAGAGGCGGTCCATCTTCTTGAAAAGTTCTACGATATGCATATCGTGAAGTTCGTTGAATATGTCCGCCTCGAGTTCTTCAAAGTCCTGCTGGCCGAGGAAGGCCTTAACAGAACACCTGAAATCGTAAACCCCGATCTGGACGACCGCAAAAACGAATTCCCTCTCTTCGAGAGTAATTTTAGAGGACACTTTGACGCGTCCGAGGTTCAGCGTCGTATTGCCGAAGGATTCCTTGCGCTGATACTGTACCTGCAGATTGAAGGAGTAAATGTCGAGACGATTCGTCGAAGTATCGTAGTAATCCTCGAAAATCGAGCCGACTGCGTAATAGCTCACGATATGATCCAGATTCGCGACCGACTTCTTAACGAGCTTTTCGTAAACTCCCCTGCCGTCCTTGTAAACCTCGACGTTACTTTTCGCTTCCGTAAGCATCCCAAGAAAGTGATGCTCGAGGTTTTTCCCGCTGATTTCCAGAGCGAGCTGGATCGCGCGTGCGGCATACTGGAGGATCTGAACGGTTTCGATGCCTGAGATTTCCGTAAAAAACCAGCCGCAGCTCGTATACATGAGCATCGAATAGCGCTGCATTTCGAGCAGCTTGAGGCAGAAGGAAACTTCGTCGTGATCCAGCTCCCTGAGAGCGTGTTTTTTCATGAAGCGGTGAATGTTCGGTACTGAGCGGTCAAGAATCACGTGAATGTAATCGATGCGCGCGGCCCATACGTCCTTGAAATAATTGCTACCCTGTTCTTCGAAGAGTGCGGCAAGCGAGTCTCGCAGCCAGTCGAGAGAGTCCCGGAGAGGCGTTCTCCAGTGCTGGTGCCATTCAGGGGGTCCGCCGCCCCGGCAGCCGCAGTGTTCTTTCCATCTTTTCACGCCGTGGGCGCAGCTCCAGGAAGTCCCTTCGCCGCTATCGCCTTTTTTTAGCTTCACTTCGAATTGGGGCGGATTTTCCTCGAGAAATTCTCCATAATTCACAATACGGTAATTGCGGCCCGGCGCCTTGACGAAGAGGAGGTAGGCGAGGACACGGTCGCCGAACGCTTTATGATGACCGTAAGTTTCACCGTCTGTCGCTATATGGATAAGCTGGGGCCGTTCGCTGTCCACGATGGCGCCTTCGATCCGGTTCATGAAATGAACGGAATCAGCGAGAACGTCTTCAAAACCAACCGATTTTGAAATCGGCCCGTCGTAGAAGAAGATGTCGATAAACTTGTCCGGGTATTTCTCGAGAAAATAGCGGTAAGGCTGCCGCGGATCTATCTGGCCGCCGGAAACATCCGTCCACTCTCCAGCAAGAGGGCGGACAAAGTGAGCCTGATGCGGTTCAAGGATAAGGTACTTCATTCCCTCCTCGACCACCACCTCCAGAGTTTCTTCGTTGCAGGCCGTTTCGGCAAGCCATATCGATTCCGGCTCGCGTCCGAACCGGAAACGGAACTCGTCGACACCCCATTTGACCTGGGTGATTTTATCCTGCCGGTTCGCGAGCGGCATGATCATGTGATTGTAAACCTGTGCGATGGCGTTACCGTGCCCCTTATGCAGCGAGCGGCTTTTACGGTCCGCATCGAGAATCCTCTGATAACTTTCCGGGTGGGCCTGTTCAAGCCAGGACATCAGCGTGGGACCGAAGTTGAAGCTGATTCTCTCGAAATTGCTTACGATGTTTTCAATGGTTCCGTCGTTGGCGAAAACCCGGGCTTTTGAATTCGGGAGATAACACTCATGAAGGATTCTCTCGTTCCAATCGTGGTAGGGATTAGCGGACTCCTGGCGTTCGACGGCCTCGAGCCAGGGGTTTTCCCTTGGCGGCTGATAAAAATGCCCGTGGATGCAAATGCATATCTGCTTCATGAGATGAAGTTTACCTTATTGCTCGTCCAAGAGACGGGTTTTCTCTTTGAAAAATAGCTGACAGTTAGTTTTCGGCGATTTGTCATTGAACTTAAAATCCGACGGCCTTAAAAACGGCGCAAGGGGTTGAAAACGGCGGCAGGCCTTAGGAATTACAGAAAGTCCTGTAGTTGATTTCGGGGAATATGTTGTCTTTGCTTTCAAGCTGAGTGAGCCACGAAGAATCCAGCTTGTTCTCTTTGAGATCATCGTAAATACGCCCGAAATTGAGAAGATGTTCACGCGTCCTTTTTTCGGCGTAGTGGACCATGGTCCCGGTGTGAATGATAAAAGCCCAGTCGCTCGACTGCGCCAGAAAAAGTTCCCTGACCGCCTGTTTTAAAGCCCTTTCTTCAAGGGGCCCGCGGTTTTGGAACCGGTCTGCCATCTCGCTCATCCGCAGCGTTGCTTTGTGAAGGTGCGGGTAGATCCAGTCGTTGACGCCGTTAAGCCAGGTCTCGGTATAACCCTTGTAGCCCCAGCTCGAAAAAGAAGGCGTCGCCACCTGGTTGACCGGGAATTCTTTGAGATAATCACCGGGAGTCGCGAGCCGGACCGTTCTTTGATCGAACGCGGTCTTCCGTATCAGAAAGTTCAGAAATTCGGGGCCTTCATACCACCAGTGTCCGTAGAGTTCCGCGTCATAAGGCGCGACGATGACAGGCTTCCGGTCCATAAAGCCCGAAAGATACTCGCACTGTTTCTCGCGGTTGAACAGAAAATTCCCGGCGTGCTGCGCCGCCTTCTCGACTGCGCGCGAACGGACGTATGGTTGTTTCTGTTCGCTCTCGCCCGTAATGCGATGATACTTGATTCCCGTATTCACCCTTAAACCGTCCGGCGAAATATAAGGTTTAATGTAATCAAATTCGAGATCGAATCCGATATCGCGGTAAAATTCACGATAGTCGGCGTCGCCTGGGTAACCCTCGGCGGCGGACCATACCTGCTTCGAGGATTCGACATCACGCCCGAACGCCGCGACTCCCGAGGGACAGAAAAGCGGTGCGAAGCAGCCATATTTGGGTTTGGGCTCGGCGAAGAGGATGCCGTGAGTGTCCAGAAGGAAATAACGGATCCCATATTCTTTCAGGATTTCATCGACGCCTGGATAATAACCGCACTCGGGGAGCCATATGCCCTCGGGCCGGACGCCGAAAGCCGATTCGTGAAGACGCGTGCCGGCCTCGATCTGCGCTCTCACTGCGGCGCGTGTCCGGTTGATAAGCGGAAGAAATCCGTGGGTCGCAGCGCAAGTGATGATTTCCAGAAGCCCCGCCTCCTGAAACTTCCTGAACGCCCGCGTCAGATCTTTCTGGTAGCGGTTCAGGAAAGTGTCCCTTGCCCGCGTGAAATGCCAGTAGTAATGAAGGGCCGTATCGTTGAATTCGGGTTGAAAACGAGTCCGCTCCACTTCGCGGTTCGTAAGTTCGATCAGCTTGTCAAGATGCTTGAGGTAGCGGTCCTGGAGCAGTCCGTCTTTCAGCATGGATACCAGAGGCGGTGTGACCGACATCGTGATCCGGCAAGGCACCCGGTCGGCCATGAACCCTTCGAACATGTGGATCAGCGGGATATAAGTCTCGGTGATCGCCTCATAAAGCCAATGTTCTTCGAGAAAAAATTCGTGTTCCGGGTGGCGGACGAACGGAAGGTGCGCGTGGAGTACGAGTGTAAGAAATCCTTTTTCCATAGAAGCCTGTTAAAACTCTTTTAATACGGGGGCGGGTCTTTCCGTATCCCGCTGAACCGTGGGGGTAATTGTGCGCTCCTCGATGCCGTCTGCCGAGAAAGCTTTCGCTTCAAAAATAAAACTGCCGTCAGGAAGAGCGAATCGGGTTGAGAACGTGCCGTCAGGCCTCAGCTTCATTTCGCGGCCCTGAAAGGTAACACGCGCGTCGGGTTCCGTCGCACCGTAAACGATCACTTCGCAGTCGAGGACAAACCAGAAACCTCTTTGCTTATCCTGTCCCATAAGCTGAACGGGACGGCCTGAAGCGCTCGATATACCAGAAAGCCAGGCCGAACCGGAGCCGGATGAAACCCCGGACATGAATTGTTTTTCGATCATCTTCTGGAGTTCATCTGAACTTCTGCCATTTATCTCGCCGGCAGCGGCAACGCCGCCCGAGGCTTCGTAAAGCCGCTGCTGGGCCTCCGCGCCTCCCATCCATTTTTCATCGACGATTTCTGAAATCGACGCGCGGGGCATCGCTATGACGTTCGACCTCGCAAGCGGAGCAAACCGGCCGTCTTTGTGAAGCAGACCGATTTCAACAACGTAACTGCGTCCCGGTTGAACGTGTACATACCAGTTCCTGACCATGTTCTCGAGACGGATATCAAAAAAACAAGTGCCTTTGGGGCAGCTAGATAGATCGAAGACGCGCAGGATTGAAGACGTTTCAGGTTTGGCAGCTTTCAGGCTTCGCAAAACTTCTTCTTCGTGCCGCGGCTGAATTTCCCAATAGGTAAAAAGCCAATAGGGGTCGCGGACCATCGCGAAAATGAGGTTGTCGCCGTAATTATCGGGAAGGGAACGAGCGCGGGTTTCGGGATACAGGTCGCTTGCCTTCAGCGGCTCGGAGTCATTCGACGAGAATTGGGCATGAACTGTCTTTTTGAGACGGATAAGTTCAAATTCTCGGGCTTCTGCCTCAACCTTACTTTTGACGGAAGTCCTGTCGGTGTCGCCGGCATTCTTTGTAATCGAAACGTCATTGGAATTTTTTTTGGCCGCGGCCTTGTTCGGAGGGGTACTGCGGCCGGGCTTTCTATCTTCGGGCTTCGAAATTCGTGCCATTTGGGCATCTCCTGCTGAGAGGACTACATGGGCCCTTTTTGAGTGTTCATAATACCTTAATATAATTAAGGCCGACACAACTTTTTAAAAGATTGAATCGGGCGGGCGGGGTAAATAAGACGAGAGCAATCCCGTCGGCGGTTATTTGCCCTTCTTCTGCGGAATCCCCCAAACCTCATCCGCATATTCCCGGATAGTCCTGTCACTTGAAAAAACAGGCGATCTCGCGACGTTTAAAATGGATTTTCGGGTCCAGTCTTCCTGGTCGGAGTAGTTCTCCGATATCCGTTTCTGTATCTGGCAATACGCGTCAAAGTCGGCACAGATGAGATAGGTGTCGGTTTTCATGAGGTTCTGAAGGAGCGGCACAAAAATATCCGGTTCGAGAGGCGAAAAGAAATTAGTCCGGATCATACGGAAGATTTCGGAAAGAACGGCGGATTGAGCGATGTACTCCTGAGGTCTGTACCCCTCGTTCTGCTTTCGCTGCACTTCCTCCGCGTTGAGTCCGAAAATAAACACGTTTTCAGCGCCGGCGGCATCGCGGATTTCAATGTTGGCGCCATCGAGCGTCCCGACCGTGAGAGCGCCGTTCATCATGAATTTCATGCATCCCGTACCCGAAGCTTCCTTACCAGCGGTCGAAATCTGTTCAGAAAGATCGCTCGCCGGGAAAATTTTTTCGGCCAGTGACACGCGGTAGTTTTCGAGAAATACGACTTTGAGCGTATCTTTTGTGGCCTTGTCATGATTGATGACGCTTGCGATGCTCGTGATAAATTTAATGATGAGTTTCGCCATCGTATAGCCGGGCGCCGCCTTGCCGCCGAAAATAAAAGTTCTCGGGACCATCTTTTCGCGGGGATTTTCCTTCAGCCTGAGATACTCGGAAATGATGTAGAACGCGAAGAGAAGCTGGCGTTTGTACTCGTGAATGCGTTTGACCTGTACGTCGAACATGGAGTTGACGTTCAACTTCATGCCCTGTGTTTTGTACACGTAGTCGGCGAGGTGTTTTTTGTTTTCCGCCTTGATCCGCCGCCATTCATCATGGAAGGCGCGGTCGTTTTGAAATTTTTCGAGTTTCTTCAGATCTCGAAGGTCCGTCGTCCAGGTTTTTCCTATTGATTTCGTGATGTGGCCGGATAAATTCGGATTTGAACTGATAAGCCAGCGGCGGGGCGTGATTCCGTTGGTCTTGTTGTTGAACCTCTCCGGAAAGACTTCATGGAAGTCTTTGAACAGCTGGGAGACGAGCAATTCCGAATGAAGCTTGGAGACGCCGTTGATTGAGTGGGATCCCACGATGGCAAGAAAGGCCATCCTCACTTTCTTAGGGTAACCTTCTTCAATAAGGGACATGCGGCGGAGACGTTCGTTGTCACCTGGGAACTGATTTGCGACTTCGCGCATGAAACGCGCGTTAATCTCATAGATAATCTGCATGTGGCGGGGAAGAAGATTTTCGAAAAGAGGGACGGCCCAGGTTTCGAGAGCTTCAGGAAGTACCGTGTGGTTAGTGTACGCGAAAGTTTTAACGATGATATCCCAGGCGCTGTCCCAGTCGAGTAGCTCGTCATCGAGCAGGAGCCGCATGAATTCCGCCACGGCAAGGGCGGGGTGCGTGTCGTTCAACTGAATCGCAATTTTTTCCGGAATTTTCGTGAGGTCTTCGTTTTCTACCTTGAAACGCCGGAGAATGTCGGCGACCGAAGCCGCCGTAAAAAAATATTCCTGTTTCAGCCGGAGTTCACGTCCCATCGAAGTCGCGTCATTCGGATAGAGGACCTTGGAAATGTTTTCTGTGAACATTTTATTGAATACGGCTTTCTCGTAGTCGCCCGTGTTGAAGTATTCGAGGTCGAACTCCTCCGAACTGCGCGCGGACCAGAGACGCAGCGTATTCACCGTATCGTTTCCATACCCCGGAATCGGAATGTCATAGGGCATCGCTATGACATCCTGGGTATTGACCCATTCGTGCCTTAGCCTTCCCTTGTGGTCGGTATAGACAAAGTTTTCGCCGTTATACTTGATCGTCACGGCGTATTCAGGACGTTGAAATTCCCACGGATTGCCCTTCTTCAGCCATTCTTCAGGTGCCTCGACCTGATAGCCGTCAAGGATCTTCTGCTGAAAAATTCCGTAGTCGTAACGAATGCCGTAACCGTGGCCGGGGATACCGAGAGTGGCCATGGAATCAAGAAAGCATGCGGCAAGCCTGCCGAGGCCGCCATTACCGAGCCCCGCGTCGGCTTCTTCTTCCGCGATTTCCTCGAGCGTCACTCCGAATTCTTTCATAGCTTGTTCCGCCTGTTCAATAAGGCCGAGATTCATGACGTTGTTTACGAGTAAGCGCCCGATCAGAAATTCCATCGAAAGGTAATAGACCCGCTTCACGTTTTTCTTGTGATAATTCTGCTGGGTCTCGATCCATCGCTCCACGATACGGTCGCGCACCGCGATCGATAACGCGAGAAAGTCGTCATGCCGAGTGGTCGTGTACTGGTCTTTGGCGAGACTATAATGAAGGCTCGAATAATAGGACTGTTTCAATCCCTCCTTGGTCATGTCTTTGTGGACGATTTTCCAGATGTCTTTATTCGTCTTATCGCCCTTTTCAGGCATATCCGTTTCCTTTCACTGAAGCTAATTGATAGAGGAAGGCGAAAATGAACCGCCCGCGGAAGGCGTACGGCGCTGCCTCGGGGGGCCCTAGATTATCAGATTTGAACGGGAATCCAAAGCTCTGGTTTAGACTGATCTCTGTTGAAAGGGTTTAGATCCCGGCTTGCACACTGTTTCGGCGGCGCCTAGGGCAAACTTTATCCGCGCGTTCTTCTAGGTTCCGGCGGCGAGTCTTTTGATTCCTGAAAGCGGGACGTGGGCCCAGTCAGGACGGTTGTTTATTTCATAATTTAATTCATAAACGGCTTTTTCAAGTTCGAAAAAAGAAAGCAGCTCCATAAAGTCGGAAGTTTCGAGAGCGAAAAGTCCGCCGCGGGAGCCGGCCGTTTCCCGGTATGCGTTAAGATAGGCGCCCCGGACGAGCTCGTGCCACAGGCTTCCGAGCCCGCGCAGATTGGCGGCACTCTTTTTTTTAAGGTACTCATACTCAGAAACATATGCCGCGTAACTGAACGATCTGAGCATACCGGCGACGTCTTTGAGCGGGCTTGTCTTCTGCTTCCGTTCGGCGATGCTTCTTAAAGGTTCTCCTTCGAAATCGGTAACACACCAGCTCTTCTCGGTTTTCAGGACCTGGCCCAGATGATAATCACCGTGATAACGGATTTTCAGGATGCCTCTTGCGGCAAAGCGCCGGACGTTTTCAGCCTTTCGATTGATCGCAGCGGAAGAGTTAAGGAATTCGCGGTAGAGAGCTTCCGAAGAAGCCGGCAGTTCTCTTTTAAGCGCCGCCTCGGCCGCGCCAGAGGTCCTGTTAAGAAGCGTAGTAAAGCTTTCGAGCCATCGCGCAGCGTCCGCTTCTTTCGAAGATTCCGGGAGAAAGAGAGGATCGGAAGTGTCTGAGGCGAGAGCGTGGTGCATTTCAGCGGTCACCCGGCCGAGTTCTTCAAATTCAGGGAGAGAACTTCTAATGTCTCTCTCGGCCGCTTCCCAGTTTATTTCCCCGCTGCTGCCTGCGGCATGCCGACCATAATACCCGTCGAGATATTGCAGTGTGAACTCCCAGCCGTCGGACCTGCTTTTTACGAAATCTACCAGAATCGCGAAGGTCGAGCTATCGTCTTTGCTTGTCTGATAAATCGCGTCGCCCCGGAACTGAGGGACGTTTTTATAGCCGCAGCGCGTCAGATATCGCAGCATATCCGCCTCAGGATTGATCTCCCGATCAGCCATGCGGATAACTTTAAGCACCCATGTTTTGTCCGCGACGAGCGATGTATTGCTCTGCTCGCCTTTCATTTTTTTGACTTCCCCTTTCACTGTCAGCAATCCGGCGCTGTCCGCTTCCGGCTGGAACCGTATCAAGCCCGAGCAGGTCGTCAGCGCGGCGCTTTCGGTCATCTGTTTGAAAAGCCAGCTGTTAAAATTCCCGTCGAGGAAGGCGTCAAAAAAAAGATATTTCGTCCCGTTGTCGGAGAAAGAAAGAAGAGGGGGTTCCGTCATCGCGCTGACCGAAGCGTTTTTTGAATCGAGTACGACGTAGGGCGCAAAATAGATTTCGGGCCCGCGCCCCGCATAATCGATCTGCAGAAACATCAGCAGGGCCGGAAGAAGGGTGCCTTGCGCGGAAGCCGCATCGAAGACACTTACCGCGGTGATTTTTTCGCCTTTGCTCCGGAACCATCGCTGGCTCAGGAGATACGCTCGCAGCTCATCCTGCGGGATAGCAGAGAAGAGATTCAGATAAAAACGGGCGGCATCGTCGCAGAGAGGGGTGTTGAGTGAATCCGAATTACGAAGGCGATCCGCCATGCCCCCCCTCCTTACCTTCCGACGGCGGTGTCTCGGGGGGCATGAGACGGAACCAGTAAAAGCCGTGCGGTGCAAAGGTGAGAAAATAAGGCAGTTCTCCGATTTTTGGAAACTTGACACGGCCCATGAGCTCTACCGGTGCCCAGCCGTTGTAATGGCTGAGATTGAGCTCCACAGGCTGGACGTAACGCGAGAGATTATTGACGATAAGGAGCGTTTCGTCTCCATAAGCCCGAATGTAGGCGAGCACGGCTTTATTGCCCGAATTAATAAATTCAAGGCTTCCCCGTCCAAAGGCTTTGTACTCCTTGCGGGTCTTGATGAGGCGTTTCATCCAGTTGAGAAAGGACGTCGGCGTGCGCATCTGGGCTTCGACGTTGACTGCCTGATATCCGTAGACGGGGTCGACGATAAGCGGTGCGTAGAGCCTCGCCGTATCCGCACTCGAAAAGCCGGCGTTGCGGTCACCCGTCCACTGCATGGGAGTCCGGACGCCGTTGCGGTCGCCTAAGTAAATATTGTCGCCCATACCGAGTTCGTCCCCGTAATAAACGATGGGACTTCCGGGCAGGCTGAAAAGAATACTGTTCAGAAGTTCCATTTGCCTTCTGCCGCCGCTCAGGAGCGGTGCGAGGCGGCGCCTGATGCCGAGATTCAGTTTTGCTTTGGGGTCAGTCGCGTATTCCTTCCACATGTAGTCGCGCTCTTCCTGCGTCACCATTTCGAGTGTGAGTTCGTCATGGTTGCGGAGAAACATGGCCCACTGACAGTTCTCGGGGATAGGCGGCGTCAGTTTCATGATGTCGATGATGGGCGTACTGTCTTCTTTGCGGATTCCCATGAATATGCGCGGCATCACCGGAAAGTGAAAAGCCATGTGGCATTCGTCCCCGTCGCCGAAATAGGGCCGGACGTCCGGCGGCCATTGATTCGCTTCGGCGAGAAAAATTTTGTCCTGGTGTTCCGGGCCGAGTTCCGCGCGCAAGGTCTTCAGATATTCGTGCGTCTCGAGAAGGTTCTCGCAGTTTGTCCCGTCCCGTTCGTAAAGATACGGCACGGCGTCGAGCCGGAAACCGTCGACTCCCGACTTGAGCCAGAAATTGAGGATATTGAGCATCGACTGCCGCACGGCGGGACTGTCGAAGTTAAGATCTGGCTGATGACTGAAGAACCGGTGCCAGTAATACTGCCCGGCCGCCGCGTCCCAGGTCCAGTTGGACTTTTCGGTATCGGTAAAAATAATCCGGGCCTGGGAATACTTCGTGGGATCGTCGCTCCAGACGTAATAATCCCGCCGCTTGGAATCACGGGACAGCCTGGCTTCCTTAAACCATGGGTGCTGATCGGAAGTATGGTTGATGACGAGTTCGATGATCACTCGAATGTCGCGCTTGTGCGCTTCTTTTACGAAACGCCGGAAGTCCTGCATCGTGCCGTATTCCGGGAGAATCTCCCGGTAATCGGCTATATCGTAACCATCGTCTTTGAGCGGAGACTTATAGAATGGCAGGAGCCAGATGCAGTTGATACCCAGTTCTTTAAGATAGTCCAGCTTCAGGATGAGACCCTCGATGTCTCCTACGCCGTCGGCGTTCCCATCAAAAAAGCACTTGATGTGAAGCTCGTAAATTACCGCGTCTTTAAACCAGAGAAGATCTTTTTCCATAACCGCAGCGCATACTCCGAGTAAAAGAAAGCTTCAATGTGATTTACTTTTTAGCCGGAAAATATGAACCGGTTCGAAATAAGGGTCGAGCCGGACGTAATTAGTGCTGCCCTTCCAGTAATACTTTTCTCCCGTGATCAGATCTTTCATCTGGTAGGTCTGCCAGTCTTCAATTCCAAACTTCCATATGGGAATCGTCACGGAATCTTCCTGCGTATGAAAGGGGTCGAGATTCACGACGACCACGATGATATTGGTGTTGTCAGGCGTCCTTTTTCCATAACAGAGAATGTTCTCGTTGCGGGACTCGTAAAACTCGAGATTCTTGTATGTCTGCAGAGCAGGATTGTCGCGTCTTATTCGATTCACGCGCGCTATGTAATCTTTTATGTTGTTTGGATTGTTCCAGTCGCGGACCTTGATTTCGTACTTTTCGGAATCCAGGTACTCTTCCGAGCCTTCGTGGAGCGGAGTGTTTTCCATGAACTCGAATCCGCTGTAGATTCCGTAGACGGAAGACAGCGTGGCCGCGAGAGCAAGACGGATTTTGAAGCCTGGACGTCCCCCGCGCTGAAGGTATTCGTGCAGAATATCCGGGGTATTCACGAAGAAGTTTCCACGGAAGTAATATTTCATGTCGGTCTGGGTCAACTCTTCGAGATACTGGAGGAGATCGCGCCTGGTGTTTCGCCACGTAAAATAGGTGTAAGACTGATTGAAGCCCGCTTTGGCGAGAAACTTCATCATCTTGGGACGGGTGAAAGCTTCAGCGAGAAAAATGGTTTCCGGATGATCCCTTCTGACTTCCTCGATCAGCCACTGCCAGAAACGCAGGGGTTTCGTATGCGGGTTGTCTACACGGAAGATGAAAACGCCCTGCGCGATCCAGAAGAGAAAGATGCTTTTCATTTCAAGCCAGAGGTTCTGCCAATCGGCGCAGTGAAAATCGATCGGATAGATGTCCTGATATTTTTTAGGCGGGTTCTCCGCGTAACGGATCGTGCCGTCAGGCAGATGGTAGAACCAATCGGGGTGCTGCTTCACATAAGGATGATCCGGTGAACATTGCAGCGCAATATCAAGCGCGACTTCCATTCCGTAATCTTTCGCTGCGCGGACAAACCCGCGAAAGTCGCGGATTGTTCCGAGTTCCGGATGAATTGATTTGTGGCCGCCCTCTTTTGCGCCGATGGCCCAGGGAGAGCCGGGCGCGTCTTTTTTTGCGTTCAAAGTATTGTTCGGACCTTTTCTATCAGTCACTCCGATGGGATGAACCGGCGGCAGATAAAGCACGTCGAAGCCCATTTTCCGGATGTCCGGCAGCCGCCGCGAGCAGTCGCGGAAAGTCGCGCTTTTATTTTTTCTCTTTCCCTGGGAACGTGGAAAAAATTCATACCACGCGCTGAAATCCGCCTGCTTCCGGTCAACATAAAGCTGCAGAGTCGTCTCATAAGTGGTCGCGAGCCGCTTCAACGGATATTTTTTTATTTCACTCTGAAAAAGAGGTCCTTCAATGATTGTCAGCACCTCGGCGCTCACGCCTTCTGACATGACAAGCTGCTGCCGAAGCTGGGCTATCTTTTTCTTGTCCGCCCCTTTGGCCGAGAGTTCCATTTCCTGAAGTTCGAGGATGCCTTCTTCGAGATCCGATTTTACTTCCGGGTAAGCGGGGCATTTTTTTCTCATGAACTGAAGCCACGAAGCAACGGGATCTTTCCACGCGAGAATCGTATATTCGTAAATCGCATTTTCTGCGGGCGTAAACTCGCCGGCCCATCTGTCGTTTTCCAGAAAACTCATGGGTGTTTCGCGCCACTCAGAGCTGTTTTTCTTGCGGTACCTTACAACGGCTGCCAGCACGTCATGGCCGTCCTTGTAAATGTCCGCTTCTACACGGAACGGTTCTCCCGCAGTCCATTTGACGGGATACTTTCCCTTGTCAAGCTCAGGGCTCAGTCCTTCTATTACAATAGGGTTGAATCTGCCGCTGTTGATCAGCATTTCGGCTTCCGGCCTGGGCTTGGCACCGCGCACGGGACGTTGTTTCAATAGGGGTTTAGCCCTGAGTCCCGCGCCCCGGCGTTTGGCAGCCGGTGCTCTCAACACGCTAAGAATCCGAGGCATCAGCTCTCCCATTTATAAATGTTCATCGCCAGGGGCGGCATATTGAGGCAGAGAGAATAGGGACGCTTGTGCCAGGACATTGTGTGCGTGTGCTGCCCGCCGTAGTTTCCGATACCGCCGCCGCCGTATTCGCTGGCATCGCTGTTCAGTATTTCCTGAAAATAACCGTGCACCGGAACTCCGATACGATAGTTCATCCGGGCCATAGGCGTCATGTTGCAGGTCACCAGCATCATTTGACGACGGTCGCGCGACCAGCGGGCGAAACTTACCACGCTCGCGTCTCCGTCTGAAAAATCGATCCACTCAAATCCCGCCGGCTCAAAATCCATTTCATAAAAAGCACGGTGTCCTTTGTAGACCCGGTGCAGGTCGCTCGTGAAGTGCAGCAATTTCTGATGGGGTTCGTAATGCAGCAGGTGCCAATCGAGCGACGTCGTCGAGTTCCATTCCTTCCTCTGGCCGAAATCATTGGTCATGAAATTCAGCTTCTTTCCCGGGTGGGCGAACATGTACCCCAGAAAAAGTCTCGTATTGGCGAATTTCTGCCAGTCGTCCCCCGGCATCTTTTCCAGAAGCGACTGCTTTCCATAAACCACCTCGTCGTGAGAGATGGGAAGGGTGAAGTTTTCTGAAAAAGCGTAAATGAGCGAGAAGGTCAAAGTCCCCTGATGATATTTCCGGTAAACGGGGTCCTTTTCAAAATAATCGAGCGTGTCGTGCATCCAGCCCATGTTCCACTTCATGCTGAAGCCAAGTCCTCCCAGATAGGTTGGGCGGGACACGCCAGGCCAGGCGGTCGATTCTTCCGCGATCGTGAGCACGCCCGGATGATGCGCATGGACGGTCTCGTTGAATCTCTTCAAAAAATCGATCGCTTCGAGGTTTTCATTTCCGCCGTACATGTTGGGTTCCCACTCACCGGCTTTCCTGGAATAGTCAAGGTAGAGCATGGACGCAACCGCATCGACCCGGAGACCGTCGATGTGGTATTTCTCCAGCCAGAAAAGGGCGTTTGAAATGAGGAAGTTCCGGACTTCATTCCGTCCATAGTCGAAAACTAGCGTTCCCCAGTCTTTGTGCTCACCTTTTTTCCAGCCTTCGTAGGCATATATCTGGCGGCCGTCAAAATCGGCAAGACCGTGCCCGTCTTTCGGAAAATGGGCCGGTACCCAGTCGAGGATGACGCCGATATGGTGCTGATGACAATAATCCACGAAATACATGAAGTCTTCCGGCGTTCCGAATCGGCTTGTCGGCGCGTAATAGTTCACGACCTGATAGCCCCACGATTCATCCAGAGGATGCTCGGCGATGGGAAGAAGCTCAACGTGGGTATAGCCGACCATTTCGCAGTGAGCAACGAGTTCGTGTGCCATCTGGCGGTAATTAATGAATTCCCAGCTGCCGTCCGTCTGCTTGCGTTTCCACGATCCGGGGTGGATCTCATAAACGGAAATGGGGGCGTCGAGATAGTTCCAATGCTGCCTTGCCGTCATCCACTTTCGGTCTCTCCACTTATATTCCTCAAGACACGCGACGACCGATGCCGTCTGCGGCCTCAGCTCCGCCTGATAAGCATAAGGATCGGACTTGAGACGGATCTGGTTGTCGACGCTGGAGCGGACTGCGAATTTGTAGACCTCGCCCTCCTTCAGGCCGGGTATAAAAAGTCCCCACACTCCCGAAAAATGGATACGCGACATGGGATGCGCGCCTGGCCGCCAGTGATTAAAATTTCCGACAACGCTGATGCTTTTGGCGTTGGGAGCCCAGAGAGCGAAATGCACGCCCGAGACATTATTGAACGTTTTCAGGCGCGCGCCGAATTTCTCATAACTTTTATAGTGCGTTCCCTGCCCTATCAGATAAAGATCAAACTCGCTGATTTCGGTACAGAAAGAATACGGGTCTTCGTGTTCTTCGGCCACGCCGTCTTCGCATTCAAAATTAAGCTTATAAGGGAAATTTCCGTCTTCGTCCGGGAAAAAAGCCTGAAAAAAACCCGCGGGGTGAATCTTCTCCATGACCCGGCGGGTCCGCCTGGGGCCGGTTTTTTTGATCCACGCGGTTTTAGCCCTCGGCAGGTATGCGCGAATGACGACTGTGCGGTCTTGCTTATAAAAATGGGGGCCGAGAATTTCAAAGGGTTCGGGTTCTTCGAACTGGATGAGTCTTTCGATTTCGCGGCTTGTTATGGCTTGTTCGACATGGTCTTTCGCGGAAGAAGAGCGCCGTACTTTTCGCTTCGGCTTGGTATTAACTTTCATATGATCCAGACCATTTGAAGACAGAGGAACCGTTAGCAAACAATTATTTAAGAACCAGCATGGGTCCACGCATCCGGAACCACGGAATCAACATTCTCCGGGGGGCCTTGCCGGGAAGGCAAGGGCGGGATGTTTTTTCATTATCCATTTCACCGCGGAGGTTTCAACGTTTTTTAAAGAATCCACGCAAAATACGGAAAAATCCTAGGCGGTGACCTTCTCTGGCCGGAGGGCACCGTGAGGTTTCCCTGATACTGGTATAAAAAGCGGCTTTTTCAGACCGGCGGAAAAGAGCCGCGTGCGAGCTCGCTGCTGGTTGTGCGGGAAGGCATCCGTGCGGGCAGCATGAAGGAGAAGCGGCTGCTTTTCTGATATTCGGATTGGACATACGTTTTGCCGCCGTGTTCGTCAATGATTTTGCTGGAACGGGCTTCCGGCAGGCCTACGAAAAAAATGGAAGCTGACCGAGCGGGAGAGTGATACGAAAAGCGGGCCCAGCCAGGCATGAGCAGTCGCCTCGTTGGATGCGCCTCGCCTGTACATGGCGGTAAAACAGACCAGCCATAGGGAAGAGAATAAAGTAATGAGACAGAAAGACCGGCTGACGAGAGAAGGCCGTTCACGAAGCATAACGTAAACGCCGAGCCCGATCATGGCGGCTGCCGTGGCGCCTACCGGCAAGGCCGCGAGATTGAACCGGAACCGGGATTGCAGAAGTTGAGGTTATCATACCGGCTCTTCCCGAACTTCGCACGGTCCGAGCTTTGCCTCGATCTTCTCATAAAGTTCTTCGGGTTCGAAGGGTTTGATCAGAAAGTCATCGGCCGAGCTTTTGAATGGCCGATTCTCTTCGAGGACCGTTGAATCAGCCGTTACAAAAATGACCGGTATGTGCATCAGCTCCGGGTTTCGGCGGAGCCTTTCGAAGACCTGGAATCCGCTGATGCCCGGAAGTCTTATATCAAGAAGAATAAGATCGGGCGACTCTTTGCCCGCAGCATCGAGCGCGGATTCACCATCGTAGGAGAAACACGTTCTATAGCCCTTCTTCTCCAGTCTCAGGGTTAAATAATCGACAAGAGCCCGCTCATCATCGACTACGAGAATTTTTTTATTCATGCCCTGCCGCCTCCCCTGGGCGGTAAATTCAAGGTTTCATGACGTGGTGCGTTTTAAGGCCGGCCCTCACATGCTGATCAACGGTAGGCAGAGTGAAGGAAAAACTGCTGCCTTCATTATAGACGGATTCAACCATCAATTCACTGTGGTGTTCTCTGATGATCCGGCTCGAAATCACGAGCCCGAGTCCGGTGCCTCCCGGGGCCGCGATTTTACCGCTCTCCAGCTGGCCGAACTTGCGGAATAATTTAGGGATATCCTCTCTTTTGATACCGATACCCGTGTCCTCTATGGCGATGCGCATCAGATCGCCCTGCACAAGCGACCTCACAAGAATTTTTCCCTCAGACGTAAACTTCACAGCGTTATTGATAAGGTTGACGAGGACCTGCGTTATTCGGTCGCGGTCACAGATGACGGAGGGAGGATTGTCAGCGAGTTGAACTTCATAAGTCAGGCTTTTATTGCGGGCGAGAGACTCGGTAGTCTTTACCGCTTCCCGGATAATATCGTTGATATTATTTTCTTCCAGACGGAACTCGACGATTCCGGCCTCGAGCCTCTGAAAGTCGAGAACGCTGTTGACGAGGCGCACCAGGCGGTCAACGCTGGACTTGGTCGTCACAAGGATGTCCGTCTGCTCTGGATTGATGTCTCCGGTAAGGCCTTCAAGCATGACGCTGATGCCTTCCCGTACCGAATGAAGGGGCGTGCGCAGCTCATGAGCCACCATGGAAATCAATTCGGATTTGATATCCAGAGATTCGCGGTATTTGCGCTCAGTGATGTCCTTCATAAAACAGTAATAGCCTGTAAAACGGTTCTTCTCGTCGTAGGTTTTGATCATGACCATCTGGTTGTTAAAAATAGACCCGTCCTTGCGCATGGCCCGCAGTTCGATTTCACCTTTCCCTCCATGCAGCATGAACTGATAAGTGACGTCGAAATCCTTCTTATCATCACGGAAGACGGTGCGGGCGAGTGTTATTCCTTTCGCTTCCTCTGCGTCAAAGCCGAACATGTCGAGAAAAGACTTATTGGCCATGGTGCATAGGCCATGTTCATCGTAACGGGAAATTCCTTCCACCGCATTGGCGAGAGCAAGACTCATTTCCCTTAATTCGTTTTCCGCCCGTTTTCTTTCCGTAATATCGCGGGCGCGAGAAAGAAGGTATTGCCTGCTGTGCAGCTCGATCATGCCGCAGTGAATTTCGACCGAAAAAGTGCTGGTGTCCTTTCTCTGGAATATTCTTTCGAGCGTTACAGGCTTCGAGCCGCGGAGCCTTTCAAACAGGGACTTATAACTTTCCCGGTCAAACACGATGTCGATACCCGTAATGTTCATCCCGAGCAATTCCGCCCTGCTGTAACCGAGACTCTCGCATGCCCGCTGGTTGACTTCCGCGAGCCGTCCGGAATCGTCGCTGAGGAAAAGCGCTTCCCCCGCCTGCTCGATCACTCCGCGGAAACGTTCTTCGCTCGCCCTGAGCTGCTCTGCTTTCTTGCGCTCGGTCATATCGACAATGGAAATCAGGACGAAACTCCCATCCTTCATATGGATAGGGCTGAGGCGCGCTTCCACAAAAACAGTCCCGCCTTCACGTCGCATGACGCAGAAATCTTCTTCCATGTAGATCATCTGCTTACCGTCCTTGAGAGAATCCTCAACCAGTTTCGAGAGGATGCCGTGATAACGTTCGGGAAAGAGGGCGTGGTAAGGAATTTCGGACAGTTCTTCCCTGGATCTCCGTGTCAGGCTCTCGGCCATGGAGTTCACAAGCGTAATCTTTCCATGCGGGTCGACCATCAGAATTGCATTCGGAGCGAAATCGATCACCATCTGAAGTCTTTCCTGCGACTGTTCGGCGGCGCGGCGCGCATCCTCGGCGTCCCGCATGATGTTCACGGCCGCCTGGCGCGACTTTTCCAGATCCTGGGCGTGTCTTTCCAGCATGCGGTTCGCCGATTCAAGGCTTCTCGTTTTTTCCTCGACCCGCCGGGCCATGGGCCGAAAGATAAAAAGAGCGATGAGAAGGATAATGAGAAGGTTGGCGGCCAGGAGAAGCTGGCCGCCCCGCATCAGGCCCCGTATCCTGAGATTGCTTTCACTTTGGAATTGTCTTTCGAGAGTCTCCAAAGCGGCCAGCATGTGGCCTTTTTGAGCCGTCTGAAGAATAAAAAGAAGCGCCTGATTATCCAGAACCAGCGATTCCGGCGGAGTCTGAGCGAGATCGCGAAGTTTCAGGAGATATTCCCGCATGTTACGATCCAGAAAAACCGGGTCTTCGAAAAAAAGGTTCCGGAATTCGGCGGCCGTTTCTTTACTCAGGACTCCCTGTTCTTCCGTCTTTTGCATCAGCACCTGATGATGATCTTCCATGACTTCAGAAGCACGTATAAGAAGATGGCGGAGGTTATCAACCTCTTCTGTGCCCTCGCTCTTCACCAGAAGACGCGCGATCACAGACGAACGCTCGAGAAGCATTCTCTGCTTGCTGCTGTAGTTGATCGCGGAGGCGTCGGATTCGATCTGTTTTATCGCTTTAGCGATGAGGCTCGCATCGAGGAGGAGGAGGAATGCCAGAATGCAGATTGCGAGAATCCATCTAACCTGGATATCCCTGCTGAATTTGGTGTCAAAAGCCCTGGCCATACCTGCTCCTCTATGAGCTGATCAGATATCAGTCAGCGCCGCAGTAATTTTCAGATGGTGCGATCGCGGCGCGGGAAAGGTGATCAGTTTTCCGCTGTATAAAATAGACGCGCCGCCCGAAGCGTATAAAAGCTTAAAAGATGCGTCGTCCGAAAAAATAAAAACCTTCCGTTATTGTCCTTTTTGCCTGATTGACCCTCCCAAAAACTCAGGAAGGCGCTCCCAGCAAAAATCCTTGCCCGTATTCGACGCCGGCACTGATCAGGACGTTCAGATCGAGCCTGGTTTCAACACCTTCCGCTATGATGCGTGTCCCAAGTTCGCGGCACGCTTTCACCATGCGCTCCAGATAACGCACACGGTCCTGATCCTGCGAAATGCCGTGCACATAACGGGCGTCGAGCTTGATGATATCCGGCTCGAGCACGATAAGGCTTTCGAGGCTGCTATGTCCGTAACCGACATCGTCCAGAGCGATCTGGATGCCTTCCTGCCGGAGCGCTCTTACATGTCTAACGAGATAAGCGGGATCGCTCAGAATCTGCTCTTCGCTGATTTCAAAACAGTAGCGGTCCTTCGCAATACCTTCGGGCAGAGCGTCCATCAGCTCTTCAACCGTTAGTTCCGCAATGGTAGAAGGATAAAGATTAATGTGATACTGGATCCCGGGCTCGTGATTCAACGCGGCGGACGCGGCGGCGCAATTCTGGAAGCAATTGTAATCGACGAGCGTCAGCATATTATTTTCCTGGGCAAGGGGGAAAAAGTTTCTCGGCGTCCGGCATTCCGCCGCCCGAATACGGCTCAGGAATTCATAACCGACGATCTGTGAATCGAGCAGACAGAATATGGGCTGCTTCACCGCGTAATACTCATCAGCAACGCGCATGCGGGTGAGAAGGCTGTCGAGCTGCTGCTGTCCATCCTCAAGGTCGGGCATAGGATCACTTTCCGTAAGGACCCGGTTGCCTCCTTCTTCTTTGATTTTTCGAATGAGGGAATAAAGACGCGTCACGAGCATGTCCGTTGAACCCGTCATTCCAAACACCTTAACAAGGCTGACACTGACGGTGAGATCGGCAGGATATCCCGGAACAATCTGAACGGGTTGAAAGATGCCCGCCCTGACGCGTTCAGCTATTTTTTCGCCTTCTTCGACAGGAGTCTCGGGCAGAAGGACTATAAATTTATCATCGGCGATCCGCGCGATGTGGTCTGTCGTCCGGAGAGTCTTGTGGAAAAATTCCGCGCATTGCTTGAGCACGGTATCGCCGACAGAGTAGCCTCCCGCCGAATTCACTTTTTTGAAACTATCGATGTCGACCATCATGGCCAGCAGATTCCAGCCATGCCGGGCGGCCCATTGAATTTCGCGTTCGTGCGCCTGCTGAAATCCTCTGCGGTTATAAAGGTCGGTAACGGGGTCAAATAAAGTTCTTCTCTCGAGGCTCGTGTTCACTTCGTTCAGTTTCTGTGTCGCCGCGGCCAGATCTTCCTTGATGCGATGCCGCTCGAGTGCGTAGTGAATCACTCTGGGAATCATTTTCCCGTCGATCTCGCCCTTTACCAGAAAATCTTCCGCTCCGAGCTGGACGGCTTCGAGGGCGGCCGCCTCGTCGCCCCAGCCGGAAAGTATGACGACGGGGGTGCGCGAACAGGCGGAGCGGATCTTGATATAAGTGTCAAGCTCCCGGCTGTCAGGAAGCGTTAAATCAAGGAGCACCAGATCAAAATGCTCTTTAGCAAGGCGCAGTAGCGCCTCTCGGAGCGTGCGTGCCGCGGCGGTTTCAATAATCGGGGTTTTATATTTAGACAATCTATGGGCGATCATCCGGGAAAAATCGTGGTCGTCTTCGACGAGCAGAATGCGGACAGGCCCCCCTCCGGGAAGCGCCCCGAAACCAGGTCTCGAGCGGATTAATTCTGGACTTCTCACGGTACCTGAACTATATAGAAAATTGAATGCCATAAAATCTCTTTCCCGCCAGCGGCGGCGTCTAGCGCTTCCTGCGCGTACCAACAGTTAGAACACGTCCCTAATCCAGAAGACCCTGCTGCCGGATTTCTTTGAGCAGATCTTCAAAATCAAAGGGTTTGGTCAAATAAGCGTTCGCGCCAATGACTTTTCCGATGACTTTATCCGTCAGAGAATCCTTGCCTGTCAGCATAATTATGGGAATGGAAGAAACCTTGTCGTCTTCATCTTCCCGAATGGCCTTGCACACTTCTTCTCCAATAAGCTTCGGAAGCAGCAGGTCAAGGATGACAAGATCGGGAACAGTTTCACGCGTCTCGTTGAGTCCCCTCATTCCGTCAGCGGCAATAGACACGTCAAATCCGAGACGCCTCAAACGCAGCGATAAGGGTTTGGTAACGCCTTCTTCATCTTCGATGATGAGAATTTTTTTATTTTTGGTGACCGCGTTTTGCATAAAAATCTCGTTGTGACTTTTTACGTGTTAGGACGGCTATGAGGCGGCATTGAACTCCTCGACCGTTTTCGTCAAGCACCAATAAACTGAAGAAGCGGGGGGATGGGTTTGACACACTAAAATCTAGCAATGACTAATTTTATCATATAGGGCAGTCTTAATTAAGCTTTTTCTTCGCAACATATCACTGGATTAGACTGTTTTAGAAGAAAACTCACCTTTAACCATCCCCCTCAAAACCATTACCGTTCCATGGTGTATTTTTTCATCTTTCTATAAAAAGTGTCACGACTTATTTGAAGGATTTTGGACGCTTTACTGACATTGCCGCCCGCCTCTTTAAGGGCGTTTTTCAGCAGAAATTTCTCTGTATCGCCAATAACCTTATCCTTGTCGCCCCAATTCGGCATTCCGGCGGGGACCTCTTCTTCATAGAAGCTTTCGAAGAAATCGAGGTCGCCCGCGCTGACTACCGAGCCCGCGCCCTTAATCAAAAAAAGACGTTCGACAAAGTTTTCCAGTTCCCGAATGTTGCCGGGCCACCTGTATTCCATCATGCGTTTAAGAGCGCCGCTCTCAATCGTGAGCGCTGCCTGCCCGCTGTGCTGATGCTTGCCTATGAAATACTGCAGCAATTCGGGTATATCGTCTTTTCTGTCCCTGAGCGGCGGGACTCGAATTGGAAAAACATTCATCCGGAAATAGAGATCTTCGCGGAAAGCTCCGTCCGAAACGTGTTTTTTTAGGTTCCGGTTGGTTGCAAAAATGAATCTAACCTTGATCGGTATAGGCTGCGCGCCACCAACGCGTTCGATCTCCCGTTCCTGCAGTACGCGCAAAAGCTTCACCTGAAGCGGCAGAGGAAGTTCTCCGATCTCATCCAGAAAGATCGTGCCGCCGTGAGCCAGTTCGAACTTTCCGGTCTTCTGCTGAGACGCGCCGCTGAAAGCACCCTTTTCGTAGCCGAAAAGTTCGCTCTCAAGCAGATTGTCTGGAATCGCACCGCAATTGACGGCTACAAAAGGGCCTGCTTTTTCAGGATCGTTGAAGTGGATCGCGCGCGCGACGAGCTCCTTACCCGTGCCGCTTTCGCCGTCGATGAGCACGTCGACCGCGTTTTTTCCGGCGATATCGATGCATTCAAAAACTTTCTGCATTGCGACGCCCTTTCCTACCAGGCTCTTGTATTTATACTTTTCACCGAGTTCACGTTTCAGCATGGTCACTTCTTCGATAAGCTTGAATTGGTCGAAGACATGTTTGACCTTCGCGTCGAGTTCCGGCAAGGTGAGCGGTTTTTCAATAAAATCATAGGCGCCAAGCTTCATGCATTCGACGGCCAGCTTGATGTCGGCGTGCGCGCTGATCATGATGAAGTGTGAACTGACATTCGTTTCGCGCAGCTGTTTCAAAATTTCCATACCGCTGATATCAGGAAGTCTGATATCAAGCATGACGAGAACGGGCTGATGCTCACGGATGTACTTGACCGCGTCCAGGCCTCGGTAAAGGCAGTGAGTTTCGTAGCCCTGCCGCTTCAGCCGGAAGTCGATCAGCCCCGCAATTTTTTTATCGTCGTCAACAATCGCAATCGTTTTATTCATGAGTTACCGCCCAATGCCTGCTTTGCGTTTCGGGGATTTCATCGCTACCCGAGAGAACGACCGTAAAAGTCGAGCCGCGGCCAGGTTCGCTTTTCACCAGAATTTCCGCGCCGTGCGCCTCGACGATTCTTTTCACCAGCGTCAGCCCGAGCCCGGTGCTGTCTTCCTGCGTTTCCATACCCTCTTTTTCGATATACCTGAAAGGCTCGAATATCTTGTCCAGATTCTCCTGCTTGATTCCAATCCCCGTATCCTCGACATCGATATGGATCTTGCGCGCGATTCTCCTCGCGTAAATATTGACCTTCCCTTTTTTCGGCGTGTATTTGATTGCGTTGCTGATGAGATTATCCATCACCTCACGCATCTTGTCCGAATCGCAAAAAACCGTCCGCAGTCCCTCGGCAATCTCGAGACCGAGCGTGATTTTCTTTTCATCCGCCTGGGGTTTAAAAATCATCATTTCCTCTTTTAATAGATTGCGGATATTCACCGGCTCAATATTCATCGCGACCTGTCCTGATTCGATCTTCGAGATATCAAGCAGTTCGTTCAGGAGGCGGTGGAGGCGGTCCGTCGATTCCTTGACGTATCCAAGAAACTCACTTTGCTGGTCGTTGATAGGGCCGGCCTCTCCCTGGAGTATTGTTTCCACGTAGCCCTTGAGGGAAGTCAGGGGCGTTTTCAATTCGTGGGACGCCGCGGAGATAAAGTGGGACTTTATCTCGTCCATTTTTCTGAGCTGCCCGTTTGCTTCCTGGAGTTCCTTGGAATACTTGTCGAGTTCCTTGTTCGATTCGGCAAGTTCGGTAACGGCTTCTGTAAGCTGCCTCTCGATTTCTTTACGCCTGGTAATATCGAGGCCCGTCGCGACGACATGCTCCACGGTCCCGTCCGCACTGAAAAGAACGGTGCTCGTCCAGGCTATGTTGCGGGTGCTTCCGTCCCGGGATAACCAGAAACTTTCATAATGCATGGGGAACTGACCGGCCAGCAGCCGGGCGAATATAGTCCTGACTCTTTCACTCTCCTCGGCAGACATAAAGAATTCCCAGAATGATTTTCCTAGAATTTCCTGCGCCGGGCACCGGGAGATCTGCTCGCACGCATGGTTGAACCGGATGACATTTCCTTCCTTGTCGAGAATCATGACCAGAGCGCCCGCCGTGTCGAGCACCGTGGACGCGAAGTTTTTTTCCTGATCAAGCGCTTCTTCCATGAGTTTTCGGTCCGTGATGTCGACCATGACGCCGCGCAGTTTCACCGGAACTCCGCCATCCGTAACGATCGAGGTCATATCGCGCAGCCACACCGTCCGGCCTTCGGAGGTAATCATCCTGTACTCGAATTGCTGGCCGGTTTTCTGGTCGGCGGCCCGGGCGCGGAAATTCACGGCGCCTTCGCGGTCTCCACCGTGGATGTGCTCATACCAGAAAGTCGTCTCGGTGAGCCAGAGGTCCGCGTTGTAGCCGAGCAATTTCTGCCCCTGTTCGCTCACGAAAGTATAGCGGGATGTCCTGAGATCAAACTCATAAACGATTCCGTCGATTGAATTCAGCAGAGCGAGGTTTTTTGCCTGTGACTTACGCAGCGACTCTTCGACCAGCTTCCGGTCTTTGAGTTCGCGGTTGAGGTTTTGATTTTCGGCCGTGAGTTCTGTCGTTCTTTCCTGTACAAGCACTTCCGCGCCTGAATCAGCCAGACGGAGCCGTTCTTCGATTTTCTTGCGCTCGATGACTGAAGCAATATGGGCACTGAGGCTCATGGCCCAATCGATCATCCTGTCTTGCCGGCTCATCCTGCGCCGCGAGAAGAAGAGCATGACCGCGTGGATTTCGTTACGCAGACCGACAGGAATACCGATCGCGCTCCGCACGCCAGAAGTCTGCGCGGCGTTTTTCCTGAATAGTTCGTGGCCGGAGTCAGCGCCGATATCTTCGATCCACTCGGGCTCACCTGAAACCCAGAGTCTGCCTGCAAGACCGGCCTCGGGAGGAATTCGCAGTTCCTGACTGAGTTCTCTGAAAGGAAGCAGAGCGTCATCGCCGTACCAGGAAGGGGAGCATTCCAGAAACTTTCCATCGGAACGGGGCACCCAGGCTTCGCCGTATTCCCAGCCTGCCGTTTCGCAGATCCTGCGCAGGGCAACCTCCAGGATAGAGTGAATGTCTCCGACTTCATTGAGTTCCTTGATCGCGGCGGGAAACTGATTGATCTGCTCCTCCATGCTGCGCCGAAGCGAAACATCCTGAAAATTGATGACGTAACCACCCACTGCGGGATCGCGAGAATAATTTCTGATGCGCATTTCCAGATCCAGCGCAGCGCCGTCCCTTCGGTTGATCCGCACTTCGAGAGATGGCTCGCCGCCGCCATCGTCGGTTTCAGCCATTATGAAACGCAGGGCATCCTGATCTTCTTCGGGCATAAAATCGTGGAGACTCAGACCCGCGCAACCGTTTTCATAACCTGTGAGACGAGAGAATACGCCGTCATCTCTTAGAATCCTGCCGTCCCGCGCAGCGATGATCGTCCCGCCATACGCCCGCTCGAGAAGCAGGCTATGTAACGCCAGCTGCGCTTCCCACGCCTTTTGTTTTTCGCCGGATTGAAGCTCCCTCGCGCTGATTTCTCTGTTCAACCCATCTATACTTTCAAAGCGTTCTTTGAGCGCGCGCTCCATTCCTTCGATATTTTGTGCGAGCCCTGCCCTTTCATCATCGTTTTTTTTCTTTTCGCTCTCGATGAGCGAAATGATTTCGATAAGCCGCGCAAGTTCTTTGCCTTGTTCCTCGATGAGTTTTTCCCGTTCGAGCAGATCTTTTTGCGATTGTTTCCGGACGGCGATCTGCCCGCTCAGATTCTCAAAGGCTTCGTTTAGCTGGCGGGATGAAGGAACGTGCAGGGCCGCTGGCATAACCCGCCACAAGGCGCACACCGCTGCTACGGCAGACACGGCGTAGACGGTCCTTACATATCCCTGAAAAAAGGAAAGAAGTTCGCTTTGCGGCCACAAAACAGAACCATGATAAACCGCCCCGCAGAACGCAGCAATGACCCCGGCGATGAGCGCGCCTTTCTTTTCCAGGTCGGTTCTTTCTTTCAGGAAATAAATGAATAGCATCGCCAGTAAAGAAAAGGCTGCAAAGAGCGCCGCGTGGATCGCCCACAAAAAATCCACGGACACGACCGCATCATGAAACGCATGCGCCCAAGAAGCGAGTGCTTCCAGTAAGGATTTTAGAGTGTTTTTCATAAACACCTGCTTTTAAAGATATGAAATGCGCTGTTAATGATCAACTTCAAACTCCCGCCGTTTTTCTAGAAGCATCCGGAGAAGTTTCCTCTTTTAAAGTTTCAGGCCCCCGGTTCATGTAAGCCAAAGCGGCGTTCCTGATATCCATAGGCACGATAAAAGACTTTCTGGACACCCTGAGAGGCGCATAGGAGGGCAGAAGAGCAAATCCGTTTGTCTCCTCGGGTCCGATACCGCCATGGGCACCGTGTTCATCGGGAAATGTTATGTTCTGCCGGCCGGCATGCCATCCTAAGATCGTAAAGGCTCCTGCGTCCGCATGCGCGCACAGGCGGCGCACGTCAGCAATGATCTGCGGAATATAAGGGTGATCGGGACCAAGCACGATTCTCATTCCCGCTTCATACTCGTGCCTGCCCGAAGAGTTCCAGACCCTAAGCCTGCCTTGAATCACCGCAAGCACCACGGGAACTTTGCCCATCGCGGCCAGTTCTTGCGCTACCGTTTCGGTTTCATCATCGCTCAGCCGGAAAGGAGGATAAATAAACCCGATAGGCCCCATGGCGGTGACTATGAGGCCCTCTTCGTATTGAGGAATGCATTCGATCGCGGGGTTCCTTTTTCCGCTTCGGCTCTGTCTGCAATCACATTGGTCCCGGAAATAACCATACGCCTTTCGGTCTTTGCCTGCAGGAAGAACGCGGCCGAAAACTTCCTGGACGGTTTCGGCTATTGGCTTTCCTGCTACTTTACAGAAGGGCACCGATTCTTCCTGCCCATGGTCGGAATAAATCCAGATATCGTAATCTCTTTTTCCCGAACTGCGCGCCGATTTATAAACACGCCGGATGGCGCTGTCTATACCCCGGAGTGACCAGTAAGCAAACCACGAAGACGGGCCCCGGCGGTGAGCCTGCTCATCGTAGCCGAATAAATTCAGATGAATAATGGGAAGCCCGCGGGCTACGTCAATTTTGGCGCCTGCGACAATCAGTTCCCTCAGGATCACTGAAACGCCGACGCGCGTAGGAATAAACTTCAACTCGCTCATGCAGTCAAAGCCCGTAATGACTCCCCGCAAAAAATCATACGCCGCCAGATAAAGTTCCACGGTCGTAAGAATCAGGGAGCGGATCACGATGTGAAAATTAAAAAAGAGAATAACAGCGACCGTTTTCGGATCAAAAAAACGGCGGATTTCATCATTTCCAAAAGTAGAGGCCGTGTAATGAGATTCCTTCGCCCCTCCTGCGAAAATATTTCCGTAAGAACTGCCACCCTCGAGGAGAGGCTCGGCACCACGGCTCATGCCTTCCGCTTCTTTTGAGGACGCGGAAGAACTCTGATACATTTTAAAAATCTGGTTCGTGGAACGGTCCTTGAAATTAAAAGCCGGGACGAGCTGTTTGATGCCGTAAAAAATCTCCCCTTGAACGGACGGAGTGTTTGACGGGATCCCCGAGTAATGAGGCCATAATTGATACTGCCCTTCACGATAGAGTTTCTTCATAAAAGGCATCAGGCCTCTGTGTATAGCGGTCTCAAGGTGCCTTGCTGCAAGACCGTCGATTTGAATCATGACGAGACCCGGAGTATCCGGCTTACTTGTCTTTTCAGAAAGACCGAGCAGTTTGATGACCCATTTCGTCGGGCTCAAAAGGTCGATTACATTTTTAGAAGTTTTCATGGCTGAGAATGATCTCTATCGCGGGCCGTTTCCCGTCTACTTTGTTATAGCCTCTACCACAGCAGCTTTCGTGGCTTTGCCGAGATTCTGGAGCATTCCAAATTCCGTTTTTATGCGCCCCATCATGATGTGCCACGCGCTGTTCTGGTCTTCCTTGTGGCGAAGATTGCGCAGTGAGGCCGTGCGGTAAACATCGAGAAGGCGGTCCGTCATCCGTTCCATCGAAAACTCATCCGCCGTCATTCGGGCTCCCGCGATGAGGTTTTTCTTTTCGGCAGCGTTCTGCGACGAGCACCAGCCCAGAGCCTTCGCGAACGCCTTAGCGTCCTGTTCCATGATCAATCGTCCATTCTGTCCGTCTCGCACGACTTCCCTTACCCCGGGTCCATCCAGCGCTACGACCGGAATACCCGCGGCCATTGCTTCCGTATGGACGAGGCCCTGAGTCTCACTTAGCGATGAAAAAGCGAAAATATCCATGGCGTGATAAGCATCCATAAGTTTTTTTCCGGTGAGTGCGCCCGTGAAATAAACCCGAGACTCAAGTCCTTGCTCCTTAAAATATTTTTCCATGGTTTCTTTTGATGGCCCGTCTCCGACCACGAGAAAAACCGATTTCTCCTCTTTCTTGAGAAAAAGGGCAACAGCTTCCGCAAGAAATTTGAGGTTTTTTTCAGGCGCCAGCCTTCCGACATGCCCTACGACATACGCGGCCGCCGGGATTTTTATGCGCTTGCGCCCCTTATCGCCTTCTCCCTGTTCAAAGTTTTTTACATAAACGCCTGTCGGCACGATGTCGATCGGCGTTTCAACCCCCCGCTTCAGAAGGACATCACGAACGCTGGCACTCGGCGCGATCACCTGATCGGCAAGATTCGCATATCCTGCAGCAAGTTCGGTGATAAAAGCCTTAGACGCTTCATTGTCCATCGGCAGGTAATGCGTATACTGCTCGAACATCGTGTGATAAGAGAAAACCAGGGGGACGTGGTACTGCCCGGCCATGCGGAGTGCGAGGTCGCCCATCCAGAAAGGGTGATGCGCGTGGACGATTTCAGGTTTCAGTGCTTCCATGAGATCGGAAAGCATGCCTGGAATGGGCAGGTTAACAGAGAATTCCGTTCCGCTTACGTGTTGAAGAGCCGGAAGCCGGATGACGCCGCGCTCCCCTTCAGGCTGGCCCTCGTACTCGGGCACGACGATATTGACTTTGTGCCGTCTCTTGCGGAGCTCCTGTGTAAAAGCCTCTATCGATCTCTCAATGCCGCCCATGATCGGGGCATAGGTGTTGGTCATCATGATGATGTTCATTTCACAAACTCCTTGGGTTGTCTGAAAATGATTTCTGTTCCCTGAAGCCGGGCAGGAGCCCTTTCAGGGAGGCGAATTTCGATTTCGGGTTCTTTGTCCCGCCACGTTCCGATGCAAGAGACGCGCAGTTCACCGCGGCTCGCGGATATTTTTATGGTAACGGTACCGAAAGAAGTCGGAGCAGGACCGAAACTCATCTCGGCCGTGTCTTCGATCCACTCGGGAAGAATCCCGGATCCGATGATCAACTTTTTGCCTTCTTCCCTGACAAAAGAATTACGCATGACGATAAGCCATTCAGCGGCGGCCCAAACGTGCTGGCCGTCTCCCATACATCCGCCGAGAGTCTGGGGATGGACGGCCTCGGGCCATTGGCCAGTCGGTGAAGCGAGTTCCGCGACACGGCGGATAATCGCGAGAGAACGGTTGTCGCCTGCCCTCATGAGAGCCTGGGCAATGTGAAGAGTGAGGTAGGGATTGATCCCTGAATGGCTCATATCGTGAAAAAATCCGCCGTCGACAAAACAATTGTTGATCAGATAATCGGCGGTCTGCATCATCCGCTCGTCTCCCGGAGACCAAAGCTTCAGCGGATAATCAACCGCCATGGAGCCGATGGAACCGGTATCCATGCGCCTGTATGGTGAAGAGGGCATTGCTTTGTGGCCAAGCCGTGCGGCCGCCGTGCCAAGACTGCGCTCAATGCAGCGCATAAAACTTTTAGCTTCCTCAGCCCACTCCTTGGAGTGCGTCTCGTCACCCCAGGACGCAGCGAGTTCTGAGCCTGCTCTAAGACCTTCAACGCCCCAAAAATCGTCCCAGTAATAAAAATCGTTGGGCCCAAGATGCTCGGCGCTGAAACCCGCCGGGAAAAGACCCGCATGTATTTTATCAATTTTTTCAGAAACTCTTTTTCGCTGAATCCATTTGATCGCTTTGGTTATGGAGCTCCGCCACTCGTCTTTCATGGGTTTGCCCGTAAGCTCCTGATATCTGCGGAATAACCATATGACCTGGCCGTTAGAGTCCCATTCCCCTTCCTGGGAACGGAAGTATCCGGTGACGGTCTGCTTGTCCGGAAAAGTGTCGAGAATACGTTCGGTGCGTCCGAAAAGTCCGAGACATAAAAGTGAATGCATAATGATCGCAGCATCGCGAAACCAGAAATGCTTATAAGTGTAAGGACCTGGATAAACCTCAAGCGGAGAATGAAGCAGCACGGTGCGAACCGCGGTGTCGTAGAGATATTGATAGAGGGGGTCAGGAACGCTGAGCCGGGCGCTGCCCGACATCGCGCTTTGCCAGGCAGCTTCTGCCGAAGCGGGAACACTGAACACGATGTTTTTCCCGGCGTCTTTTTCTTTGATAAGAGGAACGCACGCCGAAATTTCGCGCGTCTGCCGTGCCGGAATTTCGAAAAGAGCCGCCGCGCTCGCCATGCCGACACCGCAGGATATTTTCTGCTCAGGAGAATCCGCGGGAAGGCCGGCGTAAACGTCCCCGCGCGCGTAATCTGAAAAAGCGTGTCGATCGGGCAGATCACTAAAATACACGTGATCTTTTTTATTAACAAGCCACCCTTTTTTATCTTCCGAGAGCGAAATATCGTGGACCAGATTCACGCCTTCCGGATTGTGCGGCCTCAAGGAGAGGGCGATCCATGCTCTTTCGAGACTGTGGCCCGAAACAAGAAGCCGGCAATAGGGGACTCCTTCGTGTTCAAAAGTTTCCGTGCGCATATGCAGACGGCCTCCAGGATCCCTCCAGGAAGTCTCGATGGCGAGATTACCTTGCGTCGTCATCCGTTGAACGGGCAATCCCGCTAAGGAGGGCACAATATGGGAACCCTTTTCGCGGATAAGCCACGCGTCTAGCGACCAGCCATCGTAGTGCGGAGTCAATAGCCCCCTGGGATCCACAATGGAATACTTGTCAAGGTGAGGAAGCCCCACCGCTGTCCAGTTCCTATGCGTCAAATTGATATGCGTGAGGGAGAAAGCCCGGGGCACGAAACCTTTGTCGCGCGGATTAAATTGATGGACTACCCAGTGCGGCCAGATCCAGTCAAGATTGTGCTGAATGGCTTGGAGATTCATCAGACCCCTTGCCTGCAGGACGGCAGACTGGCGCAGAAGCTCAATCGGCGCGGCTACTTCTGCAGGCTGGGCAAAGCGCTGCAACTGACTGATCAAAGCGATGGGATCGATAAATCCCTGCCCTCTCGCAACATGCCGGATTAGAAAACGCCAAGGTATCCATCTTTTCCACATAAGCAGAGTCCTCGGTTGGGAATTATTCTTTAATAGTAGCGGTACTCGACCGAAGGGCCCATCGGGAAAAACCGAATTATTCCTAGGGAATTCAACAGCGTTTTTTAAGGAAAACCCTGCAGCCAGTGGTGAGAATACACCTTAAACGGGAATGGCCGCCCTTTTAGTGTGCGGATCTTCGTGCCGCCTCATATAGCGAGGCGTTTCAGAAACAATGATCTCGCACCGGGGGCTCGCCGAAGCCGCAAGGAGTTTGCCGCCGAGAGCGGTGCCGTCCGCCTTGCCGATTACCGCCCGAGCATCGATGTGAGGCGTTCCCGAATCGATTGTGATAAAGCCGTCGAGAGAAAGCACCTGGACGGTTTCCCGAACTTTATTGTCATTATGAACGTTGCGGCCCGGATCATCGTACCCGAGTGTTACTATTGCAAGACCTCCAGAGCCTGACAGGTAGCTGGACCCCAGCTGGTGTTTGATAGAGAACTTTATCAGAGAATCGATAATCTCTTCCCCATCCTCAAAAATCAAACAGAACGTCCGCCGGCCGTCCTCATGATGTAAAAGTTTTTCTTTCATGGCGCCCCCGTCTGAATTACCTAAAGGTAATTCAAATAACGCCGGGCGGCAATCAGGGCCGGCTCTAAACCCGGTTCAGAAAATACCCGCGATCAAGTGCCGCGGTGAAAAAGATCAAAGGTGGCCGCGCCCCTTTGGAACGCCGCCTGGCTACCATCTAGAGCTTTCAGATGTGATTTCTCTGCTCCGTACTCGGAACGCGCAATGACTTTCTTCCTCCGGACGCCTTTTTAATGCGCGCTTAAATTTCTTTGCCGCTCTGGACCCACTGCACGGCGTGGCGTATCAGCTCGGTATTATTTTTCAAATTGAGCTTGTTCTTGATATTGGCGCGGTACGTCTCGACGGTTTTCACGCTAAGGTGAAGATCCTTGGCGATCTTTGCCGTCGTGGCGCCATCGCCGATGAGCTGGAACACTTCAAGTTCGCGGTCGCTCAGCGCGCCGACAGACGAAACGTTGTCGGGAATGCCGCTCAACTGCTTTTCGAGCATTCTCTGCCCCATGTGCTCGCTCAAATAAATCTTGCCATTGAGAACAGTGTGGATCGCGATCATGACTTTCTGGGTCGCTTCCTGTTTCATGATGAAACCCTTGGCGCCGGCTCTCAAGGCTCTTTCGGCGTAAAGAGACTCATCGTGCATGGAAAGAACGAGAATGGGCTTATGCTCATACTGCGACTTGATCGATTTGATGAGATCAATCCCGTTTGAATCCTTCAGAGTGATATCGAGAATGATCAAATCAGGGTCAATCTCGCTGATAACCTTCAGCGCATTATCCGCGCTTTCGGATTCGGCGATCACTTCAAGGTCGCGTTCGCGGTTAATGAATTCCGCGAGCCCTTCCCTGTAAAGCGGGTGGTCGTCCACAAGAAGAACCCTTTTCTTGGCGGTGAGGCTGCCTGTTTTTACCGCATCTTTTTTAGACGGATCTTTGATAGCTGCCATACTACTCCCTTCTGTTGCCTGGATTTTAGTTTGGAAATGAGCACAGGACGGTCATGCCGCCGCTCGCGTTGCCTTCAAAATCGAGCGAAGCATTGATCATCCGTGCGCGGTTAATGATATTCCTTAAACCCGCTTCGTTCTGCCGGATTCCCGCATCGACAGCCTTGCCGTCGTCGCGGATTGAAATACTGATTTTATCTCTGGCCGATTTTACCTCGATAACGATACGGGAAGCGCGGCCAGTCTTGATTGCATTCTTGATCGCCTCCCGGACAATTTGATACGCGTTGAGCGCGGCTTCATGATCTTCAATGTAAATAGGCTCGCTGCACAAGACCTCGCAGCGGATATGGGAGTTACGCTGGATATCGGAGGCGAGCGCCGTGAGCACTTCAGGAAAGCTATCGCTGCCGAGCCCCATGGGATAAAGTTCGCGGGCAAGGTCGCGGGTCTGGACAATGGCCTGGCTCAGATAATCGGCGATGCGGGTCGCATGTTTTGCTTCGTCGTCGAGCGCTTTGGCTCTTAGCTTCTGTTCGAGGACTCTTACCATGAATTCGACTCCCACGAGATGCTGAGTTAGACCGTCATGGAGATCGTATCCCAGCCGCACCTGCTCAGTCTCATTGAAACGCAGCAGCTCCTTCTCGAGATTTTTCCTCTCCGTAATATCCACAGCGTTGATCATAATACCCTGAATGTTAGGGTTTTTTACGAGGTTGGAACCACGGACTTCCAGGACCTTCCAGCCGCCGTGTTTGTGGCGCACCCGGGCTTCCAGGGAAGCGCAGTGACCTTCATCTTTAAGCACACGGGAAAAACCGTCGAGAACATAGGAAAGATCCCCTGGATGTACGAAATCAAAGAGACTTTTACCCCGGACCTCCGCCGCTGTGAATCCAAGAAAACGCTCAATAGAATTACTCTGAAAAAAAATCGCACCTTCATCATCGGCGAGAGTGATGAGATCGAGTGAATTTTCGATCAGGGAGCGAAAATGCTGCTCGCGTTTTTCGAGGTCAGAGTGCGTCTGCCTTCTGCCGGTCAAATCGCACACAATTTTCATGTAGCCTCGAAGACTTCCGTCCCTGCCTTTCAGCGTCGTCGTAATGATGTTAGCCCAGTACCTGCTTTTGTCTTTGCGCAGCCGCCATCCTTCCGTTTCAAAACTGCCGGCCCTTGCCGCTTCCTCGAGTTCGATGCAGGGGGCGCCGTTCCTTACAGCCTCTTCAGTATAAAAAAGAGAGGTGTCCTTTCCTATGACTTCCTCTGCTGCATAACCATTGATACACTCGGCGCCCTTGTTCCAGCTCGCAATGCGGCCCGAAGCGTCCAGCATGAAAATAGCGTAGGAACTTACGGCCTTCATGAGGTTCGTAAATATTTTATCGTCGGGTAAACCATGTCCGCCGGACGATTGAGCGAGCCTCGATCGTGTTTCTTCGGCCTGCTCGTTACCGGCGATCTGTTCTTTCTGATCGGGTGTCTTATCCTGTTTTTTTAAAAATTCCATGGCCGTACTCCGCTTAATCTATTTGAGCAGCGTGTTTATTTTGGCCGCGCATATAAAATCGTTTTCGGTAATCGCGCTTTTTTTATGGGTCGTGTAATTAACTTTGCACTCTTTGTACCCGAAACGAATGTCAGGATGATGGTCTTCCCGGTGGGCGATCCAGACCACCGAATTTACGAAAGAAGATGTCTGGTAATAGTTTTCAAATTTAAACGTTCGGGTGATGTTGCCGTTTTCGACGGTCCAGCCTTCGAGCTGCCGGACTTCCTCGCCGGCTTCTTCTTCGCTGAAAACTCTGACGTCCGCCCCCGAACACGCCTTGCATTTTTTCTGGGCCCAATCAGTCTGGGTCAATGCCATAAAGCCTCCGGGATTTTTATTTAATATAGACCGTTTTAATGTTCATGAATTCGCGCATGCCGAGAGCTCCGAGCTCCCGGCCGTATCCCGACTCCTTGATACCGCCGAAGGGAAGCCGGGGATCAGAGTGCACAAAAGTATTTACGAAACAGCTGCCTGCCTTTATTTCAAACCGGGCGATCCGCTCGCCCCTGGCGCTGTCACGGGTGAAAACAGCCGCGCCGAGACCGAACACACTGTCGTTTGCGACCCGGACTGCCTCAGCTTCGTCTTTCACTGAAATAATCGCAGCGACCGGCCCGAAAGTTTCTTCGTCGTAAGCGGGCATTCCCTTGGCCACGTCGGTAAGGACCGTGGGCGGATAATACGCTCCCTCGAGTTCAGGAATTTTTCCTCCGAGCAGGAGCCTTGCGCCCTTCGCGACGCTCCCTTCGACCTGCCGGTGAATTTCATCGCGAAGATCTTCGCGAGCAAGCGGCCCAAGAGTCGTCTCTTCTTCGAGAGGGTCTCCCATTATCGCTTTTCGCATTTCATCAACGAATGCTTTCTCAAACTCTTTCTTCACGCTTTCCACGACAATAAATCGCTTTGCGGAAATACAGCTTTGTCCGGCGTTAATGAGCCGCGAATAAGAGCAGGTCGCGGCCGCTTCCTGAATATCCGCGTCTTCGAGAATAAGATAGGGGTCACTCCCTCCGAGTTCGAGGACGCATTTCTTTAAGGCTTCGCCCGCCTTCGAGCCTACGGAACGTCCCGCCTTCACGCTGCCCGTAAGGGTAACGGCGTGGACGTTTGGATGCGCAATGAGTTTGCCGGCTTCCTGATTGCCTACAATGACCGTCTGAAAGACTCCTGCCGGGACTCCGGCGGAGACGAAGACTTCTTCGATCGCCTGGGCGCATCCGCTGACGTTGGAAGCGTGTTTCAGAATCATGACGTTTCCCGCGGCGAGCGCAGGGGCGGCCGCGCGGAAGACCTGCCAGAACGGAAAGTTCCACGGCATGATCGCAAGCAGGGTGCCCAGAGGTTCGTAAGACACGTAACTCCGGGCCGCATCTGTTTGAACCTTTTCAGGTTCGAGAAACAGGGCTGCGTTTTCACTATAATAGCGGCAGACGGAAGCGCATTTATTCAGCTCCGCTTTCGCTTGAGTAATGGGTTTGCCCATCTCAAGGCTGATAAGCCGCGCGTACCCGTCATTGCCCGCGTCCAAAATACGGGCGGCAGCGCTCAGGATTTCCCCACGCTCTCCCGCGGAAAGACGCGACCAGCTTTTCGAGGCTTCACCCGCATCATTGACCATTTTTTCGATGCGTTCCGCACTGTCCTCATCATAAGCGTGAATCTGACAGCCTGTCGCCGGGTTAATGGTCTCAATCATGAGAGCTCCTTACAGCGGCACCGACCTGCGCCAGTTCGAGCATTGCTTTCTGCGTTACAGGCACTTCAACCACGCACAGTTCCCTGTCTGCAATGGCTTTTTTTAAAACACTTCTCAGCTCAGACACGCTTTGAGGACGGCTGCCCGGAATGCCGAAACTTTCGGCGTAAGCCTTGAAATCCGGATTCGAAATCGATGTGCCCGTAGAATGATCGTGGTTTAGCAGCTGCTTCCAGCTGATCTGTCCGTAATTGTTATCATTGAAAATGACGACGGTGAATCGGGCGCCAACCCTTTTGGCCGTCTCGAGCTCCTGGCTGTTCATCATAAATCCTCCGTCGCCCATACAGGCGACGATCGACCGTTCCGGATTCTGAAGATAGGCAGCCACGGCTCCTGGCAGCGAAATGCCCATACTTGCAAGGCCGTTCGAAATAATGCTTCCGTTTGGACAGCACACGGGAAAATTTCTCGCGATCCATAGTTTATGAGTTCCGACATCGCTGATGATGAGTGAATCTCCGCTCATGAATTCGCGCAGGATATTAAGCGTGCCCGGAATCGTAAACTCATCACCTTCCTTGAGATCGTAACTGCGTATGTCGGCGAGCATCCTTTTTCTGAGCGGAAGATGCCAGCCGCGTTCATAAGAAGTCTTGCGGTTCGCCAGCTCCGCGGTAAGCGCTTCGAGACTCGCTGAAACGTCCGCCACCACTTCGATCGCAGGCTGATAGTGCCGGTATACTTCGGCCGGAGTAAAGTCCATATGGATAAGCGTCTTGTCTCTTTGAGGATTCCACTTTTCCGGACCGTATTCGGCGATATCGTAACCCACACACAGAATGACGTCCGCGTCGTTCATCGCTTCCATGGCCATATCGGGGAATGGAAGGCCGATCGCCATGAGGGACAGATCGCTCATATCCGACACGGCTCCTCTGCCCATGAAAGTGTGGATGACCGGGATACCGCACAACTGCGCGAGCTGTCGCAGCTCGGCCGAACCCGATTTACGCACGGCCCCATTGCCCGCAAAAATCAGGGGTTTCGAGGCTTTGGCGAGAACGTCCGCAGCAAGCTTAATGGCTCCCAGATCCGGAGAGCTCCGCAAGACCTCGATAACACGCAAAGGACCGCCCGCAGGAGTTTCCATTGCGGCCATGTCATCCGCGAGTTCGATATGGGCCGAGCCGGGTTTTTCAGTTTCTGCGATTTTAAAAGCCTTGCGGACGATATCCGGAACTGCCGCCGCGCTCTGAATCGAGGTATTCCATTTAGTCACGAAACGGAACATGTTCACGATATCGAGGTACTGATGACTTTCCCTGTTGACGCGGTCGAGGCCCGCCTGCGCCGTGATTGCGACAAGAGGGCTTTTGTCGAGAAACGCGTCAGCAACGCCCGTCATCAGGTTCGTCGCTCCCGGGCCGAGAGTCGCCAGGCAAACGCCCGCTTTACCCGTAAGCCTGCCCCACACGTTTGCCATGAACGCGGCTCCCTGTTCATGGCGCGTAGGTATAAATTGAATCGACGATTTCTCCAGCGAGAAAAGAAGATCCTCATTCTCTTCTCCAGGTACGCCGAAGATATAACGCACTCCCTCATTCTCGAGACATCGGACAAATAAGTCGGACACTTTCATCTATTCACGCCCCCGCTTTCTCTGTATTTTTTTCGATGACCAGCTTGTAAGATTCTGGCAAATTTCCCGGGTACGAATCTATGACTGTCGCATACGTTTTGAAGTATTCGAAGATCGTTCCGACATTTACAAGGTCGTCTTTCATTCATAATGAAGTACTCTGAGTTTTGTAGTCCTGGTCGTGAGAACAACCCGGCGTGAGGGAATGGGGCGTTTCGCACTTAGCCACTAGGAACCTCCCTGACACGCATATCAGAGTAAAGACGGCACAGCTTTTTAAGGAACTTCTTTTATAGACGGGGCGTCCAACCCTTACCATCAGGAAGCGCATTGTTTACGCATGGGAAATCTGAGTGTTTCTACCTAGGTCATACCCCTAGGGAACGACCTATTATAAACTCTCGACTGGAAATATCTAGTGATGATTGCTGTTTCAAAGTTGTTTGATTTGAACTACTTACACTCCTTTCTTGACTTGAATCATGGCAAGACCTCCGCTATGATTCTCCCCATGAAGAAGCCGGCAGATTATCCAGAAATGTTTTATCGCTTTCTATTACGACTGGTTCTGGGATACGTGATTCTTCACTCCGGGGGATCCGCGTATGCCATGGGAAGACAACCGCCTGCCCCCGTTTCTGACACCGCTATTAAAGAAGAGAGAGTTGAAAAGGCACCTCTGACGCTCGAGGAATGCTACGACCTGGCTCTTGTCCGCAGCGAATCTCTTGCCATCGAAAAAACAGATATCGAATTACGATGGGCCAATTTTCTACAGGCGAGCGGTGAGGCTGTCGGCGATCTCAATTTCCGCATGTCCCATTTCCGGCAGGAACCTCAAGGGATCCCGGCAGGGGGAAGTGACGCAACCGCAACCGCAGTGAGATCCGAACGCCGGACTCGTCAGTTTATACTCACCCAGCCTCTCTTCCGGGGCTTTCGCACGCTCGGCGCCGTCCGCGCAGCGAAGAGCCTCCGCACCAAAGACGTCCAGGAATACGAACGCGCAAAACAGCTGCTTTTTCTTGATGTCGCCACCGCTTTTTATTCGGTCGTCAGACGGGAAAAAGATATTCGTATCCAGACAGAAATTCTCGATCTCTTTCAGCGGCGAGTCACCCAGCTGACGGAATGGGAGGAAATCGGAAAATCGCGGGAGAGTGAAACGATCAGTGCCCGCTCCCGGCTCAAACTGGTGGAAGCCGATCTTGCCATCATGCAGGGCTCTCTCTTGTACGACCGCCGCCTGCTCGAGTTTCTCACGGGTATTTCTCTTGAAGACAAAAGCCTGAAAGAACCGCGAAATAACACCGAATCGTTCGCTCCGCTTGAAGAATATCTGGCTCTCGCTGCCGCGCGGCCGGACGTCATGGCGGCAGAAGCCCAGCATCAGGCGGCGAAACAGAACATTATCATCGCGCAGAGTGATCTCTGGCCCGAAATCGCGCTGAGCGGGAATACTTATGAAAAACGGGACGGTTTTCAATCGAGCATCGACTGGGATATGCTGATCACAATCGACGTTCCTCTCTACACTGGCGGCACGACCGTGGGCAATATTAAAGCGGCTGCGGCCGAAGCAAAAAGAACTGATTTCAATTCCAGCCGCGCCCTCAGGCTGGCCGAACTGGAAATCAAACAAGCTTATGATTCCTGGAACTCATCGATCAAGGAGAGCAAGGCTCTTAACGATGCAGCCGAAGCGGCGCGGCGCAATTATGAAATTCAGGCCGAAGAGTACGAAAGAAGTCTTGTCAACAATCTGGATGTCCTGGAGGCGCTGGAAACTTACAGCGACGTTCAGATCCAGTCCGACCGCGCTTTTCATGACGAAAAACTTAATTACTGGCGTCTGAAAGTTGCAACCGGCGAATGCTGCGGGTCTATAGGCAGCTACGAATAAGGTGCGCCGTTCCTGACAAAGACTTCTTCCTGGTTCGTGTACGCGGTTGTACTATCAGCCATGCTTCGCCACAAATCATTAAGAATCCTTTTAGGAATTATCTTTTTAATTCTCGCCATCGTGGGATCGCTGGTGCCCATCATGCAGGGTTGGATGTTTCTTGCACTGGCGTTTGTCGTTCTCTCCCCTGACGTGCCTCTTTTCCGCAAATGGCTTTTCGCCATCAAACAAAAATATCCGAAGCTGCAAGAGCCTATGAGGCGCGTTGAAAAATGGATGGAAAAATTTGGCCTGAAGATCGATCATTCGGAAGATGGGCAAGAAAAGCAGTGAAAACTCAGCTTGGACTGGAATAAGCGATCGTGGTCATCAGCGCATTTTCTGCCTGCCTCGAATCAAGCCTCGTGTGCTGGACAACGACAGGTACGTCCGACTCAATCAGGCAGGCGTAATCCTTGCCGAGGGGAATAACCTCAGGCTCTTTGAGATCATTGAATCGGATATGTTTTGTCCGGCAGGCGGGAACGATCTCTTTATACGGGCCGGCAGGGCCGCGGTCCGAATAAAAAATAGTCAATTCGATATGAGCGTCCTGACTTGAGACATTCAGAATACAGACAGTTTCGTGGCTGAGCATCTGGGGCAGAAGGCCGTGACTTTCGGGAGGTATATAGCCTTCCGCGATGGCCCAGCGCGTCGCACCGATGGCTCTAAACATTGTTCACTCCCCTTATAATCTGCGGGCCACAATCCCAGTCTGCTTAGTTCTTCTCAACAACAACAGTGTTATCGTCATCATCGTCCGCAGCAACGGCGCCTGCAGCGGCACCCGCACCGAACAGAAGAAAACCGCATCCGCTGGCATTGATTGAAAAGATAACGACGAATAATATTGCCGGCAAAGCCTTAAATTTATTCACGATCTGCCTCCTGTTTAGGATCTCCTCAATAATGGGCTTCAGCTCAAACAGTTTCGTGCTCTGCCCCGCCTGTAAATACATCCAAAAAAAGAGAAGTCAGAAACACGATAGAAATGATGGTCAAGCCTGCAGCCGCGGTGGCGATACCCTTTATTCCGAGTAACGCCGCCGCGAGCGCAGCGACCAGAAACATAAGCGTCCAGGTCAGCATGGCTCTCACAGCCTTTAGAAAATCCCGTCAAAGATGTTGGCGACTAGGCGGAACGGAAGCGCCAGGACTTCTCCAACCACATCAAGAGGGCCGTGGAAAAGACCGTCATCCTCGTCATTAGTGGATACGACGCGAACATCATCGTCATCATCATCCGTCGTGATTACCGTTGCCTTCTCGGCAAATGCGGAGGGCGCGATCGGCGCCGTAGCGAGCATGGCAGCCACCATAAAAAAAACTGACTTTTTATTTAACAGGAAATCTTTCGTTTTCATTACCTGCCTCCTTGGTTGAACTGCGTTGTTAAAATATTCCGGGCTGTAAGAAGCGGTCGAGCCGAAGACAGTAAAAGAGATTGAGTGCAGGAGCGCAGATCTTTCGCTTGTGCCGTGATCATGCCCGTTTCTCATTGTCTTTCTCCCATGTCGGCTTAGGCATTCTTGAGTCCGGCTAAAAGCCGCAGTTATCCGCGTTTTTATTTTGCCGTTCGCAGTTACCATCATAAAAGCTTGAAGCTATCGCTCAATCAGGAATAAGAGCTTTCGAAAGTTATCTAAAGCCGGACTTTTTCCTAGGGTTTTTCCCCCAATGAGTGAAATAACAGACATGGGGCAGTGGAAAGAGGGCATGTGACCACACCCAGATTTCTGAATACTAGAGATCTTTGAGGGGCTTATTCGCGTCGGATTTGGCCGCTGTTTCGTCGAAGCGGTCGAGGATTTGGTTCAATTTGCGCACTTCTTCTGTTTCAAGCACGGGCGGTGAAGTGCGCCCGTGCTTCTCCAGCACGCTAAGAATTCCTGCGGTAGTCAGATCGTCAATATTCCGGGCGGGAACGTAAAAATCATTTTGTTCCTTCATGCCCGGAGGCTCGGTTTCCAATAGGACCCCGGCCTGCTCGAGATCAAAAACGCACTGGCGGATAAGCCGGATAGGAATATCGAGCCGCCTTGAAATCTCGCTGATGTTCAGGGGCGTCTCGCCTTTCTGAAATCTTTTCACGCAGAGCTGTGTGATGAGCAGGCAGATAAGATTTTTGAATCTCCGGCTGACGTGATTGCAGTCCGGTTCAAACTCATAAGTTTCCTCATGCTGGTGAGCGAACGCAATTTCCCCGCCGTAGAGCACGATCAGCCAGCTCAACTGCAGCCAGATGAGAAAAAGGGGCAGAGCCGCGAAACTGCCGTAAACGGCCCCGTGGCTCGAGACCCCGATCTGAAAGTTGATGTAGACAAACTGGACGATGTGATAAATCGTTCCGCCCACGATACCGCCCAGAATGCCCGAAGAAAAATTGACTTTTGTATTGGGCATGAAAATATAGATGAAAGACAGAAGCCCCCAGATGATGACGATGGGCAGGAGCTGAAGGATGGGAATGATGATTTCCCGGAAATACCCGAGGAACCTCGAGGATTGGGTGATCCCCTGAATTTCAGTCGTTACGTAAACGGTGAGACTGCTCGAGAGAATGAAAAGGATGGGGCAAATGAGAAAGAGAGACAGATAATCGATGAACTTTCTGCCCCAGGTTCTTTCTACCGTCACGCCCCAGATCTGGTTGAAGGCCTGTTCTATATTGGAAAGCATCCGGATAATGGTCCAGAAGAGGAACAGGACCCCGATTCCAGCCACCACTCCGCCCTGGGTATTTTCAAGCATGGCCTGGGCGAACTGGATGAGCCGGGTGATGACTTCTTCCTGCCCGTGAAATTGTTCCATCACGCGGGTTTCGAGGTGCTTGTCGAGGCCGAAACCTTTCGCGACTCCGAAGGCCATCGCAAAGATAGGGACGATTGAAAGGAGGGAAAAAAAGGTAAGCGAGGAAGCACGCTGCGCGCAATTATTACCCCCGAATTCCCGGAGAGAAAGGACAATAATCCGAAGTGTCCGCAGGCCAAGATATTTGGCTTTTGGAAGCTGCTTCGCTCTTATGCGCCACAAATCATACGTTAGATATTGCTTTATCCGGCTCAGCATACTTTTACTTTCGGGAAGATAAGATAGATTGCCGGAAAAAAGGGAAACTCACTACCGGTTTCTCTTTTCCCTGAAATAATGCATATCAGCTATGACCGCCGTTGTCACCATATCTTTCGCCCAGCGAGGCATCCCAAAGGCCCGGATATTATCAAAATGAGTTGCTCCCTGTGTGGAGTCGTATGGCGCGATAAATGCCAGGCTTTCTGGGCCGCCTTGCGGACATTTTTTCGGCTGCCGTGCAGAGAACGTGTCCAGATCCTTTTGCGTTGAAGAAAAGCCCTTCAGTGATCCGCGGTTGACCTCGGCGACGGCGATCATTTCGGCGAGCCCATGATCAGCGGCCTCTCCCAGAATCACTTTTTCCGCCATACCAATTTTTTTCGCAGGAGTAATCCTGCGGGCAGAACCATCGTCCGGCCGGGATCATGAACCCCCTACTGCCATCTCTTACCTCCCTGTCATTCCTTTTAAAACGCGTGAATAGTCTATCTAAAACCTCCCTATTATGGGTGCATGGGTAAAACCGGCCATCAGGGAGGGTTTGATTCCTGAGATTATTGCGGAGGAGAGCGCTCTAGGGGAAATTCTTAGATCTTCACTTACCACCGGCAAAGGTAAATCCCCGGGGATAGTTCGATAAAGGAAGGCTTGGGTTCCACTGTAGAAACCCAATACGGCACGATGTCCTGAATCATCTCGGCAAATTCTTGAAACCCATGGGTTTGCGAACGTAAGCGTCGGGCTCCCAGCCGATACACGTCGTGAATATCTTTTTCCGCCTTGGATATGGAAAAACGATAACCGGAATTTCTCTCAGGTGATGAAAAGAACGGATTTCCTTCAGAACCTCCCTGCCGTTCTTTCTTGGCATGTTGAGATCGAGGAGGATCAGTCCCGGCACCGGGCGCTTATCATGCTCATAGCGTCCCTTTCTCAGAAGATACTCGACCAACGCTTCCCCGTCTCTCACGAATACGATGGGGTTGAGCAGCGCGTGCTTTTTGAAAACCGTCTGGACGAGAAACGCGATGTTCTCATCGTCATCGGCCAGAACGATCGGTATGTTGATCTTGGTTTCCGCTTCCACAAATCCTCTCTCAGGACTGCCGTGCGTCTGCTTTTAATATAATAAAGAACTCCGAACCCTTCGCCAAGCTTGGAAGCGACCCAGATGCGGCCGCCGTGCCTCTCGGCGATCTTTTTGCAAATGGCGAGTCCGCTCCCCGTGCCCTCATACTCCGACCGGTGATGCAGTCGTTGAAAAATGATAAAAATTTTCTCAGCTCCGGAAACAGCTTTAGGGATAAACCTTAACAGCAGAAAGTTTTAGGCGGAAAGGTTCGAAGCGGGTCGGCAGGAAATGATTTTTTCAGGCTGATGATGACCTTGGGATAAGGGATTCGTTCAGAATGCGGAGTTCCTCATAAAAAAGATCGCGGGCCAGGCGTTCTTGACCGTCCGCCATCCGGATCGTGTACTTCTTGCCGGTCTGCGAGGACTGGGAGGCGATACCGTCGATGAAATCTTCGACCGTTTTTACCCGTCCCATCGCGTATCCATATTTCATCTTGAGGTGCTGGGCGGCCTTGTCTGCGGGATGGGCTTCGCCGTTGCGAACGAAAGTATGCGGCGAGTGCTTAACCAGATCGATCAGATAGAGCACTTTTGCTTTCTCGACTGCGGAATCGCTTTTGAGCTTCTGGAGCTGCCGATAAAAAATGCTCTGGGTCCTATAGGCGGGCGGGCAAAGGGACATGTTCGATTCTGCCCCCGCAGCCAGCGCCGGGGAGAAGGCAAGAAAACCGGCGAGAAAAAAAACGGTGGTTCGGTTTGGCAAGTCAATTCTCATTCGGAAATTAAGTCTTCGGCGGCGGTGTCCTTATCCACCAAGCCTTGGTTCCCTTCGTCTTTTCGCTTAAGCGCCGAACAGTAAAAACTGTGCTCAGCCTCATTTTTTTTACAATAGCGCACGATACGGTGTTTCATGTTTTTGAGAAATCCTTTTTCAGGAGACTTCCTTTGGGTTGTCCCCAAATCTTCGTCGGATGATATGGGACTCATGCGAGCCTCCTATTAAGACTGAAGTTTACAACGTGAAAATGAACTCTGGATGAAGCCAAAATGAAATTTAGTTAATTTTGAGCGCGGTGGGTAAAGGCAGGAATACCGTGAATTCTGAGCCTTTACCCGGGAAACTCCTGAGTGTAAGGCTGCCGCCGTGGGCCTTAACGGCGGCCCGGCAGATAGCGAGACCGAGCCCGTGGCCGGGGACGACTGAAGACCTTGAGGCGTCGACCCTGTAGAACCGGTCGAAAATCTTTTCCTGGTGTTCGGGCGCTACCCCCGGACCCGTATCAGCGACGGTGACCAGCGCCTGAGTCTCATCCCGCGTCAGCGTAACTTTGATGTTCCCGCCCTGCCTGTTATACCGCACAGCGTTATCAATGAGATTATAGAAAAGCTGCCGCAGAAGATCGCCGTCCGCAAGGAGGACGATTTCCTCCGGCGCTTCGACTTCGATCGTAATGGAATTAGGCTCGCAGGCCGGTTCAAAAAAATCCTTAACATCCTCAAGAAGCTTTCTAAGAGGCACTTCTTCTTTCGCCGCGGCCCGCGAGTCGGTGCGGGCGAGCATGAGCATTTTATCCACAAGAACACTGAGTCTCTCCATCTCCTCGAGAGAACTTTCGAGAAGTTCCCTGTATTCCCGCTCAGTCCTGTTGCGGGTGAGGGCCACTTCCATTTCATTTCTGATGATCGTGATGGGCGTCTTGATTTCGTGGGCCGCGTCCGACGTGAACTGCGAAATTCGTCCGTAAGCGTCGTCGATTCTTTGCATGAGATGATTGAAAGTCGCCGCGAGCCGGTCGATTTCATCGCCCGTCCCTTTGACTTTCACCCGCTCCTTGAGACTCGTCACGGAAATAGCTTCCATATGCCTTGTCAGTCCCTGAACCGGACCGAGAGCAATGCCGGAGAGAACCCAGCCGGCCGTCATGGAAAGAACGAATAAGACCGGCACGATCCATAAAATTTTTTTCTTGTATTCGAGAAGGTTCTCATCGATGAAATCCATACCAGAGAGAAGGAAAACCCAGGCCGGCGTGCCGTCCGGCTGGACCGCCTTTGCCGCCGCGGCCCATTGCTTCCGCCCGTTCTCATTAAGCTTCAGGATCTTGGATCGATCTTCTGTCAGGACCCCGGCAGTTTGAACCTTTTCATATGCGGTCAAAAATATTGGGGTATCTTCTCCAGACAGTACTTTTTTACTGGAGTCTATAATACTGTAGCGCATTTTAAATTGCTGGCTTTCAATGACTTCATCCAGAAGAACTTTCTCCAATCTATCCGCCTCAGTGCCCGCCTCCGCCACAAAGGCGGCGACCTCCTCTGCTTCATGCAATAAAAAGTCGAGCGAATCCTTATACTGATCCGCTCGAAAGTAAATCACGAGATAGGTGATGAGAAGAAGCAGAAGCACGAAGAAGAAAGCAGTGTTCCAGAAAGAAAGTTTGAACCTTGTATTGTTGAAAGTCCGGTTCAGCGTATGAAAAACAGAGTTAATCAAGGGTGTATCCCGCTCCCTTGATAGTGCGAATCAGCTTCTGCTCCTGCCCCTCATTGATTTTTTCCCGAAGCCGTTTGAGATGAACGTCGATCACATTGGACGCGGATGCGAAGGAATAGTCCCAGATATTTTCCATGATCATGGTCCTTGTCATGACTCGCCCCTGATTTTCCATGAGATACTGAAGGATCGCGAACTCTTTCGGCCGGAGTTCGACTGCGCGGCCGCCCCTTGTGACCTTGCGCGACAGAGGATCGAGAATGAGGTCCTCCACGCTGAGGTTTGATTCTGCGGCTTCCCGCCTGCGGCGTTTGATCGCACGGATTCGGGCGAGAAGTTCGGAAAATGCGAAAGGTTTGCAAAGATAATCGTCGGCGCCGAGGTCGAGCCCTTTCACGCGGTCTTCGACTTCCTGCCTCGCCGTGAGAAAAAGGACGGGCGTTTTAATCTGTTTTTTGCGGATGTTTCTCACGACTTCAAAACCATCCATTTTGGGGAGAGAGATATCGAGAATAATCACGTCGTAGGGATTCATGCCGGCGAGAAGCAGCCCATCCTCGCCGTTATACGCCGCATCGACCGCGTAGGCGTGTTCAGCCAGGCCTTTTTTCAGGGATTCGACCAGTTTTTTTTCGTCTTCGACTACGAGGACTCTCATACTCCCGCCTTCTTTATCGTTTCAGGGTCCCGGCTCGCTACGTAAAAGTAAAAGCTGTTCGTGTACATGGGAATACGGGTTTTTCGACTGTAATCGACCTGCAGATCTGTGTTGTGTCTTCGTGAATAAATTACTTTATAAGATGCGCAGGGCTCAGAGATCGGCATATGCGGCACGCCTGTTTCGAGCGAAGCCTGCTCCTGCATGAGATTGTAAACTTCTCTCATTTCGTCGCAATTCTTTTTATTGAAGCCGACGTCCCACCGGCTGATCCAGGCGAGGGTTTTATAACTGCCTTTTGATTCCATTTCGACTCTCTGCTTGTAGGCCTCGATCTTCGGCATGAGCGAAAGTCCGTCTGTGCGGACGTTCGTGCCGATCGCGTCGACTTCAAAGCGCTCGAGTACTTCCAGAATTTCTTCTTCGACGAACGGGTCTCTGCGCTCCTCGAGAAACTTTCCATAATTCAGCATAAAAAGCAGCAGAATGACGAAGGATACGCCCGCCGCTCCGAGGACTTCCGAGCGTGAAGAGCCCTCCCTCTTTTGAAAGAGGAAAAGAAGGCCTTCCCCCGCCGTAACGGCCATGAACGGCAAATAGACCAGGGCGTGGCGAGTCGGACTGAGAGTCAGCTTGCCTGTAAACACGAGCACGAACCAGACGGCAAAAACCATGACGATGTAGAGTCCTAAAAATCTCCCGCGAACATCTTCCCTCCGGAAAAATCTTATGATTCCGAACACAAATAAAACGAAGAGAGCAAACCCCGCCGGTTCGAACAGAGCGTGGTTTTCAGAGACAAAAGCGGTGTTGGCCTGGAAGGTGATAAAAAGATTTCTGACGTAAAAAGCGGCGGCGTGGAGCAGCTTTTCAAACGCAGCCATCCCGGTGCCGAACTCAAGTATGAATTCACGGTTTGTGCCGTACGCCCATGCAGGCGCCCCCGCATTGAGGGCCATATGTTTACGGAGGAAAAAAAAGCCCATCGGAAACACGAGGGCAGCATACGCTGCGCCTCCGGCGAGGACATTGAACAAAAGTTTTTTCCGGTCAGGCGCGCGGCGCCAGCCGTATATAAGCAAGATCAGAAAAAACGGCGGGATCATACTCATGATCTGATACTGCATGTGAGAAACAAGAGCGCAGACGAACGCGTTGAAAAACATGCGGCGAAGGCCAAAGTCCGGCTTTTCAAGATTGACCCAAAGAGTGTAGAAAAGCAAGATCACGCCTGTGACGCCTATCGCGTAATTGTGCATCTGCTTGGCGTAAATGATATTTTCCCAGGAGCAGGCCAGAAGGACGAGAGGGAGCAGCATACGGTGAACCTGCCCGCTGTACATCCTGAGGTAGAGAATGACACAAAGCGCGAGCGCGAGACAGCCTGCAAGCGCTGAGGGAAGCCTTCCTCGCCAGAGAAGCTCCCGGTAACCCTGATTTTCAGAAATGAGAAGGGGCGTAAGGACGAATTGCAGCGGAGCATAGGTGTAGAAAGAGGGAATAGGAAAAAGTTCCGGACTTCCCTGGGCCCGGTTTTTAAAAATGATCTCCGCGACCCCCCGGTCGTCGACTGTCGTAAAATGCCAGTCGAGATCTTTGAAGCGGGCCCAGAAACCGGTCAGAAGAATGATTAAAACGAGGGTCGCACCGGCGAACTGTAACTTCTTATCCATGCCGGCCCGGGTTTTTGCTGCGGTTTCCAAGTGCGATGAGCTCCAGAAGTTGCGAAAACAGGCGTGCTGCCAGCCCGCCTGTCCTGAAATCTTACTGGAGAATCGGCGCGAATGGGGAAAAAGTTCACCGGAGGAATGGGTGAAATAAGGTAGGGCCGACGCAATGGTCATTTAAGACAGTTCGACGACGCAATACAAAATCGTGATAGCCGGGTCCCCGTGAATTGAAGGAGTCTTGCGGTTTGAATTGTTGGCCGGAGATTTTGATTTCACTCATTCGGGCCGAATAAAAAGTCCGCCAAGCCGGAAGGGATCCCGAATCAGTGGCTCCTGAAATCTGGAATCCGCTCAGAATTTTTTTTGGACTGCTTATTCCATCCATAAAAGTGAGGCTGGACGATTCTTTCTTTGCCCAGATAACGAAAAACCAGAATTTCTCTACGCGCTATTGCGTCGCAGATGAGTTCGTTCATAGACATGCCTGACTTCTGCGGTCCGAAGTCCGAGAGAAGCCCGGAACAGCGCCCGGGCTCTCTCGGGATCCGCAAACTTATTGCATTGCCTCTCCGACTTCCTCGACGGCGTCGCCTGCATCATTATCGTCGCAGCCGGTCAATCCGCCGGCCAAAGCCAACACCATCAACATCAGCATCCATTTTTTCATATAGCCTCCTTGGTGTTCCCTATCGGGGTCTTCTGAAAAACCGCTGAAACATCTTGAGTAAAAACAAACTTTTCAACAGTCCCATAAAGCCTCCTATCTGGGAGATTTTTAAATATGGACCTAAAGGCTCTTTTAGAACATAGGGAGAAGTATTATTTATAGATGGGAGATGAGCCGTAGGACATAGTGTAAATATCCGCTTGTCTAAGAATGGAAGATCCAGGCAAATAAATATTTTAGGCGGCGTATTCTTTTCTATGGTCGTTTTTCCGGATATTAAGAGCTTCAATCGCTCTGCGGGTGTCGGCTTCTCTAACCATTAATTTTGACATTGCCGCAACCGGGGCCATCTCGCTTCCATTCTGTTCGGTCTCGAGCATTGCATCGATTCCGGCCTCAAGAAGCCGCTTCCATGCCGCTTCCGCTTCAGGTGGGTTTTCAAATTTTCGGACGCAGATGAAATTAGACATAACAGGTACCTCGTTTAAGTATCGATTATGCCCTGAAAATAAAATGCGGTCATCAGGGGAAGCGCTTTTTTCCTTTAAGGTATTGACCGATTTAGATGTAGCAATCTGAAACAGTGGTTCAAAGGATCACGGAGTACTAAAGGAAAAAGTTCCCACACATTCCCTGCGAAAAATTTTAAAATTTAGCATGCTGCTTGCATTTAATCCGCCCGGGCCGAGGCTTTTGAGCCGCAGATCGAGGGGTTCGAAGGATAACCATTATATCGTCCATGCCATCTCCCTGGAGTCCGTAGAGAGAATATCAGTATCACCGTAGAAAAAAGCCGACTCTTACTCAAGGCCGAGAGCAGACAGCATTCACCGACAAAGGAGAAGGGCTGTTTCTACTCGGGAGAGATGCTACGGGAGCTTCTCAAGGTCTTTCGAGTTACCCGTCGGAATCGACGCTTTGAAAATCAAGGATGCTTTTAAGGAGCGTTCTCGAAATTGTCCTTCCCAAGGAGGAGTCTTCCAAGCCGAAGCAGATCAAAATCGACTGAACTTCACTTTCGGATACTTGGTTTTTACGGCCCGGGCTTAATCAGGAGGGAAGAAGCAGAAGCGCGCTCATCTGGTTTCGGAAGAGGGTCGCGCCTCCCATTGCGGGATGACGGACCATTTTGCAAAGACAACCGGACGCAGCCAGAGACCTTTGAGACACCTTCCCCAGCGCAATGATTTCCGACCTGGGAAAAAGCACGCGTATCTCCCCCAGCACGTCCATGCCCCTCGCTTCTTCGTCGGCCGACGGCGTTCGGTTGGAAAGGAGGCCTTTTTTTAAATGGTATGGCTGCCACGGTACGGCATTCCAGAGAACGAAATCCGAGCCGCGAAAGCCGCATGCGAGAAGATGGCTCCAGACAATGGTAGCGGTCGGTTCATTAAATCCTGTCGGGCGGAGTTCGGGTTTACTTGTCCTCTCGGGTTTGAGAGACGGCAGAACATCCCGCGGCTGGACGCCCTTATGCGCGAGGTGGCCGAGAAGGATGCGCTCCGACGTCATGGCAATACCCGTAAAGTGGCCGCCCTGGTATCCAAAGGCCTCGGCGATGAGAATGTAACGCGCTTTACCCGCACGAGTCTCGAGATAATGCTCGAGCTGCCTTCTGCGGATTGCGGGCCCTTCGGATCCGATCTCGTTTTCACGGTCGTAATCCCGCCAGGGATTAAACATGCCGGGGCCTGCAGGGAGTTTCTTTTCGAGTAGCTGAACGAATCGTGAAATGGTCGCCATATCTTTGAATTCCTATCTTATAGCTGAGCCTTCCCTCATACCACTCAAAGTTCCATCGTTCCTTTTCCGGTTTCCCGAAAGCAGAAAGCAGGATATAAAATTCACATGCACTTTGCATCAGTTTCCTTCCAAGCGGCCAGATGGATTAAAAAAAGGCATTAAATCCCCCTGTTATTTCTATGATCCATAAAAAAAGGAGTTCCGATGAAGGTCGATCTTCATTGTCATTCAAAATATTCTTCCCACCCGTCCGAGAGGATCCTGCAAAAGCTGAAAATGCCCTGAAAGTTTCACCGAGCCTGCCATGCTCTACGACACGGCGAAAGCGCGGGGCATGACTCACGACGATCACCGATCACAACGCGATCGACGGCTGCCTCGAGATCGCGCACTATCCCGATACGTTTATAATCGTCGAGTTCACCTCTTACTTTCCTGAAGACGGCTGCAAACTTCACGTCCTTGTCTACAATCTAAGCGAGGCCCAGTTTCAACACGGCCAGAAGATCAGGAGAAACGTCTACGAACTCGTCCGACTATCTCAACCGGGAAAAAAATTCTCACGCCCTGGCTCATCCTTTTCGCCATCAATAATAAGAGTCCCTCGGCCGGGACGCCGTAAGCCAAGTCAGGTCTTTTTCGATGGGGAAAATGATCGGACTTCTGAATCGTCTGCTCAAACAGATTTCTCTCGAAAGCCAGAGAGGACCGTGAATAGAAAAAAACGAGCTCTTACGCGCCGGAGTCTGACACTTCAAGAACAACCGCCGTAATGTTGTCCTTACCACCCGCTTCTTTGGCCGCCCGCACGATTTCCCGGCACGCGTCTCCGGGACCTGCAGCCTGGGCAAGAAGCGATTCGATCTCAGAATCCTCAAGCATATCGGAAACTCCGTCTGTGGCGAGCAGAACCCGATCTCTCTCTGTCAGTTTCACCGTAAGCAGCCCCGGTTCGGGTACGCCGCCCATTCCCATGCATTGCGTTAACTGGAAGCGTCCGGGATGACCGCGCACAAAAGCCGGGTCGAGTTTTCCTTCATTGATGAGTTCCTGGGCTTTTGAATGGTCACGCGTCAGCAGTTCGAGCCTGGGGCCTCGGAGCAGATAGGCCCTGCTGTCGCCGACATGCCCGATGGTGAGAGCTCCCTCTTTAACGACCGCAATCACGGCGGTAGCGCCCATACCGTAATTGACGGGATTTTCCATCCCTTCTTTTTTAATCTTTTCACTCACTTCGATAAGCGTCCGCCTCACGGCGTCTTTTACCGCGTTCTCTCCCCGGGCCTTGCCCAGACGCTTCCGAAGAAGCTGAGAAACGCATTCGGCGACCATTGCGGAGGCGGTTTCTCCCGACGCCATGCCGCCCATTCCATCCGATACAAGAAAAAAATCGGCATCAGGATCACAAGCCCAGGTATCTTCATTATTCGGCCGCACGAGTCCCTGATCCGTGACGCCCTCAAAACGGATCATCATTCAGGCACGCGGAGGCGGGGAGAAATGGCGGAGCGGATGCAGGTGAATAAAACAAGATTTTCCATGGCAGAGTATGTTAAGGGAGCGGGCGTGCACGCCGCAAGCAATTTGTAGCTTGTGCGCCCGTTTACGCAGATCGGCCGACGCTTAGGTCGGCCTTGTAGGATTCCACAAACTCGGCGAGACGGTCCATGCGACGTCAAGATAACCATTCTGCACGCTCAATACTCCCGTATCGCCCGCGAACTTTTCGAGAGCGGTCATAAGTTTGTTCCTGATTTTCTCCGCCTGAACGCGGAGTTCGTCGGAGAGGGTTCCCTTACATTTTCAATGCGCGGCCCGGCTCCGAATCGCCGACTCTTCAGCGCTCGGCGTTTCTGCAGCGGCGTATTTCAAAAGGACGTCGAGAGATTTTTCGAGGGGGGCCGCGGCCATCCCCTCTCCGGCATAATTTTCCGAGTTCAGGCGGATCTGGAACAGACCTTTCTGCGCGGAAAGTTGAACGGCCGGAATAGAAAGGTCTTCGACCAGAATCGGAAGCACTTCCTGGCCGTCGAGCCTGATCCTTCCCGGGGGACCGGTCCGAGGTATTTGATTTTCAGGTCCTGGAGCAGGCCCTGGAGTTCGGCTCCCACAAATAGCCGGCGGATAAAGCACTCCCCTCGCGGGCGCATGAATAAGCTCAAACCATGGTCCTTTCTATAGCAATTCTATAAAGTGTTACTGCCAGAGGGATGAAAGCCAATAAAGGGCGGGATAGCTTGGTCATTGATAGCCAAGTCACAGCAAATCTTTCGCCGTGATCCTCAAAGGACTGGAATGCTGGCGGGCAATTTTACGCATCAGTAAAGCGGAGGGTTTTCAGCTGCTTAATTTCTTGAACTCAAGAGCATTGTCCCTCATGGGGACATTGTTGAAGAAAATATAGCCGTCACGGGCGGCGCCTGTTTTTTGGGCGAGTTCCTCCAGTTCTTCGGCGCTGTAGCGGTAATGGTACGTTCCCTTCCCGTGGAGCCGGTAATAAATAAACTCGTCCCCGTATTGTGTCTGAAAAAAAGGGTCAATGACGTGGTAGCAGTAACCGGAATCGACGAAGGGTTTCACGTCGTCGCGCGTCCAGGCGCCGCGCACTTCGAGCCCCAGCCGGAAAGGCGTCTTTCCGGCTTTCTTAAAAAAGCCCTTGAGCGCTTTTTTGTTTTCAGAGCTCGGAGTAAAGCTTTTCGGGCATTGAAAGATAACGTCGCGCGCCCCGAGAAGCGCTGCGAATTCCGCCGCCTGTGCCCAGGCTTCGAAAAATTCCGGAGTATTCCTGAAAAAACCGAACCTGTCTTTTTTATCTTCCGAGACGGGTTTTTTGAGCCTGCGGTATGTGGGGCTCGCGGGCAGATGGGTGATCAACTGAGGGGCCTTGAGGGCAAAGATAAAATCTGGCGGGAATTCCCTCTTCCATTTTTCAGCGCGGGAAAGAGGAAGAAGATTGTAAAACGATTCCTGGATTTCGACAGCGGAGAATTCTGAACGGTATACCGCGTGCCCTTTCGCCCAGCCAGAACAACCGATCCGGATCATTTCAGTCCTCCGGTTAAAATTTTTAGCGCGGCGGCAGATGGAGGTCGGCCACGACGGGGAAATGGTCCGAGGCCACGCGTTCGAGACTCATCCTGGGGACATCCACGTAAGCTATCTCGATGTCTTTAGAAACGTAAATGTAGTCAAGCCGGGCGATGGGCCTGAAGCTTGGGTACGTGTTGCCCTTTCCGCCTTCGGTGCTGCCAAGCACGTCCCGGAAACGTTCCCGGAAAAGCTGGTTAGCTTTAGCCCGGGGAAGCATGTTCAAATCTCCGCACAGGATCAGAGGCTCAACGCATTCCTTGCTTCCCATCCAGTCCTTCCCGAGAAGGTCTTTGGTCTCGAGCATTCTTTCGCTGCCAAGCAGACTGAAGTGGGTATTCACAAGCTGGACCTTCCTGCCAAAAAAATCAATTTCGACCCAGAGAGCGCCGCGGGGTTCGAGATCCGGAATATGGGTATGGCACGCGAGAGCTCCCTCGCGGATAAGCCGCATTGGGTGCCTGCTCAGGATTGCGTCTCCGTATTCTTCTTCTTCAATCCTCATTACGGGAAAGAAATGATAGGTCATACCCAGGAGCGCTGCGATCTCGTGGGCCTGATCATCACCGCGGCTTCGAAGCCGTCCGCGGTCAAGTTCCTGCAGCGCCACCACATCGGGCGCGTGGCGTGCGATCACGCGCGCAATCCGTTCGGGCGACAGGCGCCTGTCGATGCCGATGCAGCTGTGCACATTGTAACTCATGATCCTGAGCGGTTGACCCGGGCCGCGTGCCATGAATTTTCTGAGCAGCTCCTTGCGCTTTTCGCCTTCCATGAAATGAATGGCGCCGCAACGGAGATCCGAGGGACGCAGAAATTTTCCTTTTTTGATGAGATCAATAGGCGTATTGAAGGGCAGGAGCACAAAGCCGTCGGTCTCGTGCCGGCCCGGCCCTCCGTGGGAGGCCCATTCAACTGGAAACGATACGGGCTTGCCCTTCGGCCGCCATCCGCTGATGACGAAGTCTCCCGTATCAAGCCGCCTGCATATTTGTTCAAGACCCTCCGCGACTTCGCTCACATAAAAATGGTCGGGACCGAAAAGTTTTGCGGCATCCCGTATGAGATCAAGTTCGCCTTCCTCAGTCCAGGCGGCGCAGCGTCCGCCGAGCACCGACAATACCAGGGGGACGCCTGCTTCTGCCACGAGGGCCCTCGCACTTTTTCTTTTCTCCTCGTCCGAGAGATCGCGTCCCGTGTAAATAAAACCAAGCGGCCCCTGCGCCGTAATGGTCAGCTTCTCTTCGCTGAGCGGCGGAAGGACCCGGCCGAGCACTTCAGCCGCCTTTTCTTTAAGGGTCGTCTTATGCAGCATGTAATAAGGATCGGTCGCTTCCTGCCCGTGATCCGAATAAATCCACACATCGTAGTCCCGTGAAATAGAACAATTGGCGGTCTTGAATATTTTCCGGATACTCGAATCGATCCGCCTGAGCGCCGACCTGGCAAAAAAAGAATTTTTTCCGTAACGATGGGCGATCTCATCGTAGCCGAAAAAGTTAGCGCAGATCACCGGCATCGAACGCGAAACGTCCATGCGGCATCCCAGCGTAATGAATTCCCGCAGGAAAATGGTGACGAAGATTCTCACGGGAATGGATTTGAGTTCGTCCTTCAGCCCCCTCCAGCCGCGGAGCCCGCGGAGGAATTCGACGAGCGCTGTTCCTAAATCGAAAATAAAGGAGGAAGCAGCGTGGATCAGCGTAACGGGATTGAAAATCAGTACGATAAACCAGGCGTAAGGCATGAACGTCTTCCAATAAGACTGACTGTCGAGCGTGCCAAGGCAGAAATGAGATTCCAGGGCGCCTCCTGAAAAAATGTTTCCATAGGAACTGCCGCCCGTGAGGAGGCCTTTTGCCTCCGCCGCGAGCCGACGTTCGATCTCTTCGGCCACGCGCGGGGTGTGGAGCGCGAAAACCTTGCCGCAGCCGTCCAGATACTCGAAAGCCGGCACCGCCTGGCGCACGCCGTAAAACAACTCGCCCTGAACCGAGGGCGTGCTGGAAGGAACTCCTGAGAAAAAATGACGGAGTTGATACCGCTCATCTTTTAAAAGCCGCCGCAGAAAAGGCATGGTACCGCGGTCAATAGCGTGAAGAAAATCGTCGTGCGCCAGACTGTCGACCTGAAGCATGATCAGACCCGGGTCATGACCCGGAGGAGTGAAAATGGGGAGCTTGAGCCACCTCACCACCCATTCGCTCGCGCTCAGGCGGTTCCTGACCCGACGGAATAAAGCGCTGACATGCGTAAACAAATGTTCTCCAATCAATGCGTCTTGGTTCGGGTCTCTAGCGGCGGGCGGGAAAAGGGGGTCTGCGGAGACGCTTAATTCAAGCTTTGTTCCGCGACGATGATCCCTGCCTCTTCGAGAATCGCTTTAACGTGATATCGGCAATCGTACAAATGCATGAGGAGCGCGGGATTATCCGGGACGACTTTAGCCAGATCTTCCGGCGTGATGTCCAGAAGGGCCACGGCGGCCAGAGATTCGCGGTCTTTCAAATCGATAAGCCGTTCCATCAATTCTTCCGTGGGAATATTATCGATGAATCGGAGCTTCGCAAACTCCCGAAGTTTATCTTCGGGGATCTGACAATAACAAATATGAGGTTTGTAACGAGCTGTTTGTTCCATAATCTTTACTGTATGTCTGGGCCGGATTCCATTTTTCTAGTCGAACAGTTATTGAATTCAATTGTTTTCCCGGGCAATATTCGCATCAGGACCGGATCCGTCCCTCCGCACTGGCCGCAGTTTTGCGGATAAACCAGTTTCCCAAACACTGGCGCAGTGAGAGCAATCGTAAAAGAAACTCCAGGTATCAGGAGCGCCGCCTTCTCTAAGGTTGAGAAGCACTATCTTCGGCAAAAAAAGATTGCACGTAGCGGATCAGGCTATCTTCCACTGCTTCGGAGCGTGTCCATCCCGTTCGTCGGGTATTGCTTCATCATTCGTATACGGAGGATTATCAAGCCCATTTTCCGTATAGCCCTGCCGTTCAAGTTCCTCGGCTTCGCGCTCGTGATCATTTCCCTTAACATCAAGAGGAACAGGTCCTGTATATTTCGACCTGGGCTTAAGGATCTCAGCACGGGCTTGTTCAAGATCTATTTCTTCGTCAGTCATCGGAAAATTACTGTTTACCGCGTCTTGTTTTTTGGCTCGCTTTTTCATAGCGCAACCTCCTTTGCTTTAAGTCAAGTGTAGCGGCGGGGGTGTTCGCCTCCTATCGGGGCAACTCTCTGGAGGGCGCTCATTAGAAACCTTTATTTAGGATAGGACTAACCCTCAAGAAGGAGTTCTGTGGACAATCTCAGGCCGAATACTGCTGCCTCGGGAAAAAAGAGCGAAGAATAATTTTTTGAGGAGCCGGAAGAGTTTGGGAAGAAGCCATATGGCGAGAACAGTGACGATCAAGACGACCGCCAGCATCACCGCAGGGTGAAAAATCATGAGCCAGAGAGAACTCACTACTAGAGCGTCCTCTGAAAGGCTTGCCACCCAATTAGAGACAGGCTCGGGCGAGGTGTTTATGGCCGCGCGCGAACCCGCTTTGAGAAGATGGGTCTCCAAAGCCAGTCCCCCGCCCAACAGCGCGCCGAGGGTCTGGGCTACCGCTTCGCTTTCCGACATGGCGAGATAAACGAGAATGGCGCCTCCGAAGGGACGGATAAAAGTGTGGGCCGCGTCCCACATGGAATCCACGAGTGGAATTTTATCGGCTGCGAACTCGATGAGGTAAAGCAGCGCAGCGGCCCCTATGACCAGAGGATTGCCGAGTACCTCAAGCTGGCCGGGAAGGACGATCATATCAAGCTGGTGCGCGATGCCAAGGCCCGCGACTACAAGGTACATGTTAATACCGGCCGCAAGAGCGCAACCGAGAATCAACCCCCAGAATCCCAGCGTGTTCATATCCATTGTGTTACCCTCCCGCGGCCCTTAGCTGCGTTCCTGCTTACGTTTCTTGCTTCCGCTTTTTTTTGTCTTTTCTTTGCCAGAGTTCAAAGCGGGATTCCCTGCATCCGTACGTCCCTTGGTCCTGTCGGCGGGGTTAACGGTGCGGCTTGTATTTTTTTCAGAATTTCCAGGGCTGGAGCTTCGAACGCCCGGAGTATGTTGTGTCCTGCTCATAAGACCTCCCTTGTGGTCAATATATCTTATCACTGGAGAGCGCGGGGAGGAACGAAAGAAAAGGGCGGAGCCAAAAAAAATCCGGCTCCGCTCTTAATATGGAGAGAGAACTATTTTGACGAGACAGGGGGAGTGAAAGCCTTCTCTGAAAAAATGTGAACGTCGTGGCGAGGAAACGGGATGGTGATCCCTGCCTGCTGGATCGCCTTGTAGACCGCGAGGTTCACGGCAAAAGAAGTCTGGTAGTACTTGACCGTCGGCGCCCAATAGCGGAAACCGATATTAACCGACGATTCCCCGAAATCCTGGATACCGATCTGGACCTGCGGACCATTACCCACTTCACTGAACTGTTTTATCGTCTCGGAAATAACGCGGATGGCTTTTTCGGGATCATCGCCATAGCCAACGCCGATAACTCCCTCGACGATCCGGCATGACCGGGAGTTCCGGAGATTCTCTCCTACGATATGCTTATTGGGGATCGTAATGACGATGCCGTCTTCGTCGGTAAGGACGGTGCAGGCCAGTTTGACTTCCTGCACGACACCGCTCTCACCCGCTACCGTAATCGTGTCGCCCACCACAAAGGGCCGGGAGAGAATGATGGAAAGACCGGCGCCGTAGTTGGAAAGAGGCCCCTGTATGGCGAAGCTCGCGCCGAAGGCAAGAGCGCCCAGGGCCGCGACGAACGGAGCGATCGTAATCCCGAATTTTCCAAGGGCGATAATGACCGCAAAAACGATAACGAGAATCCGCACGATGCTCGTTATGAATCGAGCGAGCGTAATATCGAGGCTCTTTTTCTGGAAAAAGGACAAAAGAAGTTTGGATACCGAATTGGCTATGCCAAGCCCTATGAAAAGAATGATGATCGCGCCCACGACCTGAAAACTGTATGTCACCACGTAAGTAATGACGGCATCGATGACTTTTTGAAGTGTATCTGCCTGTTCCTGCATGGTCGGGTATCCTTCCGGGGCTCGTGGAATAGGGCCGCGGTGTGCGGCCCTTGTAGAGCGCGGTATTCTATCAAAAGGGCTGATGGGGCGGCGAAAAAAAAGGGCTCCTGCGGAATGACCCGCTTCAGCCGCAAAACCGGCTTACGGCTTTCAAGAACGTTCCGTAAGACCGGCAGCCCCGGTAATAGCCCTTTTGCTGGAGGAAAGGAATTGCTGCAGTTCTTCTTTTCGGTTGGCCCATTTCACTATAGAAGCGGCCTGCAGCATGTTTTCTTCGTCATCGAGGTGCTGATAGCGTTCTTCCAGCGCTTTAACTTCTGAATAAATTGTTTTTCTTGCATCGAGAGGCAATTCCTCGTGAACAAGCCTCTCCGTCCGCTCAATGATCGCTTCGCGCAGACGCTTCATGGCAGTCGTCATGCTTTCCATATATTTTCCCTGGGCTTCCTCCCAGCTCTTTCGGGTCGTGTCCACCTGTTCGAAAAGAGCGGGTTCGATTCCCGGCAGATTCTCCTCGTCGGCCCGAGCGGTATCCTCCGCTAAAAAAATACCCATTGCCAGAAGTAGAACAGCCATGGTTTTCATAGGAGCCCTTTGGTTGAATTGAGCGTATCTCATAGCGATCAGGCCCTGCATCAGGGATTCTGCTATTTAGATTACGGGCGGCTTCTTATGAGGATGCTGTGGTTCAAGGCGTTTTTCAAGAATGCGGTTTATAAAAACCAAAATATGCCGAAAAAGAAAGGTACCTTCATTCGGGCTTATTATTTCAAGGAATCAGATGGTCGAAGCATCCCTCGTACGTGTTTGTGATTTTTTGAAACGATTTAGTTTTTTTGATTTCGAACCTCTCGCAGAGAGCCTCAGCTGGCTCGGGCAGATTCATTCCCGCGGCTGGCTCTATACCTCGACCTGCGGCGAAGAAATCATGGCAGTCGCGGCCGCCTTCCGGATACGTGACTGGCATGATGATTATCTGCGCCGCCTGCCCGAACGCGAAGAGGGCAACTGTCTCTATATCGCTTTTTTTACCTCTGCTTCCCGCAACTCTTCAGCCGCCCTCAAACTTCTTCGGGAACATCTGCGCAATCATCCCGAAATTACGGAAATCGTTTATCACCGGAAAAAAGGCCTCAGCGGCCCCGGTCCTGTGAGGCGTTTCCCGCGGAACCGAGTCATGTCACGGATGTTCGGAGAAGAGAGCGGGAGATATCTGGGCAGAATCATGATTCAGCCGCCAAGCCTTGTGCCTGTGGGAAATGTTCCGGAGGAAGACGCGTTGCTGAATTCCCACGAAGAACAAATTCACCTCGTGAGCGCGCGGCTTATGGAATCAGTCGGGCGACTGCGGGCCTTTTTTCCAAGGGTTTCTTGATCAGGCGATTTTTTTCGGCTGGTTCAGAAAATGAGCCCTCGCATTTTTCAGCGATTCGATGGCCCGGCTTGCCTCTTGACGGGACAGCTCGTCCACGCTTTCCTTGCGGTAATATTTACGGATGAAACTATCGAGGTGTATCCGGTCCCATCCCATTTCCTCGGAGAGCCGGACCATGAAAATCTTTTGCTTTAATGTACGTCCGTCGCGCTTGACTTTGTAATGCCTGCTTCGCACGAGAAAATACATTAGTTTGTGAAAGCCTTCTTCGTCCAGGTCGGTCGCCGTATTCACGCCGGCCACTCTCATAAGGATGTCCCGGTAGTCGGAGTCAGTGACACCGATTTCTTTTTTTACGACATGAATCAGCGCCAGTTTACTGCGATCGATCATAGAGATCCTCCGCTTTATAGACAACCGGTCAAACCAGTAACAGCTAAAAAAAGTTTACCTTATGAACCCGCGAAGGGAAAGAGGCAAACCATGAAGTCTCTGCCGGGGAACTCTTTACCGGCCTCATGACGCGGGGCCGGCAGCGTGCGCGCGCAGCACGTCTGCGATCGACTCGCGCAGGTTCTCCTCTGCGAAAACCAGCGCGGTTTTATTTTCCGGGTTAACAATTCCCGGATCTGCGCCATTTGCGATCAGGATCTCGACGATTTCCTTGTGGCCGAAAGCCGCAGCTTCCATGAGAGGTGTCGTTCCGGAAAGACCCAAACTGTTGATTCGGGCTTTGTCTTTCTTCGCCCATTCCTCTACCAGCTTCGAATCTCCGGTTCGCACGGCGTCGAAAAGGGATCCCACCTTAGGCCCGGATTTTTTTTCCTGAGCATATTCCTCGATCCTTCGGGCTTCGTTTCTGTTCAAAGTGAGAGGCCGGCGGAGTTTTTCTTTCCGCATGATCAGGGTGAGATCGTGAGTCAGCTTCTGGACGCGGGAAACATCATTGTAAACGCCTCCGTAGGACGTGAAGCGTTCGATCGCTACGCTGACTTGAGATTTAGGATCACGGGCGGCTCCAAATAAAGCCAGCGTGATAATAAGAAGGCCGAAAACAACCAGGCAAAAATGAACTTTGGCCTGCGCCCAGCGGTAATAGACGTTGAGAATGAAGCCGATTACGGGAAGAAAGACGTAGACCAGCCCCCACCCGAGGCCCGCAATGAAGGATGTGATGACGAGACCGATCTGCCCTATGGTGAAAAGGGCCGCGCCGGCAAAGATCATCATCACGAGAATATGGTCGGGCATAAGCCACCCGGTCTTGTTAAAAGTTTAAAACAAAGTCCTGAATAGAAAATAGTCGAATTCGGGTGAAATCGCAAGGTTCTGCTGTAAATACTCGCGGCGGTTAAAGATGCCTCTTGCGGTGTTCTGCTCCCGCAGTTTATGATCATGATTGCTTTAACGGAGCCTCCATGATCGAAAAAATCGGTTTTATCGCAGCTATTGTTCTTCCTCTGTGGAACATTCCTCTCATTCTTCGAATTATCGAGAGAAAATCTTCGCGCGACATCAGCCTTCCCTGGGCGCTGGGCGTGTGGACTTGTCTTGCCCTGATGACTCCGGTGGGAATCCAATCGTCCGAAATGGTGTGGAGGGTCTTCAGTATCATGAATGTGTCGATCTTTTCGTTCGTCGTGATCATCGTGCTCTGGTACAGGAAGCGATAAAGCGAAGCGGTATTTTGCAGCTTTTTATGGAGGGGCCAGCCGAAACGGCTCTTTCTGATCTCTGCGCACTATCCCCAGAAATACTCTCGCAGTTTCCTGAAACAATCCACGGAAACCTCCGTAAACTGGACAGCCACGCCGGAAGGGTCACATCTTACTACTTTGCCTTCGACTTCGATGATAGGCGCGCCTTTCAGGAGAGGTCCTATGGCGAGGCGGCAAGTGCATTTCGAGCCTACCGGAAGGATGTCGGAGCAGATGACGTAGACCCCTTTCACGCTGAGGTCTTTGGTCCAACCGCCTATCTGCACGTCTTTATTCGTGATGTCGGTCCGCAGCTTGATGATGACTCGGGAATATTCCCGCTTTTCATCTTTTTTCACCCGCGAGAATTCTCTTCGTTCGTTCTTTTGAGCCATGCCGAGACCTTTCGTGGATCCTTCTGATAAAAGATAACATATCTATTGAAAAATACCGAAAAAGCTTAGCAGCGCCTTTTCCGGGCCAACGATCCAACCCTAGTCTAGCCTGAGCCCATGCCTGGCGTTCCCGAACCAGAATAAACTCTCTAGCCGCGTCTCCCGCTTGCAGCCCCAAAACCCCTCTAATGGACCGTATCTAACGGGTGCTGTCGGCTTCCTCACAGCAGATAGGGACCGAACTGTCTCACGACGTTCTGAACCCAGCTCACGTACCACTTTAACCGTTTTTCTCTTTGAAGCTTTCCTTCCGGCTTTTCATTTCATTCCTGGCTGCAGCGTCTTTATCGCGCAGATCGTCCAGGCTTTCCCGGTGGGCTTCCTTGATTTCTTTTTTTTGCTCCCGCAAATCCTCTTTAACCGCTTTTTTTTCTTCCGGGCTCATCGTTTTTGTTTTCTCCCGCACTTCCCTGGCTTCAGAGCGGAGGTCCTGTTTTTTCTCCCGATGTTCTTCTCGAAGTTTTGACCTGTCTTCGCGCATTTCTGTCTTGTGCTTTTTCCAGAATCCCCACCAGGGTTTCTTCTCCGCTTCATTTTCCGCCTGGGCATTTCCTGACATGAGGAAGGTAAAGGCTATCGATAACATGATTAATTTTTTCAGCATCCGATGTCTCCTTTTTTAATACCCGATTATATCAGGCGAGTAAAGCCGGAGCGCGCTTTCTGTCAGCAAATTCCGGGTACCCTAAACAGGGAAGCGCGACTTGTTTATAGCGGATGGTTTTTATAAAATAGGCTCTAACCAAGAGAACTTTCATGCTGGTCTTTACAGTCGGCCATTCAAACAAAACGATCCACTCTTTTCTCGATTTGCTGAAAGCTCACGATATCGGGCTCATTGCCGATATCCGCCGCTTTCCGGAATCACGCAAGTACCCGCATTTTTCGGGCGAACTGTTAAGAGAGTCCCTGCATGATAAAGGCATCGCCTACAGGCATTATGAGCCGCTTGGAGGACGGCGAAGCAAAGCCACCGAGAACTCGCAAAACACGGCTTGGAGCGTTCCCAGTTTCCAGTATTACGCGGATTACATGCAAACTCCCGTTTTCAGGAAGGCCGCCGAGAGGTTTTTGAAAGATGCGCAGGGAAAACGGTGCGCGCTCATGTGCGCCGAGGCCGTCTATTTCAGGTGTCACCGAAGGCTGGTAGCCGACTATTTGATCGCTTCGGGTCACGAAATCTTTAATATCGAAAGCCGCACCAAGGCCCCGCCCCACAAGCTGACCGACTTTGCCGTCGTTCAGAATGGAAATCTTTCCTACCCCGCCCTCCCTGACCTTTTCAGCCCTGAGCAGCGAGCGGGCTGACTTTTCCCTCAGCCTCATGTGCTCTAAAATTTTAGATTTTCCTTAAGGGAAATCTTTAGGGATTTTCAGGTAAGGCCCTAGATACATGGCCGCGTCAAGATGGTTTAATTACGGCACTGAACACAGGAGGAAATATGAACCGATTGATGAAGAAGTCGAAAAGATGCGAATTTTGCTGCCGCGCTCAGGAAGAAGATCTGAAGGTGTATGCAGCGGAAGATGGGGATCGCATGAATGTATGCGACCATTGTTTTAATTTCCTCGTAGAGCCTGTCCTTGAACTTTGCCTTGCCGATTTCGATCAAGCAATCTAGTACTCCGCATGACTGGAGCTTTGCTGGGCGCTTAGGGCCGAGTGCCCTGGCGCCAGGCGCCAAGCGGTTTAGTAAACTCGGATTGTAAGCATCAACACGTCGTCGCGGAATTGATGACCGCTGAAAACCTCAAGGTCTTCCACGAGCAGGGCATTAAAATCGGCCGGCGTCAGATCTCCATGGCGGAGAATAAAATGCTCGACGCGTTCCCGCCCGAACATCTGACCATGGCTGTTCCTCAGCTCAATTACCCCGTCTGTAAAGAGCAGTATAAAATCACCCCTGGAAAAAGGCGCGGATTCTTCATAGATGCGGCCGTCATTTGGCGTTACGCCGAGAAGGCTTGCCTGGGCTTCGAGCCGGTTGATTTCAGACCTTTTCCGCACGAGATATTGAGACGGATGCCCGTAATTGGAATAAAGCATCTTTCTCTTCTTGAAATCAAGCGCCCCGCACACCGCACTGAGATACATCGACGTCCCTTCAAAATCCCTCATAATGAATTGATTAAGCCGGTGCAGGATCTTACCCGGAGAGGTTTCTTCCTGGACGAGATCAAGAAATTCTACGTGCAGCCTGTTCACCATCAGCGCGGCCGGGACTCCATGCCCCGTTACATCTCCCACGAAAAAAATCAGGTAATCCTTGTTCTGGTAATAAAATCTGGCGTAATCCCCGCTCAGCGCCCCCGCGAGCCGGTAAGTTACCGCGATATCGGCGTGCTTGGAGGACATGGATTTCGGGATCAGCGTCTGCTGAAGCCTTGCGGCCAGGCGCATTTCGTGGTCGACGCTTTGCTGACGGCGGGCAACGTCCTTTAACAGCAGAAAGTTCGCGACATCCCGCTGCCTTTCTTTATACCTCACGCGAAGGCAGATGAACGCTGAGAAAAGAAGGTGCGTGCTCCCGTTGATAAACGGATCAGCTCCGAAAATCGTCGAAGGAAATTCCATACCCGAGAGGTCCCGCGACAGGAAATAAAAAAACCAGGCGCTGAAATGCAAAAAGATGAGCGCGACGACGTCCCTCAAAGTCCAGGGCAGGAGGAGGCAGATAAAAAAAAGGCTGAGGATAAACTGGGCAAAGTTGAAGGTCCGGACGTCATTGGAGGGCGCGTAGACGAGCACGAAAAGAAATCCGGAGGCAAACAGAAATCCGATGAGCCGCGCCGTCTGGAAGTTCGTTGTCCTTCGCATGTCGATAAGGACGAAGACGCTGATCGCGGTAAAGACAGCGATAGAGACGTAATGGTTGAGGTTCCAGTCCCATATTCCAGCCGCGAGGTTGATGAACAGGGCAAAATAAAAAAGGCCGAGTACGGTCAGGCAGAGCGTGCGCATGCGGCTCTGAAAGAAACGGAGCTGGTCGCGCGCGTACTCTTCGTAGTGCTCGCTTGGTATTTTCTGGAATGAGATCAGCATGTTTTAATAGGCGGGCCGCGGTGAAACTTTACAAGGCGGAAGCGCTTTTTTGCCTGCCACTCGAGGTCGCGAAACCGAAATTATTATAAACGAAAACTCCGGCTTTGCACAGAGTTTGCACGTACTTCATACGCTTGAAGCGTACGCGGAGGATAATAAGCGAAATTAAAGTCAATCTGCGGGCCGCATCGCCAACTCAAACCGGAGAACACGATGAAACAAAGATCCAATCCCTACCTTTCATTCCTGAACCGACACATCCCCGGCCAGCTCGTCGTGCAGATCACAAACGGTTGCAACGCTTCCTGCCCTCAATGCGGTATGAGGGTGCCAGAACGTTTCAAGCGGTCTTCCCTTCTGCCCGGCCGCCCGACCGCCTAAAGGCAATCAACGATCAGGCGGCAGAGAGAGGCGTCAAATTCATCTCCTTCCCGGGAGGAGAACCCCTTCTCCGCATGAACGACGTCATCGAGCTGATCGGCCATGCATCGGGCATTCCCTATATCCGGACCGGTACGAACGGGTTTCTTTTTCGAATGGACGACTCGAAGGACGAAAAACAGCGCTACCGAATCGAAAAAACGATCGAACGCCTTGCCGCTGCAAAGCTGAGAAAATTCTGGATCAGCATCGATTCGGTCAATCCCGAGGTCCACGAACAGATGAGGGTCTTAAAAACGTCATGAAGGGAATCGAATTCGCGGTCCCGCTCTTCCACCAGTACGGCCTTTATCCTATTGCAAACCTTGGCATCACCCGAAATATCGACAGCACCTTCACGAGCGAGCCCCGGGCGAAGTGATTCGATTCGGAACGCGAATACCTCGATTTTTTTCACGAAAGGTACCGAAGCGCCTTCGGCCGCTTTTACGCTCACGTCATCAATCGGGGTTTCACGATCGCCAATTACCCGATGAGAGTGGGCGGTAAAAGCGATTCCAATCTGACTGCAGTCTATACCGCGACCGCAGAAGACCGCATTGTGGAGTCTCAAAAGCTGAAAGAGTCGAACTCTATAACGCGCTTTTCGAAACGATCCCGGATTCCGCTCGAAGATCCGCATTTTTTCGCCCCGGGTTTCGCAGTATTCCATGGCGCTCAGTATTCAGGCATACCCGTGGAACCTTATGCGTGCCGGTGAGGTGTGAATTTCTTTTTTGTCGACGCCGAAAGTACGAATACTTTTTCCTGCGGGTACCGCGGTGCCGACAACTTCGGCGCCTTTGAGAAGATGAAATGGGATGAAAGACCGCTCGAAGCCTCCTGCCGTGATTGCGACTGGGAGTGTTTTCGCGATCCCTCCGAGCTGCTCGGCCTCTTCATTCAGGCCTTTACGGAACCGCGCAAGCTTGTCGTAAATTCTGGAAGGACAGGACCTACGCGTCAATCTAGCTGAACGATCTTCTTTATTACCGGCCTGCGATTCATTCGACGGGAGGAAAAAACCGGATTACAAGCGCTGGAAAACTCTTTCGGCGGAGGGATTGCCCTCCTACAGTTCAGGAAGAACCGGCCGGGTACCCGTTACGCTGTCGGCTTCACCGGCCTGATTTTCAGGATCTGAAACTTTCGCGGCATCACCGGTAAAAAACCGGACGGCCCTGATTTGTACCGGATATCGAGAGGCGAGAGGACGCGGCCCGACACCTCTTTCAGAAACGAGTCGAGGGCGATATCGTTCTCATTCGCTTCCCTTTCTCCCGAGACGAGCAATGTACGGCTTTCCTGCCTGGCTGCCGTAAAATTCCCTTCGAGCATGTGAAGATTCCGCAGAAGCCGGCGAAGAGAGGCCTGCGACGGCGGCGTTTTTTTAAAGAAAGACTTCCGCACGGGCTTCACGCTGAAGGCAAGGGCTATATGCTCTTTCGCGTCTTCAAAATTAAGCGTCGAGAAATAATATTCCGCCAGTCTTTCATGGTATGCGGCGAGATCGGTGGATCGTGCGAATTCACGTTCAATTTTTCTGAGGCGTTTCCCGTCTTCGGGAATCGCTTCTTCGAGGGCAGCTCCGTTTTTCTGGTTGTACAGCATGAGACTATGGCGGTATTCCGAGATGAACTCCATGGTCCATGGCCCCACCGGAACTTCGCGCAGTAAACGCATGTGATAATTAAGCGCGGCTTCAATATCCCCTGCGTACGTATGAAAACGCGCCAGATACAGCAATAGATCTGCCCGCTTCGTGTCCCAGCCTGTTGAATCGAGAGGAGCCTCACTGCCCGCAGAACGTTTCGACCAGTCAAGAATCTGTCGGGCCGTTCCGCTGCGGTAGAGGACGCGGCCCATGCCCGGTTCTGGAGCCGAAACACGTTCAGGTACTGCGGGCAGCACGGGGACTTCTTCGGCCCGTAAAGCGGGGACGAGAATGGCTGCTGAAAAAAAGATGAGCATCAAACAATGTTTCATAAAAAAAGACCCTGGAGATGGCGTGGAAAAGTGCCGTGTATTGTATTCCCGCATCTGCCGCTGTACCAGTTATAAAAAGGTCTGCCTTTTTTTGGCTCTCCGGTGTTTCCTGACCAGTCATTCGGTGGCAAATTCAGGCTCTATCCGGGCTTCTCCCCCATTTCTAATAGGCCCCTGACTGAGACAATAAGGAATGGCAGTCATATCAGCGTTTTTGGGCCGGGCTATAGAATCTCATAACAGTCGGAGACTCTCATGAAAGAGCTGCTCGAGAAAAAAGTGGTCGAAGTGGATGGCCATAGAATGCTCACGCGTTTTTCTGTGGAAAAATCACATTACCCCGGACCCGCTGTCATTTTTATTCCGGGGCTCGCCCTTTCTGGCCGCTATATGATTCCCGCAGCTTATCATTTGTCGCGGGCCCTGCCGGTATACATCCCCGATTTCCCGGGGCTGGGTGAAAGCTCGAAACCACAAAACATTTTGAATCTTCACGAGCTCGCGAAAGCCGTTTTTCAATGGCTGTCGGCGCTGAAAATAAAGCAGGCGGTCATCGTCGGCAATTCTTTCGGCTCCCAGATCGCAGCGGAACTTGCGGTGTGCCATCCCGAAGCCGTTCTCGCCGGGGTGCTGACCGGCCCGACTGTCGACCCAAAAAGAAGAACTCCTTATCATCAGCTCCTGGATCTCACTCTCGATTACATACAGAGTCCGGCCAAATCATATGTCATCACAGGAGACATCCTTAAGTGCGGACTCCGCAGACTCTTTTATTATGGTTTCGAAGCTCTGCGCGACCGTATCGAAGACAAACTGCCCGCCATTCAGTGCCCCGTGCTATTTCTTCGCGGGGAGAGAGACCCTCTTGCGAGGCAGCTCTGGCTCGAAGAAGCGGCCTCGCTCGTACGCGACAGCGAAATCGCCGTCATGCCGGGAGTCGGCCATACTCCGAACTTCGACAAGGGCGCCGAACTCGTCCCTTATATTCTCAATTTTCTGTCTGAAAAAAATCTGATCCCCCTGCAACCGGCTCACGCTGCCTGGGCGTCTTAAGAATAAAGACTAGTAGGCTTCCCGAGCGGGATAAGCCGCGTGCTTAGCGTGGGCTAAGTGGTTCCGCAGCGTCAGGTTCGTGTGCCGCCCTATACCCGCATTGTGCGCCCGAGGTTAGAGTAATGCCAACCATGGAGGCTCTTATGAATGTCCCTCTCGAACTGACCTTTCGAGGACTTGAAAAAACTCCCGAAATAGAAGCTCTGATCCGTCATAACGCCGAAAAACTTGAGAAAATATGCAGTTATGTTTCCAGCTGCAGGGTAGTCATCGAACGAGACCAGCAGCACCAGAGAATAGGACACCCTTTCCGGGTTCGCCTCGATATCACGGTACCGCCGCGTAATGAATTTGCGGTCCGGCGGGAATCCACGGAAGGCGAGCTGCACGACCCCCTTTCAAAAATCATCAATGAAGCCTTTAAGGCCGCGTCGAGACGACTTCAGAAAACGGTCGATCTGCAGCGACACGCCAGCCGGGTAAAGCCCAATATACCAACGCAGGGAATCGTCACCAGGCTCTTCCTGGAAGATGAATACGGTTTCATCACGACGCCCGAAGGGGAAGATATTTATTTTCACGCTAAAAACGTCGCAAACGGAGAGTTTGACAAGCTCATCGTGGGGACTGCCGTTCATTTTGCGCCTCACTTTGGGGACAACGGCCTGCACGCGAGCAGCGTCAGAATCCCTGAAAGTTCCGCGGGATTGTCCGAATCGAACGATTGATTGAGCCGTTTGCATATATCCCATTGTGTTTAAATAAGTTAGGGCCCGTTGAATTATTTTCAACGGGCCCTCGTCCTATTGATAACTGCGGGAGTTTGACACCGCAGGCTTGAAAACTAAAAAGGAGAATTACATGAAGAAATTTCAGATGTTGCTCGTACTCGCGGCCGCTTTTTTTGCCGTTCAGGGACAGGTTGCAGCCGAAGAACCCGCTGTCGTCGTTCCGATTATGGGAACACAGGACGTAGTTGAGGCGGATGCAGCGATCCTCGAGGGCGAGACCAAAGAAGTAGTTAAAGAAGGTGATGCTGTCGTTGAAGAAGGCACCGAAGAAGTGAAGAAGCTCGAAGGCGTCCAGATCTAATCTGGCCGATTGTTCTTTGAAAGGTTTATTCCAGCCGCCGAATCTTTCTCCTTTAGAGAGCGGGAAACGAAACACACGGTGAACCGGTTTTGCCGGAAGGGCTACTCTGCGGCCCGAACCGATCGTACCAACTAATCCCGTAGGCGTTGCAGGCTTTTTCTGCAGGTGCCGTGCAGAGTTTCATTAAACTCTGTCGGCAGGTGCTTGACCATGAGGGTCAAGTGCGTTGCAGATTTTTTAATGCACATCGTCCAACGCTGTCTTTTAAGCGTTGGACGGTGCAGTACCTGCGCATTGGAGGTGCAGATTTTTTTTTACCGCACGTCAGCGCTGACGATGCCCTAAAGAGTTTATTTCCACAAAACGAGAAGCGATCCAGCCGTCATCAGACTCACTCCCGCCCATTGGACCGGTCCGAGACGCTCTCCCAGGAATACCACCGCGAGGACCACAGCGAAGACAAGACTTAGTTTATCGACCGTCGAGACAAGCGAGGCAGTCCCCGTCTTCAGAGCGCCAAAAAAACACAGCCAGGATAATCCCGTAGTCAGACCCGAAAAAATTAGCAGCGTGAAGCTTTTCGGCCCGAACGCTCCGCTCCCCCATTCCTTCCTGAAGGTAACCACCGCTCCTAGAAAAAACAGAATGACGACAGTGCGGACGAATGTTGCCCAGGAGGCCGGGACCTCTTTCATTCCGGCTTTGGCAAGCACGGTAGTAAGCCCTGCGAAAAAAGCCGCGCCCAGTGCAAGCCATTTCCAATCAATCATGAATCATCCTCATCCTTTGCGCAGGTTACCGGGAGTACACAGCGGGACTTCGGGAAGCTGCTGGAACAGCGTTCAGCCGCGGGTTCAGAGGCTCCCATCACACTATGGGCACGACGGTGTCTTCCATGGTGTCGATTCCTTCAAGATCAGCCGCCGCTTCTTCTTCCTTGATCGCCTGTTCGAGGAGCGTCTCGGCAGCTGCGGGAAGACGAGCCGGGGCCGGGGCAGGATAATCCGCCGTGTTTTTAATCGATTCTCCGATGTAAATCCCCAGCAGACGGTCCGCCATTCCATGCAGGCCAAGCAGCAGAACTATAAAAACACCAAGGACCGCGGCCCGGTTCATGGAAAGAGAATCTCTGAGTTTCAGGCTGCCAAAATAAACCAGCGGAAAATAGACCGCGCAGAGAAGGGCGAGCAAGAACGGTGTCAGGGACTGGGTCAGACCGGGAATAATGCCGAGCGTGAGAAAAGGCAAGGCGATGAGAAAAAAACAAGTCCGGGCAGCCACGCTGTGGAGCGAGGAATCTCCGAAAAAAAATCCGGACGACAGGCAAAACCCTGCGGCATAAACACCCCCCCCCCTGAAAAGTTCGGATCGATACCATGGAACACCTGCATGCCGGGATGAATTCATTTTTTCTCCTTTCAAACCGTTATCTCTTAGCGGCCGATTTTTCTTCTTCGGAAGCGGCGGGGCCGCTGCTTCCGTTTGAACGCGCGCGCGCCGCCTCTTCGCGTGCCATTTGGGCCGCCTTTAAAGTCTGACCCCGCTCTTCCTGGGTCTTTCTGAATGCTTCGATACGACCCGCCTCGGCTTCCCTTGCCGCAAGAAGCTTATCTTCGGGTGCAACAAAGCCGCCGCCTGCCGCGCTTTCTTGAACAGGCTCGCTTTTTTTCGCTTCATTTGCTCCGAAGCTCTCCGCATAATAGAAAAAAACAACCGCGAATGCCAGTATCCCCAGCATTTTAATGATCCGCTTCTTACTCATCATGCCTCCTGTTGGGTTCTGTTCACCCTTTGGTAAAGCAGAACCTTTTATTCTCTGAACGCCCGTTCAGGCGGTCCCTTATAAATCGTCTTTCGCGTTTCCAGACTTAACCCCTGGAAAAAGAGTAGTTTTCACGGAACCTCAAATTCGTCGATGAGCCGGAGCCAGGTTTTCCGGCGGTCGGCCGGCATGGGAGCCCCCTTAATGGTATAGCGAAAGATATAATAGCCTGCTGAACCCGAAACGATCCGGGCCAGCTCCGACTGCCCCTCGTATCCTGGACATCCCGAAGAACTCCATTCGTAAATCATATCGGCCGGATCATCGGCGAGAACCTTCCAATAAAAAGCGGCGCACGCAAAGCTCAGGCTGTCTTTCGTCTCCCGGGCCCGCTTACGTATCCATTCGGCCGTTTTGGTCCCGGAATAATAGCTTTCCGCGACGAGTTCGGTCCAGTCGTAGATCGTCTGGCCGGAAGGCACAAACTGCCGCTGGTAGCGGACCTTGTTTTCTTCCTCGAAAGCCGTGATCCATTCCCTGCCGTCGAACCGTATCAGTGTCTTTTTACTTTTAGTCTCTTTCTTTACAGGAACTGCCGCGGCGGCTTCGGGAAATTGCCTGCCGAGAGCGGGTTCTTTCGACGTAAGCCACTTCCAGGTGACATCCGACTTTTTCGCGATATCACCGCCTGGAGTTGCCATAAGGTCCCGCCACTCGCCGAGGTCCCGGCTGTCGAGTTTCCCGAGAAGCGCCTTGAGCGGCGCGTGGAAGGGCGAACGGTAATAGACCTCGATCCCCTGGTGCAGCAGGTAAAGCGTGGCAAGCTGCTCGATAAGGTCCCGTGAGGCGTAATCCCGTTCCTCGATCCCGAGCCGAAAAGCGGCGGTGAAAACCTCGGGCCGGGATTCATAATTTACGAAGAAATCGGCGGCGGAAAAAGACCCGCGGTAATCGAAACGCTGGATGTTGCGGCTCTGAATTCTTTCGCGGTTGAGAAAGGCCGCGAGCCGGTCGTGGGCCGAGCCGCGGATCACAATGTGAAGCGCTTGGGGATGTTCGCGGTGATACAGTGAAATCTGGTTCGCCAGATTGCGGTCGCGGATACTGTTACTCAGATGAAGCAGGATGTTATATCGGACTCCCGATTCAAGAGCTGCTTCGATATCGCCCTTTATAAGGCTGTCGCCCATGATTGCGGCCCAGAGATTACTTCTGAGTATCGCAAGCCACGCTTCGTAGGACGCCTTTTCGTATTTCGCCTTGACGGGACGGAGCTGTTTGAGATAGAGCAGCCAGTCCTTGAAAACATTCGGCATCACAAACTTTTCCCCTCCTTCCGCCACGAAACGGGCTTCATGTTCGTCGAAAATTTCGCGCAGGACTTTTTCGATCTTTTCTCCCTGTAAAGCGGACGTAACAGGATCCACGAGCATGGCGGGAATGAGGGTGAGCGGAATCCCGGAGCGTTCCTCGACGTCGATATAAAAACTCGCGGGGTCGGTGATGGAATGGAAGAGCTCCAAAGGCAGGGCGCGTTCAAACCAGAGAACGATGGGTCTGCGGTTATCCACGCGTTCACGTTTCAGTTCTTCATCCGTGAGCGCCGCCGATTCATCTGCGTACGCCTGCATAAACTGGGGCGCGAGTTTGGGCGACCCGTGAACCCCGAGAACGACCCACACGGAATCTTCCTTCGCCGCCGCCCAAGGAACGAAAAGAAGCAGGCACGGGAGCAGAAAAACTACGGCGGGTGAAAGGATCCGGAAAAAAAATCTTGTCATGGAGGCGAGTCTAACAGAATAGGGGTCCGCGCTCAAACGGCAGCTGCGGGCGGCTTGATGAAATAGTTTTTCAAGAAATTTCGGGAGGACATTCGTAATAATTTGAGCGGGGGTTTCGCCCAGCAATTCATGCCAGACCTTGAGCCTGTGCTCGCCCTTCAGGCCGGGCAGCCGGGAAGCTGCCGTCTTTCTCCGTCACCGCGTAATAGGAGTGCTCCTGGCCGAAAACAACCGCGCTCATCCAGTTATGGATACCGCACCTTGAATGAGGTGCGGGCCAGATTCAGAGAATGTTTTTGAGACGCGGTGCCCGGCGGCCGAAAAAGCCAGATCGAAGATCTGTTTGCCCGCAGGGTTCCAGCCGGGCAGCGCCATGAACTGTCGCGTCTTCACTGATAATTTCGGCAGGCGTCCCCGGGACAACCAGAAGCAGATGCGAAGGAATTCACACTGAGCTTGAATGAGTGAGGGCTTTTGAATCCGAAGAGCCTGAAATAAATGCTCCGGCGCGTCGGGAAAATTTCCTTCCGCGTAGACAACGGCACCTCCCACACTGCCGTCGGCGTCCACGGTCAATTCGGGTCTCTGCTTCAGGGTACCGCAAACGGGCCAATACGCGGGCATAGGCGCCGCTTTGGGGATGACAAGACTTTTGACACGCCCCGACAGGCCGGCAGACGCCGGGGCTGCGGCCAGGAAGACAAAGACGACAAGAGAAGCGGGGCTGTTCTGCTCTTCATCTCACGCTCTTTCGGTATGTGCGGATTTCCGGAAAAGAATTGCTCTAATGAGGACCGCCGTTAGAAGAATGAAGGAGGCAGCCCCGAGAATCACGGCCAGGAGAACTATCCACTTTGAAGCGTCATTCCCTGAGCCTGCCGCATAATGGTTAAAGTAAAACCCGATTCGGGTGATGGCCGCGATAAAACCTGCGATTACAACGAAATCAAAACTTCGGAGGACTTTCGGGTTTGCAGCCGTAACGTTAGGCCGAGTGCGCAAATAAAGATGGATGCTGCCCCCGAAAAGAGGAAGGAGCACTGCGAGGACGATCAACATCGGGCAGGGCTCCAATCAGAGGTTCTCAATAGTCGACCCTTCCATGGGTTTACGGACGGCAGCCGCACTCTCAAACGCCGCAGGCTCCGCGATCGTATAGAGCGGGAATCCATAAGCGAGACTCATTCTCTTCTGGTTGAGGAGAGCCACGGTATTTTCTTCGGTAGCCGTTTTCATCTCTACCATGACACGGACAAGCCCGCCTTCATACTGGTCGGCTTCGAGGCGCGCCTTACCCGCCCTGTCCTGAGCCGCCGTCATTGCCCGCTCGATCTTCTCGAGCTCGCCCGCCGCGTCTTCCGGCGGCACGTAAGGCGTCCCGTTGACTGTGTAATGGATCTGGATGAGGCGGTTAGATCCCGATTTTTTCTGCTCCAGCATGGTCCTGGTATTTTTCAGGATCTCCATTCTCACCTGCATGAGTTCGAAGATAACGCCGCTCGAGTACTTCGCCATGTCGTGCGTGAGAATCTCTATTTGCGCGTCGAGACCCGTAATGTCATTCTCCAGTTCGTCTGCCGGGACGTAGCCGCCGCAGCCGCTGAGAAACAGAAGAGCCGAGGCCCCTATTAAAAAAAGCAGGGATTTCATTTTCATTCGAAATTTCCTTCGAGGTGACCGCTATTATGCCGGGTTTTGAGCTCCGAGAAAACCTTAAATTGTTCTTCGAGGCGGTTCGAGCGGTAATAAATTCCCAAGTTGAGGCGGCCGCCTGTACCGGTGAGAGATAGGCGGATGGTGGACTCTTTCGTTTCCCATTGGCTTGCGAGGAGACCTTTTCCCGAGGCAATAAAGTCAGTCCCTCCGCCGAATTCGTTATCGGGCGAGGGTTCGACCATGTGCTGAGGCTCGCCGTATTTGAGCCGCAGATAATTGTCGAATTTGTAAAACGCGGCGACATAGTCGCCACCCGCGCCCTCTTCGATATCAAAATTGAGCAGGACCCGGAAAAGACGGTTGTCGAAAAACATGAACATGACATTCACGTTCTCATCCGCGATCCGGCTCAGAAAGTAAAGGATATCGTCGTCATCCTGCTGGAAAGCCATATCGGGGAATGCCGGCTTGACCTGTTCCTGACTCATGCCCCACCTGGCGTTCTTGTAACCTTCGGTGAATGAGTCGTCTTCAGCGGCGGGCAAAGGTTCCGCAAAAAAAATGACGGCCGTGAGGAATGCAATGCAAAGGAGAAGAAAAGCTTCTTTTTTTATTTCTATTTTCACGGGGCATCGGGCCGCGGACCCGAAGAGTTATTGTCTTTCGACCGTTTAAGATAAACCCATCCTACCAGACCCGCCAGCGCGCCAAGCAGCACGATCTTCATCACCGACTCCATGCTGTCCATCCCGTTCAAAAGCGATTCGTAGGAGGATTTACCGGCGTAGCCGATGTAAAGGAAAACACAGTTACGGAAAAAATTACCGACAAGGCTCGAGATCAGGATCGTCCTCATGCGGATCTTGAGCAGCCCGCAGCCGACCGAAAGGATTGAGCTCGGCATGAAAGGGAGAGCTCTCAGCACCGTGAGCGTGACGTCGTCTTTCCAGCCGTGGTTCAGGCGGGCGCTGAGCTTGTCCACCTGCGCTTTCGAGATCCCGAGAAACTTTCCGAATTTAAGCAGCATAAAATCCTCGAACTTCAGCGCGGCGAAATAAAGCACCAGCGCGCCGAGCGTCTTTCCCACCGCACCAAGCGCGGCGAGCCAGGCGAGATATCCATAGCCCATGTTTTGATACTGAGCGATCGAACCCGCCGTCATCCCCACGATGGGGGAAGGGATCGGCGCGATGATTTCCTCAACGAGCCCGCCCAGAACCATGAACATTTCGAGAGAGAGGTTCTTGGCGGCATTTTCGACCATGACTTCGAGATTCATGAACAATTCCTTTATTTGAGAATGAGAGAACGTAAAATCAGGGAATATTCTAAGATGGCGCAGGCGCCGATGCAACAAAGGATTGGCCGGCAAAGCCGCTTCTTTAATTTTTTATAAACCCGTAAATGTCCTGATTACCATCCCACGCCTTTTCCAGAACACACACGGGGCGCCAGGCGCCCGCGCTTTGCGCGATACTGATCATCCGCTCCGGAAGCACCCAGGAAACGCCGTAGCCCCGCATCCTTCTGTAATCTGCATACGCATAACCTTTCACACCGAAAACAGCGGAGACCTTTCGCCGGGCCTCAGGCGCAAGATTGAAGGTGTCTTCCCCCATCGTCAACTTTTGAAACGACGAAAGGCCGTGAGAGGAAAAAACACAGAGGCCTCCCGTTTGGAGCACGTCTGAAAATTTTTCCAGCAAAGCCGCGGCAGCGCTCTCGTCCAAATGACTCAGGAGAGAGCCGCACCAGATGAGATCATAGGAACCGGGAAGGGAAAATCGCGTAAAATCCTTCTTCGAGAGAAAAGTTTCCGCCTGGAAAGTCCTGGCGCAGAAAACCGCCGCGTTCTTGTCGAGATCTGAAGCGGTGATTCGAGCATCCGGGAAGCTGGGCCTGAGAAAGCGGAGAATGCGGCCGTAGCCGCACGCGAAATCCAGAATGGACGTGACTCGAAGGGATTTCGGGGCTCTGTCGAGCACGCTGTCGATACAGCGCATTGCCGACAGCCCAACGCGCAGATAATGTTCAGCGGGCCGGTATCCGCCTTTTACAAACATGGCGTCGCGCCCGCTCACTTCAAGACTGACGCGCTCAAACCGGCTTCTTTCCTTGGCCGTCAGCGCGTCCAAGCAGAGGATTTGCCCGCGGGCGTTTTCCCACTCAGCGCGGCGACGCAGTCTTTGTCCTGCAGGAGGAAGAAAAGAAAGTTCGCACCTCACAGAAATCCTCCGCTCAGGTTTTCTTTTTCACGTACTGGCCGAGCTGGTCGATCGCTTCCATGATATTCACGGGAACGGCGATAACGACCGTATTTGACGCCGTGGGACCGAGCCCGTCGATCGACTGGAGCGTCCTGAGCTGCATCGCGCCCGGACTCTCGGCCATTGTGCGAGCCGCGTCCGCCAGGTTCGTGGCCGCTTCCTTGTCGCCTTCCGCCTTGGTGATCGTCGCGCGCTTCTCACGTTCGGCGGAAGCCTGGCGGGACATCATCCTTTTCAAATCTTCCGGCATATCAATATCCTGAATGCGGATGCCCGTGACCTGAAGGCCCCAGCCTGCAGTATCTTTCTCCACGGTCGATTCGATCGCTTTTCCGATCTGCTCGCGCTCTACGAGAAGCTGGTCCAGGGTGGCCTGTCCGATGACGTCGCGCAAGGAGGTCTGGGCATATTGAGAAATAGTGTACCGGTAGTCCTGCACCTTGATGATGGCGTCGGCGGGATTATCGACTTTAAAGAAAAGCACTCCATTGATCTTTACGGGCACGTTATCTTTCGTGATGACCTGCTGGGCGGGAATGTCCATCGAAAGCACCCGCATGTCGATCGTGCGGACCTGGTCGATGATCGGAATGATGAGAAAAAGTCCGGGCCCCTTGATCTTGTAAAATTTACCGAGGCGGAAGACGACTCCCTTTTCCCATTGGGCCGCAAGCTGAATCGCCGAGGCGATAATAATGTCGGAAACAAACCAGACGATGCCTGTGACGACGGCGAGGTCCGGATTCTCCGTGATGATCGAGCTTGTGACCGCAAATCCGATCAAGCCAAGAATGACGAAGACGAGTCCTGAAATATGATTGACCATTTTTCCTCCTGAAGCAGGCCCTGCCGCCCGGTGCTGCCTGAGCTGGCTGACGAATTGATTTATATCGACCGTGGTGGATTGCGTCGTCATTATCGATCCTTTTCTCTAACGATGGAAGGCATTGTACTAGAAATCAGGACCTGCGAAAACATTGAATGGGCTCGGAAAGAAGAGGGGGTCCGGAAAGAAACCGGGCACCGCCATAAAAGCGGTGCCCGGTCGTAAAGTACGGGAAAAATTATTCGCCGCAGACAGTCGTGGTGTATGTACCGATAATACCGAGTACGTTTTCGGCATCCCAGTCGATGTAGTGGATCTTGGTAATATTGCCGTTCTGGACGGCTTTCTGAATGCTCGCGTCACCCGTCGCAATCAAAGTGAGATAGGAGTTGGCCGTAGCTTTTCCCATCTTCGGGCACGCCGTAGCATTGCTTCCGGAATCCATGGGCAGCTTTACATCGGTATAAATACCGCCAACGGGATAAGACGTTGCACAGCCAGTAGCTGCGAAAGCCGCGAGAAGAACGAGTGCTGAGTATTTCAGTTTCATACTAACTCCTTGCTGTTGTATGGCTTAAAGCCTGTTTGGGGGGATGGCTGATTGCCTTACATCCGCCGGGTCATATTTGCCCGGAGGAAACTTTTGATTACTCGCGAACCATGGTGACGACGACATTTTTCTGGTCAAGATCGAAGGCCCCTGGAGCAAGCAGGCCGAAGAACGGGGCCAGAAAAATAAAACCGCCGATGATGTCGAGAATGCCGGTAATGCTGAGCGATTTCCCGACGCTGCGCTGCATCGGAATGTAGCCGTCTTTTTTTACCAGAACAGAGGCGTCCTCGTTTCTTTTCACATCCATCGCCGCGGTGCCTTTGCCGGCGAGTGATCCGTTAATGTAGATCTCCGCGTCGCGGACGTCGGAAGTCACAGTCAGGGTCTCGGTCGAAGACTGGAGAAAAGAACAACCCGTTAAAGAAATGCTGACGCAAAGAACACCTGAGATCATCCGCTCAAACGCTTTTTTCATTTTGGCTCCGTGGTTAATATGATTCAAAAAGGACGGGATTCGGCAGATCATAACACTCATCCCTTTCATTTTCCACAGAGAGATTCGATCTGATCATCTATTGGCCGGGGCCGAAGAAGTGAGCGGTGTGCGGTAAGAAAAGGGTGGCGTAAAAATCAGCCCGAGAGTTTTCAGTCCGAGCCTGACTCCCCGGCCTGGGACAGATAAACCATGAAACCCAGGTTTCCGCCCGCGGTTTTTTCGAGAAAGCCGCGGAGCACGGCAAGATATTTCATGAGATAGTCGAGCGGATTTTCTCCCTTACCGCTTCCATCCCAGATCTGCGGATAAATATCCTTTTCCGACATTTCCTTCGGATTGAACTTTTCCCGCAGTTCGTCCTCGTAAATCCTCGAGATTGCTTCGTGGATGGCTTTCGCATCCCGGTGATAGAAGACCCGAGCGGGCCCGAATCCGAGATCGATCGTGCCGACGGGTTCACCGCCGTTCATGAGAAAATCGAGGGGAGGTTTCCCTTTCCACGCCGTTTTGGTGAAAAGATAATGAAGACCGTGCCAGGTTTTATCAAGGTCGGCGGCCGCGCCTTCGCCTTCGGAGTAATGTAATTTTGAATCCGGGTCTTCTGCGCCCTCCGCTTTCATTACGAGAAGCCGTGAGCGAAAGCCTTTCCTGTTGAAATCGCTTCGGACCTTGCGGTAGAGAGCATCGTCTTCCGGATGGATCACGCGGTATACAAGAGGGGGATCGCCGAGCAAGCGCTTGAGATTCCGGTCCGAAAGGGCTATGAGAGTGAGGACCATTCCCATTCTATTTTTTCTCTCTCAGAAACTCGGGCAGGCTGTCATTCATGCCAGGATTATAACAGAAGTGGATTACCGGATACAAAGAGGCGCGAACGGGCGGCAGAAAATAACTGAAGATAAAAAAAACGCCCGGCCTGTATCCCCCCGAACACAGACCGGACGCCGGTAAAATCTAAGCCGCTATTTTTCTGCGCGCCAGAGCCGCACAGCCGATAGCCAGACCAATCATAAGAAACGATGAAGGCTCGGGAATCATGACCTGGGCCTGAAAATCGGGAAAGACGCTGGTTCCGATGGCGAAAGCGTAGAAGTTCGAAGCCACGCTCGCCATAAAATCGTTATCGTTTAAAACCAGAAGCAGATGCCGGCCGTCCAGAAGATCGGGGCCGAACGCGAGCGCTTCGATTTTTTCCGGGAAGCCGGCGCCCGCAAGATTGAATGCGGGATCAAGCATATCGATGAGCAGGCTTTTCGAAACCGCCGTCACACCCGCCGGCAAACCGGTCTGCGGAAGGGCTGCGATACCGCTGACGTCCGTAGCTCCGTTGATGTCGATCCAGAAGATTTTTTTCGTCTGGGCGTTGCTTCCCACCCTGCCGTCTCGTTCGATGACAAGAAACTCGTGGTCGTTAATGGCCACGATTTCATTGACGCCGTTGCTCCGGTCGTCGAGCTGGAATACGAATTCCCGCGTAGCGCCCGTAGCAAGGTCAATTTCCAGGATACGGTTATTGACGCCCCTTCTTGCAAGCGAGCTGTTGAGAGCTCCGTCCTGAATCAGGGCGCTCTGCATGGCGCCGTAGAGTTTCTTTCCATCGGGAGAAATCGCGAGACCCTCCATGCCGCGGTTGGCCTGGCGCCCCGAAGTGTTTCCGCTGAGTTCCGCCGTGGGGTTCGCGCTCGGATTCGCGATCCCGAATTTGTCCGGGATCGGGATCGTGCGGATCCGTTCGCCCTGCTTGTTGAATTCATGGATGAAAGGACCGTATTCGTCCGAAATAAAAAGTGTCTTCTGCGAACTCACCCTGATGCCTTCGGGATCGAAACGCAGGCTTTCGGGAGAATTCGTCGCATCGAACGCATCGCGATTCCCTGTGTAATTCTGGCCGGAGCCGTTCGTGAGAAGATGCGTCTCGAGAAGCGTCGGAACCACGAGCCCGCCGCCCACTGTGATATCAAAAGTGTAGTAACGGTCGAGATAGCTCGTCATGCCGTCACTAGGGCCGCGGTCAGGCGCCGCGACGTAGCGATTTCCGAAGCCGGTGTAGGCGAGCGCCGAACCAAAACCGCCGAGGCGGTTATGAGGAGTGCCGTCTTCCAGATTTCCAAGAAGCCCGGAGTTGTCGGTTGCGGTCCCTGAGATACTTCCGACGCCGATGAGATCGATGTCGAGGGCATGAGCCAGCGGTGAGTTATTTCCTGCGATTAAAATAGAAACGAGAAGGAGAAACACTTTCTGGGAAGACTTCATAAGGCACCTCTCGGTCAGAGACCGGACTTTTGATTGCTTTGAAGAATAAGGTCTTTCGAAGACTGCGGGATTTGAACAGATGGGTATGCCGCGCGCATTTCGCGTATGCAATGAATAGGTAAAGTTACCGGGGAAACCCGGAAATAGGGATCGTGCCCGTCATTCTCCCCTGTGAGGGGCATTCTATTTGACAGTACCGCAAATATTCCAATCTGAATCCTGCTATACTTACAGCAGAACAACTACGGAGAAAATATGAAAAAAATATTGGCCCCTTTTCTCTTCTGGGCATGCGCCCTTGCAGGCTTCCCGGCATTCGCGGAAAGTGAACTTCTCAGCATGCCCGCCCCGCACACCCAGGAATCCCGGGAAATTGAAGCGGCGGAAACGGAGAAAGCGGAGCTGGAATTAAGAGATGTGAAAAAGCTTACGCCCAAGGAAGAAGAAACTGCGAAGCAAAACCGTGCCGACAGAAAAAAAGAAATCAGGGAATTTTTCAGCGACGAAAACCGCGTTCTCTCTACCACCCATTAATTTTCGCAGGCTCCCGGGCGCCTGGCTTCTAATGCCTTTCCCCCACCGGCTCGTCAGGCGTCAGACTGCTTCCGGTTTACAGATTTCGATAAAAACCGCGCCTTATCGATCCTCTCCAGGCTCTCTATCTTGTGAATCCTCTCATCGAGTCCTATGCGCCGGAAAAGGTCCGCGAGATTTGAAAAGCTTCCGTAGTCGGCCTTGAAATCGCTTTCGAACGGCTGCGTTTCGAGCGCCGAATTATCGAGCACGAACTCCATGTATTCATGCTCGGCGTGGTCCTCGAAGTCCGCATTGAGGGCGTAGCTCCAAGCCGGTTTGATGACATACAGGATCCAGCTCATGTGATAATAAAAGAAGGCCATGAACTGCGGCACGATTCGGTACATGAAAAAGTTTTCGTGTATCCTCTTCCTCTGGATCATTTCTTCCAGAATGAAAAGGTGCCACTGCTCGTTATCCTGCTGCTGACGCGACTCCTTCACGAATTCGAAAACCCCCCGCGCCGCGTTCGGCCAGTTATACGTATGCGTCATTGCGATATAGGCGACGTGCTCCCAGGCCTGATAAGGAACGCGGGCGATCACCTCCAGCACCTTGAATTTGGAGAGCGTTTTTTTGCGGCCGTAGACGAGGTCCATCCACAGGAAAAGGAACCGGGCGAGCAGGCCGTAGTTTCTTCTTGCGGATTTCAGTGTGGCTTCCTGTTCTTTCTTGAGAGCGGACGAATCAGTGAGGGACATCGTAACTTCCATATCAAAGCTCCTTAGCTGGTGGGGAGAGGTAAAAATCAGAATTTTATTATAACTCCCGGAGTCTTGTCAGTTCAGATCTATTTTCCAGACGGGGATCGAGAGATGCTGGCGTTTTGTTTCCCCTTTAAGAAGATCTTTTTTTCGGGCCGGGACGTCTCCCCTGTCGTTGACGTGCTGGGCATGCTTCTGCAGCCAGAGGCTCGTGCCGAGATGCTGGCAGTGCTTGCCGTATTTCTCGTTCACTTCGTCGATCACGCGGTCGAGGGCTTTCATTTTTTGAATCTCGGCCGTGTCCTCGAAAAGCGTGTACTGCATGTCGACGTCAGCCTCGATGTCGGAAAGGATGATCGACGTCGTTCGGTAGGAAAGTTTCGGGTCGAACACCTTGTCGAAAAGCGCGCGGGCGACGGCGGTGACCGCCATCGTGGACGGCGTAGGGTTCACAAGCTCCGCTTCGACTCCCTCCGAACGAAAATCCTGAGAACGCAGCACGACGCAGATCCTTTTGGTCCTCAGCTTGTGCCGGCGCAGCTTGATGAAGGCCGACTCCATGTTTCGCACGAGCTGGGCCCACACGAAGTTGCGGTCGCTGGAAGCGGGAGTGAAGGTCTTCGTCTTGCTGATCGTATCGTAATCGTGCTTCTCCTCAGTCTGAATCGGATAAATGCGCTGGCCCCGAAGTTCGTGCCAGAGCTCCAGGCCGATCTTCCCGAGAACCTGTTTCGCCCACGCCTCGGGCTTATGGATGTAATCGAGGACGTCCCGCACGCCTCTTTTTTTCAGGAGCGCGGTCGTATTCGGTCCGAACCCGCACACACGCTCGAGCGGCATGCCTTTCAGGAAAGTCTCGATTTCTCTTCCGGGCACCACGGTAAACCCGTTCGGCTTCTCATGCTTGGAGGCTATTTTGGCGAGCGACTTTGAGAGGCTGAGCCCGACCGTGACCGTGAGCCCGAGACTGCTCTGGACTTCTTCCTTGATCCGGCGCGCGATGCCGGCATAGTCACTCCGGTACAGACGCCTGAGACCCGAGAGATCAGCAAAGGCTTCATCAATAGAATACTCTTCGACGTCGGGCGTGTATTTACGGATAATGGCGAAAACGCGCTTCGAATAAAGGCTGTAGGTTTCGTAATCGCTCGGGAGAGCAATGAGACCGGGGCAAATTTTCATCGCGTCGCGCAGGATCATGGGCCGCTTTACGCCGAGCCGTTTCGCCTCGTAACTCGCGCAAGCGACGATGCCGCGCTCTTTTCCCGTGACCATGGGCTTGCCCTGGTACTGCGGGTTCAGGGCCTGCTCGACGGACGTGAAGAAGGCGTCGCAGTCGAGGTGCATGACCGCCCAGGGAAAATCGAGGAGCGCGAGACTGTTTGCTTCGCTAAAGGTATTTTCTGACACAGGCCACCACCACCCCGCCGATGACGAGTTCTTCTTTCGGTTCGATATCGGGATACTTTTTGTTTTCGGCTTTGAGCCGTACCTTTGCCCCGCGCTTCTCGAGCCGCTTCAGCGTCCACTTTTCGTCGACCTGAGCGACCACGATATCACCGTGCTTCGCCGTCCGGCCCCGTTCAACGAGTACGATATCGCCCGGGTGAATGCCGGCGTCGATCATGGAATCGCCCGAAACTTTCAGCATGAAGGTGCGGTGCGGCTGCTTTATCAGGTACTCATCGAGAGAAAGCGTGTCGACAAGTTCTTCTTCGGCGGGAGACGGGAACCCGGCCTCGACCGTGCCGAGGACTTTGACGCCGCCCTTGATCGCGGAGGTGGGAATGAGTCTGCCCGAAGCATCTTTCTCGACCAGGCCGTTTTCGATGAGACGCGAAACAAGGTAATGGACCGCGCTCTTTGAGCTGTAGCCGAGAAGCCGTCCGATCTCGGAAAAGCTCGGGAGCCTCCCATATTCGGCATGGAAGTCTCTTAAATGTCCGACAGCGGAGTTGAGATCAAGGGAACGCGGCATGAGCAGAGTATATTAGAACGATCGTTCTAATACAAGAGGGGCGGCGGAAAGGGGTAGAATATGTTGTATGCGGGCGAAACGGCGGAGCGAGTCTTAATTCCGTCGGGCCGGACGGAATCCGCCTCAGCCTTTTTTGAGCTTGCTCCGCTTATGTTCGTAGAGAGAGCGGTCGGCACGCCTCAGAAGATCTTCGACGTTCGTAATATTCTTCTGCGCGGAACTTGCCATACCTGAACTGAGGGAAAGCGGCATGGGAAGTTTCTTCGTCAGATTGAAATCGTCGAGTGCCTTCTGGAGCCGTTTACGAAAGATGGGGGTCGTCGTCTCCGGGCTCTCGACCGCGATCACGGCAAATTCATCACCGCCGATCCTCGCGCAGATGTCCGAAATGCGGAACGTCTCGCGGAGCACTTCCGCCGTCTCGACGAGCAGGCGGTCTCCCATTTCGTGGCCAAAAGTATCGTTGATCTTCTTCAGGCCATCGACGTCGATATAGACAAGGGTGTACTCGCGGCCCGTCCGCTTCGCGAGTTTCAGGTGTTCTAGACCGAAAGCGAGAAAGCCCCTCCGGTTGTAGAGGCCCGTGAGTTCGTCGGTCATGGAAAGATTGCGGAGATCATCGAGGAGACGCTCGCGCGCGATCGCGTGATGAATCGCCAGGAGCAGAAGTTTTGCCGGGTCTTTCTCCCCGCGCACGAAATAGTCCTGAGCGCCTTCTTTGACGGCTTCGACCGCATGCTTCTCCTCGGAATGATCGACCACGATAAGGAGCGGTATCGAGGGCGCCTGCTTCTTGATCGCCCGGCACCCGCTGAGCCCCTTCGAATCCGGGAGCGAAATATCCATCAGCACCGCGTCGAAGTGCTTCTTGCGGAGCCTCTCGAGACCCTCTTTGAGCGTCGCCACCCGCTGAAGCTTAAACAGGGTCAACTTTTCCCGGGCCAGCATTTTGCTGATCTGGCGCACGTCCGTTTCATCCGCCTCGATCATGAGGACTTTAACCGTCTTTGGTTTCGCCTTTTTCTTTTTCGCCGGCATAGAGACCTTCTGGTGGATTAGAGTTTTCGGATCAAGGTAAAGCGGTCCGAAGAGCGGGTGTACTCCCAGCCAAGATTTTCTTTCCTGAGAAAATCCCTGCCCGTAATTTTCCATTCCTCATTCTCTTTTTCCAATATATACGCGGCCTTCCTCACTTCGGGAAAAGCCGAAGGGTCCCGCATGCCGAGCTCGACCCGAGCCTTGTTGCCCGTTTCAAGAATATCCGTAATCACGTAATCGTCGACATTGAATTTCCCGCCATTGCCGCTCAGATAAGACCTGATCTTTTCTTCCGTAAACTTTTCGGGGCGCATCAGTTGCTGTTTGTATTTTCCTGAAAAACTCTTGATGAAAGTCCCCGCGTCCTCCCGGTAGATCGCATTCAGAAAAGTCTTCACCGCAGAGTCCGGTGTCGAAAAATCCACAGGCAAAGGCTCCGCCTCCGCCAGCCCCGAAACCGCGCCGAGCAGTCCGGCAAGCACAATAAATCCTATCCTGAAATACCGCCCCATCATCCTCTTCATCCCAGCCGCCTCGTCTCCTTTAATTTTACCCGCCATCCCCGCAGCCGGCCATCTCTCCGGCTGCCCAATTTTCGCTACGTCGCGACAATGTTTTCTTATTTGCCAAGCCTTTCAGCCCGATCCAAAGCCTTCGGGGTCTTACTTAACCGCCTTAATTACAGTCAATTTTTTTCCTGTTATCAGGGGCACTTTGAAACTGGTACCGGCGGCTTGAGTTTCAGGCATTGTAAACCCCGGAGTTATCTCTAAAACAGAATCATCGTCGCAATCAGTGTTCGTACACAAACTCACGGAAACATCCCTCCAAAACCCCGCCGTCCCCAAAACCCTCATCCAATCCCCGTCCAATCGCAATCTAGCTGCCCCTTTCTATATTAAGCTGGGTCTTGCGCGCTCCTTGGCGGGCTGAGGGGCGAAGCCCGATATCGCCGCAAGCGTGAAGCAGTGCTGACCTGAGGTCAGGACTGCGGCAGCACGCCTCTTTTTTTAACTCAGCCCACCACCATTGAAAGACGTGGGGAAGTTTATCCGCCGCGAGTTCCGCAGGATCCGTAGGCCGAGAACTGTCTGAGCGCCGGAGAAATTTCCCCAGGTCTTTACGCGCTACCACTATCGTGCTAAGGCTATTCTCGTTCGCGAGTTCACTTGCACTAATGTGCTAGCACTACACTGTGGGCGCCCAAGGAAAGGCGCCGTACCGTGATTGCCGCAGGTTCGAAGGCCGAAGAACTGTCTGCGAAGACTGGGCTTTCAAAGCCCAGCGAGCGTACTGGAAACAATGGCCAGTGCTGAGCGCCGAGAAATTCGCCCGGGTCTTTACGGCGCTATTGCTTAATTTAATGGTTCTTGCGAGAACTTTTGCTTTTTAAAGCGAGATCCTTCACTTCATTCAGGATGACAAGGATTATGCTTTTACTGCTTTCAGTAAAGACTTGCAGCTCGTCTTCACAGCGCTCAGGTCCTTTGCGCAAATCGCCGCCGCGAGGCCTGCAGCCGCCGCCGCCATCGTAATCACCTTCTTCACATCCTCCAGCCGTTCCACCGCCTTACCCGCTTCCTTTGCCGCGCCCGTCAATTCTTCCAGGCTCGTCTCCGCCTCACTCATCGTCTGCCCGCACGCCGTCGTCACCATCTCGGATGACGCGTTCAAAAGGTCCCACTCATGCTCCTCGAGTTTCTTTCTTTCTGCAGCCGTCAGCTTTTCGAAATGGCTGAAACGAAAAGTCTCGATCTTAAGGCAAAGGCTGCGAAACTGTTCGCCGAGAACCCTGGCTTCTGCTGCGGTGACTGACATAACGGCCTCCTGTTAACGCTGTCTGACTGCTTTGAGTTCTTTAGATGCTTTGAGAGAATCTTCGGCTCTCGCTGCTTAAATCGAACGTAATTCCTTGTAAGCCTTGCGAAGCTCCTTGGATTGTCTCTTCAAATCTTTGAACAGGGCTTTTTTCGCCAAGCATTTTCTGCCGTCATAAAGCTGCTGATGCCCCGCCGCGATCTTCTGGAGAATGGCTGTGTAGGTGTCGATGGCCTCGATCCCGGAGTCCACAGAAGCAAGCCGCTCTTTCATGATTTCGATCACGGCCGCGATCCCGGCTCCCTGAGGCGGGTTCGCCTTCGCTTCAGCGATTATGCCGCCGTAATGTTTCGCGACAGCGATCTTCTCGTTCTCGAGTGAAGCCCGGAAATCCTTGTCGACGATCAGTGAAAGGGCCCCCGCCACGATCTGGAAGTCGTCGTTGGTCTCTCCGATGATCTTTGCGAGCTTCCGTTTCCGCCAGCCGTCGGCGGCTGCCGAAGTCAGGATCTTCGCGATGCGAGCATAAGCATCCACCTCTTTTGCACCCAGAATTTCACTGTTCCTGAGTTCCGAGGCGAACAGGTCGTACTCCCTGTCGAAGACGACGATTTCATCCGCAGCGAGGTGTCCGAGTGAATCCATGTATTCGGCAATGAGCGTATGGATCGCAAGAAGGTCTGTTTTCTGGGCTTCGCGCACGACCGCCATCTGGTCGAGAGAAGCGTGCGTGCGCTCGGGCTGAAACTCTTTCTGCCGGAGGGGAGACGCTGCGTAATCACTCACGAGCTCCGTATACTCCGCCGATGCCGAAGACACCAACGCAAATTCGCGCACCGCCTGGAGATTCGCACAGCCCGAAAGAGCAATGAACAGAAGGAGGGATAAGGAAGAACGAAAGGACGGCTTCATGACTCGGGCTCCCGGGTAGTTGGCCTGCAGGCTGTTTGCCCCGGGCGGCATTTCTGACCGGGAAGATGGCCCTAGTATACAGATAGCTCATTCTCTCGCAACCCGTATTTCCCGCACTTTAAAGAGAAGCCGTCATCAACCCCTAAAAACTGCGCTCAACTTCAGATGACCGAGTCTTTCCCTGAAAACAGAGCTCAGAATGGCCCGCAATTTGCATCATCAAAGCCGCGGCCCCAATTTTAACTATTTCGGGGACGTCCCCCCAAAAAACATTTCGAGACTGTATACTTATCCGGACAATTCTGTCGTCTTAAAAGGGAGGCGCCAAATGTTGAAGAAGTTATTTTCCGCCTTTCTGCTTGTCCTGTTTCCTTTTCAAATCCTGTCCGCCGAGACCCCGGTGCCGGCGCTCGCCCTTCAGAATACCGTTAAGATACCCGCAGAGTCCCGGGTTCTACCGCCGCTCGATCTGCCGTCTGAATTTATCTCCCTGGAAAAATTCGTCCCTTCGGGTGAAGGTATCCTCGTCCACCTGCAAACGGTCCACGGTAATTACGAAGTGCAGAAAAATCTGGCGCACGCCCTGCGTTTTCTACAAGAAACCTACGGTATCGGCGTCATTATGATAGAAGGCGCGGCGGGGCCTCTCTATCCGGCGCGGCTGGAATTTCTTCCCAACGAGCCGGAACTGAACGGCGGGATACTCGACCTTCTTGCCCGCGGAGGCTACGCGAAAGCGCCCGAACTTTTTCTTTCAGATTATCCCGATGTACCGGCTGAAGGGATCGAAGACGCGGAACTCTACCGCGCGAATCTCAAAGCTTACGCAGACTCGGCCCGGAAGCGGGCTGCGGCTGAAGCCTTTACACGGAAGCTGCGCTCGGCCCTGCTCGCCAGAGCCTCGGCCGTGCTGCCGGCGGAAGTACGCGAACTCCTGCGACTGCGCCAGAGACAGCACGAAGCTGTCCTGCCGCTTGACGCCTGGATCGAAGAGCTTGCCAGGACCGCGTCTGACGTTCTTGGTATCGATGTCCGCTCTCCCCTTTACCAGTTTGACTGGCCGATGCTCACGCGCTGGTTTGCCTTGAAACGCCTGCAGGAAAAATCTGCCGCGGGCGATTTGGAAAAGGAACAGAATCAGCTCTCCTCTTTCTCGGCGGAAGCCGCGGAAGAAACGGCGCGTCTGATTTCCCCGGATACTTTGGAAGCTGAACAGACCTCAGGCCGGGATTTTCTCTCGGGAAGCCTCGTGTCTCTCGCCGCAAAAACCGGCTCTTTCCCCGCCCTGCTCGCCTGGATGGAAAGCCGTTTTCTCGCAGATGAAATGCGTGTCGACGTACTTATGCTCGAAGAGAAAAAACTTACGGCGGCGATACTGGAAAAACTCGCTGTCACTCCGGAACAGAAACAGACGGCCGCGTGGTTTGAGGATGTCCTTCTCATGGAGAGAGCGCTCGCGCTTTCTCTCTCTCGTTCCGAATGGCTTTCGATTAAGGATAAAAAAGGTTTCATGCCTTCGGAACTTCTCTCAGCCGTCGAAGGTAATCAGCCGGGCAAGGGTCCTAAGGCCGCCGAGGCTGACCAGGCCATGACCGTTGCAAAAACATTTTACCGGTACGCGATCGAACGCGAGGATGCCATGAACCGCTTGATTGCCCGTGTTCTCAGCGAACGGAGACCCGGCGTGGCCGTCCTGATAACGGGTGGATTCCACGGGCCTGCGGCGCAGGAGACGGCGGCTTCTTCCGGTTACAGCTACGCTCTCGCAAGTCCCGTCATGAGCGAAGCCCACGATCAATCGATTTACGGCCGTTCGATTATGGAAACAATGGAAGCATCGACTCTCGAGACTGTGCCCTTCACGATGATGGGCGCGCAGGACCTGGACGAGCACGGCGTTTCGTCGTCTAAGTTTCACGCCGTCTTCATGCGCGCGGCAGAACTCTCCGCGGGCGGAGACTCGGAGACGCTGGCCCTCCTGGCCAAAGAGGCCTCTGCCCGGTGGCTGACCCCGCCTTCCCCGGCCGGAACGCCCGGACGTTCTGAACTTCGAAGCAGTCACGAGCCGCGGCAGATAAATGCCGAGGCTGAATTGAAAATCGCAGAAGCAGTCATCCAGCATTATCCGGAAGACGGGCCCAACGATTCCGTCGTTCACGTCCAGGCCCTGCTCGCCGCGGTTTACGGAGGCAGCTTTCAGTATTATCAGAAGAGGTCGCGCAAAACGACGGGCGGCATGAGCTGGGAGCAGGTCCGCGCCGAAAATCTGCGTGGACTCGCCACGCTTGCAGGAGAAAAACTTTCGCGCAGGCAAAAGGAAAGGGCCGAAGCCCTGCAAAAAACCGCGTTTGAGAAACTCAAAGAGCTGGGCGTTCGTGCGGAAATGGCGATACCTTCGGTGAAAGGCGCCCCATCGCTCGGCGACCTGCTTTCCGATCATCCTTCCTTTGAAAATCCGTTTCTTCATACGTTTCTCGGGACGAGGCGCACGGCTCTCCGAAACCGGCTCTCGAAGGCATTCGACGCCGGAAAGTTCGATGCGCAAACCGAAATCTATCTGCGTTCTTACGACCATGTATACCAGATGCGGATGCCTGCACCAATGCAGACGAAATACGGCGCACCAGGAAGTGAACCTGTGCCTGGCGTCGAGCCCTACGGCATCCGGGTTCAGCACAATGATCTTGCGGGCCCTTACAAAGGCGGCATCCGTTTCGTGTACGGCTCCTTACTCAAGGGCGACGCAGAGTTCATGCGTTTTTTTAATCAGCTCGCGGACGCGGGTCTCAACCTGACGGAGCTGCGTTATTTTCTGCGCAAATGGGTGCGGGAAGAAACGCTCGCACTCGCTCTCGGCATGTCGATCAAGACTGCGGTGACGGGCCTTCCTTACGGCGGAGGAAAAGGGGCGCTTCTCATGGCAGATGTCTATCCAACTGCGGCAGGCGGTTTTATCATTGAGGATCTCAGCGCTCATTACCCGGGCGATCCCGTGGAGCTGCGGAATTTCATCACCCGTTCTTATACAAAGAATCTCTACGCCTCCGGTTTCATTGGCCCCAGCCGGGACATTCCCGCGCCCGACATTGGCAGCCGCGCCTCCGACATGAATCTTATGGCCGAGGAAGTTATCCAGCACTATCTTCAGAACGCTTACAAACGCGAAAAAGTGAGGCTGCCCGAAGCACTCAGAATCCGCATTGAAGCGGCGCAGGCCCGGGCCGTGCTCGACTCCTCAGAGCCTTACGTTCTTCAGGCGCTCTGGCAGTATCTCGCTCAGGCGGGCACGGACAACAGCCTCGAGATCAATGAAGCCGTGACCCGGCTTACGGCGCTAGCTGCGACTTTCACTTCAAAAAGCATTCCCCTTGGCGGTTCGCGGTTCAGGGAAGAAGCCACGGGGTACGGAGGCATTCACGCTTTGAAAGAAATTCTAAAGCTCGAAGTCGAAGGACGGGGCGGCGGCGCCAGGGCCTTGTCGGATACGCTCGGAAGACCCGTCACAGCATATGACCGGGAACGTCCGCTTACCGGTCTCACCGCGAAAATCATGGGATTTGGAAATGCGGGCGGCTGGGCCGTAACGCAGCTTTTAAAAGAAGGCGCTCTCCTCACCGCGATCTCCGAAGGGCCGTTCGGGATCGTGAGAAAGACGGCGGGTTTCACGGCATCCGACATTCAATGGCTCTTGAACTACAAACGGGACCACGGAGGCTTTCACGGCCTCGCCGGCTCCCCGGAAGCCGCGGCGCGTAAAATCGAACTCATTGGCGAAACGGCTTTCCTCGGCGAACCCTCCGACGTTTACGTTCTCGCGGCAAAAGAAAACTTGATCACCCCGGGAAACATGGAGATCACTTCGGGGAAGATTTTTCTCGAAATCGCCAACGGCGCGATCACTCAGGAAGGCTACGAATATCTCACGGCGAAAGCGCTTGTCATACCGGACTCCATCGCGAACGCGGGCGGAGTCACCGTGTCTTATTTCGAATGGGTGCAGAATCTCACCGGCGAAATCTGGACGGAGGCGGATGTCATACGCCGTCTCGAAAACCAGATGTCGGCAGCGATCACCTGGCTCGATGAAATCCGGCGGGAACTTTCCGCTTCACTCGAAAGTCCCGTGGACTGGCGCACCACCGCAGACGTCGCCATGATCCGCCTGCTTTCAGGAATCTACAGGACAGGCCGCAAACCGGTGCCGCCGTTCCCCGTCCCCACGGCAGGGGGAGCGCGCTCCGAGCTCAGAACGGAATCAGCAGGAGAATTCGTGATCGACGCTGACGCTGTAGAAAAACTCAAACTGCTTCCGGAGCCCTTCATTCCTCTCGATCTTCAGGGAGACCGGTCATCGCTGCTCGAGCCAGCTTCGGCACTGCTGGGGCCGGACGCGGCAGCGCGCAACCCCCTCACCTGGCCGGAAGCGAGCAATCTTCGCTCGCGGGAAGAAACCGCCATACCCGAACCCGCCGTACTGAGGAACAGGCTCGGACTGGACGACGCGGAAGCTTTTATCATCGGGAAATCTTTTGCTGTCGATTACGGCGCCCTGCCTGTCCTGCGCAGAATCATTGAGGGCGCACCCGCTGTCATCATCGCGCCGGACGGAAAAGTCCGCGCTCTCATCGAGGATTACAATGAAAAGACTTTGAAAGAAGGCGGCACGCCGTTCTTCATTGCAGAAAACGCAGAAGAGGCGCTGCGGCTGCTGAGAGAAGCGCGTCCCGAAAAACCCGCTTTCAAGCGTTACGCCGGCCTGCTTGCCACAGGAGATCTCGCTTTGATGGAAGCATCCGCACTGAAAGACCAGCTGGTCGATTGGGTGATCAAAACGCCGGGAGAATTCAGCCAATACCTCGTACAGAACCACCTCGACGCTATCGTCCAAAGCTTCAGCGCCGAATACGCTATTCGTACCGCAGCTTAAAGCGGTGGCTCTACGCCTCATAGCCCATGCGCGCATTTTCACGATACTTCAAGCGCTGCCGCGCAAAGCTCCAGAATCGTGATTTTATTTGCTTGTGGTTTTTTTAACTGCGCTTGCGGACGATCTGGATGATGATAAAGACGGAGAGAAGAAGATCGAGGATTCCCACAGCGTAGCGCTTCGAGAGAACATTCATTGTAGCGGGAACGAGCAGGGCGAAACTCGAGAAAAGAAGCAGCCATGCGCCGAACACGGGTTTGCGAAGCATTTGAGTTCCGAGAATCAATTGCAGCGCGCCGGTGGAAATCAGAATCGCAAGGATAAAAATCTTTTCTTCGGGTGAGCTCTGCGTGCCCATCCAGTCAAAACCCGACGTAAACCCCGCGGCGAGGAGGGCGAGCGAAGCCAGACTGATAAATCCGCCCGAGATGATGGTAAGCCAGCCGAAAAAGAGGATCAGTCTGTGGGCTTTTTTTCCCTTGCGCCTGGAAGAAAGAAGGTTCGTGTCTGCGACCGATTCTTCAGGCTGCTCGGCGGAGACGATTTCTCCCGGGTGGTCAGGGACGAGGATCTTTTCCGGCAGATCCATTTCACTCTTAACTTCGATGAGCTTTCCGCCGACCAAGTTGATATGGTCTTCGAGAGCCTTACGGTCGACTGCTTTGAGAATGCCCGTGAGTTCCCGGGTGCTCGTCTTCCAGCGATATTGAAATTCTTTCAAGGTGATCGTGTCCGGGTAAGGTTTGGGATTGAGTGAGCCCTGATTATACGGATTTTTAGGCGCCCGTATATAAGCATTACAGGTGTTTTTGCAATCAATGTTACACTGCAGCTTATTTCGGAAAAGGCTCCACTCAACAGGAAAGGTTGTCTTTTATGAGTTCAGCAAAAAATGTCCTTGGCGGCGACCTCATTGCCTGCTGCGTCTCACCCATGACCGGTTTTTACCGCGACGGCGTGTGCAGCACTGGTTACGATGACTTGGGTCTTCATATCGTCTGCGCCGAGATGACCCCGGCATTCCTGCGCTTCTCCCTGGAAAAAGGTAACGATCTCGTCACGCCCGTTGAAGAAATGGAATTTCCAGGCCTGCAGCCGGGCGACAAATGGTGTCTCTGCGTGACCCGCTGGAAGGAAGCCCTCGACGCCGGAGTCGCCCCGCGCGTCCTGCTCAAGGCAACGCATATTTCCGCACTCGAGCACGTGAATCTCAGCGACCTGAAAGCTCATGCGATTGATGGTTGAAAAACGAACCCGCTATTTCTCCGGCAGAATACTCCCTTTTACAGGAGGAGAAAAAAAAGTCCGCTTCATGAGATCCGCAGTCAACGGTTCCCTCCTGTTCCAAGGCATGAGGACGAGGACCCGGGCGAGCAGGCAATAGCCGGTGAAGATAACCGTCAGGGTCCCGGCGATGGGAATGAGATACAGCGGGCGAAACGGCTCGAGGTAAAAGAGGCACAACATTCCGAGAAAGACGAGCCTGAGCTGGACGGGAAAAGCCGTTATTTTTTTCTCTTCGGCAAGAGCCAGCGCGAAATTAAAAATCGTGATCGCGATGGCGGTAAGAAAACCGGTCTCCCAGCTCAGCACGCCTGCAGTGAGAAATACCACCGTAGCAAGCCATAAAAAGTACCAGCGGTCGTTTTGAAACAGCATTCCAGCCTCCCGATTAGAATTTGATTTTCTCATCGGTTCCAGCATTTGGCAAAGGGAAATCCTTAGTCATAAACAGGAATTGTCCCTATCCCCCCAGACGGGACGGCTGGCTATATTACGCCTGCTACTTAAGGAGCCCGGAACATGAAGCTTTTGATACGAATCATCCTAGCGGCCGCTATCCTTTTGTCTCCCTCCGGCGCCATCACTGCCGAAGAGCTCGCGGTGCCGGCGCACCATCTCACCCCGGTCGCATTTTACCAGGAGCGCTGGACGGGCGTCGCCATATCCCAGCAAAAAAGAGTCTTCGTCAATTTCCCCCGATGGGACAGCTCCATCCGTGTTTCAGTCGCGACCCTTGCCGAGGACGGAACGCTCCTCCCTTTTCCTAATCCTGAGATCAATCTGTGGGATCCGGCGACGATGAAGCCCATGGAGCATTTTGTGTGCGTGCAGAGTATTTACCTGGATGCGGATAATGTCCTTTGGATTCTCGATTCCGGAAATCCGAATTTCACGGGCGTTATTCCCGGCGGCCCGAAATTGCTCAAAGTCGATCCCGTTAACGGCACGATCCTCGACCAGATTATTTTCTCGCAGGACGTGGTCGAAAAAGACAGTTATTTCAACGACGTCCGCATCGATACTTTCCTCCGGTACGCCTACATTACCGACTCGGGTGCGGGCGCGATCCTCGTCGTCAATCTCGGCACGCACAAAACGCGCCGCGTTCTGGCGGGTCATCCGTCCGTACGGTCCGACGGCAGTATCGTCACAATTGATGGCGCGGCCTGGGCACGCGACGGCAAAAATCCTGAGGTGCACGCGGACGGCCTGGCCCTGAGTCCGGGCGGCGGCTTTCTTTATTATCATGCCCTGACTGCAACGGGTCTCTACAGAATCCCGACGGCATCACTCCGGGACGATTCGCTGACCGCGGAGGCCCTTGGCACTCACGTTGAGCTCATCGCTTCCACGGGGCCGGCGGACGGCCTTGCCTCGGGTCCTCAGGGAGAAATTTTCATTACCGCTTTGTCGCAGAAAGCCATCCTGCGCTGGCGGGAGGGCACGGGGGTGGAAACTCTGGTACAACATCCGGACCTCAACTGGCCGGACAGTATGGCGCTGGCGCCGGACAACGTCCTCTATGTGACGACGACCAGGATTCATGAGGGAAAAGAAAGGAAAGGCCCCTACGGCTTGTACAAAATCAAGCTCGGGCCGGCGGGGGGAGAAAAGGCGGCTTCGGCATTTACTTGATTAACGAACTGCCTCCAGAACGATGATCCGGTCTACCGAATTCGAGAGGACCGGCAGTTTCCGCACGACAATGTCCCAGATCATCTCAGAGTCGATCCCGAAATACTCGTGGGAAAAGATATCGCGCAGGCCGCCAATCTTCCGCCATTCCGCAGGGGCGTCTTTGGCTCTCACATCTTCCGGAAGTTTCTTCGCCGCATCTCCGATAACTTCAAGGTTGCGGATTACGGCGTCCACGGTACGGCTGTCGGAACGGAACTGTTCGAGATCATACCCGTCCGTATAGCTCTGGATTTTCGCGACGGAATCTTTGATGTCCTGTAGGTAAACAGTGATATTACGCTGCATTAACCATCTCCTCGATGATTCTTTCCCTTAACTGCGGCTTGATCGTATCCGAAAGAACAAGGTCGATTTTGCAGGCAAACAAATCCTGTAAAAAGAATTTGAGGTCCATGTATGCGTCAAAAGATTTCTTTTCGAATTCCACGACGAAATCAAGGTCGGAACCATTTCTTTTGTTTTCTCCCCTCACGATAGAGCCGAACAGGGAAAGCTTTCTCACGCGCAGGGTTTTTAATTTAGTCTGATGCTTTTCTAGAATTTCAAGAATCTGGTCTCTATTGATTGTCCTCATCTTTTCACCACCCGGGTTGCCCCTTTAAACGTTTTAAGTGGTGATATTTTACCACAGGCGTCCGCGCGAGGAGAACACTCAAGACCAAAATATAAAAAATAAATAAGCTAAAGAAAAAAAAATTTAAAGCACTCGGTTTTTTTACGTGCGCTTTACCTGATCCTCGCGCTGAGGGTGCTTGATCAGGGTTTTCAGGTTCCAGACCGTTTCATTTTTTTCGGCTTCGATGAGAACTTCGTCCCCTGTGTGAAAATTCTGCTGACTTTGATCGGCTTCGATACGCATTATATTCAGCTTGATCTCATAAGGGACCGGCCGAAGAGCTTTGGAATTTCATGGTCCCGGTCCCGTCGATCTCGTTTACTTCGATAATCTCGCCCCTGATCAGTTCCGCATGTGCGGGCGGACGAAAGCCGGCCAGAGCCGCAGCGAAGCAAAATATGAGGTAGCTTAAAACTTTCTGGATCTCTCGCCTTGTATCGGTCATTAGAATCCTTAACCCGTCGCCTTGGAGCTGTGGGCGGTCGTCGAGACAGCGCTGCTACCCCCGCCGGCCGTGCTTTCGATCTCACGGTTTGAAGCAAAGCGTCCCGGACTAGATCGTATTCCGCTTCCCATCAGGCTTTTGGTTTTATCTTCATAGGTGAACCTAGGGTTTCGCAGCCCCGGATCCGTAGCCGGAGTCGGGTTCGCACGGACTGAAAAAGGTTCGTTTTCAGACTGCTCGCGCACTCCACCGCGGCTGTCGGAACCGTCCGAGGCACCTCCTGTAAACTGCGCCCAAGCTGGTGGGGAGGAACTAAAAACTGTGAAAGCGATGACAACGAAAAGGGTTTTCATGAAAGTCTCCTTGCGTGGAATAGAATGAGCTTACTTTAAGGAAAAGGCTGCATCCCAGAGGGAAAACTGTAAACAGAGGTCAAGACAAACCGTAAGGGCTCGGCAAAAGCCTGAGGTTTCTCAAAAGTTTAAATGTCGCTTTGCGTTTCGAGAATTTTTTTGACCGCAGCGAAGTCCCTATCTCCGAGTCCCCGCCCCGCGCCCTGCCGGTAGAGCTGGTAAACGGCGTGGCCAGCCGGGATCGGAACACCGCTCGTGTCCGCGGAGCAGAGAGCGAAACGCAGATCTTTCAAAAGGTGTTTAAGCGGAAACTCCGGCGCATAATCCCTCGTTTTCAGCATTTCGCCTTTCGCAGAGAAGAGAGGACAGTGGAGCGCGCCGGATTGAACGACGTCGAGAAATGTGGAAAGCGACAGCCCGTTTCTTTCCGCCAAATTCGACGCCTCGCAAAGACCTTCCATCATAATCGCAAGCAGGAGATTGACTGCGACTTTCATCTCCGAACCCTGGCCCGCCTCTCCGCAGTAAACAACTTTTTTTCCGAGCGACAAAAAAAGCGGCTCGTACCGGTCAGCGAGATCTTTGTTGCCGCCCGCCAGGATGACAAGCGAGGCGTCTTCGGCGGGCTTCTTCGACCCGGAGACAGGGGCATCGATAAAAGCGATACCGTGCCCAGCAAGTTCCCCCGCTAGCGAGCGTGTATAAGAAGACGGGACCGTACTCATGTTGATAAGGGTCTTGAGCGAGCTGCGTTCGACGAAAAGACCTTTTTCACCGTAAAGGAGATCATCAACCGCGTCCGGTCCTGTGAGCATCAGGATAATCACATCAGCCCACAGTGCAAGATCAAGCGGGTCGGCCGCGCCGAGAGCGCCCGCCTCAAGAGCAGGTTTTTTTTTATCCGGGCTGCGGTTGTACACCATCAGAGGGTACCCGGCCTTGAGTAAATTCAATGCCATCGTACAGCCCATGATTCCCATGCCGGCAAAACCGATTTTTTCTTTCACACTATCGTCTCACTCGGGGGAGGAAACTGGCTCAAGCGGCGCTCGCCGCGGGGTGGCGCGGCTCACAGCAATCATTAGTTGATATCAAACGCGAAACTTCAGGTCGTGCCGGAATAGGATGGAGCGTCGCTCGCAGGAAAGCTTTCTTCGCCTGCTTCGTCGACCTTGGATTTTTTCGTGCGGTTCTGCTCCTCGCGGCGTTTTTTTTCTTCTTCAGAGTCTTTATTCCTTAATTTATTGTCCATGGCATACCTCGCTATGAGATCAGTTTACCGTCAGAACACTGCTTCAGGAACCGGGGTTTTCATTGCTTGAGGGATGGGAGAAATCCGGAATCGAGGGGTCAGACAAATTACCACTCGTCATCAATTTGGCCGAGACTCCCCTTGCCGCCTGGTAGCCGCTCGCCCAGGCCCATTGAAAATTGAACCCGCCTATCCTTCCGTCTACGTCCAGAATCTCGCCGGCGAAGAAGAGGCCGGGCACGAGCCGGGACTCCATGGTCGCCGTATCGATCTCGTCGAGCGGAATCCCGCCCGCAGTGACCTCCGCTTTCTGATAGCCCAGGCAGCTCGTAACGGGAAGATCCAGTCTGCCAAGCGCGGCAAGGCAGGTCTCCCGTTCTTCTTTTTTCAGGTCGGCAAGTATCCGGTCTTCCGGAATTTTCGTTTTCATAAAAAGGACCTCGACGAAGCGAACGGGGAAATAATCCATGAGCCACGTCCGGAGCTGTTTTTTAGGCGAGCCGGCCTTCGCATAATCGAGCTGGGCCCGAAAAGCTTCTTCCCCTTTTTCATAAACAAAATTCACCGTGATCTTTTTTTCACGCGAGCCTGCGCGGATCCAGTGGCGGCTGATGTTCAGGACGGCGGGGCCGCTATAACCAAAATGGGTGAAAAGAAGCGGGCCCTCGTAGACGGCCGTTTTTTTTCCGTCGAGCCAGAAGGAAAGGCGGCTCGGAAGGGCCAGCCCGCTGAGTTTGTGCCAAAGGCCGTCGTTTGAGACGAGCGGCGTGAGCGAAGGGCTCGTTTCGATCATAGTGTGTCCGAAACTCTTCGCGATCGAATAGCCGGCTCCATCGCTTCCTGTCGCGGGATAAGACAGGCCGCCCGTACAGAGAACGAGGGACCGCGTCTTGAATTCGAAACCGTCGCCTCCGATAAGAAATAATCCGTCCGGAGCCCGGACGGCGCGGGTCGCCTTTCGGCCGGCCGCAATCTCGATCTCCTTCTGCGTGAGTGCACGCGTAAGTGCGTCGAGAATGGTCCTGCCTGAATGGGTCACCGGAAAAAGTTTTCCGCCCGTTTCTTCCACGAGATGAACGCCGAGACTCTTGAAAAATTCGACGGCCTTTTCGGAGGAATAGGCGGCAAGCACGCGCGCCGCGAGGTTGAGCTTTTCGGACTGATAATCGCCCTTCGTCACAGATTTATTGGTGACGTTGCAGCGGGTACCGCCCGACATGAGGATCTTTGCACCTATTTTTGGTTTGGCATCGAGAATCAGGATGGAGCGGGGGTGGAGCCGGGACTGGAGCGCGCACATGAGACCTGCCGCGCCGGCGCCCACAATGATCGTATCAAAGATGATTCGCCGGCCCGTGGTATCCATGAGAGGGCCATTGTAACTTACGCCGCATGGTGTGCAATAGAAAGGTACGAAATCCGAGAGAAGAAAAAAAGCGGAGGTTCAGGCGCTTTTCTGCTGCAGGCACGGCAAAAAGCACGGCATTTCAAGTGGCAGACAGAGCTGAACGGGTTCAGAAGAGGAAAGGCAGAAGATCAGGGGCAGCATGCCCTGGAGCGGTGACTCGAGGCCGTCAGAGACGGTAAGATCATTCCATGGATTTTGCATACGATGAATGCCCGTCCTCGGAGAATAATCCCCGGATTGTCTCGACCAGCTGGTCAGCGGGCCCGCTTTTATTCAGGTAAGCGTCGCTGCCGCACTGCCTCACGCGTTCTTCCATGTCCTGGGAATCATGAAGCGAAAGCGTGATGACTTTGACCTGGGGAAGCAGCGCCTTGATCCTGAGCGTGGCGTCGATTCCGTTCATGCGGGGCATGCTGATATCCATGATAATCACTTCCGGCTGCAGTCTTAGCGCCTGCTCGATGGCCGCCATGCCGTCGCCCGCTTCTCCCACGACCGCGATATCGCTGTGCGTCGAGAGCAGATTCACCAGACCCTCGCGTACGATTTTGTGATCGTCGACGATAAGGATCCTTCTCCCGGCCTTCCGCGCGGCTCCGCGGACGGCTTCAGCAACGGTTCCGGCCGAGACGGCTTCCTCTTCATTTCCTCTATGTTCTTCAGCGGGCAGCCACAGCGAGATGCGTGTCCCCCGGCCCGGAGTGCTGTCGACTTCCAGCCTGCCTCTCAGCATCTCGAGACGTTCGCGGATCTGAAAAAGCCCGAACATGGAACCTATCGTGTCGAGAGTCCCGCTCTCAAATCCTTGGCCGTAATCGATGACGCTCACAACCGTGCCGCCGTTAGCGGGCGAGGCAAGCATGACCCGGGCGCGGCGCGTCTTCGCGTGTTTGACCACGTTCAGGAGAAGCTCCTTCACGGATTGAAAGAGAAAAATCCGCGCGTCTTCACCCGCATGGACGACGCCATCGTATTCCACCACTTCGATATGGAGTCCGTGCTTTTCGAGGCACCAGCGGCCCAGCCATTCCATGACCTGCCGTAAGTTGCCGTCGCGCAGTACGTGCGGGCTCAGTTCAACTGTAAGGGAGCGCGACACCTCCGCCGCGTCAGCCATGAGCTGCTCGACCTTGGTGCCAACGATGCGGGCTTCCTCGTCTCCGCTCGCCTGCAGCTGGTGAATTTCTATTTTAGCCGCGACGAGCAGCTGCTGGAGATCGTCGTGGAGCACGCGGGCGATGCGGCGGCGCTCGTTCTGTTCCGAGCGGGCGAGGGTCAGCGTCAGTTCCCGCAGTTTGAGGGCGCGATTTTCAGCGAGCGTCGTGCGTTCCTTCACCTTTTTCTCGAGACCGCTTCGGGTTTCGATCAGGTCCTTGTAATGCCAGCCGTTTTCGATCGCGAGAGAGGCGTGCTGCGCCAGATAGCCTGCGAAAGAAAGTTCGCGGGCCGTATAATTTCTTCCGGATTCGGCCGCAACGAACGTCACCACGCCCGCCACGCCGTGGCGTGTCAAAAGCGGCAGCATCATAAAACTTTTCATCTGCATGTCCGCCACATATTTCCGGTGTTCTTCGCCCAAACCGAGTTCTACCATGAATTCGTTTGTGATCTTCCGGATGATCGGCTTTTTTTCCCGGATGATCTCGGCGGAGAAATCAAGACCCGCCGTCCTGTTTTCTTCTAACCGGCGGTACATCTCCCAGGCGCGAGCGACTTTCGCTTTATCTTTGTGTACGAGCGCGACGCGGGTGCGCGCTCCACTCGCCGAGTCGACGAGATCGATCCAGCACCAGTCGGCGAAACGCGGCACCGCGCATTCCGCCATTTTTTTGAGGAATGCGTGCGCGTCGTCGGAACCCGAGAGCTCCTGCCCGACAAGTGAAAGAAACTGCACGGCCTCTTCCAGATTTTTACGGCCCGTGATGTCTATGGCGATCCCGGTCAGACCTGAAGCTTCCCCGTTCCGCTCCAGGACGAGATTCCCGCGCGATTCCATCCACGCGATACTGCCATCCCTCCGGACAATCCTGTACTCTGCCGCATAGTGCCGTTTTTCCTGAATCGCCCTTTCTATTTCCACCTGTACGTCCGAGCGGTCGTCGGAGTGGACGCGGTCGATAAAATTATCGAAATCTCCCTGAAACGATCCAGGAGCGAAACCATAAATCTGCTCCATGCTCGGGGTCCACTTCAACCGGCCTGTTGCCCTGTTCCAGTCCCAGATACCGATGCCTGCGGCGGTAAAAGCCAGATCTATTTTTTTGGGTACTTCAACATAACGATCGTCTTTCTTTCCTGCTTTCAGACCTTCAAAAAGCCACATCCCCCCTGCAATGATCACAACAGGAAGTGCCGCGTATTGCGGGAGTATATAAGCGCAGACGGGTACCGCCGCCAGGGAAGACAAAAAAATCCAGAAAGGATAGTTGATCCGATTTTTCAGCATAAATACTTTATAACTCCGAAGAGATTAAAAAAGGGGGTAGAGACAATCAAAGTCTAGCGGGCGGCCTCCGGGATTTCCTCAGGTTTTGAATGATATTGGCCTAAGTTTAATTACTCAGGTTAGGGAGGGGTTTGACGTCTTTACTATCAGGGTTTTACTTAAGGTAAATGTTTTATGGAGAACCCAGAGACGACAATTTCTTTTTTTAAGCGGCACTTGCGACAGCACGACGTACCGCGTCAGTCTGCAGCAGCTGGTTCAGAAAGCCAGCCAGAGCGGAGAGCTCATTTACTCCGGCAACGCGGGCATTATCCAGACCGCCGGTTTTTCCGAGAAGGTCCCATAAGAGAGCTGACCGGCTCACGGTTTCCATGAGTCGGATGAAGGCACCGGCAGCAAGCCCTGTCCCGGCAACGGCGGAAGAATGGGAAAGGACGATCCTTCCTTGCACCGCCCGCGCGTTGACGAGAGGTTTGTCGGCGTCCGATTCGAGGACGGAAAACGATTGAGCGGCGTCGAAGACCCTACCAAAATGAGCGGCGATACGAGCGAAATCATAGCTGCCTTCATAAGACATGCCCGCAAAAGCCGAAGTCACACGGCGGAACCTCTGGCTGCCCGGCCAGTTTTTATCGATGAGAATCCCGACGTTCGTTCTCCGCGCAAGAACATCGAGTTCGGTCTTGAATTGCTCGAGCTCGGAATCCCCCGTGTGCTGGATCACTTTAAGGTCGATCAGGAAACCGGGCGTCGATGAGGCAGTCCCCGTTCCGGGAAAAAGACTCGCAGTCAGGTCCCCCTTGATGTTGGCGCCAAACCACTCGCGGAACGCGGGGTCCGCCGCCTTTTCTTTGAACGCCTCATTCAGCACGTCCGTAAAATCCGGGAGCTCGAGCACACGGTCAAGCACGGCATCGGCCGCTTCCTGGGGCCGGGGGGCGCTCGTGTCCGCTGCCTGCGGCGTAATGAGCGCTGCGGCAAGCCGGGAAGGAGCGATGAGCAAATTGATATCGCTCGGAATGCCGAAGGCATCGGCCGTTTCCTCAAGGAAAATTTTAAAGTCGGGTGACTCCAGCCACGCACGGGCCTCTCTTTCGCTGGTGAAAAACGCAAGCCTGGCGAAGACGCCGGGCATAAGTTTATCGAGGGCTGCGCGCAGACTTTTTTCGACTTGCGGGCGCGCTTCCCCGCCTGCCTCGAGCACAGCGGCCGCGATGCGTTCGATGTCCCCGCTTGAGCGCCACTCTTCCGTCAGGCCGCGTGCCAGCGCCCCGAGATCGATCCCGCCTGCGGCAAGATAAGCAGGCAGCGTTTCGGTTCCCGCCTCATCCGCTCCGGCCCGGAGGCTTTCCCGTACCGGACCGCCGGTAGCGGTCCGGAGTTCGGAACGCTTTTCTGTCAGCGTCGTGTCACTGGGTACGCCCAACTGCCGCACTTCCTCCGGCGTCAATTCGATGATGACGCCGTTCTCATCAGCGTGAAGAACCAAGGATGTCATATCGTCCAGGCCTTCGCTCGTGCCTGCGCGTTTGGCAGCCACCGAATCTCCCAGCGGTTTTCCCGTCAAGCCGGCGAGGACGTCCTCAAGCGCGTAGTTGAGCTCGTCGCCCGGGCCCAGGAAACCGTCCGAAAAGAGCGCGTAAATAGCGCGGGGACTGATCTTGATAGGATGGGTGTCTGGCCTGTCCGGCACTTTTTTATACGCGCTCAAACCGGCTATGTTGCGGGTGACGACGTGCGTTCCCGCGATCCGGTGGCCGAACACCAGCTTGACGGCTTTTCCATTCTCGATAACCGCGAACGGAGAGTCCCCCACGATTCCCAAATAACCCAGTGTGGAGAAATCGGGGACATAGAAAAGAGTCAGGGTCGTCCCCTGCACGGCGTAATTCGGTTCGTCGTTCACCAGAGAGTCGGCGAGCAGGTTCAGCCGCTCGACTGTAAGATCAATCGCGTCTTCGACATTACCTTTTGTTTCTGCCAGTGCTTTGGCGAAAAAATCAGGCAGCGCCTTCGAGATGTTATTCACTAAATGGGTCACGTTATCGTTGATGATCTGGTCCGGCCCGTGGCCGTCGAGTACGGCAAATAAATTTCCCGTGCCGTTCTGCACGCCGTCGGCCTGGATGCGTACTGCAACATACCGGTCCTGCTTCGATCTGAGCTGCTCGTTGCTCACCCAGGCGGGCAGTTCCGGCTTTTTAGCTTTCGCAGAGTCTTCGTAAAGACCGGTCTCCGGAAGAACTCCTTCCGCGTTCTTGATTTCGCTGCCGTCACCCCGCGGCGCTTTTCTTTTTTTAATTTCACTTTCTATTTCGCGGATCGCCGTGACGAGCCGCGTAAAATTTTCCGCGTAAAACCGGTCAATCTCCCCGTTATTTTCAACCACTCCTGCCTCGGTAGAAACAAAGTACCCGTCGAGCTTTTTCGTCAGCTCTTCAAGATTGATCCCCCGCTCCGCGAACAATTCCCTGTACAGCTTATGGCTTCCCGACATCGTGGTCACGCGGCGAGCGATCATGAGAAGCGATCTCAGGTCGCGGGCGTAACGGTTAGTAAAAAGGCCCGAGAAATCGTTGCCCAGGCCTTCACGAGCCGTAGTACTTCCGACAGTAATCGTCGAAAGACTTTCCGCATCGATGCCGGGAATGCCGTCGACCGAAGCCAGACCGAAATCGATTATTTTGATCGCATTATTATTGAGATCCGCATAAATTTCCTGCGGCTTCAGGTCGCCGTGGGTGATTCCGTTTCGATGGAATGCGTCGAGAGCGTCAGCCAAGAGGAGGAGGCGTTTAGCGGCCCCGTAAGAGCCTGGATAAGAAGGGTCAGGGTTGACGAATGAGCTTTTTCCCGCCGAGGCAGTAATGAAGTATTTCCAGCCGGGCTGCATTCCCCTTTCGAGCAGTGCCGCATCTTTCTCGTCCGCGTCATGGATGCTCACCAGCTCCGGCAGATAGTTTTTGATTCCCGGGCGTTTCTCGAGCTCCCGCATCACTTCGACTTCCCGGTCGAGAAACCGCGTATCGCCCGTCTTGATAAAGTAACCGCCTCCCTCGCGGACCGCCGAGTAAGTTATGGAATAGATGACCTCCTTGAATTCCGTAAATTTCTGCTGCGTGATCTCCGTAAATTCCCCGCTCGAGACCCGGGGGCCCCGTTCTTCATTCGTGATACGGGGCAGCACAGAAAGTACGGGAGGGACGCCGTCTTCCTTGTCCGAGATATCGGTCGAGATTTCCGTATCGCTCGCTCCGTAACGTCCTGGCCCTGAATTTTCACCTGCTGCGGAATCATTAGAGGCGGGCAGCATTTCGGAAAGTGCTTCGGACGCAGGCGCTTCTCCTGCCCTCCGCAAAGCCAGCAGCTCCTCGTAAACGAGTCTCGTGGCCTCCACAAAATCGGCGAAATTCATGTTATAAAACAATTCGAGCGCGGCAGCATTTTCCACTGGCCGGGCCAGTTTCAGTTTTCCCGCGGCCTCGTCCAGATGGGCCGTCATGTTTGCGATTTCAATTCCGCGCTTCCGATACAGAGACCCGAGGAGCTGAGTATCAGCCCCCGAAGAAGCAAGCCTCTGATAAATTTTCAGGAGACTGCGGAAATCCCGGACGAAACGGTTCGTAAACTCCCCTCCGTAATCGTTGGCCACAGACGAAGCCCGGTAAGGACCCTGCACGGGAATCTCTTTCAGAGAGTCAGGATCGAATTCGGGAATGCCCCGCATGACAGCAACTCCGAAATCCAGAATCGTGACTTTTTCCGAGGCCCTGTCGGCGAAAACTTCATTGGGCTTTAAATCGCCGTGGGCAACTCCCTGACCGTGAAATGCAGCGAGGGCGTCCGCGAGAAGATGCGTGTAATGCATGACAACGAGTTCCTTCTCCGCGCCTTCCACGGGAACGAAATAACTGGTACCCGGCGCCGCCTCCATAATGAAGTAGCTTCCCGCTCCCTGGCTTTGGAGGGCCGCGGAGTCTTCCCGGTTCGTGTTCTGAATACTTACGATTTCCGCGAGATAGGGCGCAAGCGACGGATTTTTCCGCAGACGGCTGAGCAGGACCGCCTCCCGGACCACGAGTTTATGCCCCACGTCGTATGAAGCGTTGCCTGTTTTCACGAAGAAATTTTTTCCTTCTTTCACCGCCTTGTGGGTAATTGACATGGAGCCTCTCTTATGAATTTTGAGGTCCGTGAAAGCGGTCTCCGAAATGCGCGGCCCTGAAATGAGTTCGGCGGGAACGCGCAGCTCGCTGCGAGACTCCTCGGCTGGAGGCTCGTCAACGAAGCCCGTTAATTTGTCCGAAGCGAGAAGGACCTCTTCAGGCGTCAGCTCCACGATAATTCCGTCTTTATTGGTGTGAAGCCGGATGCCCGTCATGTCGTCTTTTCCCATTCCCGCTTCCGCGCGCTTCTTCTGAACCGCTTCCGCGAGAGGCGCTCCGGAAGTTCCCTTGAGCAATTCTTCTCTCAGAAAATCGAGAGACCCTGAAGGGCCCGTAAAACCCTCCGTGCCGAGGAACACCACCATCCCCGGCTGAAGCCGGAATTCGTTAACGCCGGGCGCGTCGAAACGGTTTCCTTTTTCCGTGAAGTTTCCTATCGTTCTCAAAGGTTCCCCGGCCGCATTGACGTGCCCGAGAGTTTCGTAAACTTTTTCGCCGCCGCTCAAAAGGACAAGCGGCGAGTTGCCGATGAACGCCATATAAATCATGGGCCATTTGTCAGGAACGTAAACAAGCGCGAGCGTACCGCCCTGCCCGCCGTAAGCAGGTTCTTCCTGAGAGAGGTCCCATAACCAGCTATTGAGTTCCCGCATGCTGTGCTCGATCGCGTCCTGCACGTTTCCCGCCGAATCAAGCAAGTTTCTCTCGAAACTTTCCGCGAGCGTTTCCTGGACCCTTGAAACAAGATGCGTCGCTTTATCGTCGATGACGCGGCTGCTGCCAATGCCGTTCAGGACGGCGAAAAGACTTCCCTTCCCGCGGAGAACGTTTCCCGCGTCAATCCTTACGGCCAGATGCCGGCCCGTGCCCCGGACCACGGCAGAAGAAAGCCATTCAGGATCTTTAACTTCTTCAGCCATTTTCGTCGAAAGCAGCTCGGGCTCGGGCAACTTCTCCCCGCCGTCCGGCCTGCTCGGCGCGCGGCTGCGCACCTGTTCGAAAATATCCCGGACCGCTGCTACCACGAGCGGAAAATATTCGGTGTACAGGCGGTCGAGGTCTTTTCCGTCCTCCGAAGCGTCACCTGTGGTCCTCCGCTTGTTTGCGTCGAGCTGCGTGAGAATGTCTTCGAAGTCGATGCCGCGCGCGGCGAATAGTGCTTTGAACTGACGATTACTTCCCGAGAGGCCGGAGACGCGCTGGAGAATGCGGATAAAAGACCTGAGGTCCCGGGCGTAGCGGTTGAGGAAGTTTCCGGAATCGTCGTTGCCCAGAAACGAAATGCTTTTGGTCTTGATGGATATCGCGGCCAGACTGGCGGCGCCGAGGCTTTCCGTTCCTTCCAGCGTCGCAAGACCGTAATCCACCAAGGTGATTTTCTCTCTGGCCAGGTCGGCAATGACTTCCTGCGGTTTGAGATCGCCGTGAGCGAGGCCGTTTTTGTGGAAGGTTTCGAGCGCGTCGGCCAGCAGCTTCATGCGGCCGGCAGCGCCATACGTGCCGAAGCTCGAGGCCGGATCCAAATAGTCTTTACCCGGCGCCGCCGCGGTAATGAAATATTTCCATCCGGATTGAACGCCCTCGGCGAGGAGCCGGGCATCGTTATCATCGGCGCGATGGATGGTGACAAGCTCCGGAAGGTAAGGCTTAATCTCAGGAATTGTTTCGAGCTGCCGCATGAGAAGAATTTCCCTGTCGATAATGTCCGCGCGTCCGGTTTTTAGATAATAGGTTAGGCCGTCCCGCTCGGCTGTAAAGGAAATCGTATAAACGGAATTGAGAATGTCATTTCTGTTGCTGAGCTGGATATCAGAAAAAACTCCGCTCGAAATTCTCGGCCCGCGCACTTCCTCCGGCCGCAGTTCGGAACGACCAGTTCCGAGCTGTTCGCTAGTGCCGGACTTATTGAAGTCCGGCCGCAGCCCGTCCTGTGTTCGCAGTTCGGACCGCTGCCCGGCTTCTTGGCTTCCATCGGTAACGCTCCGGCCCGGCTGCGTTAGTACGCGTTCGGTCTGCGGATTGAAAGGGATATAAAAAGTCAGGGTCGTTCCGGTGTTTACGCCGGACTCCGCGGGCTCGGTCTGAACGCGGGCGCCGGGTTCGAGCTTCAGGCTGGAACGTACCACGCCTTCGGGCGTCCTGCGGCGCGTTTCGATGAAGACCCCGGCGCCGATTCTCCGGGCGTGCTCAAAGATATGCTTCAAACCTGAGCCGTGGTCCCGGCCGGCGGGGTGGGTCGTAAGAATGTTTCCGGGCTTCCAGCCGTCGAGCTTTTCGGAAAGGATTTTTTCGGGAATCCCTTCACCCGTATCCGAAATGCGGATTTCAACGCCTCCCTCAAGCTCCCGCGCACGCAAAGAAATGCGGACGCCGGGCATCGGCTCATCGTCGTCTGCCATACGGGCATTCTTGAGCGTCTCGTCTACGATACCGCTCAGAGACATTTCCCAGGACCGCTCGCCTTCGCGCCATAGAGGATCCTCATCATCGAGTATTCCCGTTAGGAGGAGATCCTGATCGAGACTGATCTCCACTTCGTCAAAACCAAATCCGTCGCCAGGAACATCCTGCTGGTCGAGAGTCATCACGCGCTTATCAAGCGTTTCGCGTATGCGAATGGCGGGAACGATCAGCGTGGTTCCCGGAAGCCCTTCTTCATTTCGCGCAGCAGTACGAGGCTTCAGCAGCACAGCGTTCGTCATACCGTCGCCGAGGGGGCCTGCCCGCGAAAGCTTCGGATAAAAAACACTGGTCTCGTAAAGAGGCCTGAGCGCCGTTTCCACGTCCGAGAATTTTTTGCCTTTTGAAAAGGCGGTGCTCACAATCATTCCGTCCAGGCGAAGCAAGGGCGCGAGCGAATTGAGGTAAGCCGCGAGAACAATGGGGCCTTGCGGGTCGACGCCAAGCGCGGCGGCAATGCGCGCCGTGTCGGAATTCTCTTTATTCAGATGATTCAGGCCCAGATTGCTGTAGAGGATGTCGATCTCGCCTTCGCTGAAGTAGTTCCGGAAGTTTTCGGCGCGATCGAAAATAAACTCGATGCCGAGTTCAAGGCCTTCGAGCCAGGAGTCCAGGTAAATATCGCCGAAACCCACGAGCCTGACCTGGGCCCTTTTCGCTTCCGGAATCGATCGTGCGATCTCCCGGAGTGCGGCTGCGTTTCCTACTCCCCAGTCCACGATCACAAGCGATTCTCCCGCTTTCAGATTCTCGATTCTTTGGAGCACCAGCTTTCCGAAGTCCTGCCCGAGCACGTTACGAAACGCCTTGTTAACAAAGCTGAGCGGCGTTTGAAGCTGAGGCCAGCGGTCCAGCTCTTTCCCGGGATTGCGAATGACAAGGAAGCCGTCTCTTTCCGAGGCAATATAATCCCGGTTCCGGAGCCCGGCGTCGCGATCTTTTTCAAACGGAGAACGAATGCGTTCTTTCAACTTTGTGCGCTCGGCCGCCGGAATGCCTTCGACGCCGGTCCTCAGCTCGGAACGGAAACGTTCCAATTGAACGGCGCCTTCCGTAATCCATGCGGGCGCAGAAATCTTGTAGGAATTTTTCAGAATACCCGGTATCGAACTTTTCAGCAGATTGCCTTCTTCGACGGGCAGTTCCGCGCTACCCTTAAGCAGGGAAAAAAGAGCGGCGATGCCGAGCTTGCCCTTTTCAGCGAGGATGGGGTCGGTGCCGGGGCGTCCTTCGATAAAAGCCATGAGAAGTTTGGCGTAAATGAGCATGCGTGGATTCGTTCTTTGAAGATAATCGACGAAAATACCGTGGTTATCGTGATCCGAGCTTTCGTCCAGGGCCTGTTTCAGCTCCTCGTCAGTGTAAAGGCTCCCGGCGATCGCTGCCGCCATTTCATAGGTCACGGATGGGACGGCTTCGTTCGTCAGAAGTCCGGCGGTATCCTCGTCCTTGAACGAAGGCATTTCACGCGCCTCTTCGGCGGCAGTCCCTTCCGTACCGACAGGTTCGAGCGCCTGGCCTGAATCGTGAAAAACCTGCAGGGCCGTCAAAACTTGATTGACCAGAGCCGCTGCGACACCCTGATGAATGTATTCCGGACTCGTCGCAATCGTGATCACTTTCGCGCGTCTCAGAACGGTGACGAGGCCGGGAAGCAGGCGTCGAAGCGTCGCTTCAGCCGCAGCACCGGTGAAATGCTCTTTGAGTATTTCAGAACGCTCGTAATCGACTGTGTGACCCTCACGAACTATCTCGAGATAATCGCGGATAAAGGCCCTTATGCTGCTTTCCTCCGGCACAGAGGCGACGCTTTCCTCACTTTTTTTCTGAAGGAAGCCTTGAACGATTTTTTGAAGGATGTCATCCTCACGAATATCTTCGAGCTGAATATCTTTGACGGCTCCCTGCATCAGCTCGAGAGCGATTCCCGTAAAATTAGACATCTGGCCTTCGGCACTCCGCGCGTAAACGTCGATATCAAAATCAACAATGTCTATTTCGCCGGGAAATTCCTCGGCGAAAGGCGTATCAATAGAAGAAGCCTCTATTTTGAAAAGTCCTCCCGGGAAGCCTGATTGCCTTTTGCCCGCGTCCGTATTCAGGGCCAAAAGCCTCGGCGACACCAAGGTATTCTCACTGTAGAACCCGCTTGAATCAAAAAAGTACTTTCGCGGATCGAGAAGTCCGGAGAGCATTTCGGCGAAGATGAAAGTGGCGATGCCATAATTGAAACCCGTCCTGGCGCGGACTTCTTCGTCGTAGCGCCGGATGTCTTCCTCACTGAGCCCGGCGCGGCCCCCTTCTTGCGGGAGCGGGACGAGACCGAGAACGCTCTTGGCATGGATGCCGTCATCCTCGTGCGCGTCGATGTGATAGAGTTTCGCCCCTTTGTCGATGACGCCGCGTGCATGAGCTTCCCGCCACGCGGCCACGACGTGATGATGATGCTGTACCACGGTCAGCGGCGCGCCCCAGGGTGTTTTCATCATGTAACCGCGGCGTTCCAGATCTTCGAGACGCACTTCCGTCAGACCTTCAGAGCGTGCGTAAGAGGCGATCGTCTTCCATTCTTCCGGCATATCGTAAGCGCTCAGATCTTTCGGTCCCCGCAGTTCGGAGCGACCAGTTCCGAACTGTTTGCTAGTGCCAAACTCATTGGAGTTTGGCCGCAGTTCGGAGCGACCAGTTCCGAACTGTTCGCTGGTGCCAAACTCATTGCCTGCCTCATCAATCGCTCCAGAGATGAAATGATGATCCCTTCCGGCGGGCTCCCTGCCGAGACGCGTGAGTATCGCGGCGGCAATCTCACGAGCCGTGTATCGCTCTTTCAAATCGGAACGATTAATAGCTGCAAAGAGCTGGTTACGGACGAGAGAGGGGTCCGGTTCGCCGAGCTCAGGGCTGCGAGAGGCCTCATCGAGCGCCTCGATCTGCCGGGCCCACTCATCGATTCGCCGGTCGGAGGCAAGATCGAGAGGCGCGGCGGCAATCTGATTCAAAGCTCCAGCGTAGGTACTCAGACTCGCGGCGATGTCAAGAGCGGGGGCTGCTCCTCCCGCGTGAACCGACCCGTGGCCCTGGATCATTTTTGATATTTCCGCGCTCAGTAAGCTGGCCTCGGGCCCTGCCGTTCCACCTAGCAGTTTCAGGAAATTATCTTCCCCAAGCGGGCTTCCCGGTGCGATCTTCTTCATGTTCCGGACCATGCCGTCCAGCGCGCTTTCAAAAGATGCCCAGAGTTCACGGCCCCGCTTCGCCGCGTACGCCTCGAACACTTTCTCGAATTCACCCGAAGGTGCTTCTTCGGCGGACGTTTCCCCGCCAAACTTACGGCCGTAGTCGTCAAAGAGCGCGTCGATATAAGGCGCGTATTTTCCGACCTCGTGGATTCTTTTTTCCCGCGCGAGGAGCCGGATCAGTTCATCGCGCCAGTATTTTAAAGTCTTCCGGTAGTCGGGTTCCGAGAGTCCGGCCACGAGGCGCCGGCCTGCGTGCTTCATAAAGGAATCGTAGGGGTTCGCCCAATCTTTCGTGTAAGAAACGTTGCCGTCCATGACGCCGTCGTACCGGTCGTGCCCTGACAGAGAACCGATGCTCGGAGTAATCACGGCAAACGAGAACCCCTCTCTCCTGAACAGTTCCGCAAGACCGCCTGAATGAAAGCCGCCCGAGACGATGACCGCGCTCTCCGCCCGGTTTTTTTTGAGGAGCCTTGCTATCCTGCCGAGGATCGCTTCGTCGCGGCGCAGGGCCGCGGCGTAGAAGAGGAGCGCAGGCGCGAGGTTTTGATCCGATCCGCCGAGAAGTTTTAAATAAGCCTCCGGAGCCGCGGCATAATTCGTAAATGACTCCCGCGTCGCTTCGAGGCGGACCATATCACCTAAAAGACGCAGACGCTTATACTCCGCAGACATTTCTTTTTCCCGCGCACCGGAAGAGAGCAAGCCTTCAATCCGGGAGGAGAGCGCATCGGCTTCAGCGAAGATCATTGCCCCCTTTCCTCCCTGCAGCATCGCGTGGTAAGTGAGAACCTCCGCGAGGTAATCGGGCAGGCGGAGTTTCAGTCCCGCCTCGACACCCGTTTCCATCATCACAGACAAAAAGTCGGCTCCTTCCGTTTTCCCCGAAAGATAATCCTGACGCGCCGCTGAAAAACGGGACCTCGCCTCCTCGGCGAGAGCGTGCGCGTGTTTTGCTTCAAACTGCGACGCCATCTGCCGGAGCGCCACGTCGATTCGGTTTTGTTCTTCTTCACCCCGGCTTTTTTGATAAGAAGCGAGAGCGTTCAGGTGGCCGTAACCGGGCGCCGAAAGATCGATGCCGTGATTCTCTGCGGTTTCAGTGAGGTAGGTAATCTGTTCCGCCAGGTCCGTTCCCTCACGAAAGGTTTCGAGCCGCGCGTGAAATTCGTTATGTTTCCCCGAATAGACTTCGAGGCGTTCACGGTCCAGCTCCTGCCGCGCTGAATTAACCGCCGTTTCAGCCGAGGCCGCTGCCTGTCTTGCGGCCGCGTAAGCTGCGAAATTTTCTTTGTATAATTTCCAGTCTTCGACACCGTGAAATCCGGAGGTTCCGCTGAAGACGCTCGCGTACTCGGCGCCTGAAAGTTCTCCGTCCGCCATATAGGTTTGAAGCGCTTTCTTTTTAAGCCGCGCGTCCGGGAACGCCCGGAGCAGCGTCGGATCGAGCGCGCCTTCGCCGCCCTCGAGACCTACAAGCGGGACACCGTATTCTTTTTGAACATGCGAGATGAGTCCCTGGATACTTTCCTGCGCATCGCGCACGCAGTGGGCGTCCTGAATCAGGAGGATCCATGGAGCTCCGGGTTTCGCTTCGTGCACGCGGGTGATCGTGCCGAGCCTTTCCGGGACCGCGAGAGCCGCGGCGGATAGGAAAGACGGCGCGGCGGGCGTGATCGTTTCCGTAGCCGCCGGAACCGGATGCGTGAACGTGACACAGAGCGCCAGAGTCAATGAACACAACCGTTTTAAAAACAGACGAACCCTCCTTTTGTCCCGCCTTACGCGGCACGACCGTGTACTGAATAGATATTTTCTCTCGCATAAAGGATAACACACCTCCACACCCATCCCGACCCGCAAGGAGAAAGGGTAACCCGTTTGTTTACTGCAGCTTATAGAGCTTGTTCCAGGCGCTGAGAACAGCCCTTATCGAGGCCGCGCTGATATCCGTGCCCGTTCCCGCGCCAAAGCCTGCCTTCCCCTTGTCGTTCGTGACCCTGACATAAGCCACGGCGCTCGCGTCCGCTCCGTGGCTGAGAGCATGCTCGGCGTAATCCTCGAGCGTAAACGGTTTGCCCGAAACCCGGGCGAGTCCGCGTACAAACGCATCGACCGGACCATTCCCCGTGGAATCGAACCGCAGTTCCTTTCCCGCGCAGGAAAGAACCGCGTTCACCACTGCAGGATGGTTTCCGGCCGCATGCGAATCGATATGGCAATTCGTGAGTTGGTAAGAACCGTGTCCGTCCAGATACTCGGTTTTGAAAACGGCGTAGACGTCACGCGCCGAAAGCTCGGCCTCTTTTTCGTCGGCCGCCTTTTGCACTGCGCGCGAGAAATCTTTCTGCATCCACCTGGGAATCAGGATCCCGAAATCTTTTTCGAGAAGAAAACTCATGCCGCCTTTTCCCGATTGGCTGTTAACGCGGATCACAGCCTCGTAATTTCGGCCCACGTCTTTCGGATCGATCGGGAGATAAGGAACGTTCCACTCGCCGTCATCAGAGCGCGCTTTCATACCCTTCGCAATCGCGTCCTGATGCGATCCGGAAAAGGCCGTGTACACCAGCTCCCCCGCGTAAGGATGACGCGGGTGGACGGGCATGCCTGTCAGCCGCCGGTAAATTTCGGCGGTGCCGTCCATGTCCGAGAAATCGAGTCCGGAGTCGACCCCCTGGCTGAAAAGGTTCAGCGCCATCGTCACGAGATCCATATTGCCACTGCGTTCGCCGTTTCCGAAGAGAGCGCCTTCCACGCGCTGGGCCCCAGCCATGACGGCAAGCTCCGCCGCCGCGACCGCCGTGCCCCGGTCGTTATGCGTGTGGACACTGAGGACCGCGCGGTCCCGCCGCTTGAGCCGGCGCAGAAACCATTCCACGCGGTCGGCATACACGTTCGGCGTCGACATCTCGACCGTCGCCGGCAGATTCAGAATGATCTTCTCACCGTCCTTGAAAGCCCATGCATTCATGACCGCGTCGCAGATTTCGACCGCGAAATCCGGTTCTGTCGCCGTGAAACTTTCCGGGCTGTACTCGAGCCGCGTATTCGTTTCCGGGCAGGATCCAGCGATTTCTCGGACTGTGCGTACGGCGCTTACGGCGAGTTCAAGGATTTCCTCCCTGCTCTTTCCGAAGACGAGGGCGCGCTGGGCAGGTGAAGTGGAATTATAGACGTGGATGATCACGTTTTTTGCTCCGCGCACGGAGTCGAAAGTCCGGCGGATGATTTCTTCCCGCGCCTGCGTGAGTACTTGTATTGTGACGTCGTCGGGAATATGACCGCCCTCGATGAGCCTGCGGACAAATTCAAACTCGGCGGACGATGCGGCAGGGAAACCGATTTCGATTTCTTTGAAGCCCGTCTTCACGAGCATGCGGAAAAACTCGAGCTTCGCCTCGACTCCCATGGGTGAACTCAACGCCTGATTGCCGTCCCGCAGATCGACACTGCACCAGATTGGCGCCCGTGTAATCGTCTGCGAGGGCCAGGTCCTGTCAGGGATTTCGACGGCCGGGTACGGTTTGTATTTCCTTGGATTCATGGTTTTCATAACGACTCCTTGAGTTGATTGGAGCCCTGACTCTGAAAACCGGCGGCGAGATGCTCATGAAGCTTCACGCTTTCCTGTGACCCGCGTTAACAACGGGGCAGGATCCGGAGAGAAGCGACAAGCTTCTCCCAGGTGTGCCGCCGCACTGGCTGGCGGCACAGGATCCGGAGAGAAGCGACAAGCTTCTCCCAGGTGTGCCGCCGGACTAGCCGGCGGCAGACATAAAAAAAGCCACCGGCCTCTCAGAGGCAGTGGCTTTAATTTTATATCTTGTTACAACTCAGAAATTAAAACACACGTGCTTCCGGGAGCTTCGTAAGAAGCCGCGTAAGCGAAACCAAAAGTGTGTTTAGAAGGACTGAGTGAGAAATCATGAACGGAAGGGTAACACGGCCGCGCCGGACTTGTCAACGGAACAGCGGGATTGAATGATGGGTCCTTCGACACTTTCGCTCAGGATGAACCCTCGTTTGAAAGGGATGAAGAACTCCCGAGGTCTCACTTGGAATACGGCTCGCCAGCCGCTTCTTCGAGGGCCTCTTCCATGGCGGTGTCCTGGGTCTCGGCCGTTCCCGGGGCTTTTCCTTTGGGCGTCTGCCAGATCTCGTCGAGAGAGGGAACTTCTTCTTCTGGTGCGGCAGCAGGATCCTGGTCCGGGTCTTCGACAGGCGCGGGAACCGGCGGCTTTGAGACTCCAGCGGGGAGATCCTCCGGAACGGGAGCTGCGGTGGCGGCGGGCTCCACAGCTTCGGAAGGTTCTTTGACAGGCGCGGCGGCATCCTTTCCTTCTCCGAAAGCGCCTTCGTAGCTTTCTTCGCCTTCTACGACAGGGGGAAGGACCGCGAGTTTCGTCATTCCTTTGGGCCGCTTTTCTTTCTTTCCCGGTATGCGGATGCCTTCGATGTCAGGAAAATCGACGGGCACGGGAAAAGACACGAGCTGGATGAGTCCGGCGCCCGTGTAGACCACGGTTTTTCCGATACCGACGCAGAAACCGGTCCACTGTTTTTCATACTTTTCGTCATGCGCCTCGAGCCACGGCATGACGATCGAAAAAAGAGAATGCTGAATCCCGAATAAAAATTTGCGGCCGGTCTGCTTCGCGTAGCTTCCCGGCTTTTCCGCCCAGGCCGAAGCGCCGGCGGCGGGACTGGCAAGCATCGAGACCGCGAAAAAAACAGCTCCCGTTTTCTTCAGCTTCATGTTTCGCTCCGTCTCTGGTAACGGATGCCGCCTTCAGGCAGAGGCAAGTCGAGGGGAATCGGAAACGTCGCGGCGTGGATCGCTCCGCCCGCGGTGTTCGTTACAGTGTAGAGGATGCCTTTGCCGAGCCCGAGAAAGAAACTGTCATTCAGCCCAGGCTCGAAGAAAAAAGCCGTCCAGCCCGTGAGCAGGTTCACGACGCCGAACCCGAGCTTGGAGGATATTTTCTCGAAATACTTTTCTTCCTTTGTCCAGGGACTCGCGGGAAAGTAAGCGTTGGCAAAGCAGGTATGGGAACAGGAAAAGGAAAGAAGCACTGCGGCGATAACGGCTCTGATTTTAAGAAGCTTGGCGGCTTTCATTTTCCCTTTCCGGAATTGCGAGAGTATATCAGACAGATTGCGGCATGTCATCCGGCTGCCGCTGTTCCCCAGAATAATCCCTTGAACTTGAGGGCGGCGACCCCGAAGCCGCCTACCAGCGCGAGGCCGATGGACGACAGAATCAGACGGTTTCCCTCGAGACCGGTATCGAAACGGCTGTTGGCCCAGGAGATGAGGAGAAAGAGCGGCAGGAAGAGCGCGCAGGAAATGAGTCCGGAATAAGCCCCGAAGTCTTTTTTTCCCGGTTTTGCAAGCCGTTCGATGTTGTCCGTCTTTTCCACGATATCGCTGCAGAGCCTGAGCATCGGCACGGCCTGCGGCCCGCCTCTCGAAATCAGTTCACGGGCGCGTTCCGCCCTGGCCCGGAGTTTCTGCAGCCCGGCAGTGTCCTGCTTGAAAGAAGATTTCAGGAGCGACTGCATGATTTTCGCCGTCCCCTGGACCGCCGTGAGCATTTCGGCAAACGCCTCGGCAAGTGAACTCTGGGCGCGGACGATGGCATTGCCCGGTACCCCGATATCGAGTAATCTTTTGGCCTCGTGCGCATGGGCGGCAAGATCGGGCGAAGACGCGATCTTGTCATATCTGAAACAGTTAAAATCATGAAGGGCTGAAAAAAACTGGAAGTAGGCGCGGTGAAAAGAGGACATGCCCATAAAACTGTTGTACTGAGGCGAGTCTTTCGGATGGTAGGTGTTCGCCACTTTCTCGGAGGCGGCCGCGGATTTCTCGATCAAAGTGCCGGCGGTATCGTAATCGCCTTCCATGACGGCGTTCGCGCCCGCGGCGAAAAGGGCGTCGGGCTCCATGTGGTCGATGAGAGAATGGAACCGGTTTCCGAACTTGCCCGCGCTTCTCAGATGCTGTTTGACCGCCTGAAAAAGTTCGAGGGCGCGCCTGATATTAAAATTACGAAACTCGAGCGTCGCCTGGGCGTAAGCGCTCATTGCGACGGCAACGTTGCAGAGTTCGGCGTGGCCGGCTTTCTGAAATCCCGCTACGGCTGACTGAAGCAGACGTCCGGCCTCATTGAAATCCGAGTCCGCCGCGGCGATGCGAAGGGCCTCGTAATACTCCCAGAGAGCCTTCAGCAGCGTCTGTGCCTGATCGTAATCTTCGCCCGCGTTCTGGGGCGTGACCCGCGCGAGGCATGCCTCGATATGCGGAAGGGCCTGGTCGATCTCGAGCTGCAGGATCTCGTTGATCATCTGGGAAATGAAAGCGGGCTGAACGAGCGGCTGCATCTGCCGGGTTTGCTGGATGGATTCATCGAATCCCATAAGGTCTCCTTGTGACTGCTGCTGGGTGAACCGTTACTTGCGTGAAGTCCAGCTTCTGAATCCGTTCTTCTCAGAGGCTCCGGATTATAGCGCGATCTTCTCGCCGCGCCAAAAGAAAACAGACTATTGAAGCCGGAAACCGCTCACGCCAATGTCCGGCCAAGAAAATCGAGGATTTCCCTCTCCACGATTTCGTGGTCGTTATCCTGAAGGAGGATGTGATTGGAGTTTTCAACCGCCACGAACTTCACGGCTTTTCCGGGAAGGGCCGCAAACTTCCTGATTATCCGGTAATCGACCGCCTGGTCGTGGCTGCTCGCGACGATGAGAACAGGCATCGGAGGCAGGTCCGGAAACGCTTTTTTCGCCTTTCGGCTCAGTTTGATCACGACCGACGTTCCCTTCATGGAAATATAGCTGTAGTCGCACATGGGCGTGACCGTTGTCCTGCTTTTGATCTGTTTGAAACAGCGCAGGCGGTAGAGGTGCGGGATAAAAGGCAGCAAGAGCGCGTGATACAGTTCAGCCGGTACGCCGTAAAACCAGCGGTGCGCGATCCCATAGTAAGGCGCGATAAGGATCATAAAATCCGGCCTTAATTTCGCAGCAGCCAGAGTCGCGATGGCCCCTCCCATGGAAAAGCCGACCAGTGCCACTTGTTTGTGCGTCTTCTTCAATTCCCTGTATTGCACTTCCGCGATACGGACAAGTTCATCCCCGGAAGTCTGGTCGAATTCCCGGGGATCCCGGCGTCCGTGGCCCGGCAGCAGAGGAACGGAAACCGTGTATCCCGCAGCGTGCAGCTTCTGCGCGAGAATACCGTAATCGGTCGGCGAACCGATATAGCCGTGGATGAGAAGCGCGGCCTTGCCGGAGCGGCCCTCGAGGTAAACCGGCTCCGCCCCTTTCGCGATTCCCGTCGTCTCGTCGCATTGAGTGCGGCCCACAGACCTTTTCAACGCGAAAGAAACGGCGGCATTGTAAAAAAGAACGATGGCAACAATGGCGAGCGGCAGGAAAATCCAGTTCATAGGTCCCGTAGAATAAGAGCTTATGGATTGAGGGAATTCTTGAACACGCGTCTTTTTTCCGAGAGTTCTTTCGCGTGCTCGCGGCGGATACGGCCTTCCTCGAAACGTCTTTTCTCGTCCGGGGTTTCAAGAAGAAGCCTGGGTACGGGAGCGGGCCTGCCCTCTCTGTCGACCGAGACCATCGTAAAATAACAGGAGTTGGTATGACGGCGCCTGCCTGTTTTCAGGTCCTCGGTCTCGATCCGGATGCCGACTTCCATCGAAGTGCGTCCGACATAATTGATGCAGGCCTTGAACGTGACGACTTCCCCGATATTGATGGGATCCCGGAAATCAACCTGGTCCACGGAAACGGTGACGCAGTCCGGCGTCGAATGCCTCGCGGCGCACATGTAAGCGACGGCGTCCGCCATGCCGAGAATGGTTCCGCCGTAGATCTTTCCTCCCGGATTGGCGTGCTGGGGCATCATAAGGTGGGTGGTTTCGATGCTGGATTCCGAAGTTTTTTTTGCTTTCAGTTCTTCCATTGGACACCTTTAGGTCAAGAATCAGGAGAAACGCGGTCATCTTACTCTGGATACACCTAAAAATCTACCACGGCCTCGCCTGTTCAGCGGGAATACAAAAGTGTGCACGCCCACGACAAAAATGGCTGACTGAGCGCACTTTATGCCCCGTCTACCCGGACGTTTCGTCTTGGCATTCGGCTTGCATTATAAAAAGCAAGAGTGGCATCACCTCGGGCCTCTTTCGGAGACCGCAAAGCGGCCGACAGACTAAAGTGTCAGACTTTTATCTTGTTAATGAGAGGGATGCAGAAGACATTCAACTTATTCGTACGCGGGAACAGGGCAAAAGCGATGCCCCGGGAAAAAATACATCCGCGTAAACAAGACGCGACATAAGCAGAAAACAAAACTTGAGAAGTTGGTTTAGTCGGGGCCTGGGGATTCGGGGGGATTCCTGGGTCCTGACTTTTTTACGCTGAACGGACGCCGCTTCCGTTTACCGCTGCTGACCGCTCAGGCTTTTTTCCCGATCGCACGTACTTCGGGCAGGCGGCACCAGCCGGCGCCGTGGGTGTCCGCAATTCTGATCTTGAAATATTTCCCCTTGGCGGGCGCGGGAAGGTCCTGCTTCTGGTAGGGATCGTCTGCGAACACCATGTTCGTGGATTCAAAGGAGCCCGCTTTTGTAAAAGGGCCTGTCGCCGATTTGTCCGACACGAAAAATTCGAGAGTCTTGCAGTTAGTCGTGTTCGCTGCGAAGACGGGAACTTCGATACGCGTAATTTCCGCGGGCCCGCTTCCCGCAAAAGTGAAAATCCCCTCTTCTCCCGGCTTCACGTCGACGCTCTCACCCGGCGTACCCGCTTTGCCGTCGATCAGGTATTTAAAATTCATATTCGTCGCCGCAACCAGTTTCCCTCCATACTCGGCTCCCAGGACGTTGAGCTCGGGCTGCGGAAGATTCAGCACAGCTTCCGCGAACTCGTTCTCGGTCAGGTACTTTCCATACGCCTTGATTTCATGCGCGCTCGAATGGCCCGCATTATGCCCCTTGCCCAGCACGATCTTCAGATACTTCGCCGGATAGGGCAGAGTCACGGGATATTCCTGATACACGCTGTCGAACAGGAGCCTGTTTTGCGTCTGGACGTGCGCGATCGGAACAAAGCCCGTGTCGGGCCCTTCATTCGAAGCGCTGAAGTAAATGTCCCGCATGTTATAGTCGCTGACTTCGAACACCGGAACGGATATTTTCTCGAGCATGACCGCCTTGCCGTCCCTGAAGGAAAGAACCATCTCTTCGCCGTCGTTCACGGAAATATATTTCTTGTCGTCACCGTCGATAAGATGCGCGAGTTCCTTATGCGTCGCGCTTACGATTCTCGTCCCGGCTGCGGCGGAGAGAAGGTTCTCGCCCGCACTTCCACCTGAGCCCGTCTCGAGCAGCATGGTTTTTTCGACAGTTTCTTCGAGCGCTTTCTCGAGTTCGCCCGCGTTCGCGGCTTCGCGGTAGGTTCCCCCGGTCATTTGGGCGAGGGCGCTGAGCTGTGCTTTCGCGGCGGCGCTCGCGTCAAAACCAACGGCGTGGATCGTGAGCCCGATTCCCTGCGCTTTGAGCGCCTCGACGACCTGGGCGGGGTCCTTGCCGCACGTCTCTTCGCCATCTGAAATCAGAATGATCGTCTTCTTCACTTCACCTGGAGAAAAATCTTTTGCTGCCTGCTCGAGTGAAAACCCGAGCGCCGTCATGCCGTAGGACTGGATCGGTAAAATAGCCTGGACCATCCGGTTTTTATCGAAAGGGCCTATAGGCAGCGCGAGCGTGGAATCGACGCAGGATTCACGAATATTTTCCCGGACAGGTTTCTGCCCGAAGATGCGGAGGCCGACGAGCGAACCTTCATTGATCTGGCCCGCTATCGAGGTGAGCACCTGCTTCGCTTCTTCGAGTTTCGAAACGCCCCGCGGCGAATCGTTCATGCTTTTCGAAGCGTCGAAGACTATTTCGATTTCCGCGGGAACCTGGGCGGAAAGGGGAAAGAAAGAAGACGAGAAGGCCAGAATGGCGAGCGCTGAAAAGAAAGACTTCATGAAAGACCTCCTGGGATAAAAGTGGACTCAAACGGCGTTTATCTTAGCCCGGGCTGCGGGGGCTTGGCAACGGCTTTGTCGGAAGATGAGGAGGCCTGGCTTAAAGTATTTCGAGGGCCGTGACCGTGAGATCCAGCGGGACGTTCGTGCCGCCCGCGAGCTGAAGGACGACCTGGTCGACGCCGAGCAGGTTCATATTGTCTCCGAGACGGATCAGGACTTCCTGCTCTTCACCGTTCGTGTTCGCGAGGTTCACGGCCGCGGTCTGCAGTACCGTCGTGAGACCACCTGTTCCCTGCGTCTTGAAAACAAACTTAACGTTTCCGGAAAGCGTCGTGGATTTATAGCGCAGGCGGATTTCGCGGGAACCCGTGACATCGAGATTATTCAAGGCGAGTGTGGCATTCGCCGAACTGAAGCGGGTTGCTTGAATCCGGTAGCCGGACGCGCTCTCAGACGCCGTCACAGTCGTGCCCGTCGTTGCCTTCGAGACCGCCTCCTTTAAAAGGTCCGCGGATGATTCGCCGAGCGCCTGGAATTTCGTCACGGTGAGCGCCAGCGGTCCGCCGCCGCCTTCCGTAAGCGCCATCACGATTTCGTGCACGTTAAAAAGTTCGAGAAGTTTAGGAAGCCTGAGCGACACGACTTTTTCCGCGCCGCCCGTGTTTTCGAGCTGGACCGGTAAAGATACGTACTGCGTTACGAGGCCCGAAGCCGTCCTCGTCTTGAATTCGAAACGCACAGGCCCCACAGCGGTCGTCGCGCGGTAGCGGATCTGTAGCGTCTTTCCGGAATAATTGACGCCGTCGCCGGCCTGAATGAGCGCTGCGTAGGCATTTGTAAACTGAGGGCCCGACACGGCGAGTCCCTCTGCCGTTTTTACGCCGCTGATGCCATTGTCACCCCACACCACGGCGGCGGAGCTTTCTGCGAGCGTGTCATAAGAAGCCCGGAGTCGGAAGTCGAAATCCGTAAGCGTCAGATCAAGAGGAACTCCCGTTCCGCCTTCGAGGATGAAGACCACTTCGTCGATGTCCGACAAATCGTCCGTGAGAGGAATGCTGACGAGCAGTTCCTTTTCTTTCCCGGCCGTATCTCCGAAGATGAGATTGTTCAGCGTCAGGCGCGTCTTCGGCCCCGCAGGGGTCTGCTGTTTGAATTCGATCCGGACTTTTCCCGTCGCTGTCCAGGAACGGAAACGGGTCTTCAGTTCTGCACCCGAAAAATCCGCGCTGTTAAAAACAAAAGCCGTGCCGCTCGAAGTAAACGCGGGGCTCGAAATTCTGTACTCGTCTCCCTGCGCCGAGGCGGAAATGCCGCTTCCCCAGGAGAAAGCCTGTTCCGACTGAGTGACCGCGTCCACGAAATCCGCAGGCGCGAGATCGAGATCTGTGAGCGTGAGACCGATCGGTGTTCCGCCCTGTTCGATCACGAGCACCGCTTCGTCGATGTTGAAAAGTCCGATGCCGGCAGGCAGTTCCGTAACCATAAGCTGTTCACTTCCGCCGGTGTTGGTAAAAGCGAGCGGGACGGAATGCCTGACTTTAAGAACGCCTTTTTCCCACTCCTTGAACTCGAGCCGGGCCGCGCCCACCGGAGTCGTGGAACGGTATTTGATCCGCAGGCCGCTCGCCGAAGAGGGAACGCCTTTCTGGAAAAAAACCGAGAGCACCTGCTGGACATTGTCGCCGAGCACGTGGTATTCGTCGCCTTCCGTCCAGGCCGCGAAAAAACCTTCTCGCGTAGAAAAGTCGAGAAAGCCCGCGCCGCTTGCCGCGAGGTCGATGGTCGTTTCCGGACGGTAAAGAGAATCGAGGCGTGTAAGGAGCGCTTTATCGTTCAGATAACGTTTCATGTTTTCGGGTCCCGTTCCGGCAAGGCCGAGAACAAAAGTAATTACGTTGGCCGCGATCTGTTCCTCGACGACTTGCCCCGTCTCGAGATTCACGCCTTCCCAGAGACCGTGCGCGCTCTCGAGGCCCGGGCACTGAGAAAAAATCCGTTCGAGCAGGGCACCGACTTCCACAGGTGCGATCTGGTACGCGGCACCGAGCGTGTAAAGCGATGAGGCTCTTTCGTTGCGGGGTGAAGCGTTCGCCGAAAGTGCGTTGATGCCGGCGTTCCCCGCGTACTGGTCGATGCCGGAATAAGAAGCCGATAGAAAACCGGGAAGATTATTGACGGCCGCGTGGTCGAGCGCGATCCTGACAAAATTGCGGAGCATGGTGTTGAGTTCGGCGCTGTCGGTCTCCGGCATCGTGAGGCTCGGCCACAGCATCTGGAAAGCGCCGCCGTCAAAAGGCATCACCGATTGAATCTTCTCGCCCGTCGAAAGGGTGTACTCCGTCGTCTGCCGCCGCAGCGAGGTATAAACGCTGTCGGCGAAACCGTAACGGGCCGCGATAAAAGTGACGCCGCCGCGGAATTCGTCGCCAAAATAGTCAACGACCGCGCTGTCTCCGCCGACCCAGCTGCTGCTCGCGAAATTCCAGCCCCGGCGAAAACGCCCCGCGTCCGCCTTGTATAAATATTGAAAGCCCGGCCGCTGCCGTTCGAGGAAGGTATCGAGTTTGGAACGAATGCTTTTGACCGTTCCGTCGGCCGCTACATTACTTTTCAACAGGGCGCCGATTGCCGCTCCAAGGGATACCGAAAGGTTCGCGTTGTCGCCGAGCGTGACCTGCTGGCCGAATTCACCGGGGCGCCGCGACCATTTCGTGCCGTCCCAGCCGAGCCACGGCATAAGACCTTTGTAGCCGAGGGTTTTCTGATGCGAAAGCAGGCTGTCCGCCAGACGGTTGAGACGCGTCTTCGCATCCGCCGGGGTAATAAAGGAAGAAGTCACGTCGCCGTTGACGACATCGGCGAGAAGAAGGGCGTAATAACCGATCGCAGTCGGCTGGGTGAAGCCGCGCTGGCGGAAACCTTCGAAGGGATATTCCGCGGTGCGTTCGACCGTGCCGAACTGCGGGTCGAAATAAGCCAGGCTTTGCGCAATGAGTTCTTCTTTATTAAAGCCGTTCTCGAGTAAACGGGCTTCAGAAGGAGCGAGAGGCGACGCCTGCAGAAAATCCGTGGAGCCCTGCGCCTGCGCGAGGGCCGTAGTTGAAGCCGCTTTCTTATCCGCGGAAACCCCGGGCTGTTCATTCTGCGTGAGCGTAAGCGTCTGAGGAGTCTGCGCGGTTACTGCGGTCTCGAAGCAAAGTGAAACCGCGAGCCCGAGGCAAAGCGCTTTATAAAGTCTGAAATAGGGAATTTTTTTTAATGTCATATAAATGCGGGCGAACCCGTTCTCCTGATTAATCGACGCGAGGGTAAAAACTGCGGCGTGATTGAATGTCGGCTTATTTTACTCTGTTTCGATTGGGGAGTTAAGGAGTTTTTCCGGGTTTTCGAGGCATGGAAAGTCTTTTTACACGTAAGAGACACGCGCGGAAGAAAAGCCTCACATACCGTACATTTCCCGGGGTTTCTTTAGGCGGACGAGGCCACAGCCTGCAGGATCTGCCGCTGGAGCTCGAGATTGAGCGTTGCGACATTAAGGCCGAAAACGTTTCCCTGTCCCGAGACGATCTTTTCCTGGCTGATCTCTCCGAGAGCGCGGATGAGAGCGGCCTCGGCTTCTGCCCTGGTGACGCCGCGGTTGGCATGCATTATTTTTCCGAGCAGGCCTGCGGCTCCCGGGATAAGGTCCGTCTGGATGTGCGCGCGGATCTGCGGATCTTCGATCGCGCTCAAGCCTTCGGCCGTAATAAAGCTGTAGGCCTGGTCAAAACTTTCCGGAGACAAGCCCTGTTTCAAAGCGGCGACGGCGAGAGTCGTGTAGAGAACATTGCTTCGCCTGAAAAACGTTTCGTTCACCGGACGAAAGTCTTTAAACTTTCCGTCGAAGACGGTGAGATCGGTTTCTCTTCCGGCAACGAGAAGTTCACTCACGGCAAAGGGCGCGTCCGAAAGGTTGCCTGCGATCGTGTCGTTCGTGAACTCCGGAGAACCGTCTTCGAGAATGACCGCGACGGGTACGCTGTCAGAATACGTTTCAGGAAAATTCGTCCTGTAGGTATCAAGCGCGTTCTGGATGCGGCCGTAGAACCCGCGCCTGAAATTGTCGAGCACCTGGCGCGTTGCATTTTGTACGATGCCTTCAAGGGCCTTGTTGGAAGAAATGCGGCGGAATTCGTTTCGCACCGTTTGGGTTTCCATCTGCGCGATCGTCCGCGCGGCGTCTCTGAGCAGGATTTCTTCCACGGCCATGCCCGTCATCTCGGCGAGAAAGGCCGCCGCCGCAAAACGCGCGGCCGTCCCCGTTTCAGAACCCTTCGCGCCTCTCAACTCGGAACGGCTTTCCACCTCCGCGTTCTTGCGTCCGATGACGACCGTCTGGATCACGTCGCGTTTGAAATATCGCCGCAGTTCCGGATCGTTGAAGAGAGCCTGGCGGAGCTCGATCGAAGGGGCCGGCCGCACGAAACCGCCCGCGTCTATTTCCTCTTCGATCCTGGAGATCGGCAGATTCACATAACCGGTACCCGATTTCGTGTGCTCTGCGCCGCTTTCGGGAGGGTATGTCGTGATAATAATAAGGCCGCCGGGTTTGAGCACCCGGTTTACCAGGGCCGTGATTTCCGTCAGACGGAGATAGCCGATGGCCTCGGCGATAAAAACAACATCCTGGCTCGCGGGTGCCATCGTCGCGAGCTCCTGGTGGGCGTCCCCTGCCGCGACCTGCAGATTCCTCGCGCGCGCCCTTGCGGCCTGCACTTCGGACGCTTCGATGCCCGAGACTTGATAGCCTTTCAAAGCCAGCTGTTCTTCGATGACACCGTTGCCGAGTCCGATCGAATAAATGGAATGAGAGCCTTCCCCGAGCAATCCCCTGATGCGCTCATCGAGCAGCCTTGTCATCTCCTGGAGATATTTGGGATACACGGCGGCTTTGGATAATTCTCCCGTGCCGAGAAGTTTCCCATCTTCAGAGTAGACTTGTCCAAGACCGTTTTCCTCATAGCCGTCATGGATTTTTTTGATCCTGTCGAGACCGGTCGCGAGTCCGTCCACGTCTCTTATTTCCGAACGGTACTGGTCGTAGCGGGAGTCGTCGAGCCGGAAGTCGAGCTGAGCGATTGTCTGCTCCGCGTTATCCCGTTCTCCGGATTCTTCGTCGTAATACTCCAGCAAACCGTTGAGTCTTTCCCGCTCCAGCCGCAGCGTGAGGTAGTTGTACCGGTCAAGGATATCGCCCAGGCTCCGTTCGTCGCGTGTGCCGTCCGCCATTTCCACGACAATTTCGCGCCGCGTCAGGATAACGAGGTCTTCCTCCTCAGCCTCCTCCGGCACGTCAACGGTGTCTGCCAGAAGCTGGGATCCAAAGAGTTCGAAAACAACATCTTCCGATTCGGCCCGCAGCGTCCTGAGCAGGCCTTGGCGCTCCCGTTTCATTTCGACCGTGGGACGCTGCCTGCGGGCGAGATCGAGATACGCTTCGATGAACGTGATGATTTCCCTCATGCCTTCAATCGTCTCGTAATCTTCCGCGCCTTTTTCCTCCATATCCCGAAGATTGCCGCGAATGGTCAGCAAGGTGGATTGCACAGATGCGTAATCCAGTTCGTAATTAGCGGCGAACATCGACTCAAACATGTCGGGGTCGTAAATAAACTTTGCATAATTTTGTATCTTGTAATCAATTTTAAACATCTTGTAGAATTGCTCCGTATTAGCCCATGTCGGGACCGCGGCTTTCTGAAGCTGACGCGCACGGGCAACGAGGTCCCGGGCGCGTAGATGATCGCTCACCAGGAGAAAGGGAATGCTTTCTTCCGCCGCGTCCGCGGTCTCGGGAATGCGCGCGAGCAGGCCCTGTCCTCTCTCCAGGAAAACTTTCAGGGCGTTCATGTCCGACTGCCCGCCGGCGGCTGCAAAACTTTTGATCTCTTCGAAGAAAAGGTCCAGTTCCGCGAGCAGAGCTTCGAGTGCCGCGACTTTACTTTCCGCCGAGATCCGCTGCTTGTTCAGGGCGATGTAGATATCGCCGGTGAGTGAGAGGAAACGGTCTTTTTGTTTCTGAACCTTGAGCCAATTTTGCTGGATCTCTCTATCGATCAATGCGATCGCGGCCCGAACTCCGGAAATCTCATCTTCCCCTACTATTGCATCGGGAGCGAGATTATAAGAGTTCCTCACGCTTGAGGCGGAACTTCGGGAATAAAGGTCTGCTTCATTCAACGCTTCCGTAAGACCGCTGATCATCGCGGCGACATCCGTTTGAGTCGTGGTCACGGTCGCCGCCGCGGCAAACTGCCGAAGCCCCTGGAGCCGCTGTGACAGATCCTCGGTGAGTGCCTGGAGCGAACCGTTAAAAATCATTTGCATCTGCAGCTGCTGCTCGTAGAACGCCCGCAATTCAGAACGGGCGGTATCTCCGGCAAAAGGCCTGAACCCAAGGGCTAGATTCAAGGCGCGCTCCGCGAGAAGAGAAACGCCGTTCTGGTCCCCCTCGATCAGAATGTCGACGAGACTTCCCTCGTAACTTTCCCGGGTTTCGAAAGGAACGTCTTCATCAAAAGATTTCTCGATTGTCTGCGGCGCTTCCCAGCTTTTCCGGATTGCTTCGAGCTCTTCCATGATTTTCGCGGTAAGTTCCTCAAAAGTGAACCGCGCCTGTCCGCTTAAAAACATTTCGTTGATTACGGAGAAAGCGGTCCCCGCTTCTTTCAGGATCGCAACCGCCTGTTTCGCCTTTCTGTATTCTTCGCGGTACTGCTCTATTCTGCTCCGGGCAAGATCCTGTTCCGCAGATTCTCCCGCATCTCCGGGCTTCCCGAGTTTTTCGAGCTGCTCTTCAAAAAGTTTCATCAGGCTTAAATTTCTATCCAGCCTGTCCCTAACCGTTTCCCAGGGCAGCACTTCTCCGAAAGCGAGATAGGAAATAAGAGCGGTGAGATTTTCTCTTTCTTCGAGGCCCAGAAAATTCGGCGCATTAAAGCCAAACCCTTGCATCTGGGCCGCGATTTGTTTAAACCCTGCATCCCGCCGCATCAATCTATCGAGAGACTCCGCCACGATCCTTTCGCGTTCGATTCCTGCGCCCAAAACCTCTTCAGGATACAAGAGCCCGTCGGCGAAAGGTTTAATGTGCGTCATCGTCCCCAGCTGTGAAAGAATGCTGATGAAGCTGACAAAAAATTCTGGCTGCTCGAGCGAAGTCAAATCGATCGGAGATTCAGGCGTAAACTGTCGCGGGGCGGCCAGAAAAGGCAGCTTGTCCTGCACATCCGAAAACTGCGCGCGTACGGAGGGGTCACGCAGCTCCGAACGGCCGGCGCCTGAAACGAACGGTGCGGCAGAGGGCGAAGCATTCATAAGCGCGGCCAGCGCCGGAAAATCTTCGGGGCTGAATTCCTGGCCTTCCGCGGGAGTGAGAATAAGCGGCTGCATATTGGAAGGCCGGAGCAGCCGGAGCACGCTTTCTTCGTTGAGGCGGCCCTGCTCTTTCAGATCCTTGATACCTTGAATAAAGCCGTCCACTTTTTCGTTGATACCTGTGTCCGCACGGTAGGAAGTCCCTTCGCCCGCCTCGTCGATGAAAGCCGTGTATTTCTGAGTCTCGAGAAGTTTGCCGCCGTCCGCGAGATCGCGGATAATCTGGTCGCGCCATTCCTTGAGAAGCGCCGTGCGCATGAGGCCGGCATTGTCATCTTCGCCTCCGGACTCCGTCAGAAGTTTGTCGCGGGCGGCGCGCACAAACGCTTTGTAAACGTTCACCTGGCCGTTCTCCGCTATGAAATAATCTTTCCACGAGACGAGGCCTTTCATCTGGTCCTTGTAATGGATCTCGGCCGGAAGGGCGCCGATTTCCGGCATCACGAGAAGGTAAGAGATGCCGGCTTCCCTGAGATAGGCCGTAAGATTCTGGGTATGAAACCCGCCCGCAACAAAGAGCACGGCCCTGGAATCTTCAGGGCTGCGTTCGAGCATTTTTTTGAGTCTGACAAAAAAAACGCCGTCTCTTTTTTCCGCATTTTCGTAAAAGCCCGTGTGTGCGGCGAATGCATCGCCAAGGCCTGGCTCCATTTTGAAGGCCTCGCCTGATTGCATTCTGGGCGCGAGTTCTCCCCATTCGTTTCTCGTGAGCTCGAGGCTCGAAAGCTTGCCCAGAAGATACAGGTCCCGCTCTTCACGGTCGAGACCGCGGTCGGCCTCCGAATGAAACAGGGACTCTTTCACGGACCGGGTGTACTGCTCGAACTCTCTGAAAAAACGGCTGCCTTCGATGTCTCTCACTCTTTTGTGTCTTGAAGCCGCGTCGAGAAGATGCGCGGGCAGCTTGACCGTAAGCCGCGCCTGCTCGCAGAGCTCCTTGAGAGACAACGCGAACTCCTGGTGCGTGATTCTGGACGTCACAAACAACTGGTTCTTTTCATTGAACTTCCTCTGCGCGTCCTGTCGCCCGGCGGAATCGGGCCCCGGATCTTCCTGTAATTTCTTTTTGATTTCGGCGGCGGCTTTTCTGAGTTCGATTTCCCGCACGGCGACATCCTCATCCTTCTGGCCGCTCTCTTCGAGAATCAGTGCGAGCTCACTTCCGGCCGGAGGCATTTTGAATTTCGCGAGCGTGTTTAATGTCTGGTTGAGATCCGTCTCGTCCGACCTGAATTTTTTCAAAGTGTCCTGGATCTCCAGAAGTTCGGGAGAATAACTTTCTTTCATGCGCTCTTCGAGGCGGCTTTGAAGCGCCTTCAGCCTCTCTTCGATCGCGGGCGCCTGTTCAACGGCGTTCAGGTAGCGTCCATAGCCCAGCTTGTAAAGGTCCCAGTCTTCGATTCCCTCATAGACCGCGTCGTGTTTGTTTACCGCTGCGGCGAGAGTGGTTCCCGTAAGCTCCCCTGCTTCCAGATAATCTTCGAGCACCCTTTTCAGAAGCGTCCTTTCCGGAAAGCTCTGGAAAATCTGCATGTTCAGCTTTGAGGCGGCGCCTTCGAGCGCGACAGAATTCAGACCGTGGGCCGTTTGAAAATAATCGATAATATTGCGGATGTTTCTCTGCGCCTGGGGAATGGAGTGGGCGTCCTGAGTGAGAATGACGAGTCCCTTTTGCGTTCCCGTGAATAGCTCTTCTATCTTTCCGATGTTGGCGGGAAGTTTGATCGCGCGCAGGTCTTCGGGGAGACGAAGCGGGTTGATTTCAGGCGCGGCCGAATAGAGAGGTACGATACCCGGCTGAACAGAAAGAAGCAGAAAGGACAAGACGCCTGCGGTAGTTCGCTTAAATAACAAATTCCAATGCATGCTCGGGACTGCCCCCGGGGTTAAAAGTGCTTTAAGTTCAGGAAGGAACTGTATTTAAAGGGTACTCTGAGGGTCTGAAAAAAGGAAGGGCGGAATCACCGTTTATCAGGGCTTCCCGTAATGACGCGCCCTGCTGAAGAAGTTATAATTAATGTGATCCAAACAGAGTCTTACTTCATGAAAGGACTAGGTTTATGCCGCGTTTGCCGCTTTACCTTTTATTGGCTATCCTCACCTTCACCCCGGAAGCCCCGTGCCAGCAGCTTGAGGCGGCGCCCATCGTTGAATACCGCACCATCAGCATCGAAGTGGACTTGAGGAACGATCCGAAGGACCCGGATTCTTACCTCTTAAAAATCCCGGCAGAATCGAAGATCGATATCCTTCATCCCGAAATAACGGCCGCGGGACTCGACACCAAGCAGTGGTATGAAGTGAGGTATCTCGATGAGCTGGGCTGGGTACTCGGAGAAGAAATCGAAGTGGTGCTGGCGGAACCCGTTCTGCAGGCCTAACCGTTACCGGAACTACACGAGCTTGATCACGTGCTTGATTCCAGGCGGAGGGTCGAGAAGAAGTTCCGGAGCTTTTTCAAGAGGATGGCGTGCGGTGATGATTGCTCTCGTCTCTTTCGGCCAGCGTTCTACAAAACGCGCGAGATCTTTCACGGCCGCCTCGAAATCTTTTCTTCCCGCGTTCACCGTTCCATAAACCGCCTGGTTTTTCAAAACCAGATTCTTCATGATCAGACTGGCGTCGAGTTCGATCTCGCCTTTCAGTCCCGGCACACCCGTAAAAATAAAAACCCCGTTGGTCCCGAGCACTTTCATAACTTCAAAAGAGATCTGGGCCGCGCCTGTCGCTTCGTACACGACGTCGATGTTTCCCGTCTTTGCCGCGAGCTGCTCCGGCGTCATCTTCTCGGAGGAAACATATTCTCCTCCGATTGATTTCACAAGCAGCGCCTTCGCGTCGTTTTCATCACCGCGTGAGTAGACAAAAGTTTTGAAACCGTTCGAGATAAGCAGCATGGCCCCAAGCAAAGCGACGGGGCCCGCGCCGAGCACGACCGCCGTATGGCAGAAGTCGCCGTTCTCCCTCTGCGCCTGCCGGCAGCCCCAGGGAAGGCGTTCCTGGATGTCGAAGAGCTGTTCGAGCGCTTTTTCGGCAATGGTGAGAGGCTCGGTCAGAACGCCCACGTTCCGGAGCGCCGAGGGAATCTTGATGAGGTACTTCTCATCGTCGACCACGAACTCGGTGAGAAAACCGTCTGCTTCCTTGATCCCTCGTTCGGAGTAGGCTCCGCTGTAGCAGAAATCCTGGCGCCCGGCCGCGCAGGCGACGCAGTTCCCAAGCGTGCACGGGCGCCTGACCATCAATACGGCGAGATCGCCCTTCTTGAAAGATTTGACGCCGTGCCCCGTCTCGATGACTTCCCCAAGCGATTCGTGCCCCAGTACCAGGTGATCGGAGCCGGCGGGCGGCGTTCCGTAATGGAAATGGGCGATATCCTTGTCCGTACCGCAGATCCCGACTTCAAGCATGCGGACCTTGACGTCCCAGGCTTTCTGGATCACTGGTTCGGGAATATGGATAAGACGGATGCTTTTTACGGCAGGAAAGACGGCAACCGCTTTCATACGGGTTCTCCTTATAAGCGAGGCTGTAGAAAAAACTTATATAGAAACGATATCATAATGCCTCTTTCAGCATTCAAATCAATGGTCTAGACAATATACGGCTAAAATAAGGGCTCGCCTGAAGCGCCCTTTAGGTTTTCTCGTAGCGAGTCGTTAAGCCAATGTTGATAAAATTCCACGGATTTTATGATTTCGATTTTCAGCTACAATAATCGATAACCCCCTAAAGAGGAATCTGATCATGTTTGCAGAAGCCCTCATCTGGCTTTCCATCGGAGGCGCAATTCTTGCGCTTGCTTTTTCAGTTTATTTATCCCGCATCGTTTTAAACAGTCCTGACGGTAACGCGAAAATGGTCGAGATTGCGGAAGCCGTCAGGCAGGGATCCGCCGCTTATTTAAAACAGCAGTATATCGGCGTCTCCATCTTCTTCGCGATCGTCACGGCTATCATGATCTTGATGTCCTGGCAGGGTTTTTTCAGCATGTTCATTCCGGTTGCCTTCGTTCTCGGAGGATTCTTTTCGGCCCTTGCCGGCTATATCGGGATGGGTATCGCGACAAGAGCGAGCAGCCGTACCGCCCAGGCCGCGATGACAAGTCTGAACGGGGCCTTGAAAATCGCTTTCGCGGGCGGCGGCGTGATGGGCTTCGTGGTCGTAGGTTTCGGGCTTCTCTATGTAACTATCTGGTTTATAGTTCTTCGGAATTACTTTTCGGGCCCGGACTTTCTGGGTCAGGATCCGCTTAGCCTGGTATCCCGGACGATTCTTCCCTTCGGCATCGGCGCAAGCTCGCAGGCGCTGTTTGCGAGAGTCGGCGGAGGAATTTTCACCAAGGCCGCGGATGTCGGCGCGGACCTTGTCGGTAAAGTAGAAGCCGGCATTCCCGAAGACGATCCACGCAATCCCGCCGTCATCGCCGACAACGTGGGCGATAATGTCGGAGACTGCGCCGGTATGGGCGCGGATCTTTTCGAGTCTTACGTCGGGTGCCTGATCGCGTCTATGGCGCTCGCCGTTACGGCAGGGCTCGGCCTCGCCGGCATGACGCTGCCTCTCGGAATCGGCGCGGTCGGAGTGCTCGCTTCCCTGATCGCCTTTTTCTTTGTACGCTGCAATGAAGACGCGTCTCAGGACGCGCTTCTTGCCGCGTTGCGCAAGGGCGTCATCGTGAGCAGTCTCCTCGTCGTCGTCTTTGCCTATTTTGTGGTGCGATGGACGATGGGCGCGGAAAATCTCGGACTCTTCTGGGCCATCGTTTCCGGGCTCGCGGCAGGCGTTTTGATTACGATCGGCACGGAATACTTCACCTCTTCTTCTTACGGTCCTACCAAAGGAATCGCCGACAGCGCCCTCACCGGCCCTGCGACGGTGATTATTTCGGGGACCGGGGTCGGCATGATGGCGACGGCCCTTCCGGTAATCTTCGTCAGCCTCGCGATCTTCGCTTCATATTATTTCGCGGGCGGCGTGGCCAACTTCGCGCAGGGACTCTACGGTATCGGTATCGCGAGTGTGGGTCTTCTTTCCACGCTGAGTATTACGCTCGCCTCCGATGCCTACGGCCCCATCGCGGACAATGCGGGCGGCAACGCGCAGATGGCGGGCCTCGATCCCGAGGTCCGGAAGCGGACCGACGCGCTCGACAGTCTCGGTAATACGACGGCCGCTATCGGCAAAGGTTTTGCGATCGGTTCCGCGGCTTTGACGGCCCTCGTTCTCATCGTCGCCTACAAAGATCTCATCGTAAAAATCGGCGGGGAAATCGATCTTGCCGTAACGAACCCGATTTTCGTCATCGGCCTCTTTCTTGGCGGTATGCTGCCCTTCGTCTTCTGCGCCATGACCATGAATTCGGTCGGCCGCGCGGCGGGAATGGTCGTCCTCGAAGTCCGGAGACAGTTCCGGGAAATCCCGGGGATCCTCGAAGGAACGGGCAAGCCTGACTACGGCCAATGCGTCTTGATCGTCACAAAAGCGGCCCAGAAAGAAATGATCGCGGCGGCTCTTCTAGCGGTACTGGCCCCGGCCCTCATCGGATGGCTCCTTGGAGTCGCCGGTGAAATCGGCATGCTTCTCGGCTCTCTTGTGACCGGCTTCACGCTCGCCATTTTTATGGCAGCGGCGGGAGGCGCCTGGGACAACGCGAAAAAGTATATTGAAGAAGGGCACCACGGCGGAAAGGGTTCTCCCGCCCACAAGGCGGCGGTCGTCGGCGACACGGTCGGCGATCCTTTCAAGGATACTTCCGGTCCTTCGCTGAACATTCTGCTGAAACTGATGTCGATGGTGGCGATCGTGCTTGCTTCCTTTGTTGTTCATCACGCATTGATATAAAGAAATAAAACAGATGGCCGTGTCCGGCAGGCTTCTGAAAAAGGAGCACCGTACACGGCCTTTTTTTTGCCCGCCGGGATTACCGGGCGCGAACTCTCCGAATCTCTCCGCTTAAGGCTTCTCCCCGTTTGTCCGTTCATTAAAGACCGGCGGCATATTCCCGTGCCTCAGCCGTGTATATAAGGAAGCTCAATCTATGGAATCCCAGACAGGCCGCCTGACCCGCCTGCTCGCCGTCTGCTTTTTTCTTTCGGGCATGTGCGGGCTCGTTTACGAGATCTTATGGCTCCGCATCCTGTCGCTCGCCTTCGGCAACACCACGCTTGCGACAAGCACGATCCTGGCGAGTTATATGGGGGGCCTCGGCCTCGGCGCGCTCTACTTTGGACGGAAGATCGATGCAAAACCGGTCCATCCCGTGCGTTTTTACGCCAAATTGGAACTCGGAGTGGCACTTTATGCGTTTCTCACTCCACTTTTGTGGTTTCTGGCGGAAAATATCAATATCGGCTTCTTCCGGCTCTTCGAACCGGGTTATGTCGTGTTCAGCCTCTTCAAATTCGCCTTGGCTTTCGTTCTGCTCTTCCTTCCGACCTTTCTGATGGGAGGAACACTGCCCGTTGTCTCGGCATTTCTGGTGAAAAACCGGAGCGAGACCGCCCGATATGTCGGCTTGCTCTACGCCCTGAATACTTTCGGCGCGGTGGCGGGCGTTCTCTTCAGCGCTTTTTTCGCGCTGCACACGCTCGGTCTCTGGCAGACGCTTTATCTCACCGGAGCGGCCAACCTCGCCATCTATTTTCTGCTCCGAAAGCGCGATCCCGATAATCAGCTCTGGAACGCGGATAAAAACGCGGCCATTCCGTCTGAGGAAAAAACCGCCGCGGCACAAGACGCTGCTCCGCCGCTTTCCCGGGGCCAGCTCATTCTGCTTCTTTCCGGTTTCGCTCTCTCCGGCGCCGTCTCCATGATTTACGAAGTCGGCTGGACGCGCGTCCTTGCGATGGTGCTCGGAAGTTCCGTCTACGCGTTTGCCATCATGCTCTCGACTTTTCTTCTCGGTATCGCGTTCGGAAGCTGGCTCTTCAGCCTGCTCGCCCGCCGCAGAAAGATGGGCTGGGAAGCATTTGCCATTCTCGAAATTCTCACGGGCCTCGCCGTCATCGCGGGAATCAACGCGTTTGACGACCTTCCGTACTGGTTCGTGCGCTTCTATAAAATTTTTCACGCCGATCCCCTGCTCATGGACGTGGCCCGGTTTTTTCTCACTGCGGCCGTGATGTTCGTCCCGACGCTTTTCATCGGTGCCATTTTCACCGCCTTCCTCAACTGTTACCGCAGGGAGCCGGGCATCAGCCGCGACGTCGGCTCGGCTTATTTCGCGAACACGATCGGCACGATCGCGGGTGCGGCAACTGCGGGTTTCTTTTTTATCCCCGCGATTGGCATCCAGCGCTCGCTCGTCGCGGGCGGGGTCACGAATGTCGCGATCGGCATTCTCGTCCTTCTCGTTCTGCGTCCCGTCAATATGAAACGTGCGGCAGCCGGCATGACCGTTACTGTGCTCCTCCTCGCCCTTCTTCTCGTGCGGCTCGAGCCGTGGAACGCGACCGTCCTCGCCAGCGACACGGCCGTGAAGCCCGACCGCGTTGCCGGCCTTTCTCTCGCGGAGTTCAAAGACTCTTTCAAGGCCCGGGAGATTCTCTTTTATAAGGAAGGCATGAGCGCAACCGTGAGCGTGGCCCGGGCGAAAGATAATGTATCGCTCGCCGTGAACGGAAAAGTCGACGCCTCGAACAGCGACGCCTTTACCCAATATATGCTCGGACACCTTCCCATGCTGCTGCATCCCGCGCCCGAAGACGTGCTCGTGATCGGCCTCGGAAGCGGTTCGACGGCGGCTGCGGTCGCGTCTTATCCCGCGAAAAGGATCGACGTTGCGGAACTGGAAGAGGCCGTAGTCGAAGGCTCGCGGTTTTTCAACGATCTCAACCGCAACGTCCTTCTGGACCCGCGCGTCCGGCTTCACGTGAACGACGGCCGCAACATTCTGCTCGTGCGTCCCGACAAATACGACGTCATTATTTCCGAGCCTTCGAACCCGTGGATGGCAGGCGTGGCGAATCTCTTTGCACTCGAACATTTCCGCACGATGAAAAAACGCCTGAAGCCGGGCGGCGTCGTCTGCCAGTGGCTTCACGCCTACAGCATGTCCGTGCAGGACCTCGCGATGATCATCCGGACTTTCACGACCGCGTTCGACCACACCCAGCTCTGGGCCGCGCACTTTCCCGACTTCATGCTCATCGGTTACGACGAGGAACCTTCGATCAACGTGGCGGACCTCGAGCGGCGTTTCGACGCCGTGCCTCAGGCGCGCAAGGACCTTTCGCCCTACGGAATCATCAGCGGGCGGCATCTCCTGGGGTCCTACTGGGTGAGCGACGCGGGCTTGCGGGAACTAGGGCACGGAGCGCAGATCAACACCGACAACCGTCCCCTGCTCGAGTATTCAGCGCCGAGACATCTTTATGAACTTTCGATCGACGTGAATTTCCGCTTCGTGGACGCAATGAGAGACCGGGCTTTTACGGGTTTCATTTCCGCGCCGTCGCCCAAAGATAACGCGGCGCTGCTTCTCGACATGGCGGAAGCCATGGTCTCCAAGGGCTGGAACGTTGACGCCCGCGATTATCTTGAACGCGCGCTCGTCCTTGATTCATCACACCCCAAGATCCGCCTGCTCACGGGCATCTTCGCCTATCACGCGCAGGATTATGATACCGCGCGCAGTGCGCTTGAAACGGCACTCCCGCTACTGCCGGATTCCTCGCTCGCTTATTATTACGCGGCGCTCTCGCAGGGCCGCGCCGGAAATCTCGACAAGGCGATCGAGTATCTCGAACGCGCGGTCGCGCTCGAACCGGAGAATACGGAATGGCTGAAAAATTACGCCGACGTTCTTTTCGAAAAAGGACGCTTCGATGAGGCGGGAAAAGCGTACGACCGGTTGATCACGCTTAAGGGCAGGGATTTCGACGCGCTCAACCGCCAGGTGGAGATCGTCCTGAAATCAAATAACCTTCCGGCCCAGGTCCTGATGCTCGACAAGATGATCCGCGAATATTCCCAGTACGCGCCGGCCTATCTTCAGCTCGGAAGCATTTACGAAAGCGCGGGGAATTTTGACCTGGCGAGAAACATGTTCGAGAAATTCGTGGAGCTCGTTCCGGACCGAGAGATCGGCTGGCTGAGCCTCGCGCGCATCGGCGACAAGACCCGCGACGACAAGCTCCTGCACGATTCGATCAAGAAAGCCGTCAAAATAAACCCCGAACTGCGATCGAACCCCGAAATACAAAAACTTCTCGGTTCCTGAGAAACATTCTGCACGCGCGTTCACTATCTTGGTTTTGGGCAGATTTTACACACGTGTGTAAAATCGTGGGATTACTCCGCCTTCTTAAGCAGGTTATGCTTGATGCAGATCTTCGTGAGCGTCTCGATGATGACGTCGATGTCGACGGGCTTGGTGAGGTATTTATAAGTATGCCGCTTGGCGCGCGCGAGGTGGTCGCCCTCGTGAGTGCTCGTGTAGATGATGAAATCCTTCGGGCAATGTCCCCGGCCCGCTTTGAAGAGATCGATCAGTTCGTCGCCCCAGATATGCGGCATCTTGATATCCACGATCGCGATGTCGGGCTCGAACTCGAGCGAGAGCCTGAGCGCGTCGTCCGAATTGAGCGCGTACTTCACCGTGAAAGCGACGTTGCCGGCGTCCGCAAAGGAATCGACCATCAGCTCGCAGACTTCCTTTTCGTCGTCGACGAGGAGAATTTTCGCGCACGGAATCATGCCCGGCTGAAGCGCCAGTCCGCCGGTGTCGAACTTGTGGCGTTCGATCATGCTGTCGATCGCGCTTTCGAGCGATTCCAGGCTGTAGGGTTTTGCAACGAATGATTCCGCGCCGAGTTCCAGGCATTCCTTTTTCCTGTCGACGAGCGCAGAGAGAATGATGACGGGAAGGTCGGGATGGTGTTTCTTCACGGATTTCAAAACCTCGAGGCCGCCCATGCCCGGCATGTAAAGGTCGAGCACCATGCCGCAGAGGCTCGAGCCGTGTTCCTGGACGTACTTAAGCGCCTCGAGCCCGCTCTGGGCCGTGATCACGCCGAGGCCCACGCGGCGGCAGAGCTGTTTCACGAAGTAAAGCACGTTCGGTTCGTCGTCCACGATCAAAATCATTTTCGAATTCAGAGGATTAGCTTCCATTTTTTTGCCTCATACGGTGACTTTCATTTCCTGGGGGAGCAGCACGTGGAAAGTGGTGCCCTTCAAATGTTCGCTGTCCACGGTGATACGCCCCTTCAGGTCGTGGACCATCTGCCGCACGAGGTGAAGGCCGAGGCCGGTCCCCTTAACAGCGTCGGGATCGGTATTTCTTGTCACGTCTTTCGTCGTGAAGAAAGGGCTGAAAAGTTTGTCCTGGTCTTCCTGCTTGATGCCGACGCCCGAGTCGCGGACCGAAACGCAAATCTCATTAACGCGCCGGCTGATCGTCACCGTGACTTTTTTCTCGGGCGCTTCCGGATAGAGGCGGATCGCATCGCGCGCATTCGAGACAAGGTTCAGAAAAATCTGGATGAGCATGTCATAGTCCGCGAGCACATTCACGGGGGTCTCAGGAATGTGCGGTTCGATCATGATCCCGCGGATTCCGAAATCGTGCTGCACAATCTCGATCACTTCCTGCACCGGCTTACGGATATCCACGAGCTGGATCGTCTGCGTCGTCTGCTTTTTTGAAACCGTATTGAGCCGCTCCACGATCTTGTCCGCGCGGTCGATCCCCTCGAACACGCGCTTCAGCGCTTCCGAAGCGTCGGACGAAAGCTCTTCGTAAGGCATCGTCTTATAGAAACCTTTCTTGAAGCCGCTGTCTACGAGCCCCGCACAGCCGCGGATCACCTGCAGAGGGTTCTTCAGTTCGTGAGCGATGCCTGAGGCCATAATCCCGATCGCCGCCAGCTTCGACTGCTGATAATAGTCCGCCTGATTTTTCTTACGGAGTTCGATCTCGCGCGCGTTAGAGAGCGCGACCGCGATCTGCGCGCTGATCGCCGGAAAATACTCCATCTCCTGCCGCGTATACTCCTGATCCGATTTCTTTCTCCCCAGTACAAGAATCCCGATCAACTGGGCCTGAAAAAAAAGCGGCACCATCACGCGCGCCCTGAGGTCCGCCATCGCCTTCTTCACAAAATCAGGCACATTGTCATCGAGGTCCAGATTCACAACCTTGTCCGAATCCGAGAAATAGGAAACCAGCGGATCGCCCGTATCGATAGGCTCAAGCTTCTTCTCCAGCCCAAACGCATCCAGGATCTTATAAGCCTTCCCGTCCTCCGTCTTCAGCAGAATCGCCCCGCTCTCCAGATGCAGCGCATTCTCAAACGTGTGAAGAATAATCCCGCCAATTTTATCAATATCCAGAACGGCAATAATTGTGTGTGATAAGTCTGTGAGTATGTTTTTAAAATCTTCTGTTTTCTGAAATAAATATCGGTCTGTAACATGCGTAAGAATTTTTTTTGCTGGCTCATAAAGAAGAATGATTATCAAACTTGGTATTGCTAAAGAAACTGTATGATCAATATTGATCATTTTCCCTAGGACTGCTTGCGATATCGATGATCCAAACGAAAGAATTAGCATCGATGCTGTTAGTACTCCGGTAAACACTAGGGTTTTCTTTATTAGAACTTCAATATCGAGAAATTTATAACGAACAATTCCAAAGCCTATAACAATTACGTAACCTAAAATTGTGTAGTTACCAAATGGATAAAGCGGAAACACTGACAGATCATAATTGATTAAGTAATTAGTTATCCCGCCAGAGTATCCTAAAACTGTAGCAAATAGAAAATTCTGAATTTGTTTTTTTCTTTCGGGAGAATTTTTTTTATCGAAGCGACTTCTAATTAATTCAAAATACACATAAGTGATACTGCCCATGAATCCCATAATATGAATAGGATATAAGACTTGAGGATGTGTAATATAGTAATCGAATTTAGGCCGATAACTCGCCGAAATAAACCAAGGGGTGAAATTTAGCACTAAACATATTACTGTTATGCAATACAAGCAAAGCATTACTTTTCTTCGACGATCTAACTTCTCTAAGTAAAGCAACACAAAGTGAACATATACTGTCGGCAAAATAATTGCCCACACATGCAGAGCACGACAAAGGGCTATTGCGGTAGCTTGAGAAGGGGCAAGGATACTGATAAATAAAAAAAGACTCCAAAAACCGACGCACAAAGACCAAAATGCGTATAAGGAATTTAACTTATTGGGTCTTCCTTTTAAGAACACAAAAGCAGCAAGAATAAGTGTCATTATCGCTGTTATTCCGGAGGCAATTAGATACTCGCTTTTAAACATTTATACTTTCTGTTCATTCTCTTGTAACAAGAGCTGTTTCTTTTGGGCTACTTCATCGGGAACAATAAATGCGGGTTTAGATACAGTTTCGTCCCAATCTTGTCCAGCCATAACTCGTACTTTATCCATAATCCTAAATGCTATTTCGAGAAGCTCTTCATCCTGCAGAGCTTTAAATTGCTCACCTTCTCTTTGTCTTCTAAAGAATACGTCATAAAACTCCGGATTCGAAGGTGATATGTATATTTTTTTACCCACATATATGTCGCATTTTCTTAATTTGGGAATTTGCTTATGCGCAGGCAATATCTCATACGTTCCTTTAAAAGCTACTGGGATGACCGGAACTCCTGTTCTCATAGCAAGTTTCACAAAGCCTGGCTTGGGAGTTATCATCTTCCCTGTGCGAGAACGTGTTCCCTCTGGAAAGATAACGGCTTGACGCCCTTGTTCCCTAATGTGCCATATCAAATCTTTAAAAAATTTATACCCGGGTTTATCTCTATCGACATAAATAATGATATCTAACTTCATAAACCAGCCTACAAAACTGCGCTGATTTAAACCCTTCATCGCAACAAATACGGTCTGCTTCTTTAAAATAGATGCCATGATAAAGAAATCGAAATAACTCAGGTGATTGGCAACAATGATAACTGGACCTTCAAGTGGAATATCATCGAAGTTATGAACTTTCTTTACCCAAAGTCTCCAGAAGAAAAAAACGAAAAGCCTAATGTATCGAAATCGCAGTCTTCTAAGAAGTCGGTATTTCGTGAGCAACAAATTAGAGAATGTTTTGTGCTTAAGCATTTATATGACAGTTCCATTATGAGGAAGCATTAATTGCTTTCTCTATCGTCGATAAAAAAATTTCCAGATCAAATGGTTTTAAAATATAACCGTTCGCACCTAATCTCTCCGCTTCCGTTGGTGTATTTTCATTAGCATAACCCGTAATAAAAATAAAAGGGGGGTCAGGATTTCCTTGCTTAAAATGTTCCTCTTTTATTTTCCTAATGAGACTTATTCCATCCTTACCGGGCATCCGTATATCAGATATAAGCAAATCGAAATTTGTCTTTGACGCGAGATCTTCTGCTTCATCTGGATCTGAAGCACATACAACTGCATACCCCTTTTTCTCTAGAAGACGGCGGATTGTTTTAAGAATTAATTTGTCGTCATCAATGACCAGTATGTTTTTTTTCATTGGGCGGCCTCGTCATCTGTAGAAGAAAGGATTACAGCTGTGGACAAATTGACCATTAGATCGATAAAATTGTGGTGAGACTGAGGAATCATATGTACCTTATTGGCTGTTAGGAAGATACCCAATAAAAACATCGGAAACAAGGCACATTTGCTGGAGGGTAAAAGAGGTTTATAAAAGGTTTTAACGGGAAGGCTTTGTTATTTTGGTTTTGGATCAAGAGGCGTTGAGCCGGACGCGGAGCAACCAGACGCCGGGGAGGGGTTAACTTTGAATAGCCTATTCCGGGATTCCAAGCTCTTCATACATTCTTGTTTGATTCACGTACGCAGCATAGAGTTCTGCGCGTTTCTCAGGAATTTTATCCAAGCCGAGAAAGGCCGGCGATGGTGACACCAAATCATCGTAGGTTCTTTTGTACTCCGCCAGAAGGCTCTTAAAGCGCTCATAATCAGCGGCTTCGTGAAACAGGTCCTTCTTATTCATTCCCCTCACGATCCAGTGATGAACTCCCGTCTCACTTTCCTGCCTTTTTCTTGCGAGGCATTCATCCTCACCTCTTCAATAGATTTCTAACCCTTCCCCGCCGGACGGCGTTGGTTTGTCTGGTTTGCCTTCGCCGCACGGCGTCCGGTTTGCAAAGGGAATTTATTCATGTCATCCTCAAAGAGGGTAAGATTTTGCTAACTTTTGTAATAATCAGCATTGCGAGCCTGTGATTGGCAATCTAAGGCTTCAGGCGGAAGAACCAGGATAGAGGGAAAGACCCTGTATAGAAGAAGGCTCAAACAAGGTAAAAACGGCAAGTTGACTGCTTATAACAGACTCTAAAATGTTGAAGCGGATTTTTACTTTCTCAGAGAAGAATCAGAATCGGTCAGAGAAGGGCGTGTGCAGGCAATCCTTTCAAATCGCTCCATCGCTTCCCGCTCATACCTTTTTATCGACCGTTTGCGTCCTCAATCGACCCCTTTATCTTAATTCCGGCGCTAAGCCGGCCCCGGGGAGGTATCTTTTTCTTAGCACACTAAATAATCATACGGAGGACACAAAAATGAGGGTGAATAAAGCTGATCAAGTAAAAGCATACAAATGGGAGAGACTGATTTCGCGTGCGCTTCTTCCACTTATGATTTTGTCTTTTGCAGTATCGCCTGTTCACGCCGATGAGCCGCCCATAATGATCGGAGAGTTGAAAGCCGAAGGCCCTACAATTGATTTAGACGAAGTGGTTGAAACGAATGACTCTGAAATCCGGGACGAGAATAGCCCGGATACGAGCGACCAATGGCTTCAGGTTGATCAAACTCTCTCGACAGCGAGCACTTCGATCGAGAGCGCTTCGGATCACGACACGCTTTTTGCCGCTGTCACGGCCGCGAAGACTGCGATGGAGCAGGCTGAAGCCGGAAAAGATACGGCCAAAGCGGCTTTGGATGCCGCGAGACAGATTTATCTGGGTCTTGTAAAAGCAGACCGGGACAGCCTCAAAGAGGTTCTTTTGGCGCTGAGAGCTTCTGAGAAAGCCCTAAAAGACGGAAAAGCCGGATTTGAAATCTCGATCACAGCTCTCGACAAATCCGTGAGCGCCGCAAAAACGTTCAGGGACAGCGAATACGTTAAAGCGTTTCCTTTGAAGTCGGCGGCAATGAAAGAAAAGTCCACCATCGAAACAGAGATCGCGCAAGTGGCCAAAGAGCTTCTGCAGAGCGTGACCTCGAATAAGCCGCAAGAGAAGATTGATGCCTTGAAGATGCGGCTCGCGGATCTCAAGGTCAGACTGGGAGGGATCACGAATACCTTAAAAGGTCCTTTGGATGAAAAGCCGGTTCAAGACGCGCGCGGTCTCGTCAAGAAAGCCCAGGATGATCTCGCGGATTATAATGAAGAGGCGGAGGATCGATTAAAGGGCTCGAACGATCTCGTGAGAGCGGCTAGGCAGGCGCATCAGGATACCAAAGCCATCCAAGATGCGGCCGTCAAAACGGCGAACGAAGCCCTAAAAAAGGCTTCTGCCGATTGGAAAAAAGTTATCGCCGATCCCGAGTCCACGACCGAGCAGATGACAAAGGCATTTCAGGATCATATCGCGGCAAAAGCCGAACATAAAAGAGTCTCTGATTTGAGGGTGTCCGTACTCGCGGGCCTGAAAGCCGCGATTGATAAAGCTGTTAGCGATGACACTGCGCTGCGCACCGGTATCAAGACCGGCCGAGAAATGCTTAAGGTAAAACTCGTGGAAGCCACAGCGGTTTTAAAAACTATCAGCGATCAGCGGGAAGCGGAGAAGGCCGCTTATAAAGCTGCCGAGGCGGCGCTGAAACAAGCGCGCCAGAACCGCGAAACCACGGACACAAATATGAAGAATACACTGAAGCCGCTTAAGGACGCGGTGAAAACGGCTCGTACGAATTATGACACTCGCTTTGCGCAGGTGTATCCCGAGACCGCCCGGATCAAAGGAATCTTCGCTCCTGCGATTCATCAGCTCACGGCGGCACGCAATACTGCAGAAAAGAATTTGAAAGAAGCGCTGGTTTCAGGCGGTGATATCACTGAGCAGCTTGCCGCCTTCAACGCGGCTAAGCAAAGCCTTCAGGCCAAGAACGACGAATACAAAACCGTACGGAGGAATGCGATGGCCCAGGACCGTATCGGCATTACAACCGCGCGTATCACGATGACGAATTTGGATGCGGCGTCCAAGGCTGCGGCGAAACACTTCACTGATTCCAAGGCCGCCTATCAAGCCGCGATCCGGACACTGAATACGGCATTAAAAAGTTAAGAATTAAATCATAACGAAGAGAGACCCAGAGCGGGGACAGGCGTAACAAACCTGTCCTCGCTTTTTTACACAAGGTACCGGTTCCAAAAGTGCCGTTATCCCCGACTCAAAGCTTCGTGAATCATAGGCCGATAAGGATCCTCTATCAATAGGAATTTCCGATGACATTCCCGTCTCTCAGGCGGCACCCGCCCCATGGATTCGTGTCCGCAACGGGACGCCGTCCGCCAGGGGAGGGGTGAACGTTGAACAGCTCATTCCGGAATTTCAAGCTCTTCATACATCCTTGTTTGCTTCACGTACGCAGCATAGAGTTCTGTGTATTTCTCAAGAATTTTACCCTGCCCCGCTGGACCGCGTCCGGTTTGACTCCATCCTGTGATTCTTGAAGGCCAGAACTGCCCGTAAAGTCTAGCCGCTAAACAAAAAGAACCTGCTTCTTATCTAGTTCGCTTCGGTGAAGGACCTGGCCCCTAGGATCGATGAGAGCAGAATAGCCGTTCGCGGACACCCTGATCACGAACAGTCCCGTCTCGATCGCCCGCAGCTGATCCTGATACAAATGAGCCTCCGGCATAAAAGTTTCTGTAAAGAACCCTGGATTCGACATCGCGATCAGAAGATCCGCTCCTTTAGCCGCTTCCTGTCGGGCAAGTCTCGGAATAACGTCCTCATAGCAAAGAAGAACGCCCAGCTTTCCCAGCGCAGATGAAATCGGATTTGTTTTTTCTGAATACACCTCCCCGATATTGCGAAGCGGCGGGCCCTGCACTGCGGCATCCACGCCTTCTAATTTACCCTCGGGCGAAAAAAGAAGCGCCATCTCATATTGCCCGACATCTGCAATCCTCTGGCCTTCGACACGAGGAATATAGGACGCGACGAGAATATGCGTTTCGGTCTCCTTTGCCAGAGACTCAAAAAACTGCGGTTGCCGGTAGGCATCGAAAGGCAGTGAGTAAGAAGGAAAGACAATCAATTCAGGCTTTTTTGCTGCGGCCTCAAGTGCAAGAGTTCGATATTCTTCCGCAATTTGCCGTTGATTCTTCATCCACCACTCTTTAGAAGGCGAGAAATTATGCTGAATGACTGCCACGGAATGAGTCCAGGAAACAGGCTTCATGACGCTTCGGCCCCATAGAAAATTTAATCCGCAAAGTAAGAGGGCCACAGAGAGGAAGGCCCAGCTCGCCTTTTCCTTCCTTTGAATGCAAAGGGCTATCGAAGAATTTAAAAGCAGAAGAAGGAGCACGACACCGTAAACGCCCGTATGCCGGGCCATCTGCATGAATTCCAGCGCCTGGTAAAACATCGCCTGAGTGCCGACGGCAGCAAGAGGCGACCAGTGAAATGGAAGACTGAGAATAATCCAGATGACGGGGGGAAGAAGAAAACCGGCAAAGGGACTTCCTCCGGCTTTCTTCAGGGAAAAACCGGTAAGTCCTGCAAAGAGTCCCGTAAAAAGCAGCTGCCAGAGAACGACGGCGAGATAAATCCGGATGTCATAGTAAGCGACCCAATAAAGCCCATACGCGTAATAGGGCAGTGCTGCCAAAACGCCGGAGAGAAAATACATTAGAAAATGGCGCGGCTGAAAAACTGAGAGAATCAAAGGGACAAGGGCAAATCCCGCGAGCCAGGTCAAATTGAAGGGAGGAAGCGTAAAAACGAGCAGAATGGCGGTAAGTAAAGCCAGGCTGAGAGATTTCATTTGGGGGTTTGCCGGCTCCTTTCTTTCTATGCGCTGATGGACATCTTTACCCGATCTGTTCCACCTTGATATGCACGGGGACCACGACCGATTCCGGGCTGAAATGAGACGTGACCTGGGCCGCGCCGGGAGTCTGCTCGTTCATCCATTGAATAATCAGAGGCGCAAAAGGTTCCTTGTTCCGGAGCCCGTCCATTTCATGGCCGCTTTGAACGCCGTACAACACGGCAGGCCCTTCCGTCCGCTGTTTCAAATCCATGCTCGTCCGCATCGACCAGGGATTATTCCGCGCGGCAATCAACATCAGCGGGCGTGCGCCATAACTTTTAATCGTGCTTTTCTGCAGAATGCCGAAGTTATCGTAGCCCGGCCCGATCAGCACGACCCCGTGCACCCTCTTGTTCTTTGCGGCGTATTTGAGAGCGTAATTCGCACCGACGCTGCTGCCCACCAGCCAAACCGGCTTGTCAGTGAGCAGATAATCCATGGCCATCTGGATATCGATCAGGAGCTTCTTTCGCTGTGGCGGAGATTCCATTTCATGGTAATCAAGCTGCCGGTCATGAGCCTCAAGGCTCGCCCCGTGTCCACGGAAGTCGAACGCCATCGTCGCCCAGCCATCCTCCTGAAACCTCTCCTTGAAGCCGGCCCATTCGTTGGAGCTCATTCCCCACCCGTGGAGAAAAATCACAGTCCCTTTTTCTTCTATCTGGGGCTGCACTTCGACATGCTCAAAGAAAAGCCCTATACCATCTGGCGTTATTATGGTGCCTGTAGGCAAACTAGCCGCATGAGGCAACGAAATAGTCAAAATCGAGATTATTACTATAATTTGTCGCGTAAAATAATGTCTGATTTTCGCCATATCTTTATTGCCTTTTAATTTCTCAAGCACTATGCAAAGCAAGCTATGGCGACAATACACCCATTAAAAATAATCGGTGGTATTAAACTCTTAAACCGAAAATAGAGAAGACATTTAATCACTGCCAGCAAAACAAAAAAAGGGTGAAAATTAATTATACCTTCAATGAGACTCACAATAATGATTGTGGCAAAGTAATTGAATTTTCCTAGCAATGATTCTATTAAATAGAATCGCATTATAAACTCTTCTATAACTGGTACAAAAAAAAGAAATGCAAAAGTTGTTATAGTAAATAATATTAAATTACTATTCCATAGGCTTTGAATTAAATATCCGATGCCTTCGCCATCTGTTCGTGTGATATTTATCTCTGAGACTTGCACAAGAAGTAAAAAAGCAAGGCCTAGGCTAAAGGCAAGAATAGTTCCTGAAATATGTTCTTTATCCAAAGAGAAAGTAATAATCTTCATGAATTGGACTTTACCTTCGTGAGACAAAGACGCAAAAAGCCATATAAAGGCACTGAGATACGCTAGAGCTATACTTAAATGGAAATACAACCTCTTCCCTAAGGGTTCCAGCTGCATCGCTGTGAATTTTTCATAAAATAAAAATCCACCATATAATGAGCAAACTACAATCACCCACACCATCATGGCCAGAATTAGATTAATGAATGGGTTGAATTTTTTAACTATTGGCATTTTTTCTCCTTTCAATCAAAGAGACGACTAACGGCCCCTTCTGTTAATTTTTTCAAATAACTTTTAAATTGAGATGTAGCCACTTTCTCAAACCCACCTTCAATAAAATTACCCAGAACCTTTGCAGATTTAACTGATATGTGCTGGTGCGGGAAAATATCTCTTTCTAGGTTATTTCTGTTATCTAGGGCCATATAAAACTGACTCTCTTCCTGAAAGCTATTAAACATTTGGGTTCCTTTGATAAAATGTCTGAGGGTATAGCTAGACGGCATCGATACTGAAGCTCCACCCCCTAATAACGACTGTGGCAGAGCTCCAGGAAATCGAAGGCCAGTATCACTGACATTGCGGCTAGGTAGCCTAACCCCATTCGGCGTTGAGGTCTGTAAAAAATTAAAGCTAGTTTTTTTTGAGTTACTGCTGGTCGTCAAACTTCCGTCGATATTAATTGGACTTCCTCTGCCTTCTAGCGCGGCAGAACTAACGAAGTCTTCTGACGTCTGTCTGTTGTTCCAAGGACCTGGCCCGCCGCCGCCACCACCTCCGCTACCACTCCCAACGCCACCACCGGAGTAATAATAGGACCCGGCGCCACCGCTTCCCGCAAACGACTTACTACTCTGAGCGCTCGATCCATTTATCGAAATGGATACTTTATTGGTCACTTCACTAGAGCGGTAAGCGCCTGAAGAGCCGCTGGACTGTTTGCTCTGATTCTGATAAACCGCATTGCGATAACCGCTGCTATGACTTCCTCCGCTGCCCCCGTTTCCTCCACTATAGCCGAACCAACCGCCTCCAGAGCCTCCCCAATAAACGTCAGTGCCTTCGGGATCACGAAAGGTGAGAGGGTTGTTCTGCGTGTAGGTATAAAGGTTGAGGCCAGCAGCATAGCCTTTCGGATCTGATGAAATGAAACGACCGAGACTAGGATCGTAAAATCTAGCTCGATTATAGTATAGCTCTGTTTCCTTGTCCCATTCCCTGCCCGTATAAAGGAAGCGCGTTGACTTCGCAAAGGGGCCCGTAAGCATGCTGCCATAGACGTCATAGGTATATGATTCCTTCACGGCGCCTGTTGTGGTAGTGAGGGCGAGAGTCGACATGAGATGATCCTGGTGGAAGTACAATATCTCCCCAGTGCTATGATTCGTTTGATAAAGGACTTCATCTGCTTCAATGCCATGCACATAACTCATGAGCAGTTTGCCCTGTCCGTCTGTTTCGGCTAGAACCTCGGTGCCGTTCCAGAGATAACGGGTCGTCACTCCGTTTATCGTCTTGGAAACCCTTCTTCCCATGGCGTCATAAACAAAAAGTGCCTCTGTACGGACCGGACGCCGTCCGCGGGGGAGGGGTTAGATTTGCATAAGTCATCATTCTGCGACAGCCATCTCTTCCTGTA